>Ga0335078_10000022_pt1 | contig 306708 bp, 251 predicted proteins | sample Lox_Sample_32_FD_206711 | JGI IMG/M metagenome (GOLD analysis project Ga0335078, IMG submission 206711) | Soil microbial communities from Loxahatchee National Wildlife Refuge, Florida, United States - Lox_Sample_3.2 | ecosystem: Environmental > Terrestrial > Soil > Wetlands | place: USA...
AGCGGCGAAAGCAGGTCGAACGAGGGTCAGAAGCGAGCTACTGGCCGAGAGGAATGGACCTTACACCACCTCGGAACTCTCTTATTTTTTGCCACCAGTTTTTGCCACCAGCCTCAGTCCTCAGTCCTCAGTCCTCAGTCCTGAGTCCTCTGTCCTCTGTCCTCTCCTCCTTCTGCAGACTCCCATACATCCCCGTGTGCAAGGGGCGGCTACGGGATCATTCTTATGGAGGCATCCCATCGAATTGTGGGACGCTGGGAATTGTGGGACAGTAAAAAGATGGGCAGAGGGAGAGTGAGGGCAGGTGAGGCTGCGCCAGGCATGCGCCTGCGTCCGCGGATCCCTCTTCTTGCGTCATTTGCGCTTTTCGGCCTCGTAATCGCCCGGCCGGGCGTGACGATTCCTGCGACTGCACAGACGCGCCCGGAGGGTTCGACCACCGCAACGCAGGGTCCAAGCGGGCTGTTCATCGAAAATGAACCGCAGCTTCCGGATGGGTATCCGCGGCGGCATTACGAATACCAGTTTCGGGCGCGAGGCAATGTAGCGACCTTGCATTGGAGAGTGGAAAAAGGCGCGCTGCCGCCGGGCATGAAGCTGGAGGATGACGGATTGCTGCGGGGCGAGCCGCAGCATCCTGGAGAATTTCAGTTCACGGTGTCGGTCATGGAGGGCAGCAGGAAGGAGTCGGCGGTCGAAAGGGGATTTGTGCTGCGGGTGATTGCCGCTCTGGCGATCAACTGGAAAGCGCTCGCGCATGTGAATGGCAACCGGATTGAAGGCAGCGTGGCCGTGACCAATACCAGCCCCGACGACATGGATTTAACTTTCATCGTGATGGCGGTGGCGGGGAACGGACGGGCGACGGCAATCGGCTATCAGCATTTCCTGCTGCGGCGGGGCACGACCGAGATGGAACTGCCGTTCGGCGAGACTCTGCCGCGCGGCGGGTATGTCGTGCACGTGGATGCTGTCGGGGAAGTCGAAGCCAAGAATCTGATCTATCGGGAACGCATGCAGACTCCGGGAGCCCTGCAGGTGAATGTTGGACCATGAGGTGGTTGGAGGTCCGGGGGGCCTCAGGAGCTGGAAGCATCGAAACCAAGGAAAACCGAATCGCAGCGCTGAAGGGCTGCGCCACCGAGGGGTAGAGCACGTACAACAAGCGAGACCTCACTGCGACGACTTCAGAAACGCTAGGAGCCGCTGCGATGGCTCGCGTATAATTCCGGCGCTATGGGGTTGGCCTCTGGCACCAAACTTGGTCCTTACGAAATTGAATCTCTGATCGGGGCGGGCGGCATGGGCGAGGTTTACCGTGCGCACGATTCCCGCCTCGACCGCACTGTTGCCATCAAAGTGCTGCCCGCCTCTTTCTCAGCGGACCGCGAGCGGCTGCAGCGATTTGCCCAGGAAGCGAAGGCGGCAGCGGCGTTGAACCATCCCAACATTGTCTCTGTCTTCGACATCGGCGAAGAGCGCGGGGCGCCCTACGTCGTCTCGGAGTTGCTGGAAGGCGAGACGCTGCGGGAGCGGCTGCGGACCGGGCCATTGCCGGTCCGCCGAGTGATCGACTACGCCATCCAGGTGGCCAAAGGATTGGCGGCGGCGCACGAAAGAGGCATCGTGCACCGCGACCTCAAGCCGGAGAATCTTTTCCTCACCAACGACGGGAGGGTGAAGATTCTCGACTTCGGTCTGGCCAAGCTGACCCGGCCGGAGGCGACCAGCGGCAGCGGCGATGCTCCAACGGTTCAAGTTGCGACAGAGACCGGGCTGGTGATGGGCACCGCCGGTTACATGTCGCCGGAGCAGGTGCGCGGAAAGGCAGCCGACTCTCGCTCTGACATCTTTGCTTTCGGGGCGATTCTTTACGAGATGATTTCTGGGAAGCGCGCGTTTCACAGCGAGACTCCGGCCGACACGATGAGCGCGATCCTCAAAGAAGAGGCGCCGGAACTGTCGGAGACGGCGCGCAACGTGCCGCCCGGGCTGGAGCGGATCGTACGGCACTGCCTGGAAAAGCATCCGGCACAGCGTTTCCAGTCCGCGGGCGATCTGGCGTTCGATCTGGAATCGCTCACCGCAGTTTCGACGACCAGCAGCAAGTCAGGCGCGCAGGCCGCGGTGCAGCAGGCGAAGTCGGAAAAATCGCGGCGTTGGATTGCGTTCGGCGCGGCGACACTGGTGCTGGCGGCAGCGATGCTGGCCATGGGCTGGTGGCTGGGCCGCGGCGCCGGGGCCGCAGCTCCACCCGAATATCAACAGATCACTTTCCGCACAGGAGAGATCGGGAACGCGCGGTTTACTCCCGACGGCGGCATCGTCTACAGCGCGGCGTGGGACGGAGGCGACAACCAGCTTTATCTGGCCCGCACCGACGACAACGGATCGCGGGAACTTGGGTTGAAGGATGCCGAGTTACTCTCGATCTCGAAGAGCGGCGAACTGGCGATCCGGCTCAACTCGCAGTTCTACGGCGGCTATGCGCGAACCGGGACGCTGGCTCGCGTCCCGCTCAGTGGAGGCACGCCGCGCGAACTTCTCGATAACGTGCAGGATGCGCAATGGGCGGCGGACGGCGAAAACATGGTGGTGGTGCGATACGTGCCGGAAAACCACCACTGGCGGCTGGAATATCCGATTGGCCATGTCGTGTTCGACAGCATCAACTGGATGAGCCATCCGATGATTTCTCCGGATGGCAAGTGGATCGCTTTCGCCGACCACGAGAATCCTGGTGGGGATGACGAAGGCTCGGTGGCGGTCGTCGACATGCAGGGCCACGAGAAGAAGCTGGCTTCAGGATTCGTCTCCATCGAAGGAATCGAGTGGGCGCCGAGCGGGGAGGAAATCTGGTTCACCGGCACCCGCAGCGGCAGCGCGACCAACCTGCGCGGGGTCACGCTGGCGGGAAAAGAACGAAGCATTACCAATGTGCCCGGCGGGATGTGGCTGGAGGATATTCGGAACGGCACGGCGCTGATGATTACACACCAGCAGCGGCTGGGGATTCGCGGCCGAGGCACCGGGGCGAAGGAAGAAGTGGAGTTGGGATGGTTCGGGTGGTCGATCATTCGCGACATCAGCCGCGACGGGAAAATGATCCTGTTCGAAGAAGAGGGCGAAGGAGGCGGTCCGAATTACACGGTTTTCCTGCGCAACATCGACGGATCTCCGCCGGTAAAAATCGGCGAGGGCAATGCTGGAGCGATCTCGCCGGATGGGAAATGGGTGATCACCGAATCGCCGAAGACGGGAGTGGTCACGCTGGTGCCGACCGGCGCGGGCGAATCGCGGCAATTGACGCACGACAATATCACCTACAGCGGCTTCCGATACTTGCCCGACGGCAAGCAGGTTGTATCGCGCGGCATCGAGGCCGGCCACGGCGCGCGCGATTACCTCATCGACGTGGCGACCGGCAATTCGAAACCACTGACACCGGAAGGGGTTGTCGGTCTGGAGGTGTCGCCGGACGGCCGCAACATCGCGGTCGCCGCGCCGGATGGCAAGCACGGAATCTGGCCGATGGATGGCAGCGGGTTCCGTCCGATTCCGGGATTCGATCCGGAGTACTCAGTCATCGGCTGGAGTTCCGACGGCAAGTCGGTCTACACGATGACGAACCACCTGTCGAATCGCGCGGCGAAGATCTACCGCGTCGACTTAGCGACCGGGAAGACAGAGTTCTGGAAGTCGTTTGGAGATGCCTTGCCCCCGGGCACCATCGCCGGTGCGCCATTCTTTTCCATCGACGGGTCCGCGTACGCGTATGTCTACGTTCAGGTCTTGTCCGAGGCGTACGTGGTGCGAGGGCTGAAGTAGCTCCCACGCCAGTTTGAATTCTCGACGCCTGGTTGGCGCGCGGGAGCGTGTTCTTTCCTTGAATTCTACCCGGCCACGGTCAGCACAATCACGCGGTCGACTTCATCCGCCCTGGGTGGGGGCAGCTTGAGGATGACTCCGTCGGCATTCTGCGTGAAGTCGATCTTGGCGCCGTCAATCAGCAGTTGCGCCGATGAGATCTTTCCTTCGATCGGAGCCAGCGCCAGCAGAGGCGATCCCCAGTTCAGGACGTGGACGTAAATCCTGTTGTCTTTGTGCGTGGTCACGCCCCAGTCGCCGGGCGGGACGGGGCCGCCGCGGGTGCCGTAGATCGAGTCTCCGTACTTCGACAGCCATTCCCCGATGGCATGCAGGCGGGAGACGAACTCCGGGTCGATCTCGCCGTTGGGATACGGCCCGATATTCAGCAGCAGATTCGAATTGTTTCCGGCGGCGCGAATGAGCCGCCGCTCAAGATCCGGGACACTCTTGTAGTGATTGTCGCCGATATTGAATCCCCAGGAATCGTTGAGAGTATCGGAGCTCTCGAGCGGAAGCTGGGTGCTGACATACTTCGTGTTGAATCCGGCAGTGTTCTGCCCGGGAAGATCGCGCTCGAAGGTTTGGACATCTTCGTCGGGGCGCGGGGTCTGGTGGTGGTTGGGAATGATGAGAGCGGCGGGCTGCAGCTTGTGGATGAGGGCGTAAGTCTTGTCGAGATGCCAGTCGGCGTCGGGCTTGTCCCACATGCCGTCGAACCAGATGCCGCCGATGGCGCCGTAGTTGGTGAGGAGCTCAGTAAGCTGGCCATCCATGTAGTGATCGAGATAGGCGTTCCAGTCGCCGTGGTTGGGACGGCCGTTATCCCAGTTGGTGGCGCCGCGGGGATAGTAGTCGGGATTGTGCCAGTCGAGCTGCGAATAATAGAAGAAGAGTTTGATGCCCTGGCGGTGGCATTCGTCGGCAAGCATCTTGAGCGGGTCTTTCTTATAGGGCGTGCGCGCGACGATATTCCAGTCGGAAACCTTCGAATCGAACATGGCGAAGCCATCGTGATGGCGAGAAGTGATGGTGATGTACTTCATGCCGGCGGATTTGGCCAACGAGACCCAGGCGTGAGCGTCGAATTTTTCGGGATCGAAGAAGGCCGGCAGGCGGTTGTACTCGTCGACGGTGAGATGGCGTTCGTGAAAGACCCATTCGCCGTCGCCGAGGACGCTGTAGACGCCCCAGTGAATGAACATGCCGAATTTCATGTCCTGAAATTCGCGGCGGGCCTGGAGATTTTCGGGGGAAGGCTGGTAGGAGGATTGCGCGCGCAAGTTTGAGATTGGGCAAACCAGCAATCCAAAGAGAAGGGAGTATATGGCTGAGACAAAACGGGTCTGATGCATGGTTCCTTTCCGGACTTGGCCTGGTTCAAACCAGGGTCAACGTTCCAAGGGCAGCAAGTAGGACGGATTTTTTCCCAAAGAGCCACCCAGGGCGTGGCGGTCCAAGTCGCGCATATCCCACGATATAACCGAGGCGGGGGTGATTTCGATGGTCACGTCGTCCCAGGCGGCGAACACGGGGCCGACCTTTGGGTCGGCAAGCGCGGCGGCGCTCAAATACTTGCGGTGAACCTCGGAGCCGGAGACGTGCGCCTCGTCGCCAGTCAGAATCCTCGCGGTGCCGATGATAGTCATGCCGAACGAGGCCTGCGGGTCGCGCGAGTCGATCATCAAAGAGACTCTCGCGGTGGACAGCAGGTTGCGAGCTTTGCGGCTTCGCGACGAAGTGGTCACATAGACCTTTGTCTCGTGCGACCAGTACCAGACGGCAACCATATGGGTCGAGCCGTCAGGATTCGGGGTCGCCAGAGCCGCAATGTAGCGGCCCTTGAGCAGTTGCTGAACAAGAGAGTCATTCCATGACGCCATTCTGCCTCCGGCAAGCTTGAACTGGACAAGGATACGGATTCAGGGGCATCTGGCAAGAGTTAAATGTTGGCACGGATAAGATCAACTCCTGCTGTGCCGCTCCCGCCGGAGAGGTGGTGTTGTATGATTCAAGCCCGCTGCCCCGGGCAAAACTCCGCGGTGAGCGTGAGAACGTGAGGTCGAAGCATGAAGGAAAATGGACTTATTGAAGTTCCCAGCGGGTACTCAGTGGACGAGACCGTGCACAGGCTGGAGGCGGCTCTGAGCGAAAAGGGCCTGCAGATCTTTGCCCTCATCGATCACAGTGGAGAGGCAGCAAAGGTCGGGCTGAAAATGCCGGCGACCAAAGTGATCGTCTTTGGCAGTCCCAAAGCGGGGACGCCATTAATGGTGGCGGCTCCGAGCCTGGCGATCGATTTGCCGTTGAAGGCTCTGGTCGCCGAAGCTGACGGCAGGAAGGTCACGGTCACCTATAACGATCCCGAGTATCTGCAGAAGCGGCACGGGGTGCCGGCGGAGTTGATCAAGAATCTGGAGGGAGCCGGGGCGCTGATCGCCAAAGCTGTGGAATAATGCTGGCGGCCACCGGAGGCGGTATGACCGACAGCGCGAATGCCAATCCCAACCGGGCACGCGACCATCTGGCCAACGAGCGTACATTTCTGGCCTGGGTGCGAACCGGTGCGGCGATCGTGGTATTCGGGTTTGCCATCGGTCGCTTCTCGATTGCTCTGCGGCAGCTGACGGCGCTGCAGGGACATCCAGTGCGGCGAAGCGGGCTCTCGGTGTGGATGGGATCGACTTCGATCGTCCTGGGTGTGACGATGGTTGTCGCGGGATTGATCCGGTATCGGCAGACCCGGACTCGACTGGATGAAGGAAGCTTTCAGCCTGCGGGCTTTGTGCTGGACCTGGTGACCGCATTGACGGTGCTGTTCGGGTTAGCGTTGGCGGCGTATTTGATTTACATCGAAAAGAGCATGGCATAAGGGCGAAGCCCAGAGGCTCGAGGCGTTCGCAAGGGTCGATGTGCCGCACTGAGCCAGCTCAACCAACTATGGCAAACGATCAGGAGAAAGAGACAGCAGCACGAGCCAGCCTGCGCTTTGTGCGGGAAGGGCAGGTGGTGGGCCTGGGAAGCGGCTCGACCGCGACGCACTTCATTCAGTTGCTCGGCGAGCAAGTGAAGAACGGGCTGCGCATTCGGGGAATCCCCACCTCAGTGCGCTCGCGGGAACTGGCCGAGAGTCTCGGAATTCCGCTGACCACGCTCGATGAGTATCAGGAGATCGATGTCACCGTCGACGGGGCAGATGAGGTTGACCCGGAGTTGCGGCTGATCAAAGGCGGCGGCGGAGCGCTGCTGCGGGAAAAGATCGTGGCCTCGGCGTCGAAACAATTGGTGATCGTGGCCGACGCTTCGAAGCAGGTGCAACGGCTGGGAAGATTCCCGCTGCCGGTCGAGGTCATCCGGTTCGCGCAGGCGCTGGTCACGAAGCGCATCACCGCGTTGGGAGCGCAGGTTCAACTGCGTCGAGAACCCGATGGCAAGCCTTATTTGACGGACGAGAACAATCACATTCTGGACTGCCGGTTTGGTGAAATCGTGGATGCGGACCATCTGGCGCGTGAATTGAGCGACATGCCAGGTGTGGTGGAGCATGGGCTGTTCATCGGGATGGCGAGCGTGGTGTTGCTCGCGAAAGGAAATGAGATCGTGGAACTGCGACGATAGGGCAAAGGGCAGAACACCTCTTTCCCTGGCAGGCGCAGCTCGGAGGCAGTTTGTAGATCAGGCTTCTTATGGCGGCAGGAGCACAAAGCCGGGAGTGGAGCGGACCGTCGCGAAGACGGGTGCCGCGGTTTCCAGCGCAAGCGCCGCTGGATGTGACCGTGTTGCGGTCAGGCGCGCCAGACACGGTCCCGGGACGGACTGTGAATGTGTGCGAGCGCGGTATCGCGGCGGTCATGGCGGGCGAACTGGTGCCGGGAGAAGTGGTCGGCGTCGAAGTAAAATTGCCATCGGCGGAAGAACCGTTGCGCGCAAGGGCGATGGTGCGATACCACGACCGGCTGCGCTGCGGCATGGAATTCGTGGGTTTATTGCCGGAGCAGCGAGCCGTCCTCCGCGATTGGGCAAAAGAACCGGCTGAGGCTGGGCAGGAGAAGAAGGCGGAAGGCAAGAATGCTTCCTCTTCAGAGCTGATTGTGAGGGAGATCGCGGCCGGCGCCGAAAAGAAATCTGCAACCGGCGGGGAGAGAGGGAAGCGGACGGCTGACATTGGTTCGACAGGCCGAAAGGGTGGCGGCGAACCGCCTGAAGAGCAGCCAGCGCGGCGAGGGCCGGGCTGGATCTTATTTCTCGTGGCCGCGACGGTCGCGATCGCATTGTTCTGGTGGCACTGGAATCGTGGATGGCAAGAGCTCGAGTCCGGATTAAAGACGGATCAGGCCGCAGCAACGGAAAAGCCGCAGGCGCAGGTTCCGGCCGAAGTTATGGAAAAGCTGATCGTGCACCGGGTCGAGCCAATCTATCCGCCGGAGGCGCGGCAGGCGAAATTGCAGGGAATCATCGCGCTCGATGTGGTGGTCGGACGGGATGGATCGGTCATCAGCGTGCGTCCGCTGAATGGTCCGGATGTTCTGGCGCAGGCCGCCATGGATGCCCTGCGCTGGTGGAAATTTGAGCCGTACCGGCTGAACGGACAACCGGCCGTGGTAGAGACTACGGTAGCGGTGGAATTCAAACGCTAGGATCTCTGGTTTTGCCTAGGATGCCCGGCCTGCGGCCACGAGTCATCAGCCGCGCGGCTTGCGCAAGGCCCGCAGCACGACAATCCCACTCAACGCAAAGCAGACTACGGCTCCCAGAGCGATCATCCGGGAAGAACTGGTGGCGAGGTGAAGCCGGTCGCCGAAGACGGCAGCAACCGCGAATAGAATGCCGAGCCCGTTGAGCAAGAGACGGACGGGGCCGGGCTTGCCGCTGTCCCCGCGCAGACGAAGTTGCAGCAGGAGAGCAGCGAGTCCGATGGCCGCGACCACGACCAGGGCCAGGGGGCTCATAAAGGCGCGACGGCTGGTGTAAATCACCACCAGGGCGAGCGCCAGCAGGAGAAAGGCGGCGGCAAAGACCGTCCAGCGGCGAGGCTTAGGCGCAGTGGCCGGGTTGGAAGCGGCGTCGGGCAAGGATTCCGTTCCAAGTTATACAGGGGCGGGGACGGCTTTTCAATCGACGTAGCTGGTGGGTCTCGAGAGGCACATGAATCGGAGCAGAACTCGACGATTGGGTGTTGTTCAACCTTAAAGGCCGGTCGCGAGGCTGCCGGTCCCCGCGAGCCACTCGGCATAGCGCGGGTCGCCGTTGTTCATGGCATAAAGGACGAGCTCGACTCGGGTTGAAACCCCCAGCTTCTCGAAGATCCGGAAAAGATATTTTTTGACGGTGTGCAAGCTGAGGTCGAGTTCAATGGCGATCTGCCGATTGCCCAATCCTTCGGCGACGAGAGCGACGACCTGCTCCTCCCGCGGCGTGAGCAGAACGCGGCCGCCGGCATTGAGCACGCGCAAAGACGGGACTTCCGAAATCATTTCGACAAGGTAGTTCAGTTGCTCGGTGTTGGCCCAGATCTGGCCCGCTGCCACGCGGAGCAGACACTTGCGCAAGACGCGCACATTGGCATCGGTGAGAGTGAAGATGCCGCGCGCTCCGGAACGAAAGGCCGTGACCACCAATTCACGGTTGCAGGATTCGACCAAAAGCACTTTCGGGATTCCCGGGTAGGCGAGGTGGACGCGGCGGACGGCAGCCACCGTTTCCGGCGCGCCGGCCTGGGAGTTCAGCGAGAGGAGCGCCACTCGCGGGGGCCGAGCGGCGATTGCCTGCAAAATCGCATCGGCATCCATTCTGCAGGTCGTGACGAAAAACTCGGGGTGACGGCGAAGCGCGCCAGCCAACAGCTGCGCCTGCATGCGATTGGAATCCGCCACTAGAACGCCCAGGGCGTTGGGCACGGCGGCGGATGTCGGACTCATGCCAGCACTCTCCGAAGACTCACTGGATGTCGCGATTGTAGGAACGGGAGAGGTTCTTCACAAGGAGATGACGCACAAAATCTGGTCGTTGCTCTCAAAATGGGAAAGGCAAATATCGCTCAGCTAGCGCTCTGCGCTCGGGGGTAGGCCTGTGGAAACGGAAATGTTGCAGCCGGGGACAAAACGACTGCTAAGGGGACGAACCTCGTTGTTTGGCGCGAATGCCAGGGCCGGCGGCGGGGTGATTTTCAGTCTGGGAAATTTTCAATCGTATATCTGTGATGCGGCAAACATGCAAGTCTACTTTTGTGGATAAGCCGAAAGAGGATAGTGCTGCAGAACCTCAGATCCGGTCACCGTTCGTCACTCTCATTGCATGGAGCTGAAAAGACGCCAGCAGGAAAGAATCCAAGAGAGTTGAGAGCGGAAAGACGACGGCCTACCTTCGTGTACGGAACTTCGCACGACTTGCCGGTTTTGATCCCAATCTCTAATTTTGCGCAATAAGGAAAAGGAGCTGGACAACAAGTGACTTCGGAAGAGCGAAACCTCGGAAAGCAGGGCGTGCGAACGCGCCAATGCAGGTTGGTGGCGCGATTCGTAGCCGCCTTGCTATTCGCTCTGCAATGTTGCTCGGCCGCCATCGCCCAGGTTGGCACAGTCCCAACCCCGGGCGAACTTCAGAAAGCCTCTCAGTCCAGCTTAACCGGGGTTGGAATGGGAGGCGAGATGGCGGCGACAAAACCCGGGGGAGCGGATGGCCTGGGAAACCCTTTGCTCGGAGGGGAGCGTCATCCGCTCTACCGGTTACAGGCAAGCGATGTAGTGGAAATCACTTTTACGGTGTCGCCGGAGTTTAATCAGACGCTGACCGTTCAGCCTGACGGTTATGTGATTCTCAAAGACGCTGGAATGGTCGAGGCCGAAGGGCTCGATCTGAATGCATTTCGTGAAGCGGTGCAGAAGGCATACCAGGGATACCTGCATGATCCGCTTGTAGCAGTGGCGTTGAAAGATTTCGAACGGCCCTACTTCATTGTGGGGGGGCAAGTCGGGAAGCCCGGCAAGTACGAGCTTAGAGCTGACATAACCGTGGCTGAGGCCGTGCAGATCGCGGGTGGGCTGACGCCGCTGGCGAAGCATTCCCAAGTCGTGCTTTTCCGGCGAATAAACGACGAGCTCACGGAGGCACGGCTGCTGAATCTGAAGAAGATGCTGAAAGAAGCGCACCTGAAAGAAGATGCACACTTACGGCCAGGGGACATGGTGTTCGTGCCACAGAATGAGATTTCGAAGATTGCCCGCTTTCTGAGCAAGCCGTCCGTAAACATGTATATGAGCCCCTCTGAGTTCTGAAGCCTTCACCTCTGTGCCAGACGAAAGCCCAATTCGCGGCAGCCGGCCGTCACTACCAACCACCCGGGAGCTGGCGATGGTGCTGTTTCGCCAGCGAAGAGCATTCATCTGGGCATGCGGGGTAGTGCTCCTGGGAGTCACGCTCTACTTGATCGCCGGAGACCGGTATCAGGCGGAAATGAAAGTCCTGGTGAGGCCGGGACGCGCCGATGCCCCGGTGAGCGCTCAGGAAAATGCTCCACTGGACCTGACGCGGCTGGCGATCAGCGACGAAGAACTGAACTCCGAGGTGGAACTGTTGCGCGATGACGAAGTCTTGCGCCAGGTGGTCGAGCAGAACAGTCTGGGCGGGCGGGATTGGTGGCATTTCCTGAGGCTCGGCGAAGGCCGGGCGCAGCGGGTGGAGCGGGAGGCTCGGCGGCTGGCGAAGAAGTTGCGAGTGGATCCGGTCAAGAAAACCGATCTGATTTCGATCCGCTATTCCTCAGGCGATCCACAGGTGGCGGCCCGTGTATTGAAGTCTCTGGCCAACGCCTACCTCGAGAAACATACGGTGGTACATCGTCCCGGGGGCGAGCTCTCTTTCTTTGAGCAACAAACGGCAGAAGCGCGCCGGCAGCTGGAAGAGGCGCAGCTCAAGCTGCTGCAGTTCGCAGAAGGGTACAAAGTAGTCGCGGCAGAACGAGAGCGCGATCTGGTCCTCGACAAGCTGAGCGATGTAGATGCCAGCGGTCGCCGAACACAGATTGATCTGGCGGAGACGCGGCGCCGAGTCCAGGAATTGGAGAGACAGTTGAGCCTGCTGCCCGAAAGGACAACCAGCCAACTGCGGACTGCTGACAATCCCGAGCTCCTCAAGGCGCTTAAATCGAGCTTGCTCGATCTGCAACTCCGGCGCACCGAGCTTCGCACCAAGTTCGAACCCAATCATCCGCTGGTGCAGGAGGTCGAGAGGCAGATTGCCCAGGCGGAAGCTGCGATTGCGGCTGAGAATGCGACCCCGGTTCGGGAGGAGACGACAGACCGAAATCCGCAGTACGAGTGGGCGAAGACGGAACTGGAGAAGGCCGAAGTGCAGTGGAAAGAGCTTGAGACGCGGGCGACGGCAACGGAGGTCCAGGAAAGCGCGTATCACGCGCTGGCGCAACAGCTCGGGGACGACGCCATTGCCCAGGACGACCTGATCAGCAGAGAGAAAGCCGCCGAAGAGAACTATCTCTTATATGTGAAGAAGGACGAAGAAGCGCGCATGGCAGACGCTCTGGACCAGCGCGGCATCGTCAACGTTGCCGTGGCCGAGGAACCGGTTGCGCCCGCGCTGCCGATCTGGTCGACGTGGGCAGTGCTGGTGGTGGGATTGTCGGCGGCGGGCCTGGCTGGCACCGGGGCGGCTTTTGCGGCCGACTATCTGGATCCGGCGTTTCGGACTCCGGACGATGTGCTGGCTTACCTGGAAGCACCGGTGCTTGCCTCGCTGCCCAGATACGTGCAGGGGAGGATATCCGCATGAGGGGCGATCTCATTCCCACAAGCCTGTCCCGTACATCCGAAGTGAGTCGCGACAACGGGGCTGAGTTCCGGACGCCGGACTCGGATCCTGAGATACGGAACGTAAGAACGGTGCGGGGGTGGGACCCGAAGAGTTTTGCTCGCGAACAGATCCGCGGGTTGGTGCGACAAGTCTTCTTCTCGAATGCCGTGCGGCCCGTGCGCCAGGTTGTGTTGAGCCCGGTAAACGCAGAGACCGAAGTGCGGAAGCTTTGCCGGAGCGTGGGAGAAGCCCTTGCGCGGGAAACGTCGTCCAGTGTGGCCGTGGTTGGGGAATTCCCTCGCGTGATTTCAGCCGGCGAGCAGCAACGTGATGAAAGTGGAGTGATGAAGAAAGAGATCATGCCACTGCATCGAATCGCGACCCGCCTGCAGGATAACCTCTGGCTCATTCCAAACGGAGCGCGCGACGAGGCTGGCGATTCGTCGCGGTCGCTGCATTCGTACCTCGGCGAAGTGCGCCGGGAGTTTGAGTACTCTGTGGTGCAGGGCCCGCCGGCGAGCGAATCAGACACCGCCACGATTATGGCGCAATTCGCGGATGGCATCATCCTGGTTCTCTCCGCAAGACATACGCGACGCGCCACCGCCCTCCAGGTCAAGAAAGCCCTGGAACAGGCGCAGGTGCGGATGATCGGAACCGTGCTGACCGAACGTACATTTCCAGTTCCGGAGGCGCTCTACCGCCGCCTGTAAGGGGGGAGCGCGCCGGAGCCCAAAGACTTGCGCGACAAATCGATCCTCACGAAACGGAATTGATGGCAAGTGTCCTCGCCCGTTCAAAATTCGAGGCCGACTGAAGGTTACACAGCCGACTGGGCAAGACTGATTCCCGGGGAAGTATCCGCGGTATGCGACGGCAAGAAAAGGCCGCGATCGGTGAAACGAACAGGTTCGCCGTCGCTCACGAGCTTTCCGAAGGAAGAGCCGGCGAGAGAGCGCTCGGGCGCGGTGGCTCAACTTTTGCCTGCGCCCATGCGGAGGGTGACGGCCTGGAGATGGGTGCGCTCAACAGCGGCCGATTTCGCATTGGTCGGATTGAACTGGCTGCTGGTGGGAGCATTGTTGGTTCCACTGCGAACGCTTTTTCCACGAGTACGGGTGTTCGCCTACGACGCAGGGCTCCCCGGCTCCCTTCTCGGAATCGCGCTGCTGAACGCTTCCCTCATCACGATGCTGATTTATACCGAGGGCTTATACGGCGAGCCGGGAGATTTGGGAAAACAAGGCCGGATTGTCGGGAAGTCCGTTCTGTTGGCAACGGCGTTGCTTACATTGGCCTACAGCCTGCAGGGCGCAACCTGGGCGGCGGACTCTTTGTTTTACGGGGTTGGCGTCCTCAACTTCGGCACATTGTGGACTTGGCGCCGGGTCAGCCAGCGTCACCGAACCAGCTCGGCGAACGTGCAAAACGTCCTGATTGTGGGCAGGAGCAGCGTCGGCCGCCGCGTGGCCTCCTACGTTGAAGAGCACCCGGAGGCAGGACGGGCATTCTGCGGTTTTCTGGATGACGAGCAGCCACTCGGCAACGGGGTCGTCGGTCGAGTCAACGAGTTGCCGCGCCTGGCCAGAGCCGGGTTCGTCGATGAAGTAATTCTGGCGGCGCCGCATGATGGGGAGTTGACGCGCCAGGTCCTGCGCGACGCGCAGCGTCTGCGGTTGAACGTGGAAATTATTCCTGAGCTATTCGGGCATCAGCCGAAGGAAGAAGAGATCGAACGCGTCGCCAATTTCCCTCTGATCTGCCTGCACTCGGAACGGCTGCCGGTCGCCGGATTGATCTTCAAACGCCTGCTCGACAGCATCGGAGCTGCGGTGGCGCTGATCCTGTTGTCCCCGTTATTGGCCGTCCTGGCAGGTCTTATCCGAGTAGATTCGCCGGGACCGGTCTTCTATCGCGCACCACGAGCCGGCCGGAAAGGAAAGCCCTTCCGCTGCTTCAAATTTCGCACGATGGTGAATAACGCGGATGCTTTGAAGGACGGGTTGCGGCAGAGCAATCAAAGATCGGGACCTTTCTTCAAGATGGTCAACGATCCACGCATCACCCGCGTAGGTCGATTTCTCCGGCGCTACAGCCTGGACGAACTGCCACAACTGTGGAATGTGTTGCGGGGAGAGATGAGCCTGGTGGGCCCTCGACCGCATCCTCTCGACGATCTTGCCGGATACGAGGTCAAGCATTTGGCGCGGCTCGACGTGACTCCGGGAATGACAGGCCTCTGGCAGGTGACGGCCCGGCGCGATCCATCCTTCGAACGAGGGATCGAACTTGATCGGCACTACATCCAAACCTGGAGCCTGAAGTCGGACCTCCGCATTCTGCTGCAAACTGCGCTGGTGGTTGTGCGAGGGAGCGGGGACTAATGGCCGCCGCTTCTCTGACAGAAACGAGACACCCTGGGCCTCTATTGGATGCAGGCGTCCGTGCAACGGAACTGCTGCTGTTTCCTCTGCGGTTGCTGATTTCCATTCCCACGCTTCTCTTCCTGGCTGCTTTGACCGCCATGCTGTTGCGCCATCCGGATGTCTCGTTCTACGAGATCGACCGCGTCGCATTTGGGCTGCTGGTTGTGGGCGTTGTGGGTCGGGCAGTGATCCGGCGCGAGCGCCTCTTGTTCGTGGAGCGCGCGAGCTTTCCCATGCTTGGCCTGACGCTGCTGGCGCTGGCAAGCACGATCGGGCAACCCTGCGATCACGAAGCGGGAAGCCTGCTGGCGGCGAAATTCATCGTGCCGTTCACATTGTTTCATCTTGCCGGACTTGTCTTCACCGGGGAACGAAGTTTTCGTTACTTCGAGATTTTTTGCCTGATCGTGCTGGCGTACTTGAGCTTCACCGCGATCGCATTCCTGGCGGGCGCCCACTCGCTCATCTTTCCGAGGTTCATTCTGGACGACAGCCTGGGATTCCATGCCGATCGCGCACGCGGGCCTCTGTTGCAGGCGGTCGCGAATGGCGTCTCGCTGAACCTGCTGGGGTTGGTGGTCCTGCATGCTTACCAGCGGGGAAGCGTCCGCGGGCTGAAAGTGGTGGTGTTGCTGGCAGCGCTGCCGCTGGCGATTGTGGCGACGATGACGCGTGCGGTATGGCTGTCGTTCGCGGCAACAGTAGTGGCGACGATTTTTCTATCACGCAACCGGGCAGTGCGGCGCGCCTGCGTAGCCTTTGCCCTGGCGGCCGCGGTCGTGTTGGCGTTGACGAGTTCGACCGAACTCAGCCGGACGCTTGCCGAGCGGCTGGAGGAACGCGGTCCGCTGGACTACCGGGCGGCGGTGTATGCGGGTGGCTGGCAGATGTTCCTGGAGCGTCCCTTGATGGGTTGGGGCTTTCACCAAATGCCGGCGCAGCTGCCGAGATTCGTCAGCGGCTACAACGAAAAGGTTTTGTATCCACACAACACGTACCTGGAATTGCTGGTCGAGCAGGGCCTCGCGGGATTCGGACTCTACCTCTGGTTGATGTGGGAATTGTGGCGGCTGCGCCGGCCCGGAAGGCATCGGCGGCAAGCCGGAGGATTCCTTGACCCACAGTTTTATCGGCTGTGGCCGATTGTGCTCGGAATCTATTGGATCAACGCGGCGGTGGTGGTGATGAGCTACCAGTTCGTGAACGGATTGCTGTTCACGATGGCGGGGATGCTCGCTGCCGAGAGAAGACGCGGGGAGGCATTCGAGCGATGCTGACCGTTGCCTATCTGGCCAATCAGTTTCCTTCCCCTGTCGAGCCATATGTGGCAGATGAGATCGAGGAACTCGAGCGGCGGGGTGTGCGGGTCATTGCTGGGAGCATGCGGAGGGCAGCGGACGCAGGCGCCGCAGAAATTGTGCTTCTACCGCTCTCACCGAGAGTGCTGCCGCGAGCGGTTTGGCTGTGCTTCCGGGAATGGATGCTGATTTCTCCGTTGATTGCGCGGGTTCTGTTTCGGGGGCGGGAGAGCCCTTTGCAGCGCGCCAAAGCGCTGTTGCACACCTTGCTCGGAGCCTGCTACGCCGTGCGCTTGGAGAAGATGGGCGTCGACCATATCCACGCCCACCATGGATATTTCGGATCTTGGGTGGCGATGGTGGCGGCGCGTTTCCTGGGGACGGGATTCAGCATGACCCTGCACGGATCCGACCTGCTTTTGCGCGCCAGCTACCTCGACGTGAAGCTCGCTAACTGCGCATTTTGCCTGACCGTTTCGGAGTACAACCGGCGGTACATCGCTGAGCATTATCCGGATGTGCAGCAGCAGAAGGTTTTCGTCTCCCGGCTTGGAGTCGAGACCGCTGAGCCGGAGGCGATTCCACGCGATCGGAATATCGCTAAGTTTGCCATGCTGGCGGTTGGACGGCTGCATCGAGTGAAAGATCATGCCTTCCTGATCCGCGCCTGCGCCCAGTTGCGAGCGAGCGGTCTCAATTTCGAGTGCCCGATTGCCGGCGAGGGACCGGAACGACGCCGTCTGGAGTTCCTGATTCGACGATATAGCCTGGAGAACCAAGTAATCCTCCTCGGGCATGTGCCTCGTGAGCAGATGGATTCGTTGTACAGAAGGTCCGATCTTGTGGTGCTCACCAGCCGCAGCGAGGGAATTCCTCTGGTTTTGATGGAGGCGATGTTGCGAGGCAAGGTCGTGCTGGCGCCTGCGATCACCGGAATCCCGGAACTGATAGTGCCGGGAAGAACCGGTTTTTTGTACGAGTGCGGATCGCAAGCCGATTTCGTGGCCCGGGTGCTGTACCTGCATTCTCTGCTTTGCAAAGAAACAGATCGCCTTAAGGACTCTTCCGTTTTATGGGCGAGCCGGACCATCGACTGGGTTCGGCACGCCGCCCAGGTGCAGGTGCGGCATGGCTTTGATCGCAAGAAGAACCTGGAATCATTCGCAGACCTATTCATAAACGCGGTAAGACCGGCCAGGAGCAATCTTGATGAGGATCCTCTATTGCAACAAGTACAACTATCCTTTCAGCGGCACCGAAGTGTACCTGTTCGAATTGATGGAGTTGATGCGGGGGCAGGGGCACGAAGTAGCGCTGTTCTCGATGGCTGACGATCGAGGAGAACCGACTCACTACGACCGGCATTTCGTGCCGCATATTGACTTCAAGCAGAGATCCGGTGTTTGGCCAGGAGCGGTCCAAGCCGTGCATGCGGTCTATTCTCGCGATGCAAGAAGGCGGATGCGTGCCATGATCCGGGATTTTCGTCCGGACGTCGCGCATGTACGAAACATCTATCACCATCTGACACCGTCAATTCTGTGGGAGCTGAAAAAGCAGGATATTCCCGTTCTGTATCACATCAATGATTTCAAGCTGCTTTGCCCCAGCTACAATCTGGTCGCAAAAGGGCAGCCATGCGAAGCCTGCCGGGGAGGGAAATTCTGGCATGTGCTGCGTCCGCAATGTTATCCGGGGATGGGGGCGCGTGCGACCCTGGCGGCCGAAGCCTACCTGCATCGCTGGCTGGGAACTTATCAGAAATGCGTTGACCTGTTTCTTGCGCCGAGCCAGTTTGTCCGCGACAAGTTCATGGAACACGGCTGGGACACGAAAAAGTTTGAGGTTCTGCCGCATTTCCAGAAAACTCGGGAAGTTCCTCAAGCAACCGCGGACGAGAATGCGCCAGTGCTGTATTGCGGACGGCTTTCCGCCGAGAAGGGGATCGGGGACCTGCTGCATTCCATGCGGCGAGTCCCCGAAATGCGGCTGGTTATTGCCGGAGAGGGACCGCAGCGCGAGCCGCTGCAAAGGATGGCCTCGGCGCTGGGCCTCTCGAATGTCGAGTTTCTGGGACACGTCGGAGCGGCGGAGCGCGATGAGCTGATTGCAAAGTCCAGGTTCACGGTCATGCCGTCGCACGCTTACGAGACATTCGGAAAATCCATCCTCGAGTCCTATGCGGAAGCTCGGGCGGTGGTGGCGTCGGATGCGGGATCCCGTCGCGAACTCGTCCATGAAGGCGAAACCGGGTTTTTATACAACATGGGGGATTCGGCAGCTCTGGCCGCCAAACTGGTGGAACTGGGTTCGCGCCCTGAGCTCGCCGAACGAATGGGACGCGCAGGCCGCACTCTCGTCGAACGTCACTACAGCCCGGCGGCTCACTACGAGAAACTATTGAATCTGTACACGGGCCTGGCCGCTCGACAGCGGAAGCATCATGATCTGGTCGAGACGACGGAAGCGCCTCCGTGGGAGCGGTCCCGCGGTCGCCTTCGAGTGGCCGAGAATGTGAATTCGTTTGCCGGCGAAGGTCGCAAACTTCGAGTGGCATTCATTGGCGGGCGCGGTGTGATTTCGAAGTACAGCGGCATCGAGACGTACTACGAAGAGGTGGGCAAGCGCCTCGCCGGCATGGGACACGAGGTCACCATATATTGCCGGAACTATTTCACTCCGAAGCTGGCCGAGAGCGACGGCATGCGTCTCGTGCGGTTACCCACGATCCGGTCCAAGCATCTGGAGACCGTAGTGCACACGATGCTCAGCACCTTACATGCTCTGACGCGCCGATACGACGTTGTGCACTATCATGCGCTGGGCCCGGCGCTGTTTTCGTTTCTCCCCCGCCTGGCCGGCATGAAAACGGCGGTGACGGTTCAAGGCCTGGACTGGCAGAGGCGGAAATGGGGACGATTGGCTTCGGCGGTGCTGCGGTTGGGAGAGCGGGCCTCGGCGAAGCTGCCGAATGCAACCATGGTGGTTTCTCAGGTTCTGCAGCAGCGCTATCGCGAGGCGCACGGGATCGAGGCGTTCTGCGTTCCCAATGGCGGCATCGTGCGCGAACGGAGCAACCCGGCAAAGGTTTTCGACTGGGGAATCGAGCCCGGGAAATATGTGCTGTTTCTGGGAAGGTTCTCGCCGGAGAAAGGCTGCCATCTGCTGGTCGACGCTTTTGAAAAGCTGGAAACCGACGTCAAGCTGGTATTGGCTGGGGCTTCCAGCTACTGCGATGACTACAGCCGGGAGTTGCGAACGCATGTTTCGGAACAGATTCGAGTGCTCGACTGGGTTGGGGGCGCAGATCTAGATGAGCTCTTGACGAACGCCATGCTATTCGTGCTGCCTTCAGATCTGGAGGGCCTGTCCCTGGCGTTGCTTGACGCCATGGGAGCAGGGCTGTGCGTGGTGACCAGCGATGTTCCGGAAAATCGCGAAGTGGTCGAGGGAGCAGGATTTACCTTCCAGCGCGGCAACGTTTCCGACCTGAGGGAGCGGCTGCGTTTCCTGATCGCGAATCCGGCCGTGCGCGAAGCCGCGGGCAGGGCGGCCCGACGGCGGATCCAGGAGCGCTATCCATGGCCGCAAATCGCTTTGGATATTGAACGCGCCTACTACCAGATCCTGGGATGGGCCGGTGGCTCGCAGTTGCCGGAGAAAAGGCCGAGCGGAAGAGTCATCGAAGAAAAAAGGGGGCTGCGGGCAGGATAAGCTGCGGGCAGGAATACCGGCCGGGGGATCACGGCCAAGCCCTGAAAAGCTGCTTTCTCTTCAAAATCAGTCAGTGCGTGAGCCGGGGACGGGCGAAGCTCGTCCCTTTTTTATTACAATCAAGTGCCCGCCGGACAGCGCCGGTTTTCAAGGCTGATCCGCGGCGGCCCTTCTCCATGCAAAACACGTTGCTTGTTACCGGCGGTGCGGGATTCATCGGGTCCAACTTCATCCTGCAGAGAATGCAGGCTGGGGATGCCGCAATCGTGAATCTGGATAAGCTCACATATGCCGGGAATGTGCGCAACCTGGAGAGCGCCTCCAACGATTCGCGATACCAGTTTGTGCACGGGGATATTGGCGACCGAAGCCTGGTCCGGCAGTTGCTGGAGAATCGTCAGCCGCGTGCCATCGTTCATTTTGCCGCGGAAAGTCATGTGGATCGGTCCATTCGCGGTCCGGATGATTTTATTCGGACCAATGTCGACGGAACATTCTCGTTGCTAGAAGAGACGCGAGCCTACTGGGCAGCGCTGGCCTCCGCCGATCGTGAGCAATTCCGCTTTCTCCATGTATCCACCGACGAAGTCTTCGGCTCGCTCGGGCCCGGCGATCCCGCCTTCAGCGAAACGACCCCGTATGCTCCAAACAGCCCCTACGCGGCGTCAAAAGCTGCGTCCGATCACCTGGTGCGCGCTTACCACCATACCTACGGGTTGCCGGCCGTTACCACGAATTGCTCCAACAATTACGGACGTTTCCAGTTTCCCGAGAAGCTGATTCCGTTGATGATCCTGAATGCGAGAGACGGCAAGCCGTTGCCCGTATACGGCGATGGGAAGAATGTCCGCGACTGGCTTTACGTGGAGGATCACTGTACGGCGATCGCAACTGTCTTGCAGCGTGGGCGTCCGGGCGCGACCTATAACGTTGGCGGTTGGAATGAAAAGCCCAACATCGAGATTGTCGCGACGATCTGCGATTTAGTGGATGAGTTCACGCCGCGGCAGGGAGCGCCGAGGCGAGATTTGATCACCTTTGTGAAAGACCGTCCGGGGCATGACCGCCGCTATGCCATGGACGCGCGCAAAATCGAACACGAGCTGGGCTGGAAGCCGAAGGAGACGTTTGAGAGCGGCATCCGAAAGACGGTTCGCTGGTATCTTGAAAACCAGGAGTGGGTGCGAGAAGTAACCAGCGGATCGTACCGCCAGTGGATCGCCACCCACTATTCCGGGGCTTCTGGATCATGACAGACAGCACGCGCTACAAAGGCATCATTCTCGCTGGAGGCTCGGGGACGCGGCTCTATCCTGCAACCCAGGCCATGGGGAAGAGTCTGCTACCCGTCTACAACAAACCGATGATTTACTACCCGCTGTGCACGTTGATGCTGGCGGGTATTCGCGACATCCTGGTGATCTCGACTCCGGAGGATGTCCCCAAATTTCAGTTGCTGTTGCGCGATGGCCGCCAATATGGCATCCGATTGCAGTATCAGGTGCAACCGAAGCCTGAGGGGATCGCACAAGCCTTCCTGCTGGCAGAAGAATTCCTTGCCGGGAGTCCGTGTGCGCTGGTGCTCGGAGACAATATTTTTTACGGGCACGATCTGGTGAGCGATCTGCGGGAGGCCGCGGGCAAGACTCGAGGGGCCCGGGTGTTCGCTTATCCGGTGCACGATCCCGAACGCTACGGCGTGGTGGAATTCGATGCGGGAGGGCGAGCGCTCAGCATCGAAGAAAAGCCCGCGCAGCCGAAGTCCCGATACGCGGTCACGGGCCTCTATTTTTATGACGAGCGAGTTGTTGAAATTGCGAAGTCGTTGAAGCCCAGTGCCCGCGGCGAACTCGAGATTACTGACGTAAACCGGTCGTACCTCAAGACGGCGGAACTCGAAGTCGTGGTGATGGGCCGCGGCATGGCATGGCTCGATACCGGCACGCATGAATCGCTGATGGAAGCCTCGCTCTACATTCAGGCGATCGAGAAAAGACAAGGTCTGATGGTGGCTTGTCCGGAGGAGATCGCCTATCGTTCCGGCTACATCAGCGCGGCAGACGTGGAGAAGATGGGCATCGCAATGAAGAACAACAGTTATGGCGCTTACCTGTTGCAGCTCTTGCAGGAGAGAGTCTTCTGAGGATCCCTCCATCTCTGTTGATTCTCGTAAACTGGATCCGGTAGCGTGCAAATGAAGAAAATCCCCACATCTTTGCCCGGTGTTTTTGTGCTGGAACCACGCGCGTTTGGCGACGATCGAGGCTTCTTTCTGGAGAGCTACAACGAACGCGAGTTTGCGGAACTGGGCATTTTCGACCATTTCGTACAAGACAATCATTCCTACTCGCAGAGGGACGTTCTTCGCGGGCTGCACTATCAGATCCGGCAAGCGCAGGGAAAACTGGTGCGGGTGGCGGCGGGTGAGGTGATCGATGTCGCGGTCGATCTGCGCCGCAGTTCGCCGCACTTCGGCAAGTGGGAATCGGTTCGCTTGTCCGGAGAGAACAAGCGGATGCTATGGATTCCCCAGGGATTTGCCCACGGATTTCGCGTCGTTTCAGATACGGCGCATGTGCTGTATAAAGCGACCGACTATTACGCTCCGGAACACGAGCGGACGCTTCTGTGGAATGACCCGGTCCTGAACGTAAAGTGGGAACTCCACGGAGCGCCGATCCTTTCGGCCAAAGATCAGCGAGGCGCCTTGCTGCGCGATGCAGAAACCTTCGAATGAGCGTGGAGGGGCTCACGAGATGAAAGTCCTGGTTTTCGGCGCCTCTGGCCTGCTCGGCAAAGCCCTTATGCGGGAATGGCGTCAGGATGACCTTGTGGGCGTTCGTGCGCGCGACGCCGATATTCGCGATCTTGCACGCGTCCAGAGTGTCGTGGAGAAGGCGAGTCCGGCGTGGATTGTTTTGGCGGCGGCCTATACCGATGTTGACGGATGCGAAGCACATCCGGAGCTCGCATTCGCGGTAAATCGGGATGGCGCGGTGAACGTTGCGCAAGCTGCAAAAGAGAACAGCGCCAAGCTGTTGTTCCTGAGCTCGGATTACGTGTTTGATGGCAGCAAAGCCTCGCCCTACGAGGTAGACGATCCGAGAAATCCCAGGAGCGTCTACGGACGGACCAAGGCTGAAGCCGAAGTACGGCTGCTCGAAGTGCTCCCGGAGTGTTGTATTGTGCGTACTTCGTGGTTATTCGGCGTCGGAGGCAAGTGCTTCCCCGATACGATTCTGAAACTGGCAGGGCAGCGCCCGGCGCTGGATGTAGTGGATGATCAGCGCGGCTGCCCGACCCATTCCGTCGATCTGGCGGGCGCGATCGCGCAGTTGTGCCGGAAGAATGCCTCGGGAATTGTCCACGCGACCAACACCGGCGACTGCTCATGGTTCGAATTTGCCCGGGAGATTCTGAAAGAAGCGAAGCTCTCAACCGAGGTGCGACCGGTCAGTTCCCGGCAAATGGCGCGCCCGGCGCCGCGCCCCGCGTATTCGGTTTTATCACCCAGAAGCCTGCGGAAGTGGGAAGTTGCAATGCCGCCATGGCAGGATGCTCTGGTCCGTTACCTTGCCGAACGGACTCCGTAGCTCTCATTACTTCGGTAACACGTAGGGACCAGCCGGGAACCATACAATTCCAGCCGTGGGGAGTTCTTCGCTCCAACGAGGACGGGCGTGGATCATCGCCGCGTGCGCCATCGTGTGCGCGCATGGATCCCTGTCCCTGTTTGCTCCGCGCGGTTTCCCGCTTACAGCCTTCGGCGACATTCTGCAAAACATTGTTTTGCTTGGGGCTACGATCGTCTTCCTCTTCAACGTGAAGACAGCATCCCCTAAAGCCCGTCTTTTCTGGGGCCTGATGGGACTCGGACTGGGGATGTGGCTCGCATCGCAGGTCATGTGGACGTTTGTCGAGGTGATCGAGCGCCATGAAGCTCCGAATCCATTTGTCGGTGATGTCATCCTCTTTCTGCACATTGTGCCGATGATGGCCGCCGTCGCCGTGCAGCCGCACGTAAAGCGGGATGAACGGACACTGCGCGCAGGGTCTCTCGATTTTGCCTTGCTGCTTATCTGGTGGATGTTTCTGTACTTGTTTGTAGTGATCCCTTGGCAGTATGTGCATCCGGTCGAGTCGGTGTATGGCAGAAGCTTTGATCTGCTCTACGTCAGCGAAGAACTGGTGCTTGCCGGCGGCTTGTTTCTGGTGCAACGACGCAGCCACGGCACCTGGAAGAACATCTACCGCCAGTTGATTGCGGCCACGTTGCTCTACTGCATTGCCTCGCTGGTGGCCAGCGAAGCCATTGATCTGCATGTCTACTACACTGGAAGCCTATTTGACGTGCCTCTTGTCGCGGCCATGCTGTGGTTTGTGCGGATCGGATTCCTGCCCCGGGAAGCTGCGGCTGAGGTGCAGGCCGAAGACACGCCTGTGCGAGGCTATGGGATCTGGAAGGCGCGGCTGGCGATGTTAGCTGTGTTTCTGACGCCGCTGATGGTGGCGTGGGCGCAGTTTGCCGGCGATGTTCCGCAGCGAGTCCGTACGTACCGGATTTTGCTGATCGTCGGCGCCATGGTCGTGATGGGCGGCCTGGTCATCCTGAAGCAGCATTTACTCGACAAAGAGTTGCTGAGCCTGTTGCGGCTGACCCGCCATAATCTTGACGAGATGTGCCGAATGAAGGATGAGCTCGAGAACAAAGAGCAGTCGCTCCGCTGGCACAGTCTGGAACTGCAGCGGAAGAATCTGGAACTCCAGGAAATCTCGTTCACAGACGTTCTCACCGGCGTGTGGAATCGGCGCTATCTGGAAGAAATCATCACTGCCGAAGCCGGGCAAGTGCTGCGCAATTATCAGCGCGCTCGCGGCGGCGACATCCGAAAACTGGATCACCGGGATCTTGTTTTCATCATGGTGGATGTCGATTTCTTCAAAGAGGTGAACGATCTCTATGGCCATCCAGCGGGCGACCGGCTTCTGCAGTTAGTGGCGGAACGGCTGGCGCTGGTGGTTCGCAAATCGGATGTGCTGGTGCGCTGGGGCGGGGAGGAATTCCTGATCATGAGCCGCTCGACCGATCCCGGCGGGACACCGGCATTCTGCAGCCGAATTCTGGAAGTCATGGCGCAGGAAGACTTTGATCTTGGCCACGGCATCCGAGTGCACAAGACATGTTCGGTGGGATGGGCGGCTTATCCCTGGTTCCGTGGCGCGTTTGAAGCGATTTGCGCGGAGGAATCGATCGTGCTGGCCGACGCCGCCCTGTACCGGGCGAAGCAGATGGGCAGGAACATGGGCATCGGGTTTATCGCGAGCGACGCTGCCGCCAGGAAGGCGGAGACCATTACCCTGGCCGCGGTTCAAGAAACAAATTCTGTTTTAGTGCGGATCGTCAGCACCGAATGCCCCATCACCAGAGATCAGCCAGCCATCGAACTTGAAAGCGAATCGCCACTCAAAAAGTCGAGACTCTAGTCAACTCGTCAGAAATGGATTTCCCGCCGCGCAATTCCGGCCGGCCGCTTGACCTCATTAAGCGGCTTGGCTACAGTGAATGCCGGCATTAACCACGAGGCAATTCCATCGATGAACGCTAAGAATCCGATACGCAAGGCGGGACTCAAACAGAAAGCGCAACTGATGTCGGCGTCTGAAATTGAACGCACCCTGGTGCGGCTGGCCTACGAGATCGTAGAGAAGAACGGCGGAGTTGACGGTCTAGGGTTGGTCGGCATTCGACGGCGCGGAGTGCCTTTGGCGGAGCGCTTGGGAAAAATCATCACGAGAATCGAGAATGCCAAGGTTCCGGTGGGTACTCTCGACATCACGTTTTATCGCGACGACCTCTCCACGCTCGGACCCAAGCCGGTCGTGCAGAAGAAAGCGATTGGGTTCGAAATCGAGGACAAAAATATTGTGCTCGTGGACGATGTCCTCTTCACCGGCCGGACCACGCGCGCCGCGTTGGATGCCTTGTTCTCTCATGGCCGCCCTCGCCGGGTGCAGTTGTGTGTACTGATCGACCGCGGGCACAGGGAGATTCCGGTTGAGGCGACGTTCGTCGGCCGCAACGTGCAGACCACCATGAACGAAGTCATTGAAGTGAAGCTCACTGAGATTGACGAGGCGGAGAAAGTTCTGTTGATGGAAAAATAGAGCGGGATCGATTGCACATCAGGGTTGCGGACAAAAATCAAGGACGGCGGAATGCAACCGCCGTCCTTTAATGGTTTCAGCCGGAAACTAGCTCAGGCGAGTGCAGACCGCCTTGGTCTGAGTGTAGAGGTTGAGCACATCGTGGCCCATCTCACGGCCCCACCCGGACTGCTTGTAACCTCCGAAGGGCAGAGCCGCGTCGAAGATGTTATAGCAGTTGATCCATACCGTGCCGGCGCGAAGCTGTTCGGCGGTGCGATGCGCCTTGCTGATGTCGCGAGTCCAGACGGCAGCCGCGAGCCCGTACGCGCTGTTATTGGCGCGAGGAAGAATTTCCTCGGGATCGGTGAAGGGCATTGCCGTGACCACGGGCCCGAAGATTTCCTCCTTGACGACTTTCATGTTCTCGCTGGTATCGACCAGTACGGTGGGTTCGACGAAATATCCCCGATCGCCTGCCTTGTGTCCTCCGACGACGGCCTTGGCGCCCTCAGAAAATCCGGCTTCGAGATATCCGCACACGCGTTGCAGTTGTTCCTCAGAGACCAGCGGTCCCATCTGCGTATCCGGGTCGAGGCCGGAGCCGACCTTAATCTTCTTGGCTTGCTGGGCGACGCCCTCCACGACCTGATCGTAGACGGCTTTCTCCACATAGAGCCGGGAGCCGGCGCAGCAACACTGACCGTGGTTGAAGAAAATCGCGCTCGCGGAACCGGGAATGGCGGCTGCCAGATCGGCGTCCTTGAAGACAACGTTGGGCGACTTTCCGCCTAATTCGAGCGAGACTTTTTTCAGATTTCCGGCAGCCGCGTGGACGATCAACTTGCCCACCTCGGTCGACCCGGTGAAAGCGATCTTGTCTACATCAGGATGAGCCGCCAGAGCGGCGCCGGCGGTTTCGCCATATCCCGGGACAACGTTGACTACGCCGTCGGGGAATCCGGCTTCGGTGATAAGTTCGCCGAGACGCAGGGCGGAGAGCGGGGTTTGCTCGGCAGGCTTCAGAACAACCGTGCAGCCGGTCGTCAACGCCGGACCGAGTTTCCACGCCGCCATCAACAAGGGGAAATTCCAGGGAATGACCTGCCCCACCACGCCCACGGGCTCCCGCAAGGTGTACGCCAGATAACGAGCCTTCGGCGTGTACGGGACAGAAAGCGGGATCGTATTGCCCTCGATCTTGGTCGCCCATCCCGCCATGTAGCGGAAGAGATCGATGGCGAGGGGGACGTCGGCGGCTCTGGCCACAGCGAGAGGCTTGCCATTATCGAGGCTCTCAAGGTAAGCAAATTCCTCAAGGTGTTTTTCCAGGAGATCCGAGAGCTTCCACATCAAGCGGCTGCGCTCGGCTGCAGAGATTCTGCGCCAGGGGCCGTTGTCGAAGGCATTGCGAGCGGCCTTTACAGCTTCGTCGATATCTTCTCGGTCTCCCTCTGCGACCTGCGCCAGCACTTCGCCGGTGGCGGGGTTGTAGGTGGGAAAGGTCTTGCCCGATAAGGCGCCGACCCACTTGCCATTGATCAGCATTTTTCTCGGTTTATCGATGAACTCGGCGACGAGCGGATGAATCTGTGGGGAAACTGCGATGCCCATAACTCCTCCTGATTGAGACACTTTGAAGAGAAAAATATGCCGAGCGGACGAAAGTAAGTTAGGTTCATGCTAGCGCTGACCGAGGCCAAATGCAACGCCAGAACGAATCCGGCAAATCGATTTCTTCGATACCCTATTCGCCGTAGGGAACCCAGATATTTTTTACTTGCGTGGCGTGCTCGAGAAACCAGCGTCCCTCAGCGTGTTTGGCGTCGAACCAGTCGATCCTTCGTCCTTCATTGGTCCAGACTTGCTTGAGATTTCCAATCGACGCAGCCTTGGCCGCGGCCACCGTGGCGTCCTCACCACAGCACCACACCGCATCAACGCCATCGTGCTCAGCGAGGGTTTTGAGAAGTTGCGACACGTATCCCGTGACAATGTTGATCGCGCCTCCCGGCACGTCGCTCGTTTCAAACAGTTGATAGAGGTCGCCGGCGATCAGGAGATAACGTTCCGAGGGGACGGCTACGACCGTGTTGCCTACTGCCAGCAGGGGCATGACGAGAGATATAAATCCCAGCAACGGCACTTCATCCGGACAGATCACGCCGACTGTTCCGATGGGCTCATTCATCGCGATCGCGATATTGCGGAATGGGGGGTTGTGAACGGCGCCGTCGAATTTGTCGGCCCACGCCGCATAGGAGAAGATGCGCTCGATTCCCGTTTCAACTTCCGCGGCCGCCTGCTTCTCGCCCACGACCGCTGACAACCGACTGGTGATCTGCTCCCGGCGTTGAGCCAGATTTTCCGCGCAATAGTAGAGAACCTGGGCCCGATTGTGCGCGGTTGCTTTTGCCCAAGCATCGGCCTTGCGTGCGGCTTCCACCGCGTTGCGGATGTCTTTGCGATTGCCCAGAGGAGCTTCGCCCAGCAAGAGTCCATCGGGCGAGCGCACTTCCATGCTGTATCCGGAATCGGGGCGAACCTGTTTGCCGCCGATGTAGAGCTTGACGGTGCGATCGATGGCGGGCGTGCTGCTATCCTGTTTTTCGATCAACATCGGCTTTCCCGCGGGGGTTGACGGCGTCAGCTTCGGAGCATGCTTGAACCAGGCTGGCTCCATGTACTCAAGCAAGCCCTCCGGGCCTCCCTCGCGGCCAAAGCCACTCTCTCGGTATCCGCCGAAGCCGCATGCGGCATCGAACAGGTTCGTACAGTTGACCCAGACGACCCCGGCCTTCAGTTGTGCCGCCACCTGCAAGGCAACGTTGATGTTCTCGCTCCATACGCACGATGCCAGGCCATAAACGGTATTGTTGGCGAGTTCGATCGCTTCGTGAGGAGTTCGAAATGTCATGGCGGCGAGAACCGGGCCGAAGATTTCCTGCTGCGCAACGATCGAGGTGGGATGAACGTTGCTCAGGAGAGTCGGCGGATAGTAGAAGCCTCGGACGGGCAAAGTTACTTGCGGCTGCCAGCAAGTCGCGCCTTCGGCGATTCCCTGCGCCACCATGCGTTGAATTCGGTCCAACTGCACGCGGGCGACGATGGCGCCGATATCGATCGCCTTGTCCAGAGGCGGACCAATGCGCAGGCTGCTCATCCGATTCTGGATCTTCGCGATGAGCGGCTCAGCGATGCTTTCCTGCATCAGCAGGCGCGAGCCGGCGCAACAGACTTGCCCTTGATTGAACCAGATTCCATCAACCAGGCCTTCGACGGCGCTGTCGAGGTCGGCGTCGTCAAAAATAATGAACGGGGACTTGCCTCCCAATTCGAGCGACAGACGTTTGTGGCTGGCGGCGGTGGCGCTGCGAATCGCGCGTCCCACTTCGGTCGAGCCGGTGAATGCGATCTTGTCGACATCGGGATGTTTGACCAAGGCTTCGCCTGTTGAACCATCTCCGGTGACGATGTTGACCACTCCATTGGGAATGCCGGCCTCCTGGCAAAGTTCGGCAAAAACGAGTGCAGTGAGCGGAGTAAATTCGGCGGGCTTCAAAACGACCGTATTGCCCGTGGCCAGGGCCGGCGCGATTTTCCATGCAAGCATCAGCAGCGGGAAATTCCATGGAATGATCTGACCAACAACGCCGCAAGGCTCGTGGTCAGGAAATTCCTGTTCCAGCAATTGCGCCCAGCCGGCGTGGTAATAGAAGTGCCTTGCAACCAGGGGAATGTCGATGTCCCGGCTTTCACGGATGGGCTTGCCGTTATCCATGCTTTCGAGCACGGCAAGAAGTCTCGAATGCTTTTGCACGAGGCGAGCCAGGGCGTAAAGATAACGCGCGCGGGCATGAGGAGTGAGGGCGCGCCAGCGCGCCGACGCGGCACGCGCCGCACGGACGGCTGCATCGATATCGGCAGCACCCCCTTGTGCCACCGCGGCAAGTTTCTCCCCCGTTGAAGGATCGAGCGTGTCGAAGTATTCGCCGGCAGCCGGAGCCTGCCACGCGCCATCGATGAACAACTCAAACCGCCGGTTGTGACGATCGAGCCAGGCTCCCGCTTCTTTTGGATCCTCCGGCGCGGGGCCGTAGTCCATGGTGGCGAACTTTTCTGCGATGCTCATCTGGTTCCTGGTTTCGAGTCTGAGGGTTCAAAATCTGCGTTCATGCAATCGGATGCCGATAATCGGCGGAGTACCGTCCTGTCGCGTGATGTTCGAGTTGCCTCTCGATATCGCCCAGCAAGCCGCTTACGCCGAAGCGAAATAAGTCAGCGCGCATCCACGGCAGGCCGAGTTCTTCCTTCATCATGGCGAGCCAGTCGAGGGATTGCTTGGCGCTGCGGATTCCTCCTGCCGGCTTGAAGCCGACGGCCATCGCAGTCTCCTGCGCGTACTCACGAATCGCGCGCACCATCACCAGGCTCACCGGAAGGGTCGCGTTCACCGCTTCTTTCCCGGTGGACGTCTTGATGAAATCAGCGCCCGCCATCATCGCGACCAGGCTGGCTCTGGACACGTTGCGCAACGTCTGCAGATCGCCGGTGCCCAGAATGACTTTCATATGAGCTGTTCCGCAGGCCTGCTTGAAAGCCGCGATTTCGTCATAGAGCGCTTGCCAGCGTCCGCTGAAAACGTGAGCGCGGGTGATGACCACGTCGATCTCATGGGCCCCTGCCTCCGCCGATCTGCGAATCTCCGTGACCCGCTCGGTCAGTGGCGAAAGCCCCGCCGGGAATCCGGTGGAAACGACGGCGACGCGAATTCCTGTGCCTTCGAGCGCGCTCAAAGCCGTCTCGATGAACGTGTGATAGATGCAGACCGCGGCGACCTGAATGCCGAGTTCCGCGGTGCCAAGCTTCTCAACCAGATCTTGCTGGATCGGTTGTCTCGCTTTTGCGCAAAGCCGGCGTACGCGCTCGTCGGTATCATCGCCGGAGAGCGTGGTCAGGTCCATGCAGGTAATCGCGCGCAGAAGCCACGCCGCCTGCCACTCCTTCTTCACGGTCCGGCGCGCGGTGTGAGTCTGAGTGCGGCGTTCGACCGCACTCGTGTTTACTCGAACGTCCTTGACCCAATTCAGGTCGAGCGGGATGCCGGAATTCCGTTGCAGCGGACGCCCTTCCAAAACCGCAACCGCAGAGGTCGCCCCCGGGTCGCCATTGGCAACCACGCTGCTGGGCCGCAGGTTGGGACGACTATTTTGAGGGATCAATTCCGCCTCGATCGGGCCTCCAGCGCAAGGCTGAGAAACGTGGTTTGTATTGTACGGCAAGCCGTTGTCGGAACGCACAGCGCCGCGCCCGCACCCTCAACGATGCAAGAAAAAGCCTGGGAGATGCGGCAAAAGGGTTACAATGGCGCACGATTTGGCGCAGGTTGGCGCCACTTCGAAGCCGGTCTGACTCGTTTCTCAAATGCCGAATCGAAACCTCTCTGCAGCAACCCGAAAGAAGCTGGAACAGGCGGCAGCGAAAGTAATGCGGAATGCGCACGCTCCCTACTCGGACTTCCATGTGGGCGCTGCGATTCTGTTGACGAATGGCAAAGTCTTTTCCGGCTGTAACGTCGAAAACGCCTCTTATGGCATGACCAACTGCGCGGAACGGACGGCGATTTTTTCGGCGGTTGCCGCACTGGGTCCGAAGATCGAAATCCGCGCTGTCGCCGTGACCAATGATCATGGCGTTGCTTGTTCGCCATGCGGCGCCTGCCGGCAGGTTATCTACGAATTCGGTCCCGACGCCACCGTCTTCTTTCAGGGCGCCGAGGGTCCCAAGCAAGCCCACATTACAGAACTTCTTCCGGAGGGATTTCGCCTCAAGTGAGCTCTCCGTCAAGTGCATCGCGAACCTTCCGCGCCATCGATGTCATCCGCCGGAAACGGGACGGCGCCGAGTTGTCCGGTGCCGAAATCGAAGGACTGGTCAACGCTTACACCAGCGGAGAGATTCCGGACTATCAAGTCTCGGCCTGGCTGATGGCCGTGGTCCTCCGCGGTATGACGCGCGCCGAGACGGCCGCGCTTACCGACGCAATGCTTCACTCGGGCGAAGTGCTTGATCTCTCGTCGTTGATCCCGAGGAAAGTCGACAAGCATTCCACCGGCGGAGTGGGTGACAAGACTTCCCTCGTGCTGGCACCGCTCGCGGCGGCTGCCGGCGTCGTCGTTCCGATGATCAGCGGCCGTGGCCTGGGGCATACGGGAGGAACGCTCGACAAGCTCGAAGCGATTCCTGGGTTCAACGTTAATTTGCCGGTCTCGGAGTTTCGCCGCGTGCTTGGCATCTGCGGCTGCGCCATGATCGGGCAGACGGCGGAGATCGCGCCCGCGGACCGCAAGCTCTATGCGCTCCGCGACGTCACAGGTACGGTCGAGAGCCCGTACTTGATCTGTGCTTCGATCATGAGCAAGAAGCTCGCGGAGGGGATCGACGCACTCGTGCTCGATGTGAAAACCGGCTCCGGCGCCTTCATGAAGAAGGAAGACGACGCGGCCTTTCTTGCTGAACTCATGGTCGAAACCGGGGAGCGCATGGGCAAGAGGGTGGTTGCGCTGATTACCGACATGGATCAACCGCTTGGCAACATGATCGGCAATGCGCTGGAGGTCGTCGAGGTTGTCGAGATGCTGCGCGGCGGCGGTCCCGGCGATTTGCGTGAGCTCTGTCTTGAACTAGCCGGATGGATGCTGCATCTTGGCGGTGCGTCGAAGTCCGTTGCCGAAGGACGAGAGAAGAGCGCGCACTTGATTGCCTCGGGCGCAGCGCTCGAGAGATTCCGGAAAATGATTGAATTGCAGGGCGGAGATCCGCGAGTCATCGAGGACTCAAAGCGACTGCCCCAGGCGCGGCAAACGGCTGCCATTCGAAGCGCGAGGTCTGGATATGTCGCCGCCATGCAATGCGAACAGATCGGCACGGCCTGCGTCATCCTCGGCGGCGGGCGTGAGCGCAAAGAGGATTCGGTCGATGCCGCGGTCGGGATTGTGTTGCACAAAAAAGTGGGCGACCGGGTTGCCACAGGCGAGCCGCTGGCCACGCTCCACTACAACGACGAAGCTCGGGGCGAACGGGCGCGGAACCTGATCGAAGCTGCCTGCGAGATTGCGGATTCGGCTCCGTCTCTGAAACCGCCGCTGATCCATCGAATCATCGGAAAGTTCGCGGAGAACAACTGACAAATGGGACACTACACAGGAATTCTCGGCCTTCTGACCATGCTGGGCCTGGCTTACGCGTTTTCGACCAATCGTCGCGCCATTCGTTTGAAGACGGTTTTCTGGGGCCTTTTCCTGCAGATCACCTTTGCCGTCTTTGTGCTGAAGTTCCCGCTCGGCCGCGACATGTTTCAGAAGATCGGCGATGCGGCCAACAAGATGCTGAGCTATTCGTACGCCGGGTCGGAGTTTGTCTTCGGGGATCTGGGCAAGCAGACCGCGCATGTCGGGTTTGTTTTTGCCTTCCAGGTGTTGCCGGTCGTGATATTCATCTGCGCGCTGTTTGCCATCCTGTACCACTTTGGCATCATGCAGTTCATCATTCGCATAGCATCCTGGGCGATGATTCGTTTCATGGGTGCCAGCGGCGCGGAGTCTCTGAACGTCGCCGCCAGCATCTTCATGGGGCAAACCGAAGCGCCGGTAACAATTCGTCCGTTTCTGCCGGAGCTGACGCATTCCGAATTGATGACCGTGATGACGAGCGGCATGGCGCACGTCTCGGGCTCAATCATGGCCGCCTACTTTGCCTTCGGCGCTGAGCCCCGACACGTGCTGAGCGCTGTCATTATGACCGCACCGGGAACCATTCTCGTTTCGAAGATGCTGGTACCGGAGACGGAAGTTCCGAAGACGGCCGGTAAAGTGGTCATGAGCGCGACCGAAGAACAACAAGAGAAGCAGGAGAACCTGCTGGGCGCGATTGCCCGCGGCACCGGCGACGGCCTGCACATGGCGCTGAACATCGGGGCGATGCTGATCGCGTTTCTGGCCCTGATCGCGCTGCTGGATGGCATTCTCGGCGGGGTTCACCGGCACCTCGGATGGTTTCCGTCGAGCCTCGAAGGAATCCTGGGCGTGCTCTTCTCGCCCGTGGCCTGGATCATTGGCATTCCCTGGCATGATTGCCAGATCATTGGCAACCTTCTCGGCACGCGAATGGTCCTGAACGAACTCGTCGCATTTTCCATGCTGGGGCCGCAAAGAGCTGTGCTGGCCCCGCGTTCATTCACGATTGCGACTTTCGCGTTGTGTGGATTCGCGAATCTCAGTTCGATCGGGATACAGATCGGCGGCATCGGCGCTTTGGCTCCGAACAAGAAGGCGGAACTGGCGCGGCTCGGGATTCGCGCCATGCTCGCCGGCACGATGGCCAACCTGATGTCGGCTTCGATCGCCGGCATGTTGTTGTAATCTACAAATCGCCCTCTGATTCTGAGAGGCGGAAGCGGTCGCATCCTCCCTGGGAAAAGAAGCCCGCAGAAGGCTCGCGATCGGGCGGATGACCGACCAGAACAACGCTGTTCCATTACCTACTGTTTCTACTTGAGGACCACACCTGTGAAACGACTCATCATTCTGATCGCGATTCTTGCTTCGCTGGTCTGTGCCGCCCACGCTCAAACCCGCGTGATCATCGATACCGATCCCGGCATCGACGACGCCATGGCGTTGTTGCTCGCCATCAACTCACCCGAACTGAAAGTCGAGGCCATCACCGTCGTTCCGGGAAATGTCGAAGGCTGGCAAGGTCTCGAGAATGCCCTGAAGATCGCGTCGCTGGCGGGACGTTGCGACATACCGGTGGCCGCCGGCGCGCAACACCCCCTCAATCAGAAACTGATCACCGCGCAATACTGGCATGGCAAGAATGGCCTCGCCGGCGTCGAGTTGCCTGTATCGAAATGCAAGGCCGACGCCCGCTTTGGCCCGGATCTCATCATCGAAACCGTGCATAAGTACCCACATGAGGTGACCCTGATTCCAATTGGGCCGTTGACGAATATTGCGCTCGCGGTGTCCAAGGATCCATCGATCGTGCCCCTGGTGAAGGACGTCGTCATCATGGGCGGGTCAATCTCGGGCGGCAACGTCGATGGCGCTGCGGAGGCCAATATTTATGGCGACCCCGAAGCGGCGTCGATTGTATTCAATGCCGGATGGATGGTAACGATGATCGGCTCCGATGTTGGCGAGCGCACCCTGATTACACGCAATTATCTGACTGATCTGCAGGCGCAGCACGGGCCGGAGAGCGATTTCATTGAAAAGCTCGCGGATTTCTATTTGACCCGCTCCGAAAAGAGCGGATACCAGGGAGCCGCGATGTACGATCCGCTGGCGGTTGCGACCGTGATCGACCCTACGCTCGTGACGCTGAAAGATATGCACGTCGACGTGGAGACGAAAGGCGAGTTTACGCGGGGCGAGACCGTCGCCAATCGCATGGGATCGGACGAAAACAATGTGTTGCATGGCGATCACTATGAGATCGAGGGAGTGATTCCACTGACGCCGAACGCGCGCGTGTGCCTGGCCTCAGACGCGGCACGATTCCTGAAACTCTTTATTGGCCGCATTAAAGGAAAATAGGTCGACCTGGGTTTTATTGGCTGGCGTGAGCGACCAGCAAAATCGCTAGGCCGTAGAACACGAACATTAAGGTCAAATAGGTCTTTGCCCGCGAACCGGAACCGGCGAACTCCTTCCATGCCAGCAATCCCCACAGCGCGGCCACCATCGGCGCCGACTGGCCAATCGCGTAGGAGATCGCGTAACTGGTGCTCTTTCCCGCGACGACGTTGAAGACCGTCCCCACCCCCCAAACCGCTCCGCCAAACAGGCCCAAGAGATGCCCCGAGGGCGGCCCGCCAAAAAATCCACTGAGACGGACCGGTTCGCCAACCAGCGGCTTCTTCATGAAGTAGAGATTCCAGATAAAGCACGACAGCAGCGCACCCAGCGTGAGGAACACGACGGAGCTGTACGGAGTCAACGGATTTCCCCGGGTTGCGCCATAGGCGACAAAAGGATTCCACAACCCCATCAATACTCCGGAGATGACGCAGATGACGATGCTTCTTCGGGAAATGGAGCGTCCGGCGCTGACCAGGCTTCCATACGCTTTACCGTCAAGGACGACCGCGATCACGGCGCAGATCACCCCGATCGCGAGGAAAAGGGCGTTTCCCTTGGGTTGCAGCGCGTAGCTCAGCACGACTCCGACAACGAGAGCAATTCCGATGGAGACGGGAAAGGCGACGGCCAGGCCGGCCATGTCAATTGCGGCAACAAGCAACAGATTGGCGAGATTGAAGATCGCGCCGCCAACCATAGTCGACACGATGTTTGAGGTGTCGGACGACCGCACGTTATTCAGAAAGCTGGAGGCGTCGTGTCCACTGCTTCCCATCGTAAGAGCCAGCAAAAGAGAAATCAGGAAAATGCCGATGGCGTAGTCCCAGTAAAAAAGCTCGAAACGATAATTCTTGACGCCCTTGTAGGTATTGGCCCACGATCCCCAGCAGATCGCGCTGGTGATCATCATCAGCAAGGCTACGGTCAGGTTCGGCGGTGTGAACATTCGGTCTCTCCCCAGAAAACGTGTAACTCTACTCTTCTTTCCGGAAGGGAACAAGGTGCTATCGAGCAGGCGCAAGCGCTTTCTCTGCTATCCTTACGCGCGTGTCACGCACATTCCTGATCGATACGGATACGGCTTCGGATGACGCAGTCGCGTTGATCATGGCCCTGCGCTGCCCCGATGTTCGGGTGGCCGCGATTACGGTAGTGGCCGGGAACGTCGATGTCCATCAGGCCACACGAAATGCGCTTTACACCGCCGAGCTTTGCGGGTCCGATGTTCGCGTGTTCTCCGGCGCGGATCGCCCGCTGTTGCGCTCTTATGAAAACGCGACCTGGTTTCACGGGCGCGACGGGCTTGGGGACCATAACTATCCGGCGCCCAGACGACGTCCAGAGAAATTGAATGCCGTGGATGCCATCATCGAAACAGTCGACGCTAACCGTGGGCTGGTGCTGGTTACGCTGGGTCCGCTGACGAACGTTGCCCTGGCAGTGTCGAAGGATCCTTCCATTACAGCCAAAGTCGGCCGCTGCGTTGTGATGGGAGGCAACCCGTGCTGTGAAGGGAACGTGACGCCCGCGGCCGAATACAACATTTGGGTCGACCCAGACGCGGCGCGAATTGTCATGCACAGCGGTTTGCCGATCGAGTTGGTCGGCTGGCATCTATGCCGGGGAGACGCGGTTCTCAGCCCGAGTGACATCAGTTTTGTCGAAGATGTTCGCACTCCGCTTGCGCACTTCGCGATCGAGTGCAACAGCCACGCCCGGGCGGCATACAGGATTCAGACGGGGGAAGATGGAATCTGCCTGCCGGATCCGGTAGCGATGAGTCTTGCGCTCGACCCATCGGTGGGCGTCAACTGGAGCGATCACTACGTGGAAGTAGAGACGCAGAGCGAATTAGCGCGCGGCATGACGGTTGTCGATCGCCTGAATGTCGCCGCGGACGAGAGGAACCGCGCTGTGTGGGCCCCCGCTCTGCAGGCGCGGAAAGCAAACGTCTGCTGGAACATCGACACGACCAGGTGGAAAAGCGCGCTTTATAAGGCCCTTCAGTAGGATCTCGCTATCCTTTATCCTTTCGGCTGGGCATAAGTCGAACGCTTCAGGAACTCCCCCTGGCCCGCCCTGCCGAAAAACTTGCCGCCTTCGACGACGACCCTGCCGCGCGAAAGCACGACCTCGGGCATCCCCGTGACTTCAATGCCTTCGAACATCGAATAATCGACCCGCATATGATGAGTCTTGGCGCTGATCGTGTGCCGCTGCTTCGGATTGAAGATCACCAGGTCCGCATCACTGCCAACCGCAATCGTCCCCTTGCGCGGATAAAGGCCGAACAATTTGGCGGGTGTGGTTGACACAAGTTCGACGAATCGATTCGCGTTGAACCGGCCTCCGGCCACACCTCCCGAATAGATCAGACTCATCCGATGCTCGACGCCGGGGCCGCCGTTCGGAATTTTGGTGAAGTCGTCGCGTCCAAGTTCCTTCTGCTCTTTGAAACAGAAGGGACAATGATCAGTGGAGACCACCTGCAGGTGGTCGCGTTTCAGGCCATTCCAAAGTTTTTCCTGGTGCCACTTTTCCCGCAGCGGCGGCGTGAAGACATACTTCGCTCCCTCGAAGCCGGGGGCGTCGAAGTTCTCCAGGGAAAGATAAAGATACTGAGGGCACGTCTCGGCGTAGACGGGAAGTCCGCGATCGCGGGCTTCGCGCACCTTTTCGAGAGCGTCGTTGCAGCTCAAATGCACGATATAAATCGGCGCTCCCGCCATCTCCGCCAGGGCGATTGCTCGCGCCGTCGCCTCGGCTTCGGCGGTGGTTGGACGGGTGAGCGCGTGGTATTTTGGCGCTTTCTTTCCTTCGGCGAGGGCTTGCTGCACGATCACGTCGATCGCCGAGCCATTCTCGGCGTGCATGCAAACCAAGCCTCCATTCCTGGAGGTCGTTTGCAGCGCTTTGAAGATGCTGCCGTCGTCAAGCATGAACACTCCGGGGTAGGCCATGAAGAGTTTGAAACTGGTCACGCCTTCGTGGACCAAGTCATTCATCTCGGCGAGTTGCCCTCCGGAGATGTCCGTCACGATGCAGTGGAAAGCGTAGTCGCAGACTGCCTTCGACGCAGCTTTAGTCATCCAAGTGTCGAAGGCTTGCCGCAGAGCCTGGCCTTTGTACTGGATGGCGAAGTCGATCAGGGTCGTAGTTCCACCGAAGGCGGCCGCACGCGTACCGGTCTCAAAATCGTCGGCGCTGGTTGTGCCGCCGAATGGCATGTCGAGGTGAGTATGAACGTCGATGCCTCCCGGGAGAACCAGTTTGTCCGAGGCGTCGAGAAGGTTGCCGGTGTTCTGCGCGGGAAGATCGCGTCCGATGGCGACAACCTTGCCGTTTGTGATCGCAACGTCGGCTGTGTATGTGTCGGTTGCTGTCACTAGCGAACCGTTTCTGATGATGGTGTCAAAGGTCATGATGCCCTCGGCTGTAGACCTGGCAACGCCAGTCGGGATTGGAGAAAGAATTCTATGCTAAACTGCCGCCCTTTAGTTCTTCTCTGCCGGTTCCGGCATCTTTCACGGGAAGGGGACCCGCCATGCAATTCGGTATTACTTTGAAGCCTGATATTTCTGTCGAGCGCATCGTCGGATTAACTCGGCAGGCCGAGTCTGCTGGATTCACCTATGGCTGGGTCTTTGATTCGCATGTTCTTTGGATGGAGCCGTATCCGCTCCTGACCCTGATGGCCGCCAACACCAAGGCCATGCGTCTGGGCACGTGTGTGACGAATCCCGCGACGCGTGATTTGAGTGTGACGGCAAGCCTGTTTGCCACGCTGAATCTGATCTCCGGCGACCGAATGGAACTCGGCATCGGACGAGGTGATAGCTCGCGCCGCGTGCTCGGCAAGAAGCCTGTGAGCTGGTCGCAACTGGAAACCGCGGTGCAGGAGTTTCGTGCGCTCACTTCAGGCGCAGAAGTCCATCATGACGGGCAAACGACCAGGCTGAGTTGGGCAAAGAATTCTCCGCGAGTCTGGATCGCCGGTTATGGGCCCAAAGTGTTGCACATGGCGGGGCGTGTCGCAGACGGCATCATTCTGCAGTTCGCGGACCCGGCGCTCATTGAGTGGTGCCTGAGTTTCGTCCAGGAAGGCGCTCGAGCCGCAGGACGCGATCCGAAGCGGATTGAAGTGATGTCGGCCGCGCCGGTCTGGGTGTCAGATGATCTGCAGGTTGCTCGCGAACGCGTCCGCTGGTTTCCGGCCCTGGTGTCGAACCACGTAGTGGACCTGATCCGGCAGTACAAGCCGGAAGATCTTCCTCCCGCGCTTACGTCTTATGTTCAGGATCGTGGCCACTACGATTATCAGCACCACTGCGAGGTGGGGAGCGATAATTCGGAATTCGTCTCCGATGAGGTTATCGACCGTTTCTGCCTGATTGGACCGGCGGAAGCGCACCAAAAGAAACTGCGCCAGTTGCGCGACGTCGGAGTCACGCAATTCAACATCTATCTGATGTGCGGCGACGAGGAGCAGACCCTCGACATCTACCAGCAAAGAGTCCTCCCCGCCATTTTGCAATCAAAGAAGTCGTAAGCGCGATCTAGGCTGCCGCAGGTGGAGTGAAAGCGTCCCTTCGACCGGAAGCCATCATTACGTAATACGCGACGAACGAAACCGCGAATCCCACGAACCACGAATAATCGTAGAGCGGGCGCACCGAAGGCACCGCCAGTCCGGCCAGCGCTGCGCCGGCGCCCAGCCCAAGCGCAAGGATCGCGCGCCAGTTGAATCCCCGTGAGTATTCGTAGGCGCCATTTCGAAGATACAGATCGTCGACCACCAACACCCGCCGTCGAATGAGGAAGTAATCGCAGATCATGATTCCTGCCACCGGCCCGAGAAACGCCGCGTAGCCGCCCAGCCAGCCGAGGATGAATGTTCTGTAGTTCGCCAGCAGTTTCCACGGCATGAGCGCAATTCCCATGAAGCAGGTGAGGATTCCGCCCGCGCGAAAGCTGATGCGACGAGGCCAAAGATTCGAGAAGTCATTTGCCGGAGAGACGACATTGGCTCCGATGTTGACATTCAGCGTGGCCAGCAAGATGGCGATCAGCGAAACTACGACTGCTGCCGGCGAGTGAAAGCGGCTCAGCAATTGCACCGGATCCCATATCGCCTGGCCATAGATCACAACGGTGGCTGAAGTGACCAGGATTCCAACCAATGCATAAAGCGTCATGGTGGTCGGAAGGGCCAGCGCCTGCCCAATCACTTGCTCCTTCTGGTTCCGGGCGAAGCGCGTGAAGTCTGGAATATTCAAGGAAACGGTGGCCCAGAATCCGACAGTGCCATTCAGCGCCGGGATGAGGAATTTCAGGAAATCAGAGAAGCTCTTGAAGCGCGAGGGCGCAGAGAGCATCGGGCCAAAACCACCCGCAGCGTGATACGCCCAACCGAGCAGAAGCAATCCGACGCCCAGCAGAACCGGTGCGCTGATTCCTTGCAGGATCCGAATGTACTCAATTCCCTTCACGACCACCGCCAGGTTGATCAGCCAGAAAATCAGGAAGCAGATTGCCGGGCCGTAGGAAACATCTTTCCAGCCGGGGACGAGCGTCGCGAGAAGTGTGCTGATTGCTTCACCACCAATCCAGGCTTGAATCCCGAACCAGCCGCAGGCAACCAGGGCGCGAAGCACGGCAGCGACATTCGCTCCCAGCACGCCAAACGATGCGCGCGCCAGAACCGGGAACGGAACCCCGTATTTGGCGCCGGGATGCGAGTTCAGGAGCATGGGAACCAGCACGATGACGTTGCCGAGAAAAATCGTCGTGACCGCCTGACGCCAGTTCATCCCACCCTGAATCAGACTCGCCGCCAGCATGTAGGTGAGGATATTCACCGACATGGAAATCCACAAAGCCGCGAAGTTGTACGTTCCCCAGTGACGTTGCGCGGGGGTTGCCGGCGCCAGGTCGTGGTTATAGAGCGGGCTTGCCTGGATCTTTGCCGCGAGTGCGATGGGGTTTGATTCGCGCATGCTTCCTGGTGAGTGGGACGATTTGCCGGATTCCGAACGTCAGGTCTTCAGTCGGCAGCGATCGAACTTGCGCTCTGCATGGTCAGGGGGCCATAAGTCTCGGGACGACGATCGCGAAAGAATTGCCATACCCTTCGCACCTCAGTGATCATCTCGAGGTCGAGATCGGCAACTACGACTTCGTCTTTGTCGCGGCTGGCTTGGGCAATGATCTTTCCGCGAGGATTGCAGAAATAGCTCTTGCCGTAGAATTCGCCGATGCTCCACGGCTTCTCGGTCCCCACGCGATTGATCGCCCCCACAAAATAGCCGTTAGCGACCGCATGCGCGGGCTGCTCGAGCTCCCACAGATATTCGGAGAGGCCAGCCACCGTCGCCGACGGATTAAAGACAATCTCAGCGCCGTTCAGTCCGAGGATGCGCGCGCCTTCAGGAAAATGGCGATCGTAACAGATGTAGACTCCGACCCGAGCGTACTTGGTTTCAAACACGGGATATCCCAGATCGCCCGGGGTGAAGTAGAACTTCTCCCAGAAGCCGGGATGGCAATGCGGAATGTGATGCTTACGATATTTTCCGAGGTAGCGGCCATCTGCATCGATGACCGCGGCAGTATTGAAATATACGCCGGGCATCTGCTCTTCATACACCGGAACCACAATCACCATGTGATGCTTGGCAGCAACCTTCTGCATAAGTCGAACGGTCGGCCCGTCCGGGACCCGCTCGGTGAGTTCATACCAGCGCGCGTTTTGTTCGGCGCAAAAATATGGGCCATAGAAAAGCTCCTGGAGGCACAAGATCTGCGTCTTCTTTTTAGCTGCTTGTTGGATCAGCTTCATGTGCTTGTCGAGCATGGCCTTTCGAATCTGCGCGAGCGGACGCTCGGTGCTGAGCGCATTGCTGGCTTGAATCAAGGCACAGCGGACGATACGGGGCATGACTCCTCCAGACTCGACTTTCGAGGAACGAAACTATAGCAGAAATTGTGGCGCAGAAAGCGGGCAGGCGCGAGATTCGAAGCCGGGATTGCTCGCGTTACTCGACATTGACATTGACATGCCCTAAGACGCTGGCTACACTCGCCCTTCTTTGAACTTCAGCCTCCGGAGCTTATGGCAAAACGCCCGCGAATCGTGGTAGTCGGCAGCGCGAACATCGATCTCACGACATTTACCAATCAATTTCCGAAGCCGGGCGAAACCCTGTTTGCGGAGAGATTCGACCTGGGTTTCGGCGGGAAAGGCGCGAATCAGGCGGTGGCCGCCAGGCTGTGCGGCGCGGAGGTTTTCATGGTCGCGCGCGTGGGCAGCGATCTCTTCGGCCCCGCGACAATTGAGAACTTTCGCAAACAAGGGATCGACCCGACACACGTAAAACAGGTCGCAGGACTGTCGAGCGGTGTGGCTCCGATCTTTGTCGAGTCCAACGGACAGAATCGGATCCTGGTGGTGAAAGGCGCCAACGATGCATTGAAACCCTCAGACGTGGATGCGGCCGCCGAGACTCTGAAGACTGCCGACTGCATCGTGCTGCAGTTCGAAATCCCGCTCGAGACGGTTTACTACACTGTCGATTTTGCCCGGCGCAATAATATCCGCTGTATTGTGAACCCGGCGCCGGCGCAACCGGTCGATCTTTCAGCGCTCCGGGATCTGGATTACTTTGTTCCCAACGAGAGCGAGGCGGAGGCCATCGCGGGCGCGCCCGTGAAGAATCTGGACGACGCCAGGAAATGCGCCGAACGAATGCTGAAGGCGGGAATTCGCAGAGTAATTATCACTCTCGGGGCGAAGGGGTGCCTCCTGGCCGGCAGCGAGGGATGCGACCACATTCCACCGTTCAAAGTGGAGAGTGTCGACAGCACCGGGGCGGGAGACGCATTCATTGGCAGCTTTGCCGTCTTTCTCGGCGAAGGAGCCCCGGAAAAAGAAGCATTGCGGCTCGCCAATCTCTACGCTGCTTTATCCACCACAGGGGTTGGAACGCAGAAATCGTTCTACGACCGTGCCCGCTTCGACGCCCAGTGGGCTGCTCGCCGCTGAGTAGGAACCGTTGTTTTCGCAGAACATAACTTGTGTTTCGCGACCGTTTCGTCGTGCTCTGCCAGCCTGCCGGTCGCAGATTCGCTGAAAGAACGAAGCCTTCGACATTTCTGCTGATTGCGATTCAGAAAATGACGACGAACGGCGCTGTTGTCTCGCCGAAAAGTCTTGACTTACCGACGAGCGGAGATTTATAAGCCGAGTCTGCGGTCGGGGGCTCTCCCAGGTTCAATCTGCGGGAGAATACTCTCTTTTTGGGGCAGGCCGCCGAAAGGGGTTCAGTCGATGCCAAGCACGAAGATGCTTGTCGCAGTGGTGGTGTCAGCGCTGGTTTTTGTGTGCGGTCCCTTTGCGTTGGGTCAGGCGACCGGCAGCTTTTCGGGCACGGTGTCGGACAACTCGGGAGCTGTCATCGCCGGCGCGAAAGTGACAGTCACTGCTCAGGCGACGAATATCTCGCGCCAGGCGCCGACCGATGATAGCGGGCACTACATTGTGCCGCTGCTTGGCGTTGGCGAATACACGGTCCGAGTCGAGGCCGCAGGCTTCAAACCGGGTGAGTCGAAAGACATTCGCCTGCAAATCGACGAACACCGCGAGCTGGACTTCAAGCTGGTTCCCGCCTCAGTGACAACCAATGTTGAAGTGAGCGCAACCGAAGTAGCGGTCGAAACGTCCACTCCAACGCTCGGTCAAGTCATTACTGCTGAAGAAGTGTCCGAACTGCCGCTGAACGGGCGAAATTTCGTACAACTGGCGACCCTTACCCCCGGCACCACGGCCTCCACGAGTCCGGTGAGTTTCTTCACGAGCGCGGCGAGCAGCGAGGCTGCCACGCGTGGTTCCTTTTCGCTTTCGGTGGGTGGTTCGCGAGAACAGGAAACCGACTGGCTCCTCGATGGCAACGACAATAACCAACTCGATGAAGGCGGCATCGCCATCTTCTCGTCTATCGACGACATCCAGGAGTTCAAGGTTCTCACCTACAACTATTCTGCAGAATTTGGCGAGCGCGCCGGCCCGACCGTGCTGGTGACAACCAAGTCGGGATCGAATCAGTTTCACGGATCGGTGTTCGAGTTCTTCCGCAACACCAAGCTCGACGCCCGCAGTTACTTCGCGAGTTCGGTTGAGAAATTCAACTTAAACCAGTTTGGGGGGTCTCTCGGCGGTCCGATCAAGAAGGACAAGACATTTTTCTTTGTAGATTATCAAGCGAAAATGCAGCGGCACGGGATACCATTCACCGGCTTCGTTCCTACGACCGCGATGTATACACCGGACGCAAATGGCAATTACGACTTCAGCGGCACCGCCACTGGGAGGCAGCTGAATGACCCGTTCTCCGGTTCACCTTTCCAGTGCCTGCCGGGCACCTCGACTTCGGAACCCGTCTTGGCAGATGGGAGTCAGCCGACAGGTCAGAATTGTAACGTTATCCCGGGCGCGCTCGCGAGCCCGATCGGCCAGCAGATTCTGCAACTTTATCCGGCCCCGAACGTGAGCGGAGCCGGCTATAACTACGTTAACGAGCCGGTAAGAAAGCTGAATGAGGGGACATTTGACGTTCGGCTGGACCACTCCTTCTCGAACAAAGACTCCGCCTTTGCGCGCTTCAGCTACGATCAGGCGACGAACTTCGTCCCCGGCGGCTCACCGACGTGGGCCGAAGTCAACGCGTTTGGCAGCAATCAGCATATCGAGAATCATGGCCGCAACCTGGCAATTTCGGAAACCCACATCTTTTCCTCCAGCACCATCAACCAGGCGAGCGTTGGTTTCAATCGCATCTTCAACCACATTCTTTCCTTCGGCACAGACGGCAGCTGCAAAGCGGCGCTGATCGGCATTCCGGGTTCAGATCTGGGAGCGGCGTGCGATGGGATCACAGGCTACCCAGCCAGCCTCAATCAGTCCAGCAAGGATTGCATCAGTTGTGGCATGACGTCCTTCCTGATGTCGAACTACATGTCGGTGGGCGATCGCGGCTATTCTCCCTACCAGGGCGGCACCAACGTCTATTCGATTTCTGACACGCTCGACTTGATTCGCGGGAAACATAATCTGCGCGTCGGCGCCGTCTATCGCGCTAACGAAATGAACATCCGGAACAACGCCTTCCAGGACGGGTTCGCGGTTGAGAACGCAATGTGGACGGGCGATGATGCAGCCGATCTGCTGCTGGGAGCGTGGGGTGTATTCGCCGCGCACGACCAGACGTTCTTGGGCGGGACGGTTGGCCGTCGCTGGAAGCTGTTTCGCCCATTTGTGCAAGACGATTGGCGTGTAACCAACAACCTTACGGTGAACATCGGCGTGGCGTGGGCGCTGGCAACACCGGAAACCGAAGTTGGACACCGCCAGGCGAATTTCGATATCCAGACCCTGAAGTGGTATGTCCCGAAGGGAAGTCCGACGTTAGACACCTGCACCGTCTGCATTGCCAGTGACGCACGAGCTGGAATTCAGCTGGACAAGACAGCGTTCGAGCCGCGCATCGGGTTGTCCTGGAAACCGATGGGCAGCGACAAGACTGCGATTCGTGCCGGCTACGCCATCTATCACGATTCTGCCTGGAATCAAGGCGGACAAGGACTCTGGCAGAACCCGCCTTACTATGCCGAAGTCGATCCGTGCGCCTTCTGCTTCTCGTACGGAAGCGCGTTCGGAGCGCTCGGAGGGGGTTTCCTGTTGGCACCGGATACCCCATCTGCTCTCAATGTTCCAGGTGGCGCCATCTACGACGCCCCGGTCAATCCGGCGGACTACAGCGGAACCATCCAATCGATGAACCGGAATTTCAAGCAGGGCATGGTGCAACAGTACAACCTGAACGTGGAACACCAACTCCCTGGCAACGTTGTGCTCACGGCAGGTTATGCCGGCTCGAAGAGCACGCACATTCTGGTCGGCCAGTCGAACGAGAACCTCAATGAACCGAGCGCCTGCCCGGGCGAGCCGAATGAGACCGCGGGCTACACCGTCGGCTGTGGCTTTGGGAATTTTCCTTATGCGTTGGCTTTTCAGAGCGTGAGCGCGAACAACAGCGTTGGGACCGCGCGATATGATTCCCTGCAGGTGAAAGCCGAGACCAAGAGTTCGCGGCACGGGCTTTACGCTCTGCTTGGCTACACCTGGTCGCGCACGTTTGACTCCGGCATGCCCGATGGTCTGGGCACCAATCCCGGTGCAATCTACTATCCGCTGCCCGGGTACAAGAAGCTTGACTGGGGATTGTCGCAGCTCAACCTGAATGACAGCTTCACGGCGAGCGTTCTTTATGACTTGCCCTTCGGCAAGGGGAAACACTTCGGCAGCAACTGGAACGGAGCCACCAATACTGTCTTCGGCAACTGGCAACTGGATCTGATCGAACGCGCAACCTCGGGATTTCCCCTCTTTGTGGTTGACAGCGCGGATGAGTCCGGGACCTTTTTCTCGTACAACGGCGGCACCTATCAACGCCCGAACCAAGTCGGGGATCCAAACCGGCCCGGCCCCGTGGCCGGGAATCCTGGGTGCACTGCGCCGTCGCAGATTCACACGATACAGAACTGGTTCAATCCTTGCGCTTTCATGCAGGCGCCGACCGGAGAGCTAGGCACGGCAGCTCGAGCGCCAGTGTATGGTCCGCGTTTCGTAAACACGGATTTCTCGATCATCAAGGACTTTCCGTTCCCCTGGCGTGAAGGCATGAACCTGCAGTTCCGAGCTGAATTCTTCAATCTGTTTAACCATCCGCAGTTCTTCCTGCAAGGAGCCGGAGGCAGTGGTGAGCAGGATATCAACGCGTCGGCGACGTTTGGGGTAATCAACGCGACGGTGAATAATCCCCGGCTTATTCAGTTTGCATTGAAACTGAGGTTCTGACAGACTCTGAAATGTATACGGGAAAATCGGGGCAGACTGGAGAGTCTCCGGTCTGCCCTTTGCTTTTCGAAGAGTCGGCGAATCTTTAGGAGAAACCATGGGGTCTTGGGGTTTGAGACGGACATTGTTGGGAGTTATTCTTCTTTCCAGTTCGCTGGCGGCGCAGAAGATCAAAATCATCGTGGACCAGGATGCCCGCGGCCCCGGAACCAGTGATCAACAAGCGATTCTTGTCTTCCTCCAGTCGGAGAAGTTCGATGTCCTCGGGATCACGACCGTCAGCGGCGACCAGTGGGTGAAGGAAGAGACCCAGCACGCTCTTCGTCTATTGGAAATTTCCGGGCACGCAGATGTCCCCGCCTATCAGGGCGCCGAATTTCCGCTCCTCAACTCCAAAGAAGAAACCGAGCGCTGGGAGGCGCTCTACGGAAAGCTCGAATACAAGGGCTGCTGGACCGACTTCGAAGCCAACCGCTCCACAATTTACCGCGAGCCTTATCACGGGCCGGATATCGTGCCACCGATGCCGGAGGGTGAGCCGCATATTCACGCTCAGCCCGGAACTGCCGCTGAGTTTATCGTCCAGATGGTCCACAAGTATCCCGGGGAAGTCGTCTTGTGGGCGGGAGGTCCGCTGACCAACTATGCGCTTGCTTTGAAACTCGATCCTTCCATCGCAGGCCTGGCAAAAGAGTTTGTCTTGATGGGCAGCGGCCTCTACGCTGACAAGGGTGCCATCGACGCTGGAGCGATTGACGCGCGGCGGGAATTCAACTGGTGGTTCGATCCAGAAGCGGCGCGTATCGTGCTGCGCGCTCCATGGAAGAAGATGACCATTACCCCGATCGACATTTCCGTCAAGACCCGCTTCACTTCGGAAATGAAGGCGACCATCGCGAAGGCCGACACCCCGATCACTCGCTATATCGACAAATACTCGCTGCCCGGCTACATGTGGGATGAAATTGCCGGGGTGGCTCTGATCGATCCATCGATCATTACCGGCGAGAAGAGGCTCTATATGGATATCGACATCGACCATGGAGCCAGTTATGGCAAGACTTTATTCTGGGATGCGTCGGCTTCGGTCCCGCCGTACGAACGCCTGGCCAACGTTCAATTCGACATTGACGCAGAGAAGTTCTACAAGATATTCATCGACCTGATGACACGCCCTCCGGGCGGAGAGCCGAAATAAGATCCAGGGACTCGTCTTGTGATCCTCACCGCGAACCTCATGCAAAGATCGAGATACGTTTCTGCAGGCGCGCTTTTGTTGGCATCCACCCTCACGCTGGCTGCGCCCCGACGAAAGATCATCATCAACGAGGACTGCTCCGGGCCGGGTGGAAGCAACATGCAAACCGTGGCTCTTCTGGTGCAGTCGCCGGAAGTGGAAGTACTCGGCGTGACCGTGGTCAGCGGCGATCAATGGCGCGACGAAGAGGTAGCGCACACCTTGCGCCTGCTCGAAATCATGGGGCGCGCCGATATCCCGGTTGTTCCCGGCGCAGAGTTCCCGCTGGTGCGAACGCGAAGAGAAGAGCAGTTCTGGCAAGCGCAGTATGGCAAAGTCGCCTACGCCGGAGCCTGGGACGATCGCTGGTGGCACGAAGCCTCCGTCATTCCCGAACTGCCCGAGGGTTCCCCGACCGCGAAAGCACTCAACGAAGACGCGGCGCATTTCCTGATTCGGATGGTGCACCGGTATCCGCATCAAGTGACAATCTACGAAGGCGGGCCCATGACGAACCTCGCGCTCGCCATCTCGCTCGACCCAGAATTTCCTGAACTGGCGCAGGAACTCGTGTTTATGGGCGGCAGCCTGAGTCCGGAGACCAATAACCCTGAGTTCCTGAACAATCCGCGCCACGAGTTCAACTTCTGGTTCGATCCAGAGGCGGCAGAGATTGTTCTACGCGCGCCCTGGAAGAAAATCACGTGCACTCCGGTCGACATCTCGGTGAAGACCCATTTGACCGAAGCGCTCGTCAAGCAGATTGAGGCGAGTGGGACGCCGCTGGCCCGCTATATTGCCCGCTTCGCCATGCTTACTCCCGGAGCGGACATCATGTGGGACGAATTGGCCGCCGCTGCCTGGATTGATCCCTCGCTCATCACGAAAACTGAGACTCGCCACATGGGAGTGGACCTCGACCGCGGCGCTGGATATGGAAATACCGTAACCTGGCCGGCGACGAGTGATGCTAAGGCGGCCGCTCAGCCGGTTGCGATCCAAATGGATCTCAATAAAGAAAAGTTCTATCGCATGTTCGTGACTCGGATGAGCGCCTCCACGCCCGCGCCCTGATTTCTGTCGCATGCTGGCACCTGACGGGGCGGACAGCATACAATGCTGCCTTGCGAGCTTTTTGAAATGTCTCCCATTCCCGACGATCTTTCCACCATCAAAGATGACATGATCGCCTTCATTGAAGGCCACGGCATGCGCCGGTTCCACGGCTTCGTCGATTACGAGGAAGTGCAGTGCATCATGTGGGAGATGGGCGACAACCCTGAAGGCTGGAAGGATTTCGTGGAACTCGCCAAGACTGCGGGTGCGCCTTTTCTGACCATGCACTCGTGGACCCTGGAGCGCGAAGAGCTCGATGAGCTGGTGCAGCGCCTGACGAGCTCGGAGTTCACAGACGGCGACGACGTCGAAGATGCTCGCTGGCTGCGCGCTCATGCCGGCAAAGTGGGATATCTGCAACTGGGATGGGCCTATCAGGGTTCGATGTTTCTGTGTGAGGTTTCCGCCGAGTGGTATGAACGCTACCAGCGTCTGCTCGAAGTCTCCGACGAATTTGGCGGAATCACCCTCGACGAACCCGATCAGGACGAAGAGAACTAGCCGTGCGCTGGGATCTTCGTTGTGTGGACGACGAACCGGTTCGCATCCTCGCCGCAACCCTTTTAGAGTTGCCTGCGCTCAAGGCGAAGCGTGGTTCTTCCCAGAACTCGCAGGAGGTGTGCTCGATTCTGGCCGGCCTCCTTCTGCGTCGCGGGATCTCGGACGCCGATTCAGCCGGGCATTTCCTGTCGCCTTCGCTTGCGCATCTTCATCCGCCGAGCCTGATGTCTGGCCTGCCCGCCGCCGTTGACCGCATTTCTGCCGCCATCGCGCGCCACGAGCCGATTCTCATCTACGGCGACTACGACGTGGACGGCACGATGGCTGTGATCATCCTGAAAACGGCGATCGAGCTGTGTGGAGGCACCGCCAACTTTCACGTCCCTCACCGCATTCGTGAAGGCTACGACATGCGCGACGACGTGATCGAGCGAGCCGCGGCGGCGGGAATTCGGCTCATCATCAGCGTCGACATGGGCATTCGCGCCTTTGCTCCGGCTGAAACGGCGAAGCGCCTGCAAGTCGACCTGATCGTCACCGATCACCACTTGCCCGGCCCAGACGGCATACCCCCGGCTTTTGCGGTCGTGAATCCGAATCAGAATGGATGCGGCTATCCGTACAAGCAGCTCTGCGGCGCCGGCGTGGCGTTCAAAGTGGCGGAGGGGTTGATGCGGCGACATCTCGATGACAAAGACCAGAACAAGCTCCTGCTGTCGTTCATGAAGGTCGTTGCCATCGCTACCGTGGCCGATGCCGTGCCGCTCACGGGCGAGAATCGCGTCTTCGCTTCCCTGGGGCTCGACGCTCTACGGAGAGCGGTGAATCCGGGATTGAAGGCTCTGCTCGAGGTAGCGCAAGTTTCTCCCAACCGCCCGCCAACTTCAGTCGAGGTCGGATTCCGCATCGCGCCGCGCATCAATGCGGCCGGCCGCATGGATGTAGCTCGCGACGTGATCGAGTTGTTCAGCGTGAAAGAGCCGGAGCGCGCCAGGGAACTGGCGGCGAAGCTCGACCAGCTCAACACCGAGCGGCAAGAAGAGGAACGACGAATCCTGCGGGCGGTCGAGGAGCGCTTCTCCGGTGACCCGTCCTTGTGCGATGCCTACTGCATCGTCGTCGATGGCGACGGCTGGCACCGCGGAGTCATTGGCATTACCGCGACGAGAATTGTCGAGCGTTATAACCGTCCGACGGTCGTGATTTCCCGGGAGGGGACAGAGGCCTTCGGATCGGGCCGATCGATTCGCGCTTTCCACCTGCTGGAGGCGATCGAATCCTGCAGCGCTTTGTTCTCGCGATACGGTGGCCATGGGCATGCTTGTGGATTTGCCATGCCCGCGAAGAATGTCGAGTCTCTGCGGACGCAGCTTGACGCTTTTGCCCGAAAACGGCTCACCATCCAGGATTTTGACCCGGTTCTCGAAGTGGATGCGGAAGTCGACTTAACCGATGTGACTCCGGCGTTTTTTCAGGCGCTGAGCATGTTAGAGCCATACGGAGTCGGCAATCCCGAGCCCGTCTTTTCCGCCCACGGTGTTGAACTGATGGCGCCTCCGCGAATCCTGAAAGAAAAGCACGTGAAGCTGAAGCTTCGTGCGGGAAAGCGCGAAGCGAAATCGGCCGCCGCGGCGCCGGAGCAATCACCCGAGCTTTCCGCCGAGGCCATCCTGACGTCGCCCCGGTGCCATCCGGACGGGGCAGCGATCCGCCGCAGCGAGAAGACCGCAGCCGCAGCCGAGCGCGTGGCAGGGGATGCGCAAAGCGCAGCGGATCGCAAACCGGGATCGACGCTGCGGGTCACCTTTGATGCCCTGGCCTGGAACATGGCCGAGAGGCTGGACCAGACACCGCTGCTGGCGGGCGATCCGCTCGATATAGCCTTCACGATCGGTCACAACGACCATCCCGAATATGGTGGCCTGGAGCTCACGTTGCGGGATTTCCGCGTCCAAGAAACGCAGACAGAAGGAAAACGCAACCTCTAGACGCAGCAGGTTCCGCAAATCGTGGCGGAGCCTGGCAAAATACGCGGCATGGCGGTTGCTTTTGGCGGCGCGAGCCTCCGCGCGTGGTGTGCGCGGTGTGGTCGAGAAACCTCTCGCGTCACCGGTACCGTCTTTCTTCGTCGAATCCCAGATGTCAGTCCGGCGGACTGGCAGGGATATTCGCGTAGAAAATGTCCTGTTGGCCGGCGCTGACCAGCTTCGTGTTTCCGAAGATAGCCGAGCCCTCGAAAGGTCCTGCCACGAAGACCTTGCCCGTGGCCGAATTCACTGCCACGCGCGCATCGTTTTCAAGATTGGAATCAGACCCACCCGGGGCCATCTTCGCCCAGTCGAGTGTCGAGCCGGTGAACTTCAGCACGAACAGATTGTTCGCCGCCGGGCCGTCGAGCGTGATGCCGCCGAAATCCACAGCGCCGGCGAACTCCCCGGAGACGTAGAGATTCCCTTGTGCATCATAAGCCACACCGGTGCCGGCATCGGTCTGAGGACCTCCGATGCGGCTGGCGCTCTCGACCACTCCATCGCGGTCATAGGTGACGAGGAATCCGTCGGTGGTATAGTCGCCGCCGCCAAGATTGACTGTCGTCCCCGGCGGTTGCGACGATACCAGCGTAACGGCGCGGCTGTCGCCCGAGTTGATGTTGGACATGAATCCTGTCAGCGTGACCTCGCCAGTCAGTGGATTCACCGCGACATCATTGGCGATGGCCTTCCAGCCGCCGACGTGATTGATCCACTCCGCGTCGCCGTGGCTGTTGAACTTGGCGACGAAACCGTCATCGGGATACGGATATCCACCCGGACCCGGGCTGTAGCCCTGCACCGATAAGCTGTGGCCGTTCCGGCTGGTGAAGGTGAGTCCGCCCTCGAACCATCCGACCAGATAGGCGTTGTTGTTGGAATCGATCGCCACTTTGTGGGCGATGGAGTTGCCCGAAGCCGCCGACTGCTCCAGCCACTGGCAGTTGCCGTGGCTGTCGTACTTCACCAGGTACGCATGCCATTCGCCATCGCCATTCGCCAGGGTGCAAGTGCGGCCATTGACCGAACTGAACCTCGTAGAGCCTTGGGCACGGCCAGTCATATAGACGACGCCCGAGGCTGGATTCACAGCCACTCCGAAACCCTCGTTATCACCGCCGCTGTCACCCTGCCCGGTCTCGACCCACAGCAGGTCGCCCGAAGCATCGTACTTGGCAAGGAACATGGAGTTGCCGTTCGTGTGTACGATCGTGTCCACGTGGTCAACCGATCCAAAGGTCACGTTGCCGGTGATCGAGCCTGAAACGTACACGTTTTCGTCGCCGTCGAATCCGATGTCAAACGCCTGGTCATAGTCACTACCGCCGATTTGGGCGACCCAGCCGAACGAGCCGTCGGATCTGAATTTCATCACGAACCCGTCAGCGTTGCCCGCCGAAGTCAGGATGCGGTTTCCGAATCGCACCCGCCCGGAAAAATAGCCGGCCACGTACTTGTTACTCTTGCGGTCCACCTTGATCACGCTTGCCGTGTCATCGCCGTTGCCGCCGAAGCTCAGTGCCTGTCCCCAGGGAGGTGCCTGAGCCGCGGCAGACGAGCCGGCGGAAAGAATCGCGAGAAGAGCAAGGGATAGACAAGAAGTGGGGAGGAAGCAGGTGCGAGTGCCCATGGTGCCCTCCTGCAACACGATCGTTAGAGCGTGGTCCGGGCGATGATTATGGTTCCGGCCAGGAAGGCTGTCAATAGCGGGTTGGCCGGACGCTCACGCGGAGCTACCACAAATGATAGTAGCCGTCCCGCCGCGCCATATCGACGGTCACGCCGAACAGCGCCGAAAGACGCTCGACCGTCAACATCTCCGCCTTCGCACCGTCGGCAACGATGCGTCCCTTGCTCAGCAGCACCACGCGGTCGATCTCCGGAACAATATCGGCCAGTTCGTGCGTAACCAGAATGATCGCCGTGCCGGAGCGGGCGAGAGTGCTCATGGTTTGGCGGACATTCTGCTGCGCCGTCAGGTCGAGCGAGTTGCAAGGCTCGTCGAACAGCAGAGCGCGTGGCCTGTGAACCAGCGCCCGCGCAATCAACACGCGCCGCGCCTCACCGGACGACATTTCAGCGACTGGACGGTCCGCAAGATGGGAAATCTTCAATTCGGCGAGGGCAGCATCGGCGCGCTCTCGCTTTGGCCCATCCACCGTGTGATTGGGCCAGATGGCGGTGCTGCTGAAAAAGCCGGAGAGTACGACGTCACGCCCGCTGGCTTCGCCCGTGCAGGAAAGCATCAAATCGTTCGACACGATCCCGAGGCTTTCGCGGAGCTTGAACACGTCCCAGCTGTCCTCTCCCAGGATGGCGATCGAGGATTCCGCGCGCGCTACCGGATAGCATTCGCGGGTGATGGTTTTGATGAGAGTCGATTTGCCGCAGCCGTTTGGTCCGAGAATGGCCACGTGTTCGTCGGCTTCGATGCGCAGGCTGAAATCGTCCAGCGCAATCTTCTGTCCTCGCATCACGCGGAGATTCTGGAAGTCGAGAAGCGGCGGCGAGAGTTTCTTGTTCATCGCATCTGACGTTCAGTTGCCCGGAGGTGCCAGGACAGGGAACCGGGCGCCCGGTACTCCGTACTGGTTTTAGCTTACACTGAACTCGAGATGCCCCTGCCGGTCTACCATCTTCGACGCCTGCTGGCTGCGACGGCCGTAGTGCTCACTGTCGTGGTTGCCGGCATGTATTTCTACGCCCGGATGCGGACCCGGAACGTGCTCAACGAAGTGCCCAGCAAGATCGGGTACGACATCAAGCAAACCGCCTCGGGCTTCCAGTTTTCCAAATCGGACGGGAAACGCACGCTGTTCACGGTGCAAGCCAGCCATGTCAAGGAATTCAAGCTCAACGGTCTGGCCGAATTGCAGAATGTCAGCATCGTTCTCTACGGCCGCGACTCTTCGCGATACGACCGGATCTACGGCGACAGCTTCGCCTACGATCCCAAGACCGGCAATGTTACGGCAAAGGGAGGAGTGCAGATCGATCTGCTGGCCAATCCTGCCGGTCTTCTGAGTCCGGATCAATCGGCTCCAGCCGACCTCAAAAACTCAATCCATCTGAAGACGCGGGACCTGGTTTTCAACCGGGACTCGGGAAACGCATGGACCGATGCTCGAGTCGAGTTTCAGACACCGCAGGCCAGTGGGTGGGCTGTCGGGGTGAAGTACGCGGGTAAAACCAACACATTGACGCTGGCGTCGCAGATTCACGTTGCCTTAAGCGGAGATGAAGCGGCGATCATTGACGCCGAACACGGCTCGGTCACCAACGATCCCCGGCAGATCGTGCTGGACCACCTTCATCTCGAACGCGAGGGGGGAAGCTTGGGCTCGGATCGGGCAGTGCTTTATCTCGATCAGGACAACGCGGTGAAACAGGCTATGGCGGTTGGCAACGTGGAAGTACAGGCCAAAACAAACGACCAGACTCGATCACAGGCGGCGAACACCTCGGAGATCCACGTCTACGCGCAGAAAGCGGACTTCGCCCTGCAGGCGCACAATCTATTACGGACCGCGACGTTGACAGGAGACGTTCACATTGAACAGTCTGGACCTCGTCCGATGCAGGGGCAGGCCGGACGACTGGTGCTCGACTTCGCAGGCCACAATCAGTTGCAGACGGTGCATGCGCTGGATGGTGCTCACCTTGCCGAGGCGAACGTCCAAGGGGCTAGCAGCTCAACAGCCAATTCTGCGACCCAGGATTTTGAACTCACCGCTCCGGGCATCGACTTTGTTGTGGCCGAGGGTCACAGGCTGGAACGAGCCGTCACCTCCGGGGCAGCCCGGATTATCCTGACCCCGGCAGAACGAGTGTCAGCAAATGCGGTCAAACCGGCTGCGCGCGCGGAACAGACGACGGTTGTGACCGCCGGGAGATTCGAAGCGAAGTTCACCATGGCCGACGGCCAGAATCATCTCTCCAGCATCTATGGCGCCCCCGATGCCCGCATCGTGAATTCGGCCTCGGGGCGGCAGGAACGGGTCAGCACCAGCGAATCCGTGGAAGCGCTATTCCTGCCGCAGGGGGGAATTGCGGCTATCACCCAGCGTGGAGACGTGGCCTACACCGATGGGCTGCCCTCCGACCGGCGAATGCAGGCTTGGGCCAGCAACGCCCACTACACCCCGGCGGACCAGGTTCTTGTGCTAACCGGCAATCCTCGGGTTGCCAGCGGCAGCATGGTGACGACTGCACGGGACATCCGCATCAACCGGGTGACCGGAGATGCGCTGGCCGCGGGCGACGTTAAGAGCACCTACACTGAGTTGAAAGAACAGCCCGATGGTGCCTTGCTCGCCTCAGCCTCTCCCATTCATGTGACCTCCCATACCATGACAGCCCGCGATAACCCCGGCATAGCGCTTTACACGGGAAATGTGCGCCTCTGGCAGGATGCCAATGTGATCGAGGCGCCATCGATCCAGTTCGATCGGGAGCGGCGGTTCGTCACCGCGCAGGGAACACCGTCACAACCGGTAAAGACCATCCTCGTTCCACCCGAAAACACGGCGAACGCGGTTTCAAAAAAGCCGGCAAACGAAGCCACTCTCGATACATCCAGTCCGATCACGATCACGGGAAACCGCCTGACGTATGCCGATCCGGAACGAAAGGTGCATTACGAGGGCAACGTGGTCGCCAAGGGAGCGGATTTCACCGCCTCGGCCAAGACGCTCGACGCCTATCTGCGGTCGCGGAGTCAGACCCAAGCTTCTGGGAGCCAAGCGTCTGCCGGGCCAAGCCAACTGGACCGGATGGTCGCGGAGGGGGATGTGCTGGTCCGCCAGAATGCCCGCCGGGCGGAGGGGCAGAAACTGGTTTACACGGCAGCCGAGGAGAAGTTTGTCCTGACCGGCGGTCCGCCTAGCATTTTTGATGCCGAACGGGGCAAGATTACCGGGGTTTCGTTGACTTTCTTCAGACGCGATGATAGGGTGCTGGTAGAAGGCGAAGCAAGTACTCCTGTGGTAACTCAGACGCGAGTGGCCCAATAATTGGCAAGATAAATGCGTACCCTGGCCACAGAAGAGATTGGCAAATCGTACCGTGGCCGGCGCGTGGTAAACGGAGTCAGCCTTACCGTCGACCAGGGTGAAGTCGTTGGATTACTTGGCCCGAATGGCGCTGGCAAGACCACCACTTTCTATGCCATCGTCGGCCTGATTCCGCCCGATACCGGCCGCGTGCTCTATGACGGCCAGAACATCACTGACGTTCCCATGTACCTCAGGGCCCGTCAATATGGCATTAGTTATCTCCCTCAAGAAGCTTCGGTCTTTCGCAAGTTAACCGTAGAAGAGAACATTCTCGCTGTGCTGGAAGCGCAGCCGATCTCCTGGCACGAACGCCGCGAGAAGATGGAGAGGTTCATTGACGAGCTCGGGCTGGAACACATCCGCCAGAACCGCGGATATGCCCTCTCGGGCGGAGAGCGGCGGCGCGTGGAGATTGCCCGCTGCCTATGCATTAATCCGACGTTCATCCTGCTGGATGAGCCGTTTTCGGGGATCGACCCGATCGCAGTGCTCGACTTGCAGAAGATTATCAGCGGCTTGCGGGCGAGCGGCATCGGCGTGCTGATCACCGATCACAACGTGCGTGAGACACTTTCCGTTACCGATCGGGCATACATCATCGACGAAGGCAGGATCTTCCGCCAGGGACAGCCTGGCCAGCTGGCGGGTGACCCGGATGTGCGCCGCGTGTACCTGGGCGAGAGTTTTTCGCTGGTTTAGGCTTTTGGGAGGGCACGGCTCGAGCCGTGCCGCCAGCGGGGTAATGAGAAGAGCGCCTATCGGCACTGAGGATTCGATCACAAGGCTGCTGCATTCGTGAAGCATTGAGATTTGGAAACATGGTCCTCTTACAGCACAAACTCAGCGTGAAGCTCTCCCAGCGCCAGATCCTGACTCCTGGCCTGGTGCAGATGGTTTCCGTCCTGGCGCTCAACAAGCTTGAACTCAAGGACATGATCAACGCTGAGATGGTCGAGAACCCGGTTCTGGAGGAACTCGATGATTCCGTTCCTCTTCTCGATGAGGTCGGCAAGAAGGAGGAAGATCGCGAGCGGGCTTCCACAGCCACAACCGAAGAGAATCCCATTACCGCCGTCGAGAAGAAAGATCCCTTCGAAGAGATCGATTTCGGCTCGTTCTTTCAGGATTATCTGGACCCCGGCTATCGCACCCATAGCGAGATGGAGGAGATCGAGCGTCCATCGTTCGAGAACTTTCTCTCCAAGCCTTCCAATCTGACGGATCATCTCTCGTGGCAGCTCGGTTCTCTGAGTTTGCGGCCGGAGGTCCGGGAGGCTGCCGACCTGATTGTCGGCAACTTGAACGAAGATGGATATCTGATCGCCAGTGACGACGAGTTGCTCGGCATCGTGCCGGCCGCGTCTCCTGAGGCCGATGCAGCAACAGCCAAGAACATTGTGAGCGAGGCTCAGGCCCTGGGGTTGGGAGAGGACGCTGGTCCGAGTATTGAATCCGAAGAGGCGTCGACCTCCGTTGGAACGGAGTCTTCTGAAATCCCCGACCGGACCGGAACCGACGCTGACTCTGGTTACAGCGACATCGTGAATGCTTCGCCCGGCGATGTGCTGCCGGGGGTTGAGCTTCCTCGCGAGGCATCGGTGTCGTCGAACGGAGACTCGGCTGCCGCCACGGCTCCGGCCAAGGTCCCGACATCGCAATCGACTCCGGCTTACAAACCTCGATTCACCGCTACGGACCTGCAGGAGGCTCTCGAAGTCATCCGCCAGCTCGATCCTCCGGGCGTGGGCTGCCGAGACCTGCGCGAATGCCTGCTCTCTCAGCTTCGCTATCATCAGGCCCAGTTGGCTCTCCACAAGAATGGGAACGGCACCGCGCAGGTTCTGCGCGATGCCATTGCCGTTGTCGATCAGCACCTGCGCGATCTGCAAAGCAAGCGTCACAAGGAAATTGCCAAGGCGATCGGCCGCCCGATCGAAGCCGTCGAGCAGGCGCTCGGCTATATTCGGACGCTCGATCCTCGCCCCGGTCTGCGTTACAACAAGGTGCAGGCAAGGCTGATCGAGCCCGATGTGGCCTTCGTCAAGCACGGGGACGAATGGCTGGTCATCATGAATGACGAAGACCTGCCGCAGCTGCGCCTGAATCCCGCCTACAAGAAGCTGCTGGCGCGCGACGGCAACGAGAAAAGCACGCGCGATTACGTGAAAGAGCGCTACAAGAGCGCCATTCAGCTGATCAAGAACATCGAGCAGCGCAAGCAGACCATCACCAAAGTCTGCTACTGCATCCTTGCCCGGCAGCAGGAATTCCTGGAACGGGGCATCGACTTTCTCAAGCCGATGATGATCAAGGAGGTAGCCGAAGAAATCGGCGTGCATCCGTCGACGGTCAGCCGTGCCGTGGCCAACAAGTACGCCCACACTCCGCAAGGCGTATTCGAGCTGCGGTATTTCTTCAGCGAGAGTGTGCAGGGGCCGGAGGGCGGCAATACTTCCTTGCTCATCCTCAAGCGCCGCGTCAAGAAACTCATCGATGAAGAGGATCCCAGCCGTCCGTTGACCGACGAGCAGATCACCCGCATCCTGCAGTCACAGGGCATTCAGGTGACCCGCCGCACGGTGGCCAAATACCGCGAAGACATGCGCATTCCCAGCACGCACCAGCGCCGAGTCAAGAAATAGTTTTGGAAAGGGCATGGCTTTCGTCATGCCGAACAAGTTGGACCCAGGAACCGGGGCTTTAGCCCCTGAGGTTTCCGCAACGATGAAGCGATTAGTGACAAGTGCCATAATCGCAACCTGCCTCTGTCCGATCATTGTTTACTCCACTTCAGTGAGTCAGAGCATCTGCTCAAACGGGAAGACGTGCGACTGCGTGGTGGAATGGATTCCACCGTTTCACCGTCCCGTTCGCATCCCTGAGGCTCGCTGGTGGACGCTGCTCCGAATCCAGTTTGCGTCGATGGTTGTACCCGCTGCGCTCTGGACATCCGTCGGAGTGGGAAAGCTGCGTTCTCAATTGCTCGTCCATGATCTTGCTGTCGAGGGTTCTAATAGGAGTCCCAATTCGTAACCACAATTAGGGAGGGGCGCTCATGAACGTGGAGTACACCGGAAGACACTACGAAGTCACCCCCACGATCCGCAAAGAAGTTGAAACCGGCCTCGCTAAAATCCGTAAAATCCTGGGCGATCGATTCGAAACCAAAGTCATTCTCGCGGTCGAGAAACACCGTCACAAGGCGGAAATCACCATCAGTCCACGCAATGGCCCGCTGGTCGGCCTGGCTCAGGCCAAAGACATGACGATCGCCGTGAATGAAGCCCTCGAGCATCTCGAGAAGCAGGCCATCAAATACAAAACGCGCTGGGAATCCAAGAAGCGTTCGGCCCGCAAGAGCGAAGAAGACAAGAAGTGGAATGGTCACGCGACACAGGAAGACGTGCACACCGCCGTCGGACTGACTGAAAAGACGGCCGTGCCCGTTCTGGTGCATAAGTATCCAGCCGTGGCTAAAACCACCGAGGTGCATCTGGTTCGTTCCGACGACTCGGTGGCGATGCGGCCTATGACCCTCGAAGAAGCCATCAAGGAAGCCCATTTCAAGGACCGCGATGTCTTCGTCTTCCGCGATCCCAAGGGCAAAGTGATGGTGCTGCACCGTGCTCGGGACGGCAAATTGCAGTTGATCGAAGTGCCGTAAGAACAGCTGGCGGCGGTCAGCCATCGGCTGTCAGCAATGAGTTGGGCGCCCCACTTCTGGCCGGTGTTGCCGGGAGCGATGGTCGTCATGCAATCGGACCAGCAGGCCCTACGAAGCGCTCCAGTTTCTCGAAGGTTATAGTAGATCATTTGCTCTGTAGGGTGATGCCCTCGGCTTCGACCGGGACGCCGCACTTTCCGCCTCGCAAAGCGTCAAGAAATGCCAAGGTCTCCAGCAGTGTGAGTTTCTCGGTTGTCCGGGCGAAGCCGATTCCCGCGAAATTCATGTGCGTGGCGCCGGCAATCACGCCGAGCCACTTACATCCCGGCGGCAGGCTGTCGTACGGAATCGTGCGCGTCTTCCATTCGCCGTCCAGTGACCCGTCGCGCGTGCCCGTGAGCAGCAGCATGGGTTTTCGAATCCCGCTCCACGCATTCTGCGGAAACATCGTTCCCGGACCGTCGGGCGAGAGCGCGACATAGGCGTCGAACCGGTCAAGACCTTTCACGCCGAAATTGTTCCTGGTTCCGGCCTCGACTTCGACCGTGCGCGCTCCCATGGAGTGTCCGAGCAACGCCACGAACGGAGCTTTGCACGAGGCGTTGGCAAACTGAAGAGCGGCAGCAATATCCATAAGTCGGGCGTTGTAAGCTGCCGGATCGTTCACCAGTTCCTGCAATCCTTTCTTGATTCCGCGGGACTCCCGCATGTCCGATCGCAAGGCGGCTGCCCCGCTTTCCTTGTGGCCCATCACGATGACACGCCAGCCGTCATCGCGCATGCCTTCGGCCAGGTATTTGTAGCCGTCTTCGCTGCCTCCGGCTCCAGGGGAAATCAGAGCCAGCGGAGCGCAGCTGCCGGACTTCGGCGCATACACGCGCAACGGAGTTCGGGCCCCATCGGCGCGTTGTGCTTGTACCAGATCCTGGCCAAAAGCGGCGCCGGATAGACCAAATGTCACGCTTGTGAACACGACAGCCGCCGTCCGGAAAAGTCTCAAGTGAATCTCCTGTTCAGTAGGATGCCCAACAGAATAAAACACCGCGAGACGAACCGAGTTGCACAGCGTTGTACTGACGCCGCGTCGGATTGAGTTTTGCATGGACGTCGACATCCCGACATGCCTCTATTGATACGTTTGAATGGCTGGATTTGCGTGCTAAAATTCGCGGTCGAGGGAGATCCGCAACCATGATTCGTACCTTTGTGCGTTTTGCTGCAGCCCTTGCCTCCGTGGTCTCGTCCATCATTCTGGTCCCGGCCCCGCCCGTTTGTGCACAATCAGTCGCGCCTGAGGCCAAGCTGTCGGTTCATTGGGAGGAACTGACCGCGTCCGACTTTCGCGAAGGCATTCATCGATCGCAGGGAACCTGCCTGCTCCCCTTCGGGATTCTCGAAAAGCATGGTCCTCATTTGCCGCTGGGGACGGATTTGCTTGATGTCCGCTATGCTGCACTGCACGCCGCAGAAAAAGAATATGCCGTGGTCTTTCCCGAATATTATTTTGGCCAGATCGCCGAGGCCCGCCACGAGCCGGGGACAATTGCCTACAGCCGCGACTTGCAGCTTGAACTGCTCCAGGAGACGACCGACGAAATGGCGCGCAACGGCTGCAAGAAAGTTCTGATCGTCAATGGCCACGGCGGCAACGAACACCTGCTGCCGTACTTTGCCCAGACGCAACTGGACAAGCCACACGATTACGTGGTCTACGTTCTCGACGAGCGCACGCCCGAACACGGCGGCCCGCCGAAGAAGAGCACCATCGATATGCACGCCGGAGAGAGTGAGACCTCAAAGATGCTGGTGGCGCGGCCCGATCTGGTGCACATGGATCGGGCGAAAAACGAATCGGGAGCGGATCAAGCCCGTCAGAAGATTCCCGACGATCTCTACACCGGCATTTGGTGGTATACGCGCTTTCCCTTCCACTACTCCGGTGATGGCTCGGTGGCGACGCGGGAACTGGGTGAGTATCAGATGAATTGGTGGATCGACCAGATTGTCAACGGCATCCGCGCTGTCAAAGGTGACGATGTCAGCCTGAAGCTGCAAAAGGAGTTCTACGAGAAGACCACGCACCCGCTCGACACGCAGCCGTAGGTTTCAGCGCGATTTCAGGGCCGCAAGTTGCGGGGGAAGAAGTCAAGAAATCTGCAAGCTGGAATCCTAGGAGCTTCCGATCAGCACGCCGGTGATGAACACCAGCACGCCGCCGAGACCCACTTGCAGCGCCGCAGTCACCCACGGTGTGTCCATATAGCGGCGCCGGATCCAGGTAATCGCTCCCAGCTCGCCGAGCACGACTAATCCCGCCGCCCAGAGCGCAACCCGGAAGTCGTGAATCAGGAACGGGAGTGTATGTCCGATTCCGCCAACAGCGGTCATTAAGCCGCAGATTACGCCGCGTACCCATGGGTGCCCGCGGCCAGTCAGGCTGCCGTCGTCGGAGAGTGCCTCGGCAAAGCCCATGCTGATCCCCGCGCCCGCTGATGCGGCCAGGCCAACCAGAAAGGCGTCCCAACTCTTCTGCGTCGCCAATGCTGCCGCAAACACCGGGGCCAGAGTCGAGACAGAACCATCCATCAGGCCGGCCAGACCCGGTTGCACGATCTGCAGCACGAATAGGCGCCGCTGGGCCTGCTCTTCGTCCGCTTTCACGTTTGCAGGAAGCTTCTCTTTATCGAGCTCCAGAGCGCGCTCTTCGTGCGATCGCTCTTCCGTCGCAAGATCGTCAAGGAGTTGTCGAATGCTGACGTCCTGGGTGCGTGCCGCGGCCTTTTCGTAGAAGCGGCGGGTTTCGACTTCCATCGTGCTGGCCTCTTTGCGTACCGCTTCGATCCGCAAGGGCCGGACCAGCCAGAGCGCCGGTCGTTCCACAAAGCCGCGCACGTCCTGCCGCCGAATCAACGGAATATGTTCGCCGAATTTCTTCTGGAAAAGCTCCAACAAGCGGCGCCGATGTCCGGATTCCTCTTCCCGCATTCCGTCAAACATCGAAGCCGTTCCCGGGTAGTCCGCCCGCAGGCCCTCGGCAAAATCCGCGTAAACACGCTCGTCTTCCTCTTCCAGAGAGATCGCCAGCGCCAGCACTTCCCGTTCGGTCAGCTCTTCGAACTTTTTCATGACGCCATAGATTACCTGCCCATCGCGGCGGAAGACAATCCGTAATTCCGGTTTCCTCTCCGCCCATGCTTGCCGCAGAGCGACGTATCTCAATCGCCAATCGTCCAGCCGAAGCGGGCACGGGGCTTTCGATGCTACTATCCGTTCATGCGGTCGCGAAAAGCTTCAGGAGGCTTGCGGGCAACACCCCGTCAAAGCGGGAAGCAAGGGAAGAGGAAAAAGGGCAAAGCGACGCCGGAACTGGTCATCATCACCGGGATGAGCGGCTCCGGGAAGGCTTCTGTCTTGAAGGCCTTCGAGGATCTCGGCTATTACTGCGTCGATAACCTGCCGATCCAGTTGATCCCGGAATTTGCCGAACTCGCCGTGCAGTCGAGCGAAATCCGTCGGACCGCGCTGGTGGTGGATGTTCGAGAGGGCTCCCGCCTGGAAAGGCTGCCGGGAATTTTGAAGTCCGTCCGGCGGATGATCCCGACCAAGGTCGTGTTCCTCGAGGCCTCCGACGCAGTCCTGTTGCGCCGCTTCAGCGAGACGCGCCGCCCGCATCCGCTGGGCACCAATGCCCCGGTCAAGGCCGCATTGAAAGAAGAGCGACGCCACCTGGGCTCGATTCGTCGTCTTGCTGACTTCGTCATCGACACATCCAAGTTCAACGTCCACGAACTGCGCGCGCACATCCACGAGCGCTTTCAGCGGCAGTCTGCTGAGAAGAGCATCCTGGTCTCCTGCGTCAGCTTCGGCTTCCGCCAGGGCGTTCCTGAAGATGCCGATCTTGTCTTTGACGTTCGTTTCCTGCCCAACCCGCATTTCGTTCCCGAGTTTCGACCCCTCACGGGACGTCACCCGCGAGTCGCAAAATACATTCGTTCGTTTCCCCAGACCAAAGAATTCGTCTCACGCATCTCCGATCTGCTGATCTATTTGTTGCCTCACTACATCCACGAAGGCAAGAGCTACCTGACTATCGCCTTTGGCTGTACTGGCGGCCAGCATCGCTCGGTGATGATCGCCGAAGAGGTTCGCAAGCATCTTCGTCGCGCCGGATACCGCGTCAAAGTTGTGCATCGCGACAGCCCCAGATAGCCAGGCTCGGGGGCACACACCAGGGCCGAAGGGAAACCACAATGCCATATCCTCGGATGGCAAGTCCGGTAGAATAAGGCCTTGCAGCATATGTTGATTCAACGGGCAGTCGGCGGTTGCCGTTCGCCTCGCCCGGGAGCCCCATGCGGCAACTGACGCGTCTCATTCGTTATGCTTTGCCCTATTGGTGGCAGATCCTGGCCTCGGTGATGCTCATGGCGGCCGTCGGGGCGCTCGATGCCTTCAAGTACCTGCTCATCCGCCCCATCTTCGATCGCGTCCTCAACCCGGCCAGCGGCTCCAAAGCCATTCAACTGTTTACCATTCCCCACACCCATCACACGCTCTACCTGCAGCAACTGGTGCCCTCGCATTTCACCAACGCCTGGAATATAGTCGCCTTCGCCCTCGTCGCTTCGACCATCCTGAAAGGAATCTGCGACTATACCGGGACGTATCTGGTCAATCACGCCGGATTCGGCATGATTACCGACCTGCGTGACGACCTTTACACCGCTATCCTCCGCCGCTCCGCCGCATTCTTCTCGCGCCACACGACCGGCACGCTTCTTTCCACGATCGTCAACGATATCGAGCGCGTTCAGTACGCCATGTCGACCGTGTTGGCCGAATCCTTGCAGCAGTTCTTTACCTTCGTCTTCGTGGCTGGAGTCGTCATCGTGCTCGGCAGGGAACTTTCCTGGATTCTTCTACTCTTCGTTCCGGTCATCATTTACTCCTCGCGCAAGATCGGGACTCGCGTCCGGCGCACAACCCGTCACGGCCAGGACAAGCTCGCTGAAATCCAGAACATCCTGCACGAAACCATCACCGGCAACCGCATCGTCAAAGCGTTCAATACCGAGAACTGGGAAATCTCCCGTTTTCGTAGCGCGGCCCTGCGCCTGTTTCGCGCCAATCTCCGTTCTGTTGCCGCCGCGGCCCTGAGTTCTCCGCTGATGGATATCTTCGGCATGATCGGCGTTGCGCTTCTTCTTCTGTTCGGCCGCGAGCAGATCAAAGATGGCCGCATGGAACTCGGTGTCTTCGTCGCTTTCATTACGGCCGTCTTCAGCCTCTACAATCCTGTCCGCAAGTTTGCTGTGTTCAACAACAACTTCCAGCAGGCTCTCGGTGCCTCCTCGGAGGTCTTCAAGTTTATGGATCTTGAAGACGACGTCAAAGAGAAGCCCCGCGCCTTGGTGCTCCCGAGATTCAATTCAAGTGTCCGCTTTGAGAGCGTCAGCTTTTCCTACGCTCCGGAGCACGCCGGTGACGGAGCACGTGAGGCTCTCCACGGGATCGATCTCGACGTCAAACGTGGCGAAGTGCTGGCCATCGTCGGGTCGAGCGGCGCCGGCAAGAGCACCCTGGTTCACTTGATCCCGCGTTTCTTCGACGTTACCGGCGGACGTATCCTCATCGATGGTCACGACGTCCGCGATGTGACCCTGACCTCGTTGCGATCTCAGGTCGGCATCGTCACCCAGGAGACCGTGCTATTTAACGACACGGTTCGCAACAACATCGCTTACGGCCAACCCAGTGTCCCCATGAAGGACGTCGAAGCTGCCGCCCGCGCCGCGCTCGCTCACGACTTCATTCGGAGCCTGCCCTCGGGTTACGATACGGTGATCGGAGAGCGGGGCGTGCGGCTTTCCGGAGGCGAACGTCAGCGTCTTGCGATCGCGCGGGCTTTGCTGAAGAATGCGCCGATTCTGATTCTCGACGAAGCGACCTCGGCTCTCGACAGTGAGTCGGAAGCACTGGTACAGTCCGCTTTGCACAACCTGATGACAGGCCGCACCGTGTTCGTCATCGCCCATCGCCTTTCGACTGTCCGGCGTGCGGATCGGATCATGGTCATTGAAAATGGGGCAATCTCCGATATCGGCGCCCACGAGGAACTGATGCGCAAGCTGGGTACCTATCGGCGTCTTTACGAGCTGCAGTTTGTGAATATGGAAGCACCCAGAGCAGTGGCGAAGACTTAAGGACACTTTACGATCGATGGCCATCCGTTCCATGACGGGGTTCGCGCAGGTTCGGGGCGAAGTGCAGCGCCAGCCCGGTTCCGCCGGCCGGGTCGCGCCGACTGCATCCAACGGACGGCTATCGTTCGCGCTCTCGCTCAAGTCAGTGAATCACCGGTTCCTCGATCTGCATTTCCGCCTACCGGCGGGCGCGGACTCGCTCGAGATGCAGCTGCGCCGCCTGCTCAAAGAGAAGATTTCGCGCGGCCACGTCGAAGTCACTTTGAGCATGGAACGCTCGGGCACGGATGCATTCGCCCTGAACCGCGAAATCATCGGAGGGTACATCGCGGCATTTCGCGCCGCGGCGGCGGAGTTCTCGCTCTCAGCCGACCCCGATCTCAATGCCGTTCTGCGTATTCCCGGGGCGCTCGATTCGGCCACTCAATCTCCCGATGACGAAATTGAGGCTTCGGTTTTGGCGGCGGTGGATGAAACTCTCCAGCGCCTCAACCAGATGCGGGAGGAGGAGGGTCTCAGCATTGCCCGTGAACTGCGCGAGCGTATGGCGCATTTATTGCAGGCCGGCAAGAGCGTCCAGAGTCACCGCAAGACAGTGCTGCAGGACTACAGCCAGAGGCTGCAGTCGCGGCTGCAGGAATTGCTCGGCTCCAGTGTCGACAAAGAGCGCGCGCTACAGGAAGCCGCTCTCCTGGTCGATCGCAGTGATATTCAGGAAGAGATTGTGCGCCTGGAAACCCACGTCCAGCACTTCCTCACTCTGCTCGATTCGGGCGGCGAAATTGGAAAGAAGCTGGATTTCCTTCTGCAGGAAATGAATCGCGAAGCCAATACGCTGCTTTCGAAAACCTCGGGTTTAGCCGGCGAGGCATTGAAGATCACCGAAGCTGGGCTCGTGATGAAGGCGGAAATCGAAAAGTCGCGCGAGCAGGTGCAGAATCTCGAATGAGTCTGCCGCACAAACCGGTCGTCTATATCATCTCCGCTCCCTCCGGCTCGGGGAAATCGACTCTGGTCAATAAGCTGCTGAAGACGATTCCCGATCTCGATTTCTCCATTTCATACACGACGCGGCCGCCGCGCGGCCGCGAGCAGAACGGAAAACAATACAACTTTGTTACCCGGAACCAGTTCGAAGAAATGATTCGTGCGGGCGCGTTTCTCGAGCACGCCGATGTCTTCGGAAACTACTACGGCACAGCGCGGCGGTTCCTCAGTGAGGCAGAACTGGCGGGTCACGATCTTCTGCTCGATATCGACGTTCAGGGCGCCCGGCAGATCAAGCAGACGCTGCCCGACGCTGCCAGCATCTTCATCCTCCCTCCCAACCGGAAGACTCTGGAGAAGCGATTGCGCGAGCGGGGGGAAGACGCCGAGAGCGTGATCCAGCGCCGGCTCGACACCGCGACTCGCGAAATCGAGGATTACGACAAGTACAACTACGTTCTCATCAACGATGAGCTGGAAAAGTCAATCAGGAACCTGCAGGACATCGTGCTGGCCGAGCGCCTCGGCCGCACCAGCCAGCCGCTTTCCCCCGAGCAGAAGGCGGTCGTCGATCAGGCGGAGCGGTGTCGGCTCACGAACGTTCGGGAGCGAATCCAACCGATCCTGGCTTCGTTTAGCACTTCCGTGCCCTCAGCAGGCATTTAGCTTTCGCGGTATGATCTTATGAGTCCGAAGGGTCTGGTACGGAGCGGTTTGATGAATGGGAACCAATCCCGGTCATCGTGAGCGGAATGCACGGTTTGAGTTCGGCACTGATTGAGGCTTCACTATCTGGATCAAGGGAGATCCCTTATGAAGTTGATCGAAGGCTTTGACAGCAACTACCGTTACATTCTGGTGGCGGCGCGCCGCGCCCGGCAACTGCAATCCGGAGCACCGCCCGTCGTTGACACCAATTCCCGCAAACCGTGCCGCATCGCGCAAGACGAAATTCGTGCCGGCAAAGTGAAGTGGGAAATCCCTGACAATCGCACGGCCGCCGAGCAAGCCGGAGAGACTCTCGACAAGGCGCTCGGGCAGGAGTAGCGGCAAGCCTGCTCCGAATTCGCTGCCAGCGGCGCTTTTCGATGTGCTCGTGCGTCGCAGCGGTTCCATCGGGAATCGGACTTCGAACATCTAAAAACTTGGGCTGGTTATGAAGATTGTTCTGGGAGTTACTGGCGGAATCGCGGCCTACAAGGCAGCGGAAATTGTCCGGCTGCTCCAAGATCGCGGCATCCGCGTTCAGGTCGTAATGACCCGAGCCGCCCAGGAATTTGTCCGGCCTCTCACCTTCGCCGCGCTGTCCGGGGAAAAAGTCATCACCAGTATGTTCGCGCCCGGCGAGGAACAAACACCCAACATCGATTCGGCGATCGAACATATTGCGGTTGCGCAGTCGATCGATGCCCTGGTGGTTGTGCCCGCGACGGCCGATGTCCTGGCTCACTTCGCGCAGGGCATTGCAAGCGACTTCCTCACCACGCTCTATCTCGCCACCACGGCCCCCGTCGTGGTCGCGCCGGCGATGAATGTCAACATGTGGAACCACCCTGCGACACAGGCGAATCTCGAAATCCTGCGCAAGCGGGGTATAAGGATCGTCGAACCCGGATCCGGCTATCTCGCCTGCGGCATGACCGGGCCCGGCCGTCTCGCAGAAAACGAAGCCATCGTCACCGCAGTCCTCGAAGCGCTCGGCGCCTCTCAGGATCTTGCCGGAGAAACCGTGCTTATCACTGCCGGTCCCACGCGTGAGAAGATCGATCCCGTCCGCTATCTCACCAACCGCTCCAGCGGACGCATGGGCTACAGCCTCGCTGAAGCCGCTCTCCGCCGTGGTGCTCGCGTTCTGCTTGTCAGTGGACCGACTTCGATCACGCCGCCCGGTGCGGCTGAACTGATCCGCGTCGAATCAGCGCAAGAGATGCGCGATGCCGTTCTCGACCTCTTGCCCCGGGCCGGCATTGTCATCAAGACCGCGGCTGTCTCCGACTATCGACCGAAAACCTCCGCGCCGCAAAAAATCAAGCGCAAAGGTCCTTTAGCCCTCGACCTCGAGCCCACGCCCGATATTCTCAAGGAGCTTTCCAGCCGGGAGCGCGCGCAACTGGTGATCGGCTTCGCCGCGGAAACCGACAACGTCCTGGAAAACGCCCGCCAGAAGCTGGTTTCGAAGAATCTCGATGCCATCGTCGTAAACGACGTCTCGCGGGAGGGCGTCGGTTTCGATTCCGATCGCAACGCCGTTACCATCATCACCCACGACGAAGTCATCGAAGTTCCTGAGACCACGAAGCGGGAAGTTGCCCAGCGCGTCCTCGACCAGATCATCAAGCTCCGGCGACGCACCTCTGCAGTGAAGGGCTAATGGCGGGGGGGGCCGTTTTCGGACGGTCCGGTCGAGCCAAGTTCGACCGGCTTCTCACGTATAATTCGAGCATTCATGCCATCCCTTGACTCTGGAGTGCGCCGCGCGCTTGCCGATCGCTTGCGTTACTATCAGGAACTCGGCATCTACGATTTCTATCGACGGGAATCGCAAGGTCCGGTCTCCAGTTCCGCTCCCGTCGAACCGGCTCAGCCCGTTTCATTCCAGCCAGAATTGCGAGAGGAAATGCCCGCAAGAAAATCCGCCGCCGTCGCCACCATCGTCGAAGACAACATCTTCGAAGTCCTCGCGCCCAAGCCGGAATCCGCCACGGCCGATCCCGTCGCTGCACTCCGCCTGATTCGCGAAGACCTCGGCGACTGCACCCGCTGCAAGCTGCATAAGCAAGGACGCAAGCAGATCGTTTTCGGCGTCGGCAATCCACGCGCTGAGCTGATGTTCGTCGGTGAGGGCCCCGGTGCTGATGAAGACGCGCAAGGCGAGCCTTTCGTCGGCCGCGCCGGACAGCTGCTCAACAACATGATCAAGGCGATGGGGCTAAAGCGGGAAGAAGTCTACATCGCTAATGTCGTCAAGTGCCGCCCGCCGGGCAATCGCACTCCCGAGCGCGACGAATGCGAAATCTGCTCGCCATTTCTCATGCGCCAGATCGCCGTCATCAAACCAAAAGTCGTGGTCGCCCTCGGCGCGGTCGCCGCGAAAAATCTCCTTGCCATCAACGCGCCCATGGCTGAACTCCGTGGACGCTTCTACGACTTCATGCCTGCCGGTGTGCGCAGCAACGATCCGTCATGGCGAGGAGCGAAGCTGGCCGTGACTTACCACCCTGCATTCCTCTTGCGCGATCCGCGTCAGAAGGGCGAAGCCTGGAAGGATCTGCAGATGGTGATGAAGTATCTCGGCCTGAAGCCGCCCCAAGCCACGTAGCGCCGACAACGCCCGACTCGCGAGTTTTCGATCCGTGAGAATTCGGTGCGAGTCGGAAGCTTATCCGTTCTCCGCTCCCCATTCGCCGCGTAGTTTATCCTTCCCTCAATGCCCGAATTCTGCGACGTCGCTCTGCCTGTCCCGCTCGACATGGCGTTTACGTACCACATCCCTGCGGAAGCCACGCCAGTCGTCGGCGGGCGCGTCCTCGTCCCGTTCCGTCAGCAGCGCATGTCGGGCATCGTCGTCGAACTGCATGACCGCAAGCCGTCCGTCGCGACAAAAAACATCATTACGGTCCTCGACGCCGCTCCCGTCGTCGACGACCATCTCCTTCGCCTCGGTCGCTGGATCGCCGGCTACTATCTCGCCCCCATCGGCGAAGTCTTGCGCACCATGCTGCCGCTCGGCGCCGAATTCAAGCGCAGCGTTGAATATCGCATCACCGAAGACGGCCGCATGGCGCTGCATCTCGCCGGGATGGCCGGATCGCCCGCCCGCTCTCGTCGCACGCCCGAAGACCAGGCCGCTGAATTCCGCGTGCTCGATTACCTTGCCGCGCATGCCGACGAGGGCGAGTCGTCTGCCGGAGTAGTCACACACAGCGAAAATGGGCCGCCTCAGGCTGCACCGCCTTCGCGAGACGCGGGAACTCTTATTCGGGAACAAACCCTCCGCTCCGCCACCCGCATCTCCCGCTCCGTACTCAACGGCATGGTCCGCAAGAAATGGATCATCCGCCAAGACGTTTCCGCTCCCCAGGATGCCCGCCGCACCGTCAAGGTCGCGCTGCTTAAATCTGGGGAAGGCAGGCTCAACGACAACCAGCGCACAATCCTCGACACTCTCGCGGCCACCGGCGGGCGAATCCCAGTTGAGGCTCTCCAATCCCTCGACGTTCCTCGAACCACGCTCAGTACGCTTGTGCGTCGCGGCCTCGTCGAACTTGTAGAAGAGCCCGCCGATTTTACCGTTTCCCGCACCCGGCCGCGACCTTCACCCTTCGACTTCGATTTCAACCCCGCGCAGCAATCCGCACTCACCCGCCTGCGCGAAAGCGTCGGCTCTCGCCAATTCTCGGGGATGCTTTTGCACGGCGTTACCGGCTCCGGCAAAACCGCGGTCTATCTCGCCGGCATGCGCTCCGTCCTGGAAGCTGGACGCTCTGCCATTCTTCTGGTCCCCGAGATCGGCCTTACTCCTGCCGTGGCCGCCGACCTTCATCAGATTTTCGGCGAGGAAGTAGCCATCCTCCATTCAGCGCTCACAGACCAGGAGCGTGCCGAACAGTGGCATCGCATCAAGCGCGGCGAGGCGCGCATGGTGGTCGGCACGCGCTCCGCGGTATTCGCCCCGGTCTCTGATCTTGCCCTCATCATCGTCGACGAAGAGCACGACGCCTCCTACAAACAGGAAGAAACGCCGCGCTACCATGCGCGTGATGTCGCAGTCATGCGCGCCAAGATGGGCAACGCTGTGGTCGTTCTTGGTTCGGCAACGCCCTCCCTTGAGTCCTACTTCAACGCCAGGAAGGACAAGTACTCCCTGATCGAACTTCCGGACCGCGTCGAACAGCGGCCGCTGCCCGAAGTCGAAATTGTCGACATGCGCCAGGAGTTTCAGGAAACCGGCCAGGAGCAGGTCATTTCGCGCAAACTTGCCGCCGAAATCAAAGATCGCCTCGACCGGAAAGAGCAGGTCATGGTGCTGCTCAACCGCCGCGGATATTCTCCCGTTGTTCTCTGCCGCAGTTGTGGCAAAAAGCTCGAATGCGCCAACTGCGCCATCGCTCTCACGCACCACAAGCGCGAGCACAAGATGGTCTGCCATTATTGCGGATACACCGCGCCCGTGCCCCAAGCCTGCGTCCACTGCGGCAGTGAATATGTCTACTTCCTCGGCACCGGATCGGAAAAGCTGGAAGAGTTGCTCCACGGTGTGTTTCCTCAGGCTCGAATCGCGCGCCTCGATCGTGATACCGTCCGCGGCCACGAAGATTTCGAACGCACACTGAACGCCCTCAATGAAGGCGAACTCGATCTCCTTGTGGGCACGCAAATGATCGCCAAGGGACACGACATTCATGGCGTCACGCTGGTCGGTGTTGTCGGCGCCGATGTCGCGCTCGGCCTGCCGGACTTCCGCGCCGCTGAACGCACCTTCCAACTCCTGACCCAGGTCGCGGGACGCGCCGGCCGCGGCCAGTCTCCCGGCAAAGTCATTCTGCAAACTTATTTTCAGGATCACTATGCCGTGCAGTACGCCGCCCGCCACGATTTTGTCGGATTCTACGAGAAAGAACTCCGCTTCCGGAGCTGGATGCATTACCCGCCTTACTCCGCGCTCGCCAATGTCCTGGTCCGCAGCGATAAGCTCGACGAAGCCTTGCGCTGGTCGGGACTGCTGGGAAAGTGGTTCGACTCAACCCGTCACGAAGGCGTCCGCGTTCTCGGTCCGGCGGCCGCGCCCATCCTGCGTCTGAAACGCGACTATCGCTACCACTTCGTGCTCAAGTCTCCCAGCCGCGAGACGCTCAACCGCACCCTTCGCGCCATGCTGGCTCATGCGGCCGCGCACAAGGTCCCTCGCACCCAGGTCATCGTTGATGTGGATGCTCTCTGGCTGATGTGAGAAGAAGTTGCTGCGCGCACTTGATCAGTGCCAGTTGATCTGAAACGGAGAGACCATAAATGTGAGCACCAGCATGACCAGCGCGAGAAGCGCCCATGGCCAGCGGCTCGACGGAAGGTCGGGAAAGTTGGGGGCTTGCCGCTGCCGGTAGGTAAGCACGTTCATGACGATCAGCAATCCTGCCCACACGCGCCAGCCGACGTAAATGCGGCCGATGTAGATGAGACCGATCACGGTGATCCAGGAAACGATGCGGTGGGCCCGGGGCCAGACGGCGTAAACAATGTGGCCACCGTCGAGTTGGCTGCTGGGCAGCAGATTCAGCGCCGTGGCGAACATACCCACCCAGGCCGCGACCGCGGTCGGGTGCAAGTACACGCGGTTCAGTGGCAAAGCCGCGATGGAGTGGCTCGGCATCAGGATGCGCAGGAGCCGGTGCAAGACATAGAAAATCTGCGGCAGCCCCAATTGCAAATCCGACGGTCGCATGCCCTGCGGCAGCGGTTTTGAGAGATTCAGGGCAAAGGCCAGCGTGATGACCGCCACGACGAATCCAGCAATCGGCCCGGCAATCCCGATATCAAACAGCGCCGCCCGCGAGCGAATCGGGGCCTTGATGCGAATGACGGCGCCCAGCGTCCCGATCAGGGTGGGCGCCGGAATGAAGAACGGCAGTGTCGCGCGCACTCCGTAGTACCGGCAAAGCAGATAATGCCCCATCTCGTGTGCCAGCAGAATCAACAGCAGCGTCGCCGCGAACGGAATGCCCAGAAGCAGCCTCGATGGTTGTGCCAGCGCCCAACCCAGCGGGAAAAACGGCAAGACTTCGCCTTCATCGACAAACGGCGGCAGGTTATGCAGGAAGTTGTATTCCATGCGAGCCCCCACCACCAGGGTTGTGAAAAACGTCGCCAGCAGGAGAAGCGCATGAAGCCAGTATCGCTCTCTCGGAGGCGGGCCCACCGGCTCAGGAAGCGCATAGTAATACTCGATCGTGGAGGTGGGCAGCGAAGGATCAGTTTCCGGCATGCGTCCTTAATCCGGGCGGGTCACAGCGTTACTGCGACGTTTGATTCTTTGATGCTACTACGAATGAGGCGAATGTGGGATCGCTGACCCAGATCGAGGAAATGGAAATCACCAGCCCGCGGACTCCTCTTGGCAGCACCGGCGGCCAAGCGCAGGGTGCAATCGCAGGTGGCTTAGTCGATCGACTGCAACTCTTTGCCCGGCTTGAACCGCACCGCGCGTCCTGGCGGAATCGAGACTTCCGCCCCCGTTCGCGGATTGCGCCCAATTCCCGTCTTCCGCGGACGCACGTTGAACACGCCAAATCCTCGCAGCTCAATGCGGCTGCCCTGTGCCAGCGCCTTCTTCATACTTTCGAAGACGGTTTCCACCGCCAGCTCGGCTTTGGTTTTGGTGATGCCGGTCTTGGCGACCACTTCGTTGATAATGTCGAGCTTGATCACGAGCCGCTCCCGGTTGCAGGGTCAAGATGATGCTTCAAGTGATTGATGCTATGGGAGATAAGTGAGATTGTCAACGGGAGCATCTATCCCGTAAACTGGCAGGCACCAGCCAGAGCAACTGAGTAATTGTGTAATCGGGGAACCGTGTAATTTCGGACGCCGCAGGAACCACCCGATTCGCCTTTTCAATTACTCATGCAAAATCACCAATTACTCAATTCCTCAAGGGAGCTTCATGCCGAAGAGTGATCGCTGGATCCGCAAGATGGCGCTGGAACACGACATGATCAACCCGTTCTCCGAAAAACAGGTTCGCGAGGGCGTGATTTCCTACGGTCTGTCGTCGTACGGCTATGACCTTCGCGTCGCCGACGAGTTCAAGATCTTTACCAATGTGAACAACGCGCTGGTCGACCCAAAGCACTTCGACGAGAAGTCGTTCGTGAATATCACCACGGATATCTGCATCGTTCCGCCCAACTCCTTTGCGCTGGCGCGTTCGGTCGAATACTTCAAGATTCCCCGCGACGTGCTGACGATCTGCGTGGGCAAGAGCACCTACGCCCGCTGCGGGATCATCGTCAATGTCACTCCATTCGAGCCCGAATGGGAGGGCTTTGTCACCCTCGAAATCTCGAATACCACGCCCCTTCCCGCCCGCATCTATGCCAATGAAGGCCTGTGCCAGATTCTGTTCTTTCAGTCCGACGAAGTCTGCGAGACCAGCTACGCCGACCGCAAAGGCAAATACCAGGCGCAGAAGGGAATCGTGCTGCCCAAGCTCTAGAGATCGGAGCCATTAGACCGGAATGCTCCATGTCGCGCTGTCCTTGCGAAACCTGGAACCTGCCTATTTTTTCCCTTTTACTTCTGGGCTATGAACGTCGCTTGCGGAGCGCCGATCTGCGCCTTGATGCTCTGCACACTCTGACGCGTCTCGCGCAACTCGGACCTCAAACTGCGAATGGCAGCCGCCTGCGCCCGCAACATGGCATTCTGCTGCCGAATCTGTTGTTGTTGCTCTTTGGTAGCTTCGATCAGCAGGGCCGTGAGCCGCGAGTAGTCGACGCTGCGCGCGTCTTTGCCGTTGGCTTCGTACGTGACCAGTTCCGGTACGATCCCCCCGACTTCTTCGGCAATCACGCCGACTTCATGCTTTCCCGAGTCTTTCATGTCGTAGGTGACGCCGCGCAGTCGTTCCACCTTGCCTAGCGCATTGTGCAGCGTGTGGATGTTGGTCTTCCAGCGGCGGGAGCTGTAGGTTTCCCAGCTGTCGCTGACGGGATGCCCAGCGCCTTGCGCGATGGTGAGGATCGCGGTGGGAGTTTCGGTTCCGATGCCGACTTTGACGGCATATTGCCCCGTGCCGCCCAAAATCAGCGAATTGCTGGCCCCAACGCGCGCATGCGCGCCGATGGCCGTGGCGTTAGAAAGGCTGTCGGAAGCGACGGCACAGTTGAATCCGACGCACGTGAGAAGGTTGCCGGTGGTGTTAGTAGAGAGCGAGTCCTGGCCAACTGCCGTGTTGTAGCTGCCGGTCGTGTTGGTATAGAGCGATTCGGTGCCAACGCTCGTATTTTGTGCACCCACGGTGTTGGCGGCGAGGGCGTAAATGCCGACACCTACGTTGCTGTATCCCGTGTTATTTACGGAGAGCGAAAACGCGCCGTCGGCGGTGTTAAAGCTCCCTACGGTGTCTGCCGACAGGGCGAGATAGCCACTGGCGGTATTCCAACTCCCAGTGGTGAAGGCAACGAGCGAAGAAACGCCAGTTGCCGTGTTATTCGTTCCCATGCCGGCTGTGCTCCCGCCAAAGCCAAGGAATGCGTTGGCGTTTGAGTAGTCACCGAACGCGAACAGATTGCTCCCGATCTGGAAGCTGCTGCCGGTCACAGCTCCCGTCGCGTTCAGATTCCCGTTCACCGTCTGATTCCCCGTGAATGTGTTCACTGCATTCAGCTGGGGCACTCTGGTGGTGTCGAGATTCAGGGTGACGACGCCGCTGGTGCCTCCGCCGGTCAAGTCCGTTCCCGCCGCCACCTTCGTGATTGTTCCGGGGAACGACTGACCGCCGGCGAACGTAATCTGCCCCTTGTTGTTGATCCTGAGGCCAGTTTCCGCCGCCGCTGCGGGAGCGACCGCAAACAGCAGGTTCAGCGTTGCCGAAGGCGAAGGCGTATTGTTCGCTACTGGCTCTGCTTGCCAGTGGAACACTTGGTTCACTGCCGCCTTACTGTTGCTGTTGAAGGCCGATGCTACCAATCCCAGGGGCCGCGAGTTGGCGCCGGCTGCCGCCGTCGCGTTTGATGCCGCCGGCAAATTCAGCAGACCGCGCACCGTCGCTCCGCCGGTCACGTCGAGCGTGGCGGCTGGAGTTGTATTTCCGATTCCAATTTTCGCTGAGCTGCCGCTGCCCGACTGGAACAGCACCGAACTGCCTAGAGTGCTCGCACTCGTCCACAGCGGTAAATAATCAGTCGTTCCGGTTCCGGACAGAGACGGCGATAGTGTCCCCGCCGATTCCGCCGGAGTGGCGGAGTTCACTGCGGCTGTTGCCGGCGCCGCCAGCATGAAAGCGGAGGCCGGCAGCCCTCCGACCGTCTCGGCATCCGCCGCCTTCAGCGCGTAGGGCACGCTCAACAACAACACGCGCGCCTGCTCCTCTCCGCCGTTGACCCTCACGCCCAGCCAGCGCGCTTCTCCGGAAGTGAACAACTCCAGCGGCAATCCCTCGGTCTGGGTTGCACCGAGTTGGGCGGTGTAATTGCCTTTTGCGTCGACGTTGACGTTCTGGGTTTCGAGCCAAAGCGGAGATCCGCCAGTCTGCACGCTGTAGATAGCGAACGTGACTCCGGCGACACCAAAATAGCCTCGCCCGTCGGCCGCGACGGCCTTCCCCGAGAAATTCACCAGCCTTGGTACCACCGCCGAGGAAGCGCCCACAACGGCTGCCTGTTGCGCCCTCAGCCAGGAAACCAGCAGAAACAACGCGGCCAATCCGATCAGCGCATTGCGGCGTTTCATAGGTTTGCACATCCCCCTTTGTCTATTTGGTGATCGACCGCTTGGCAGGACAAGGCCTGTCTTACCCAGATAAGACAATCCAGGCAAAAACCTTTCAGTTCTCCAATCAGGATTTTCGGGAAGCAGAAACGGACAGAATCGTGGACTCTGACGGAAGCCGATTGCGAGCGAATGCCTACCCTTTGGCCGAACTGAGGCCTATGCTCTAGGCCAAGCGCAGGTACGTCATGTAGGGCTGGTCTCCTAAGGTCGTCCAAGTCACCATTTTCATGGGGGAGTTCGGCGTGAGCACGTGCCACAAGCCCTGTGCCATCTTTTTGGCGGCTAACAATTGCTCTCGCGTCACGGCTGGCTGCGATTCTCCGATCGAAAACAAGACCAGGGGCCCGACCAGGAGAGCCACCGTATCCGCGTGCTGAGGATCCACCGGCTCCAGGCGCGTCGCCATCGGCAACTCCAGATCGATGCGGTCACCGTTCTTCCATTCGCGCTCGATCCGGGCAAAAGCTCCTGCCGCCGCGGTTTCCCGCTTGCCGTTCACCGCGAACGACACATTGTCTGCCCACGCTGGAATCCGCAGGTTAACGGCAAACTTCGCTGCCTTCGCCGCCCTTACCTCAAGTCGTATGGAAGACTCGTACGGATACTCGGTCTTCTGCGTCAGCGCGACCGGTGCTCCATCCTGTGTCCATCGGACGCTCGAGGGAATGTAGAGATTCACGTAAACGTCGCGTCCGTCGCGGAAATACGTGCTGGTCCGATAGTCCGCCACGACCTGCGGCATGGTTCCCGAGCAACAGGGCCACCGGTGCGGCGAATAAAGTTTCTGTCCTTTGAAGTTGTAGTCGGAGTAATAGAACGTTCGCCCGTCCGGCTCGAGCGGCTTCGCTCCAAGAATCGTGTTGTACATGACTCGTTCCATGCTGTCGCCGTAGCGTGGATCGCGCGTCACTCGCAGCAAGTAGCGCGTCAGTTTGAAATGCGCATACGATCCGCAAGGCGTCTCGAAGCCGCTGTGAGTCTTGCTCAGGCTGTCATAAACGTCAGGGCTGCCGGTGGCGCGCAATTGCTCATCCGGGCCCCAGCCCCCGGTCGCGAAACTCTGCGCCTGAACCATGTCGAATCCGTTCTTCGCCGCCCGCAGATGTTTCTCGCTGCCCAGGGTCAGGTAAGCCTGCATCGCCGAGCAGAGGCAATTGACATGGCTGTAGGCATGCCGCCCCGCCAGGTCGTTCTGTCCGGACGCCAGGCGGTCGTAGAACTGGTCATGAAGATATTGAACCGCCAGCTCGCGATATCGTTCTCCCGCTCCGCGCTGATAGGCCAGGAACAGGTTCTCGGGCATCGTGTACGATTCGTCCCAGCTCCATGAGACATCTTTTCCCGGACGCCAGTTGGTTCCGTGCTCGACTGCATGCGGAGGCAGATGCGGCAATGCCGTGTCCGTGGTTTTCTTCAGGATCGCCCACGCCTGCGGATCTCCCACGAACTTCTGCGAATCGATCAGGCCGCACACTAGTTTGTCGTAACAATAAGCAGGGAATCGATTGTTCTGGAAAAACGGTGCATCGATCGCCTCGGCATACAGCCGGTTGAGCCGCAGTACTTTCTCTCGCGTCGCCGGCGATCCGTCGATCGCATACGATCTAGCCAGTGCGGAAACCCATTGCCCGAAGGTCGCCGCTGGGGCAAAGCCGACATCGAATGTGTGCCAGTCATAGTTCGGGACGTACTCATACCACCCGCCCAAATCCTCGCCGGGCGCGGCTTTCCCGCTCATCGCGCGGAACGGCTTCATGAGGCTGTCTTCGTTGAGGCCCATCAGCACCGCATGAGTTTCCCGCAATTGCTGCTCGTGCCGTTCGCTTTCGAGCGAGACGTCTCCGTAGCCGAACTCTTCCAGTGGAGTGGGACGCGTGGGCTGTGCGCGAAAGGCAGTTCGGAGCCCCGCGGATCGCGAAGACAACAATCCTGCGGCTGAGGCCAGGGCGCTCGATTGAAGGAAGGTTCTGCGGGAAACTGCGCGCAAACGGGACATGGCTCCTCCGTAGCGGTGGCGCTCCACGCTCGATCGGCGAAGTCAGTGCCCGGAGACAACCTCTAGCGCAGGTTTTCCCCTTCCTTGTACATGTACTTGATTGCGGGCTTGTAGATCATCAGGTTCGGCTCGCCGGAGTCGCGGTTCACTTTGATGCAATTGCGATCATACCACTCGATGACACCGTGTATTTCCTGACCGTCGCGCAGTACGATCACCATGGGCGTCCGGGCCTGCATCTGTTTTTGATAGTAGAAATTCTCGGCGTTCGTCTGCTCGGGAGGCGCCGGCTTTTTACCGCTGCTGCCCAGTCGTTCGCCGCGATCTGATCTCTCTCCTCGATCCCCACGCTCTCCGCGGTCGTGCCGCTCCGAACGTTCGCGCCTCTCCTGCATCGGCGCAGGAGCAGAGTTATGATTGCCATGATTCTCGCGCGGCAAAGTCGGCCGGATGAGCTTGCGGTTCGCGAAGTGTTCTTTGTCGGAAACCTCGCCCGCTGAAACAGGATCCATAATATCCTTCATAAGTGGCGCACCTCACTGCACGCATTCGTATTCAGGAGTCGGGGAGCCAGGGAATTATCGACGAAGGCGTGAAATTTTACTTACCGTACCACAGGAAACCGCCCGTGACAATGTTTTCGTGACAGCCGGCCCGAGCCCGCCCGACGCTGGATTCTCCCCCTAGAATATCGTTTCGGCCGCGATTCCGCCTCATGTTTTTGCCGCGACCCGCGCTCTGCTAGCGCGTGTTCGAGAGATCCGCTCCTCGACGCTCCTTCCCGCTCCAGGTCACGATCGCGACCAGACCAGCAACCAGCAGCACCGTCCACGCGAGCACAGGACTGAAGCTGCCTCCATATCGCCGCTCCGCCAGCCTCGACTGAAGCACCGCATTCCATGACGCGAGCAGGTTTCCTAGTTGATAGGCAAATCCGGGGAACGTTCCTCGCACTCCGGGTGGCGACAGTTCGTTCAGGTGTGCCGGGATGACGCCCCAAGCGCCTTGCACCATGAACTGCATGAGACATCCGCCCAGAGCCAGCATCGGAACGGTATGCGAATACGCCCACAGAGGGATCACCGGAATCGCCAGCAGGGCCGCGATCACAATCGCCTTCCGCCGTCCGATCCGCTCCGACCAGGTGCCAAACAGAATGCCGCCGAGCAGCGCGCCGATGTTGTACACCACCGCGATGAGTCCCACCGTCTGCGGTGTGAAGTGCAGGTTCTTCTGAAGAAACGTCGGATACAGATCCTGCGTGCCGTGACTGAACGAATTGAACGCGAACATCAACACGACGAGAAAAAGGAAGTTCCCGGCATGCGACAGGATGTCCTCGCCCAGCCCCCTATTCTCTTTGGTGACCTGTCCTTGCGCCCAGGCCGGCGACTCCTCCACTTTGCTGAGAATGTACAAGACCACGGCCGCGGGCAGCGCCCCAATCACGAACATGCCGCGCCATCCGATGACCGGGAAGAGCGTCGCGTACACCAGGGACGCGATCAGGTAGCCCACGACGTATCCCTCTTGCAGCAGCCCGGAGAAAAAGCCACGCCCTTCCGCCGGCAGCGTTTCGAAAGCCAGTGCCGCACCAACGCCCCACTCGCCTCCCATGCCAATTCCAAATAAGGCCCGCACGATGAGAAATACTTTTAGTGTCGGGGCAAAGGCTGAGGCCACTTCGAAAAGCGTATAGACGACGATGTTGACGATCAGCGTCGGACGCCTGCCGAACTTGTCGGCCATCAGCCCGAACAGAAACGCTCCCACCGGTCGCATAGCCAGCGTGAGAAAGATGGCCTCGCTGACGTAAGAAACCTGCACCCGGAATTGCGTAGCCAGCGCGCTCACGCAGAAGATCAGAATGAAAAAATCAAACGCATCGAGCGACCATCCCAGGAAGCAGGCGACAAACGTGTTGCGTTGCACCGGTGTTAGCCGACGAAAATGTCCCAGGAATTCCATAGAGAGAGCGAACTCTCCTCGACGCGACAGCGGATGCTAGCATAAGCTTTCATTGAATCTGAAATCGGACTTCTGCTTTCGGACCTCTAACTTCGGAACCTCTTCCATGCCCGAACTCGACCTTCCACAGCGCCAAACCACCGATACCCTGATGCTCACCAGCTTCTGGTATCGCGCGCTGCCCGCCGATCGCGTCCGTCGCAATCAGTTGCGCAAAGCTACGCTGCTGGAAGTTCCTCTGGTGATCGGACGGGATCGGGTCGGGCAGCCCTTTGCTCTGCGCGACGCCTGCCCGCATCGCGGCATGCCCCTGAATGGCGGCAAGTTTGACGGCGAGAATCTCGAGTGTCCGTACCACGGCTGGCAGTTCGATGCGCACAACGGCCAATGCCAGCTCATCCCCTCGCTCACCTCAGACCAGACGATGAAAGTGGATCGCATCTACGCCGGGAGCTATCCCTGCGAAGAGCAGGATGGCTTCATCTGGGTCTTCATCCCCGATCCGAGCCCGCAGGGCGCTGGGTTCACCAAGCCGGAGGAAGCCTGCGAGCCCGCGCCCGCGATCCAGAAATTCAGTCCGAAGTACAAGCTGGCTTACCTGCAAGCCGAAATGCCGGTGTCGATCGATCACGGCATCATTGGCCTCATGGATCCCGCTCACGGGCCCTTCGTGCATCAAGCCTGGTGGTGGCGCACCCGCCACAGCATTCACGAGAAGAAGAAGAATTTCGAGCCGATTCCCAACGGCTTTCGCATGAGCGCCCACACGCCCAGCTCAAACTCCGCGCCCTACAAGCTTCTTCGCCTCTATGCCGACGCGGAGTCGATCACCACCACCATCGATTTCGTTCTGCCCAACATTCGCACCGAGACCATTCGCGCCGGCAAGTATTGGTTCTCCAGTTTGACGACGGTTACGCCGATCACGCGCAGCCAGTGCCGCATCGATGTCGTCGCCGCCTGGAATCTGTTTCGCTGGATTCCCTTCGGCCCCGATCTGCTGAAATTTGTCTTTGCGAAATTCGTGGAGCAGGACCGCCGCACCATGGAGATGCAGGCCGAAGGCCTCAAGCACAACCCGCACCTCATGCTGATCGACGATGCCGACCGCCCGGCGAAGTGGTATTTCCAGTTGAAGGCTGCCCACCTTGAATCCAAACGCACCGGCACAACGATGACGCACCCCATGGCCGGGCCAGTCACTTTGAAATGGAGAAGTTGATACGTCTCGCTGGCGCTAGTGAAGTCGAGCTCCGCGCCGAAATCTCGAGTGCAGCTCGCGGAGAATCTGCTATCAGAAAAGAGCGTTTGAATCTGCCTGCGCCGGAGGCTTAGTCCACTACCAGCCAGTCCATCGCCTCTTCCCGCGTCTTGAACGTCGGGAACTCGCGCTGCGAAAAGCTCTTGAAGTTTTCGTAGAAGACGTGAGGCAGGTTTTCGGTCCCCACCCAAGCCGATTTCTTCACAAAGGGACGGTCCAGCACCAGCACTTCCTTGATCCGCGTGGCCACCTTCTTGTCGATTTCCGCGCCTTCGAAATCCGCGAGCGTCAGCACTGATCCGGGCGCGTGCCGTGCAATGTCGGCCCGCACTTGATCGAGCAGCAGCAGCATTTCCTTCGCCGGGCAGTGGCTGAAATCGATGAGAAAAATAGCCTGCTCTTTGTGCTTGACGAACTTCAGCCGATCTTCTGCATTCATGCGAGCAGGCCTTCCACCACGCTATAGGCCGCATCCAGCGCGGCATCCAGCGCGCCCGCGTCTTTTCCGCCCGCCTCCGCCAGATCCGGACGCCCGCCTCCCTTGCCCCCCACTTTCTCCGCCACTTTGCCCACGACTTTGCCGGCCTGCACGCGCGTGGTCAAATCTTTTGTGACGCCCACAATCAGCGCCACGTTCCCGTCCGTCGCCGATCCCAGCACCACCACGCCCGACCCGATTTTGTCGCGCAGCTGATCGACCAGCGTCCGCATCTGCGCCCTCTCCAGATTGTCCACGCGATGCGCCAGCACCTTCACACCTTTCACTTCCCTGATCTTCTCCCCGATGTTGGCCGTCGACGACGTCGCCGACTTCATCCGCGCCTGATCCAGTTCCCGCGTCAGCCGCTTGATCTCCGCATCTTTCTTTTCGAGTTCGGCCTTCAACGCCTCCGCCGGAGAAAAGCCCTCTCCGTCGGAATCCGCACTGGACGTGGTTGCCCCACCCTGAACCGCGCCGTTTGCGGTTAGGGTGGGCCGGGCAAGCGCGGGCGATACGAATGCCGACACCACGTTTTCCAGCTGATGATCTCTCCGGAAATGCTGCACCGATCCTTCGCCCGTGATCGCCTCGACCCTCCGCACGCCCGAAGAAACGCTGCCTTCTTTCAGAATCTTGATCAGCCCGATCTCGCCGGTGGCGCGGGTATGCGTGCCGCCGCACAACTCCGTCGAAAAATCGCCAATCCGGATCACCCGCACGCGATCGCCATACTTTTCCCCAAACAGCGCCATCGCGTGATATTCATTCACCGCCACATCGATCGGGACACTTTCGATCACTTCCACTTTCTGGTTGCGCAGCACTTCCTTGTTGATGATGTCCTCAATATCCTGCAGTTCTTCATCCTCGACCGCCGCGAAGTGCGAAAAATCAAAGCGCAGATGGTTCGGAGCGACCAGCGATCCCGCCTGCTTCACATGCTTGCCCAGCACTTCGCGCAAGCCCGCATGCAGCAGATGCGTCGCCGTATGATTCCGCATCGTCGCTTCACGGATGTCGGTGTTCACGACGGCATCAACCTTGTCGCCAATACGAATCGGATGCTTGACGAACACGAGATGCGCGCGCACACCTTGAATCGGGTAGTAACAGCCTTTGACATCCGACATAACATAAGGCGCGTCGCTGAACCCAAGATATTCAACACGGATATCCGAGCCCGCACTTGGGAGATGTCTGCCGGTTTGCACGAGCCAACCCTGATCCCCGACTTGCCCGCCGGACTCGGCATAGAACGGCGTGTGATCGAGAATGACCTCGCCTTCTTCGCCCGCCTTCAACTCGCGCACACCCTGGCCGTTGCGGATAATCGCCAGTACCTCGCAGCCATCCGAGCGCGTCTGTTTGTAGCCCTCGAACTGCGATTTTGGCAACTGCTGATACGCCGGGTTCGCCGTCTGCTTCGCCGCGCCTTTCCAGGACGCGCGAGCACGAGCCTTCTGCTCGGCCATCGCGCGATCGAAGCCTTCTTGATCGAACGCGATCCCCTGATCCCGAGCGGCATCCTGCATGAAGTCCAACGGCATGCCGAAAGTGTCGTAGAGCTTAAAGGCGTCCTCGCCACTTAACGTTGGATGCTTCATGAGATCCTGCGCAACGATGTACGTCATTGCGGGGCCGGCGAGTTCGGAGCCGAAGAGCTCCTGCAGTGCTTGCTGTAGCTCCGGCTCGGGAGTGTTGGCTAGATTTTTCTCAGCACTCAAGAAGCTCAATTTAGTGTGCAGGCTAGTTGCCGCGCCACCGAGCCCTTTTTCAACAAAATATTCCACAAATCGAGGGGAGCGTCGTTTTACGTCGCCCAGCGACTCTTCGAGCTTTGCAAATCCAACATCCATAGTCTGCGCAAAACGCTTTTCCTCCTCGTGTAGGACCTTTTGAACCCTTTCCTCGCTGTGCAGCAGTTCCGGATAGGGGCGATGCTGCGCAGGTTGGGTCATCAATCTCACAACCTCCGGAACCATATGGTAGAAGAACAATTCTCGCTGCCCGAGCAGCCGTCCGTGCGTGATCGCGCGACGGATGATCTTCCGCAGAACGTATCCGCGGCCTTCATTTGATGGCAGTACCCCATCCGAAATTAGAAAAGTCGCCGCCCGGGAATGGTCGGCGATCACGCGCAACGACGCTGCCGACTTCGTATGCTCTTCCTTTTTCAGCTCTTTCTTGAGGGATGTACCCGTCAGCTCCGCCGCCCGTTTAATCAGCGGCGTAAACAAGTCCGTCTCATAATTCGAGATCACTCCTTGCAGAACTGCCGCCACGCGCTCCAGGCCCATCCCCGTATCGATCGACGGCTTGGGAAGCGGCGTCAGCTTGCCCGAAGCATCCCGGTCAAACTGCATGAAGACCAGATTCCAGAGCTCCACATAGCGCCCACAGTCGCAGCCGAAGGCGCAATCCGTGTGCCCCTGGTCGGAAGCCGCCGGTCCCATGTCGTAATGAATTTCGCTGCACGGCCCGCACGGACCGGTATCGCCCATCTGCCAGAAGTTGTCCTTCAGGCCGAACTCGAAGATGCGGTTCTTCGGCACTCCCTGGCCGAGCCACAGCTCATCTGCTTCCGCGTCGCGCGGCACGCCGCCTTCACCGTTAAAGATCGTCACGTACAGCTTGTCTTTCGGAATTCCAAACCATTCGGGCGAGGTGATCAGCTCCCATGCGTAGGCGATCGCGTCTTTCTTGAAATAATCTCCAAACGAAAAATTCCCCAGCATTTCGAAGAAGGTGTGATGGCGATTGGTGAACCCGACATTCTCCAGATCGTTGTGCTTGCCGCCGGCGCGCACGCACTTCTGCGAGGTCGTGGCCCGCGAATAGCCGCGCGTCTCGAGGCCGAGAAAGACGTCCTTGAACTGATTCATCCCGGCGTTGGTGAACAGCAGCGTGGGATCGTTCGCCGGAACCAGCGACGAGGAGTGCACTTCCTTGTGCCTTTTCTGCACAAAGAAATCCAGGAATTTTCTGCGAATTTCCGAACCGGTTGGCATGAATAGGTAATTCTAAATGATCGACGGCAGAACTCCCCTTCGGCGCGGTCCCCGGCGGAAGCCCGAGAGTTCGCCGTTCATGCGTTGGCGTCTCCCGTGGCGCCGCATTTGTGCCAGCGGCGCGAGGGATGTCCTGCGTTGGAGCTCGGCTTTGGAAAGATCCTTCGGGCCCGCCGGTGAAAGCGCGGGCCTTCATGCTCTGCTTGCTTGATCGAGCCGGGTTGCCTCGAGCTACTTCACCGCGTCGCCGGTTTTCTCGGTGCCCTTCTTAACCTCGTGGCCCATGCCCTTGACGCCCTTCTTGATGCCGCTGCCCGTTTTCTTCGCGGTCTTCTCGGTCGCCTTGCCGGTCTTATCCGCGGCCTTCTCCGTGTCCTTGGTGGCGGTCTTGGCGCCCTTCTCCGTGTCCTTGGTGGCGGTCTTGGCGCCCTTCTCGGTGTCCTTGGCCGCGGCTTTCGTATCCTTCGACGTAGTCTTGGCCACTTTCTTGGTGGCGTGCTCGGTCTTCTTGGCGCCCTTCTCGGTATCTTTGGTCGCCGTCTTGGCGCCCTTCTCGGTATCCTTGGTCGCCGTCTTGGTGCCCTTCGCCGTATCCTTTTCCGTGGTCTTGGCAGCGTGCTTCATTTCGCTGCCGGCGCCGCTGGACTTCTCCTGGCCCGTGCTCCCTGTGTTCTGTCCGTATACCAGCGGCACCGCGCTCAGCATAGCTGCCATCAGCGTAACTGCCCATTTCGTTTTCATAGCCCCTCCTCAAGAATGAGCCCGTCTCAAGTCTGGAGTATGCGACATTTTCTCCCCGGCCGCAACGGAACGTTCACTCCGGCAGTGGGTCAGTTTGATTTCCACAATGAACGAAAGGCGCCAAACAAAACCAGGCAGTCAATCCCCAGCGCCCACAGCCACATGAATGCTCCCATGCAGCGGTGCACCTCTCAGACCCTCTTGACGATTTGTGTAAATCGTGATATGACTATGGTCATTTATGACTGTGGTCATTTCAAGACGAAAACGCAAGAAAACTGCAATCCGGGCCCAGATTTTGACTACCGCTATGAAACTCTTCTCGCGCCATGGCCTCGACGCAGTAACTGTCGACCAGATTGCGGAAGCGGCCGATGTCGGCAAGGGCACAATCTATAACTACTTCAAGACCAAAGAAGACGTAGTGGTTGCCTTCATGGCGGACATCGAGTCGAGAGTGCAATCAAAGCTTGGCCGCCTGGTTGCGAGTGCGGGTCCGCTGGAGCTGATTCTGGCTCAATTTATCGAATTCCAGTTTCGGCTCAAGAAGCAGTACCACCAGTTCGTGCGGGTCGTCTTGGGGCAAATGTTCGTCCATACGGAGCATTTTCTGCCTTACATGATCGAAATGCAGAAGGTGATTGATCCGCAACTGGAGGCGTTATTGCTTCGGCTGCAGAAACGAGGATTAGTGCGGGGGGACATCGATCTTTCGCAGCTGATGCTGGTCTTCAAGACCATGCATTTGGGATTGACCGCACTCTGGGCGATCGAGGGACCACCTTTCCGTCAAACCACTGAAACACTACGTCAGGAGATGAAGTTCTTCTGCGAAGGGATAGGGACGAAATCATGAGTAAGATCAGCGCAATCCTTCTAGCTTTGTGCACTTGTTCCACTCTGCTGACCGCGCAAACCCCCGCCGCAACCCACAATCCACTGCTTCGTCAATATCGCGCTGGCGAGACTCTGGTCTGGCGGATGAAGGGTGTCAACGAGAACTGGCACTACGAAATCCGGGCAGACGGCATCGTGAAAAAGGATTCGGCAGGAGCGTACTTCGAGGAATACCGCTGGTCGAATATGCTCTCGGACAATCAGCCCGTCACGCTCACGCCCGCAAGCATGGAATTCCGCCAGCAGCTTTCCCTCGACCCCAACTTCAATCCCGCTATGCCAAAACTGGGCCAGGTAGATCCGAAACTGATCGGGCCGATCACTGATCTGATGACCTTCTATGTGGATCTTTGGCTGGCCGTGAAGACGGGACAGTTAGTTCACGCCGGCGACCATTTTTATGTCAAGAACGGTACGCCGAATTCATGGGCAGATGGTACCTATGTGCTTACAGGGCAAAGCGCCATTGATTTCGATATGACTCTAAAGGCGCTGGATCATGCGGATAACACGGCGATCGTTTTGATTCGCCACGTCCCGCCGGAACCGTCTCAAATCCGGATGCCTGCCACGTGGATGGAGAAGCCCATTGCGGATACACCGAATAACTGGGTGATGGTCTCAAAGACGCCCGACGGTAAGTACGTGGCTGGAGTGGGCAAAGAGACATTCGACGTCGAAATGAAAGTGAGTCTAGAGGATGGAAGAATACTAGGCGGCAGCATGGACAATCTGGTCAAGACCGTGATGCGGCAATGCGAGGACCAGACCCTAACGAAATGCAGTGACCCGATGCCTCATCCAATCAGCCGGAAGATTGAGATCTCGCTGGCGCCTTGATTCCGTCTCTGCGCCGATCTTTCGATTTTCCGGCAGCAGGCCGCACATTTCCTCCACGCTCCGAACGTGATCTGAGCTACCCGCTTCCATTGCCGGGTGACTTTCAGCGTTTGGTGAACGCGGCCGACATCGTGATACATGACCCGCTGCCGTTCACTCCGCGCCGCTGTCGTTCTCCAGCGCGCTCAGGGTTTCGTCATCCACGTCCCACTTTTTCAGGATGGTGAAAATTGTCTTGCTGCGGAACCCGGCGCGCAGCAACTGGCGAAAGATGCGCGCCGTCTCCTTCTCGTTTTTCGGCTTCTCCAGCCGCTTCTTTCGCAGGTATTCGCGCGCCTGCTTCTCTTCATTCACGCCTTCAAATGCCGTGTCGATCGCTTTCTCGATCACTTCGCCATGGACGCCCTTGGCTTTGAGTTCGGTGACAATCCGCATCCGGCCATAACGCTGGTTGTCGCGCCGCATCGAGGAGTAGGCTGCCGCATATTGCGAATCGTTGACGTATCCCTGATCCTTCAATCTCCGGATCACCAACTCCACCAGCGTTTGCCCATATTCGGAGCCGGCATCCTCGATCCGGGCGCGCATCATCCGCTTCAATTCGGCAACCGTACGCATCCGCCGCGCCAGGGCGCCGACCGCGTATTCGTAGAGTTCGTCTTCGGAATAGCTGCGTTTCCTGGGACGCGCGAATGCCATACGCTAACTCTAGCGCAAAAGAGAGCCCATGACTGCTTCCGGCGGGGCAGAAAAAAGGGGCGCGTTATTCACGCGCCCGTTCAAGGAGACAACCCCAATTACGAAGGCGAATCCCGAATTTCCAGGACAGCGGGCGGTCCCGGCTAGCGGCCGCCAAATCCCGCGGATTGCATCGACTGCCGCGAGATGTCGGCGGTCGAAGCGATGCCCTGCATACGCAGCTTGAAGTCGTCGGCGTTGGAAGCGTTCTCCAGAGCCGTTTCGTAGTTCACCAGCCCGGCCTGGAACAGATCCCAAAGCGACTGATCGAACGTCTGCATGCCGTATTGCGACGTGCCCGCCGCGATGGCATCGCGGATGGCGCGGGTCTTTTCCGGCACCAGCACGCACTCGCGGATGTATGCGGTATTGATCATGACTTCCACGGCGGGCACGCGCCCTTCCGCGTCGCAGCGCCGGACCAGGCGCTGGCTGATGATGGCTCGCAGCACTGCCGCCAGCTGCATGCGAATCTGTTTCTGCTCCGGCGGAGGGAAGATGGAAATCACGCGGTTGATGGTTTCCACCGCGTCCAGAGTGTGCAACGTCGAGAAGACCATGTGACCGGTTTCGGCCGCGTGCAGGGCGGTCGAGATCGTCTCCAGGTCTCGCATTTCGCCGACCAGGATGACGTCCGGATCCTGACGCAAGGAAGCTCGCAGCGCCGCGCCAAACGATGGGGTGTCGACTCCAATCTCGCGCTGGTTGACGTATCCCTTCTTGTCGCGGTGCAGGAATTCGATCGGGTCTTCGATGGTGATGATGTGTTCCGCCCGCGAGGAGTTCACGCGATCGACCATCGCGGCCAGCGTGGTGGACTTACCGGAACCGGTCACGCCCGTGACCAGCACCAGGCCTCGCGGCATGTCGCAAATCTGCTCCACCACCTTGGGCAGGAAGAGTTCGTCGAGAGCCCGAATCTTGGTGGGAATGACGCGCAGCACCAGCCCCACGTTGCCGCGCTGCTGGAAAATGTTCACACGGAAACGTCCCAGGCCGGCCACGCCGTACGCCATATCGATTTCCGTGGTTTCTTTGAACTTCTGCTTCTGCCGCGCCGACATCATGCTGAACGCCATGTTCAGCATGTCTTCCGCGCTGATCCGTGGCTGGTCCGTCAGCGGCACCAGTTCGCCGTCAATCCGCAGATGCGGATAGTTCCCGACCTTCAGGTGCAAGTCGCTGGCTCGCCGTTCCGTCGCAATCCGTAGCAGATCGTCAATATTCATGGAGAATGTCCGTTCAGAGCCGCGGAGGTGATGTGACCGCAACGATCCGACTGCGGAGCCGGACCCAGCCCTGACGCTCTTCTAGCATCATCACCCGAGTCGTCACCTTCCCCAAGATGACCTAGGTAATGGCCGCATCCTGGCTAACGGACAGGCCTTTTCGTGCCCATTCCCCGCAGCCGTTCTCTAATAAGAAAGCCGCCCCGGGAAGGGGCGGCTTGGATCAGGATCGCAAGGCCTACGCCGCGGTCTCGGCTGGCGGGACAAAGGGTTCGTCATAGCTTCCCCCATAGATCGACGGGACTTTCGCGCCCATCGGCCGGAGATATGTCGCCAGTTGGCCGCGATGATGGACGTGGTGGTTGTTCAGGAATCCCAAGTAGAAGACGGCAGGCATGTTGAAGACGCCGAAGAACATAACCGGCGTCAGCAACTGTTCCGGCGTCATCGCCGCTACCCGGGCGATGCCCCGTTTCAGGTTCTCGTCATACCAGGCCAGCACGCCGGCGGAGGTCTGCGGTTGCGTGGGCGAGTCCATGCCGAACTTTAGGTCGGCAATGCCATCCAGGAACTGAACATCGACTTCCGCGATGTGCCACGCCAGGTCCTTGGCGGAGCGCGCGCAGGGATCGGGCCGGTAGTCCGACTTCGCATCCGGCACTGCAGCAATCACCTTTTTCGTTGTCTCCGCTTCGCGCGCGATGCCATCCAGCATCATGGCGCGATAGCCGAGCGCAAATTCAGGAGTCAGGCCTTCAGACATATTTCCTCCTTGCACAGAGTGAGTATTGGTTTTGTTTTTTTCGGGCCGAGAAGCCAAAGGGGCGACGGCTGTTTCGGAAAACGCCGCGCCCCTGGCTCGGATTGACCGCCGAATTATACCCCGACCGGCTGCTTGCTGCGCGTGGGTACCGGAGTCAGCCAGCCGTAGCGGTCTGACTTCTCGCCGCGCACGATGGCGTAGAACTCTTTTTGCAGAGTCTTTGTAATCGGGCCCATCCCGCCTTTGCCCACGTTGATTTTGTCCACCGTGCGGATGGGGGTGACTTCGGCCGCGGTGCCGGTGAAGAAGGCCTCGTCGGCTAGATACAGCATCTCGCGAGGAATCATCTGCTCGACGATGGGAACGCCCAAGTCGCGGGCAATCTGCAGCACGGAATCGCGGGTGATGCCGGGCAGCACGGAGTTGCCCAGGGGCGCAGTGATCAGCCGGTCGCGATGCACGATGAACAGGTTCTCTCCCGAGCCTTCGCTGACGAACCCGTTGGCGTCGAGCGCGATGCCCTCGGCATAGCCGTTCACCACCGCTTCCATCTTGATCAGCTGCGAGTTCATGTAATTGGCGCCGGCCTTGGCCATGGCGGGCAGCGTGTTGGGAGCCAGACGCGTCCATGAGGAGACGCACACGTCGCAGCCTTCACCATCGCCGCTCAAGTACTTTCCCCACGGATAGTTGATGATGTAGACCTCGGTTGGCGAGTTGAACGGATTCACTCCCGCTTCGCCATATCCGCGCAGCACGATCGGGCGGATATAACACGGCCACACGCCATTGTGGCCGACCGTTTCCAGCATCCCCTTAACGACCTCATCGCGGCTAAAGGGCACGTCAATGCGGTAGACCTTGGCCGAGTCAAGCAGCCTCTGGATGTGCTCACTGGCCCGGAAAATGGCCGGACCGGACGGCAGGGCGTAGCAGCGGATGCCTTCGAACACCGAAGACCCATAGTGGATTACGTGGGACATGACGTGGATGGTGGCGTCGTCCCAGTTGATGAGCTTGCCGTTATGCCAGATCTTGTCGGTCTTCTGGATGGCCATCGAAACTCCTTCTCGGCAGGGGTCGTTGCTTCAACATTATAGCGCGCCGGGCCGGACGGGCCAGGTCCGGCGACCGGGAGAGCCAGAGAACTGGCCCGGCCTAAATGTTCCGTAAGGAACATAAGCGAAGTTTGCAGAAATGTTCCTTGCGGAACATTTTGCCGTACATGGCAGTACATACAATATTATACATAAGTAGATAAACCGTTCCGATTGTGTGGGTTGCGGGCTGCCGAAATATCGGCAGGAAGGTGTGCCCCGCCCGGGAGGGATTGCCCGGGCGGGTATTCCGCCAGCCCGGGCCGAGCTCCTGCTATGCTAAGCAATTACTCTCCCTTGGGAACTCACTGCCGAAAATGCCTACTGACCCGGTACTGGTTGTGCACGGCGGCGCCTGGGCCATGCCCGACGACATGGTCGAGGCCCACATCCGGGGTGTCAAGAATGCCCTGGCCGCTGGATGGCGCGCGCTGGAGCGCGGTGGCTCGGCGCTCGATGCAGTCGAAGCAGCGGTCGTCGTCATGGAAGACGACGAAACCTTTGACGCCGGCCGCGGAAGCTTCCTGAATCGCGATGGCAGAGTCCAGCTCGATGCCCTCATCATGGACGGAGCTACGCTGCGCGCGGGCGGTGTGGGATGCGTGGAGCATCTGCGGAATCCGATCCGGGCGGCGCGGAAAATCCTGAGCGAGAGCCCGCACGTCTACTTTGTGGGCGAAGGCGCCGAAAACTTTGCCGCACTGCACGGAATTGCGCTCTGCAAGAACGAAGAACTCGTCATTCCGCGCGAGGTGGAGCGACTGCGCGCCTATCAGGCCGCGCAGGCGGGATCGAAGCCGGACGGCAACGATCTATTTGCGCCCAGTTCCGATGACGTGACGATTTCGCACGATACAGTGGGCGCGGTCGCTCTCGATCGCGAGGGCAATATTGCCGCCGCCACTTCCACCGGCGGCACACTCAACAAGGCTCCGGGCCGGCTTGGCGACTCGTCATTGATCGGATGCGGCTGTTATGCCGACAATGAGAGCGCAGCGGCATCGACGACCGGCTGGGGCGAGCCGATCATGAAGCTGGTGCTCGCCAAATGGACCGCCGACCGTATCGCCGCCGGCAATCTGCCCGAGTGGTCGGCCCAGGAAGCGATGAACTATCTGAAGCAGCGGGTCAACGGACACGGGGGCATTATCGTGCTCAACCGCGAAGGCCACATCGGCATCGCCCACAACACCCCGCGCATGGCCTGGGGTTTTAAGACCGGGAAGGTGGAAGAAACAGGAATAGAGAGAAGCGCTGTCTGACGCCAGTATCGCTATGGCGTCGTTCTTCGAATCGAGCTTGCCCCGAAGATAGACCTTACAGCCACCCCTTGGTTCTTGCGATTCGCGCAGCTTCGATGCGATTGCTTGCGCCCAGCTTGCTGATTGCTTCCGAGAGATAGTTGCGCACCGTGCCGTCCGAGAGTCCCAGTTCGCTGGCGATATCGACGCTGGCCATGCCTTCACCGGCGAGCCGTAGCACCTGCCGCTCGCGGTCAGTGAGCGGATCCATTTCAGCCCAGGCCTCGGTGGCAAGTTCCGGATGAATCACCCGGAGTCCCTGATGCACGCGGCGCACTGCCTCGGCCAGCTCCTCGGCGCGCATGTCTTTGAGGAGGTAGCCAGAAGCTCCGGCTTCGAGCGCCCGCCGCAAATATCCGGCGCGGGCGAAAGTGGTCACGATGACCACGCGGGTTCCGGTCTTGCGGCGTTTCAGCTCGGCGGCGACATCGAGCCCGCTCATGTGCGGCATTTCAATGTCGGTAATGAAGACGTCGGGCTTGTGGGCGAGCACGGCGTCGAGTGCCTCCTTGCCGTTGCGGGCCTGGGCGACGACAGAAATGTCGCCCTCGATGTCGAGCAGAGCCGCCAGTGCGCCGAGCACCATGCCCTGGTCTTCGGCCAGCACGACCCGGATCGTCTTGCGGCTCTCTTTCAGGTTGTCTCTCGACGCGTCCTTGGCAAGGGGACTCAAGCTTCGCGTCCTTCCTGAGCAGCAGCTACTTCTTTCAGCGGCAACGTGATGGTGAGGGTAGTGCCGGACTGATTGGTGCGCTCCAGGTGGCCTCCGAGCATTTCCACCCGCTCGCGCATGCCGCGCAATCCATTGCCTTCAATAGAAGAAGAGCCGAGGCCGTCATCATGAATTTCGAGACGGCAGGAGCCGTCGTACTGTTCCAGCCGAAGCTGGCAAGTGCGGGCGCGGGCATGGCGGACGACGTTGGTGACGGCTTCGCGAACGGCCAGCGACAGCACGCTCTCTTGCATCGCGGGGAGGTTGAGGGTAGTGGCGGCATCGCATTGCACCGCGACCCCCGCGGTTTCGAGCGTGGACTTGGCCAGGGCCAGCTCGGCAGAGATTCCTTTGGCGCGGTATCCGCGGATGGCATCCCGCACATCGGAAAGGGCCTGCCGGGAAATCTCTTCGACTTCGCGGATTTCTTTAGCCGCCCGGCCAGGGTCGCGCTGGATGAGCTTGCCCGCGAGCTCCGATTTGAGAGTGATCACCGACAGCGTGTGTCCGAGAACATCGTGCAGGTCGCGAGCAATGCGCTCGCGTTCGGCGACTTTCGCCAGGTGCTCGATCTCTTCATTGGCTTTGCGCAGGCGGCGGTTCATGCGGTTGCGCTCGGCGAAAAAGGTATTGCCGCCGCCGATGATCATCGGGAACAGCGCCGTATAGAACATTTGCCATCCGCCAACGTGCAGCAGCAGGCCATCCAACGCCCCGATTGCCCCGATCGTGCCCAGACCGACGACCGCGGCTGTCTGCGTCTTAACGCAGAAGGGCAGCATGGCGGCGGCATAGATGAAGAATGTGCACGCGCCGTTGTTGATTGGCTGGAACAACAATCCCAGCACGACCATGCCGATGATGTGCGCCAGAGCGAGCGGATTTTCCAGGAAAAACAGCCCGAGATAGAGAACCAGGAAAACGGCAGTTCCCAGCAGATCGAGCAGCCAGATGCGCAGGGTGGCATGGCTCATCACCGGATCCATGAAGAAGAATCCGAGATAGATGACCCAGAGCAGCGGACTCCAGCCGTGGTCCTTGTCCCGAAGCAACTCGCGCCAAGGTTTCAGCTTGAAATGGCTGCCGGTTGCACACTCGCCGTGGTTGTACGGACCTAACAATGGCATATGGCTATTGTCACCCCGTCGGTCAATTTCGCCCACTGCCTTGCAGGGCTCGCAGCCTCGACCCGCCATACCAGACCAGCACCGCGGCTGGAATCAGAACAGGGAGCCAGGCTGCCCCGGCGTAGAGGGCGAGGACACCGAGCAGGAGCAGGACCGCGGTCGATCCGTAGCTGGTTTTCATTTCCGCGCTCATGATGCCCTCCCTTCGTTACTCTTTTCCCGTTGAGGCATGGTTTTGTCCGCGCCAGCCGGGATTACCCGTACATCTTTTCCTGGTCGCGCTGGAACCCGATGCGCGCGATACCCAGGCAGATCATGGTGAACGCGAGCAGCACCTCCCAGTGGGCCGCGTTCGATTCGTGAGTTCCGGCTCCTACCACTCCCAACGCGAGCTGCGACAGGTGATACGGAGGCAGGGCGAGCGCAATGTGGCGCACGACTTTCGGCAGGAACATAAACGGAACCCACAAGCCGCTGCAGAACGACATGGGCAGATAGATCAGATTGATGGTCGCCGGGGCCGAGTTCGGGCCGGTGAAATAACCGACGGCCAAGCCCATGGCGGAGAAGGGGAGCGATCCTGCCACGAGGATTCCAAGCAGTTGTACGGCTTTCGCCAATTGGTGGGCGTTGGTGATCTGCACGTGGCCGAAACCGATGCCCAGAGCAAACAGCGCAAGTACGATGACCGCGCTGAAGGTCATACTGACTACGACCTTGGCCGCGAAGTAGGCGAACGGGGGCATGGGACTGGCCCGCTTCACCTGCAGCCATCCCAAGCCCCGATCGGACGCCAGTCCTGCGGCCGTTCCGAACAGTGACGCGCCCATCACGCCGAAGGTTCCATAGGTCGCGATCAGATAGGTCGGCACCGGTGTGCCGGCAATCGCTTCCTTCGAATTCAGAACCAGCCCGAACAAAACGTAGAACATGATCGGGAAGCTGAGCACAGAGGCGGTGTACATGCGCAGGCGAAGGTTTTTCAGAAATTCGTACTTCGCCTCTTTCCAATAGATAGCCGCCGTGTGCTCGGGCGAGCGCTGAATCCGGGTCCGGGTGACTGCCAAAGTTGCGGTGCTCATCGAATCTCCTCCATTCGGACGGTCGCTCGGTTAGTTGAGCTGGCGTGCGTTGCCTGAGTTGTCCTGAGTCAGGGCCAGGAACGCTTCTTCCAGGCCGGCGCTAGTGACTTCCAGCCCGGACAAAGACAAGTCGCGAGCCAGCAGTTCGCGAAGCACTGGCTCGGCCTCCGGGGCATGAATCTCGACCGCCTCGCGATCCTGTTTGGCGGCGCTCACGCCGGGAATTTCGCGGAGTTCGGCGAGGCCCAAGCGCGTGATGCAGCGGATGCGTTTGCCACTGGTTTTCGCCTTGATCTCAGCCGGCGTTCCGACGGCGATGATCTCGCCCTTGTTGATGACTGCGATCCGGTCGGCGAGGGCGTCGGCTTCCTGCAAGTAATGGGTCGTGAGCAGGACGGTCTTTCCGCGCTGCACCATCCGGCGGATTTCCTCCCACAGCAGGCGGCGAGCCTCGACGTCGAGGCCGACGGTTGGCTCGTCGAGGAAAAGCAAGTCGGGGTCGCCACAGATGGCCAGCGCGAACAGCACGCGCTGCTTCTGGCCGCCCGACAAATCGCCAAACTTGCGGTCGCTGAGTTTCTCGAGACCCGCCGCAGCCATGACCTCCGTGGCCGGCATGTGCCTCTGGTAGTAAGTGGAGAACAGGTCGATATGCTCCCGGACGCGTAAGGTTTCCGGAACACGACCTACCTGCAGCATGGCTCCAGTTCTCAGCCGGTTCTCCGGGTTTACCGGGTCGCCGCCGAAGACCCGGACTCGGCCGGCATTCGGAGGCATCAAGCCAAGGAGCAGCTTCACGGCGGTGGTCTTGCCGGCGCCATTGGGCCCCAGGAGAGCTACCACCTCGCCCGCGCGGACTCCGAAATTGACGCCGTGCAATGCCCGCACTTCCCCGTAGTTCTTGTTGACGCCTTCGAGGCTGGCGACAACCAGATCGGCTCTCGAGCCCGGGGTCAGTCGAAACTGCTCTGTGGCTGCGGCGATTGGAGCGATGCTCATGCGGCCCTCCGAGGTCATGGGATCGATTGGCGGGAGGCTCGAGGCTTCCCGGCCAGTGATTGCATCATCGCGGATGGGCGGGTGCGGCACCAGTGCCATCCATCACAAGCAGAGCGTGACAAATGTCATTGGGTGGAGCCGGTCCAGCCGGGGAGCGGTTCTGGAGGAGCGGGCGAACGAAAACGTGGAAGATCTGCGCGGAAGAGAGTAAGGGCCCGGCAGGTTGTTACGAAATCCGAACAGAGTGACCAAGTTCGGTCAATTTTGGACGCCGCGGTGCTCGCGATATTCGCTCGTGACGGCGCTCCGGTTGCCTTGCTGGGCAAGGAATGCGGTGTGTTCTGATTTCGTAACAAGAATCCGGAAGCAACGATCCATGAGTTCTGGGGATACAACCCGAGCGAAGTTTGGTATGATTCTGGCCACTTCCCTGGGAGGGCGGATGATGCTGCCCGCTGGCAAAAGTCTTCGCACGTTGCGCGAGAAACTGGGCCTTACGATGCGCGATGTCGAGAACTCCAGCGCGCGAATCGCCGAGAAGTATCGCAACGAAGAGTTTTCGGTCCCGCCCAGCCGCTTATCGGATATTGAAACCAAGGGCATTCTGCCCAGCATCTACCGGCTCTACACACTGTCGGTCATCTACCGGCGCGACCTGCGCGAACTGCTTTGCTGGTACGGCGTCGACATGAACAACGTGGCCTCGGATCTGGGTCTGGTATCACCTCCAAAATCGCACGTTTCCGATGCTCTCGCGGGACTCTCGTCGGTGCGGGTTCCGTTGCGCATGGATCCGGCTTTCGATGAACGTCGCACCACGAACCTGGGCCGCATGGTCGAGCAGTGGGGCCTGGTGCCGTTTGCCTATCTGGCGCAGTTCGCCAACAGCGGCTTTACCTACGGCTACGTTGGCACACAGGATTTCACGATGTATCCCATTCTGCCGCCCGGCAGTTTCATTCAGGTGGACGAGTCGCGGAATAAAGTTGCAGAAGGCTCCTGGCGCTCGGAATACGAGCGTCCGATTTACTTCGTCGAAACCCGCGAGGGCCACACCTGTTGCTGGTGCAGCATGCGGCGTGAAGATATTATTCTGCAGCCCCACCCGCTTTCTCCAACGCCAGTGCGGGTGCTGCGTCATCCGCAGGATGCGGAAGTGCTGGGGCAGGTCGTCGGCGTAGCTATGAAGTTGACCGAGTGGCGCGCCCTCGACTCTTCTGCAGGCTCGAAAGCGCCACCAGCACTGAATTGAGGTGGTCCGCCGCCGGCGAGTCGGTCTTTCCGCCCGGCAGCAGGACCTCAAATCGCTCCCTCAGTTTCTGAAGATAGACGACTGGGGCAAAACCGCTGTCTCGGCTCGACAACCGCAGATCCGCTTCGAGAGATTCAATCGGGGTCCGCAGCACGGCGGTTACAACCTCGGTGTGAGCGCTGCGCAGAGCACGTTCAGAAGATTCCGCTCCGTATACGGACGCCAGTCCCCAGTGCGCATAGTGGCCGCGTGTGCCGCGCAGGGAAGCCAGATAAGCGAGCTTTCCCAGCAGCCCTGAAACCGCCGCCAGGGTCGTTTCCCGAACGTCCTGCAATGCTGACTTGAGAGTCATCTTGTTACAAATTCCGAACGCTCAAAGGGTTGCAGAGAAATTTCCGGTTCAGCCGCCGGCATGAAACTATCGCCTTTCAACTCTGCAGTCCCAAAGGAGAAAAAACCGTGAAACGCGTGCTACTTGCCGTCGGAGTTGCTGTCCTCCTCCTCAACACTCTCATCATTCCCACTGCTGTTCGCGCTGATGGCGGCGCGGGTGGAACGAACTGCGGTCAGACCTTGTGCAAGCCGTAACTGAAGGTATCATTCTCAGCCGGGACCCGCACGCGAAACTCGCGGGCCTTACGAAAACAGAACAAGGAACGCCCTTTCGTTGCGACCTGCAGCCTGGCGAAGTATAGTCATCGATTATCGCCATGCTGCAGGCGCACTCATTTCTGTGGCACTACCTTTGGGTGGGACCCAACCTGCTCCTGCTTTTTCTCGCTTTCCTGCTCTACCGTCGTAAACTCCACACAATCTATCCCTTCTTTTTCGCCTTTGCGCTCATCGGTTCGCTGGAACAATTGACGCTTTATGCCGCCGACGTCATACCCTCGGTGACTCCAGCGACCTGGTGGCATATCTACTGGGCTGGATTAATGGTCGAAGCTGTGCTGAAGTTCGGGGTGGTGGCCGAGATCTTCGCTCATGTTTTCAATTCCTACTCGGCAATAGCGAAGCTCGGGCGGACGCTCATCAGTGGAGTAGGGGTTGTCCTCGTGTTCACGGCGGCGATCCTGGCTGCCTTTGCGCCGAAGAACGGCCATTTCGGCATCGTCTTCGGGGCGCACCTGCTCGATCAGACGGTCTATCTGGTCGAGTCGGGGCTATTGCTATTCATATTCTTATTTTCAGCCTATTTCCATTTGAGTGCCGGCAGAAGGGTGTTCGGGATCGCTTTCGGCCTGGCGATCTCAGCCTGTGTGCACTTGGCGACGTGGGCGGTCATGGCAAACGGGGGGCTTCAGACGCAGAGGGACCTGCTTGACCTGCTCAACATGGCGACGTATCACCTGTCAGTGCTGATCTGGTACGAATTCCTACTCGTTCCCGGGAGGGATCGTGTGTTCGAATCCGGGCTTGCGTCAGACAGCCTGGGAGCGCGCCTGGAAGGGCATCTTGCCGATTGGAATGACGAATTGGAGCGTCTTCTAAAACAATGACTTTAGCGATCGTCCTCGTCGTTATCGCCGTCCTGGCACTCGCGGTCGTTCTGCGGATCGCTGTTTCGCACAGCCTGCAGATCACGCGACGCGGCCATTTCAGTGCCCAGATCGAACCCATTGATATTGAAGCATTCCGAAATCTGGTCAGCCCGGCCGAAAGCGAATACCTGCGCCGGCGTCTGCCTGCTGCAGAATTCCGGCGCGTGCAGCGTCATCGGCTGCAGGCAACGGCGCGCTATGTCCAAGCCGCGGCACGCAATGCCTCCACGCTCACTCGGGTTGGGCAGAGCGCATTAGCATCGAGCGATCCGCAGACTGTGGAAGCTGCCCGGCAGTTGGTCGACAATGCGCTGCTGTTGAGGCGAAATGCCACCATCGCGCTCATCCGGATCTATTTCGGCATGGCGTGGCCCAACGCCGAACTGACCGCGACCCCTCTCATCGACAGTTATGGAAGGTTGAGCGGCGCTGCTATGCTGCTGGGCCGGCTTCAGAACCCCGCAGCACCAGTTCGGATATCCGCCTGAGCACGGCTTAAACTCGACCAAGCCACTTGCCGGCTGTCCCGTAACAGTGGCCCGGGGGAAAAGACGTTGCAAAATCCCGCTCGAAGCTAACTGATCAACGACTCTCGTCGTCTGCTGACTTGTTTTTACTACCACTTCTGGTGTAAAAACCTGCGGGGACTAGCTCGGGCCAAACCATTTCGTGAGCCATTTCGGCAATCTGCCAGAGACGTTATTCCCACCGCCGCTCGCCATCGCGAGTTCAAGGGAGAAGTCTATGATCCGCACCTTGCAGGCCGTTTTTGCCGTTTGCGTCATTGTGTTGCTTTCAGCGATTGCATTCGCCCAAGGCGGCGCCGCCACCGGGGACCTTCACATCACGGTGAAGGATCCAAGCGGCAATGTCGTCAATAACGCAACCGTTACAGTTCGCGACGTGGCGAAAGGGTTGGAACGCACGGCCGACAACGACGGGCAGGGTGGCTACAGCGCTCGTCTGCTGCCTCCGGGGACGTACACGGTGACGGTGGAGGCGAAAGGTTTCTCCAACGTCGAAAACACGGGGGTATCCATCACGGTCGGCAGCCTGGTCGAACTGCCGGTGACGTTGGCCATCGCGACCGGCAAACAGATCGTCGAGGTAAGTTCGCAGGCGGCCCTGGTTGAGACCTCGCGCAGCTCGACCACCGACACGATCGGGCAGCGCCGCATCGACAATCTTCCCATCAACGGCCGCAACTACATCAATTTCACGCTTACCGACTCGCAGGTGGTGCGCGACAATGCTCCCAATACGGGGGCTGCGCCGACTTCCGGTCTCAATATGAGCGGACAGCGCGCCCGGTCGAATCTGGTGAATGTCGACGGCGCCGACGCTACTGACAATTCGGTCAACGGCGTGCGCTCGACCGTATCGCAGGAGGCGGTGCAGGAATTCCAGATCATTACCAACAACTACGCGCCGGAATATGGACGCGCCTCCGGCGGGGTGGTCAACATCATCACCCGTTCCGGATCGAACGACTTTCACGGCGATGTGTTCGGGTTTCTGCGGAACCGCAACTTTCAGGCAGTCAACCCATTCAGCACTGTTTCGAATCCGGCGTACACGCGCGGGCAGGCGGGAGCAGCCTTCGGCGGCCCGATCAAGAAGGACAAGACGTATTTCTTCTTCTCCTATGAAGTGACGCGCCGGCACGAGACAGGGTTTTCCAGCATCGGACAGAACAATTTCGATCTCATTCCGTTCGACACCACGCAGGTCGGCCTGCCCTTCGGCAGCCTGCCCCTGACCTCGGACCAGATCAGCTTTCTGACCAGCCCAGACACCATCACCGCCGAAGAGACGGTGCCCGGTTATGCCAATGCCGTCGGCCAATACGTGGTTCTGGCGGGCGCAGCTTCAGGCCAGGCGGTACAGGGACAGTGGCCGACCAGCCTGGTGCAGGCGCTGACGCTGGGAGGGCTTTCGACGTTTTCGGGATTCCCCACCAGCTGTGCTCCTCCGGGGCCGTGCTTCGTTCCTGCTTCGTACCAGACCCTGGCATCGCAGGAAGGGAATTTTCCGGTGTTTGAAGGAACCAGCGTTTATTCGCTCCGCATCGACCATAATGCGACTGCGAACAACCGCCTCATGTTCCGGATCAATGTGAGCCCCAGCACGATCACCGGCATCGAAGTGGGCGGCGAGGATCAGCCGTTCGGACAAAATGCGTACTCGCGCACGTCGCAACAGACATTCCGCGATGTCGCAGGTGTGGCGCAAGACACGTGGGCGATCGGCACCAATCGGGTGAACGAATTCCGCTTTCAATATGCCCGCCGCGGTCTTTCCTACTTCTACAACACCGCGATTCCCGGAGGCTCCGATCCGGCGGTGAACATTCCCGGATACGCTTACTTCGGGCGGGAGCCTTACTCCTACATCCAGCGCACCGAACGACGCTATCAATTCACCGACAACTTCTCATGGACGATCGGCCATCACGACACGAAGTTCGGCGCGGATTTCAACTATCTGCCGCTGAAAGCGATCTTCACCGTGAATTATGGCGGGGTTTATGATTTCGGCGCCTTCAGCGCGGCCAATCTCGGCTTCTCATTTCCCGCCTCCGCGAATGTCCCCTCCTTTCCGGAACTCTCGGCGGTGCAGTCCTACGGCGCCGGACTTCCTGGAGATTTCATTCAGGGCATCGGCAGCCCCAGCGACTCGTTCCACAACATTCCGATCGGACTGTTCTGGCAGGACTCGTGGCGGGTAAGTCCGCACATGACGCTGAATTACGGCTTGCGTTATGACGTGGAGATTCCGCCGAAATTCACCCCGCCGCAGGGGCTGGCGCTGCCGGCCTACAACCTGCTCGGGCTGCAGAAGGGTATACAGACGGACAAGAACAACATCCAGCCGCGCATCGGGATGGCGTGGGACCCGAAAGGAGACGGCAAGACGGTTGTTCGTGCGTCGTACGGGATGTTCTACGACCATCCGCTGCTCGGACTGTATTTCCTGGGTGATGCGTCCGACGGCTCTTCGAGCGGCCAACTGGCGTTTGCCGGCACGGGTCCATGCACCGGAGCGGGGAACGCGGGGAATCTGAATGCGATTCCGATTTTTCAGGGATTGATGAATCAGACCGTGTGTGCGCCCTCGCCGTTTCCGCAGGCCAATGCGAATCTGGGTTATTTGCCCGACCAGCAGCAGTTCCAGGCGCTGAACTTTCCGCAATCGGTTTTTCTGAACCAGAACTATCTGAACCTTGCATCGAGCAATCCGACGTTCTTGCCGCTCGGCTTCCAGCCGTTCGGCTACCCGCAGGCGAAAAACTTCGTCTATGCCTATGCGCAACAGGCGAACATCACAGTGGAGCATGACTTCGGCCGTGGCTTTGCCCTCAGTCTGGCGTACAACTTCAACGGAGGCCGCCACCTCAACCGGCCCATCAATGCCAACACCATTCGCGGCGATCTGATGACGGCCAACTTCGAGGCGGCGTACTACGATGCGCTGGCCGCGCAGCAAGTCAACCCTCTCGCTCCTCCTCCGCCCGCCAGCCCGTTCACGGTGAGCGGATGCAACCCCGGCGGAACGCTGACCAGCCCGTATCCGTATGTGGATCCAGCGTTGATGAATTTCTTCCGCCCGGGAGGACTGAACCCGTCGATCGCTGCCGGTTATTATGCGAGCGGCGATCCGCTGGGATGTGTGGCGCAAGCCCAGGCGCTGCTGGCGACGCTGCCGGGATTCAACGCCGCCTGTAATCCGGCGCCGCCCACGTTCTCGTACACGGGCTGCGTTCCTTTCGGCGACATGGATGCCAACTATTCGAACGGCAGCTCGATCTATCACGGGTTCAGCGCGAACCTGCGGAAGCGCTTCAGCTCCCACTACGAATTCCTCGCGTCCTATACGTGGTCGCATTCGATCGACGATTCGACGGACCTCGAGTCGACGCTGACGCCGCAGGACAGCTACTATCCCGGACTCGACCGGGCGACATCGCTGTTTGATCAGCGCCACCGGTTTGTATTCAGCGGCGTCTACCAGAGTGGCAAGGTGGAGGGGAGCAGCCTGGCCCGGGCGTTCTTCAGCGACTGGACGTTTGCACCTTTGCTGGAGGTTGCTTCCGGCCGGCCCTTCAATATCATCACCGGCAACGGCGACAACCTGCAGCTGTCGTCATTAACCGGACGCCCCAACACGATAGTCGATCCCGCGTGCGGTCCGGTCTACCCGTCGAAATACTCTTCCACGGGCCAACTGCAGGAACCGTGCATCAACGGCTTTGTTGCCACGGGAACCGTCCCGACACTGCTGCAACTCGACGGCAACCTGAGCCGCAATGCCGGGGTGCAGCCATGGACCGTGTTCGGGGACATGCGCATCGCGCGCCGGGTTTATTTCCGCGAGCGATACAGCCTGGATCTGATCGCCGACATGTTCAACATCGCCAACAAGATGAATGTATCGGCCGTCAGTCCGCTCTTCACCAACGCGGGGCAGGCGACAGCCGCTTACGATCCGCGGCAGTTCCAATTCGCCGTTAAGGTGAACTGGTAAAGACGATGGCGAGACCGGGCGTGAATGCGGATCCGTCCGGACTTGCCTGTAGGCGTAGGGAAGCTTCGCAGCGGAAGCCGATTCCTACCAGTTGAAGCCGGTTCGGAATGACAAACAATTGAATTAGCCAGAACTCAGGCGGCTTGGCCCGGACTCAGGCTCACAGGCGGGTCCTGGGTGCGGGTCCAGGTGTAGCGCATGCGATGGATCACGGTGATGGTGCTCAAGACCGCGATGACCCAGAGCACGGGCGCCATGCGGTTGAACAGCGCCCCGAGAATGACCAGGACGAGGCGTTCGGGCCGCTCCATGAATCCGACGCGGCAGGAGCCGATGAGCGATTCGGCGCGGGCGCGCGTATAGCTGACCATGATGGCGCTGATCATGACGAAGGCCGTAAGAACCACGTAAAAGAAGCGCCCGCCGCGGGCGAAGAAGACGAGCAGGCCGAGGAACTGGCTGGCGTCACTGTAGCGGTCGACGACGGAGTCGAAGAAGGCCCCGAAGCGAGTGACGCGGTTGGTGGCGCGGGCGACCTGTCCATCCACGAGATCAAAGAAGCCGGAGAAGATGATGACCAGTCCGGCGTAGATGAACATCCGCTTCTGGTTGGCGGCATTGGCCGAGCCGAACAGAATCGCGGCCCAGGTGTTGACCACCAGCCCCATGAAGGTGAGGACGTTGGGGTTGATGCGGGAGAGCGCCAGCCAGCGGACGATCGTGTCGAGCAGGACTCCGCAGGCGCGGCCGAAGGCGGAGGTCCAGGAAAGGCTCATGCGGGCAGCACCATACAGTCAGGAATGAGTTGCAGCATCAGACTTATTTCACGCGCAGGCGAAGGCGGCGTCAAGTGCTTGCGGCCGTCCGCACCGTGCAGGGGCTTGATTTCCAGATCTCGCAATATCGGCAAGACCGGGAAACCCACCTTCGAATCCAGTCTTTGCGAAGGACTACGCGCCAGCCTCTTTGGGCTCGTCGTTTTCCATTTCATCGTGAATGGTGGCGAGGCTTAGGATTTCCATTTCGCGCTTGCCGTTGGGCGTGACCACAACGGCTTCATCCCCGACTTTTTTGTTCAGTAGTGCGCGGCCGATCGGGCTGGTGGTGGAGATCTTTCCGGCGGCGACGTCGGACTCTTCGCTAGTGACGAGCTTGTATTCCACTTCTTCGCCTTTGGTGTTGTCGTAAACCTTCACCGTGGATCCCAGGCCAACCTTGTCGTGCGGGATGTTGTTCATGTTGATCAGCGACAGGTCGGCGAGGCGCTTGCCCAGCTGGCGAACGCGGGCCTTGACGTACTCCTGCCGCTGCTTGGCCATGTGATACTCGGCGTTCTCGCTGAGATCGCCAAGAGCGGCGGCCTTCTTGATCTCTTTGGGGAGTTCGTGAACGAGCTCGTGTTCGAGCGCGTTGATTTCTTCCTGCAATTTCCGTCTGATTTGATCCGTCATGATGAATGAGACAGCGAGTGCGAAACGCCTACCCGGAGGCACTCATTTCCAGAGAAACACTTTCCCAGACAAGGCGTGGCCGACTTCAGAAGATTATAAACCCGGTAAGCGGTTTCGCTGGGGCCGGGGAGCTTGGGAGATGGATTTTGCATCAGCCGAGCACGATTTTTCTTGCAGAGGTGGCCCTTGCCCTCCGGGAAGGCAGGCGCGAGGCTATAATGTCGCGAACATGGCCCTAACGCCTGGGACGAAGCTCGGTGAGTACGAGATTCTCTCGCCGCTTGGCGCCGGCAGCATGGGCGAGGTGTATCGTGCCCGCGACACCTTGCTCAACCGTGAAGTCGCGGTCAAGGTCCTGCCCGAATTGGGATCCCTGGACCGGGACCGTCTGCTGCGTTTTGAGAGTGAAGCCAAAGCCGCGGCCTCGCTGAACCACCCCAACATTCTGGCGGTTTTTCAGATGGGCAACTATCTGGGAGCGCCTTATCTGGTCTCAGAACTGCTCGAAGGGAAGACGCTGACCGAAACTATCCGGCGCGGGCCGCCGCCGCTGCGCAGGGCCATCGACTACGGAGTGCAGATTGCCCACGGCTTGGCGGCGGCGCACGAGAAGGGAATCGTTCACCGCGACCTGAAGCCCGACAACCTGTTTGTCACCAAAGAAGGTCGAATCAAGATCCTCGATTTTGGCCTGGCCAAAATCATTCAGCCCAAGCAATCCGTGGCGAATGTGGCGCCGACCGTCACCTTGCCCGGCATGGCCCTGGGAACCATTGGGTACATGTCTCCCGAGCAGGTTCGAGGCTTGACGACCGATCACCGTGCCGACATCTTTGCCTTCGGCGCCATTCTGTACGAAATGGTCATGGGGAAGCAGACCTTTCAGAGGCCAACGTCGGCCGACACCATGAGCGCGATCCTGAACGAGGAACCGCCATCGATCACTCAGATTGCGCCTGATACCCCGGTGGCATTGGAAAAAATCGTACGCCGTTGTCTGGAGAAGAATCCGGAACAGCGGTTCCAGTCAGCTTCGGATCTGGCTTTCGCTCTGGAATCGCTCTCGGATGGGACGCAGTCATCAGCGACGGGAGCGTACCCAATTCTCCGCGAGCAGCCGCGCCGCAGCCGCTGGTCGCGAACCGCGATGGCGATTGCGGTGGCATTTTGTGCGGCATTGGTAGCCTATTTCTGGCCTCAATCTTCCACCGGCCCAAGGGTCGCCAATTACATTCAGCTGACCCACGATGGGCAACCCAAATCGCTGATTGGCACAGATGGGGCTCGGCTCTACCTGGGATTGAGCGTCGCGGGGTCCTCCAGCTTCGCGGCGCACGGAGTGGCCGAAATGTCGGTCACGGGAGGAGAGGCAAGGCCGCTTTCCATCCTGCCATCGCCAAACATGGTGCCGATCGATCTGTCTCCAGACGGAACCCAGCTTCTGGTGGTGGATGGTCAAGGTGCACCTCCGACCGGACCGTTATGGAGCGTGCCGATCCTGGGCGGATCCCCGCGCCGGCTCGGAGACGTGATTGGGGAAGCAGGATCGTGGTCCCCCGACGCTAGAACTCTCGCCTACAGCCACCTGGGCAGTCTCTTCCTGGCGAACGCCGACGGGAGCGAGTCGCGCAATCTGCTAGTCGTGAGCGGCGACATCAAGAACATCTCGTGGAAGCCGGATGGGACTCATCTTCGCTTTGATTCGTCCGAGACGGCAGGAAGCGTGGGACAGCAAATTGAATGGGAGGTTGGGGTCGACGGCGGTGGACTTCACCGCTTGCTCGAAGGCTGGCGCACTCCTCCGGACGAATGCTGCGGCAAGTGGGCAACGGATGGGAAGTATTTCGTGTTCCAGTCCAACCGCCAGATTTGGGCGCTTGCGAAGGCGAGCGGATTTCTGCGGCCCAAGCCGCAGCCGATCCAGCTGACATTCAGCCCGCTGTCACTGTCGTCGCCGCTTCCCAGCAAAGACGGTCAGAAACTGTTTGTGATCGGGCAGAGCTACCGCGGCGAGCTGATGCGGTACGGCGTCAAGTCAGCGCAGTTTACGCCGTTTCTCGGAGGAATCTCGGCCGAGTATGCGAGTTTCTCGAGAGATGGCCAGTGGGTTGCCTATGTTTCCTATCGCGAAGGCACGATGTGGCGTAGCCGGGTTGACGGCAGCGAGCGTTTGCAGCTGACCTATCCGCCGATGTATCCGTTGTTGCCGCGGTGGTCGCCGGACGGGAAGAGCATCATTTTCTTCGAATTTGGAAGCAGTCCGGACAAGCCGGCCAGGATGTACCAGGTGTCGTCCGACGGCGGACCGCCGCGAGAGCTATTGCCCGATGACCGCACGCAACAACTGGATCCGAACTGGTCGCCCGATGGAAGCAAGATCATTTTCGCGGGCGAATCGAACGATGCGGCCTCGTCGATTCGGATTCTCGATCGGTCGACCGGCCAGGTGTCGAGCCTGCCGGGGTCTCAGGGATTCTATTCGCCACGATGGTCGCCGGATGGACGTTACGTCTGTGCTTTTTCGCAGGACTCGAAGACGCTCTTGCTTTTCGACTTCCAGACCAAACAATGGAGGCAATTGGCTACCGGGTCGCTGAGTTGGCTGAACTGGTCGCATGACGGGCAGTATGTCTACATGGTGGATTTCGCCGGAAAGAACGCGGTAACCCGGATTCGAATCAGCGATCACAAAGCGGAGCAGATTGCCGACCTGAAGAACTTTATCGGCGCCGGACGATATGGCGTCTCGTTGACCCTAACTCCAGACGACTCTCCCTTGTTGCTGCGAGACACGGGCACCGAGGACGTGTACTCCGTCGATTGGCAGGAGCCATAGCCTGGAGGCAGGAGTGTCAGGCCTGGAATTCCGACGCTTCAGGGAAGCGGAGCTTGCACTTGGCGAGGGTGAGAGTGAGTAACTCTTCGACCTTCGCTTCTTCGCAATTCCTGGCCATGGCCAACTCGCTGACCAGCAGGTAGCGGGCGCGCTCGAGCATCTTCTTTTCGCGGAAGGAGAGAGGCTTGCTCTGATGCAGCGCGATCAGATTCTTCAGGACGCCGGCGACTTCGAGCAGCGATCCAGTCCGCATGCGCTCGGAGTTCTCCTTGAAGCGATCTTTCCAGTCGCCGTTCGCACCGTTTTCCGTAATTGAAAGCAAATCCAGCACTTTCTGGATCTCACCGTTGCGGACGACGCGCCGCAGGCCGACGTTGCCGGCATTATGGCAGGGCACCATGACCTTCAGGCTGCTGGCTTTGATGGTCAGCAGGTAGAACCTCTCCATTGTCGTCCCAATCGAACGGCTGCCAATTTGTTCGATAACACCGACACCATGGTTGGGATAGACGACCTTGTCGCCGATGTGGAAATTCAAATCCGAACTGCTCATATTGGGCACCCGTCGAAGGGTTGCGGGTTCGTGGGGAAGAAGCGTCGCTCGAAACTACTGACAAATATGGTACTCCGGGGGGCGGGGGAAAGCAAGGACCTGGGCCATCGGAACGGCGAGGCGGCGTGGATGTAAGTTATTGATCAGAAATACGATAACGGCTCATGGTCTCCGCCGGTACAAGTTGGCATCGCGGCCGCAGGGGAGATTCGACGGCTTTATAATTTCCCGCATGACTTCGGGCCAAAATCAAGTGCGGGGCCGCGTCCTCGGCCTAGACGTCGGCACGCGCCGAATCGGGATGGCCGTCTCTGATCCGCTGGGGATCACGGCACAAGGGATTGAGACACTGGAGCGGAAGAACAAGCGCCATGACTTTGAATGGTTGGCGCGAGTGATCCGGGACTACGAAGTGAAAGAAATCGTCGTAGGTCTGCCACTACGCATGAGCGGAAGCGAAGGAACGCAGTCGGAAAAGATGAGAGTCCTTGCTGCGGAACTGGAAAAGAAGTTTGCCTTGCCGGTTCACCTTTGGGATGAGCGGCTGACCTCGGCAGAGGCAAACCGGTTCCTGCGCGAAACCGAGTTGTCGATCGAGAAACGCGCGAAAGCCGTGGACCGGATGGCGGCGGTGCTGATCCTGCAGGGATGGATGGAAAGCCGGCGGTGAGATCGGGCCTCGGATTTCAGTGGCCGCGCATGGCTTTGCGGTAGGCGACGACGTTCTTGTCGTGCTCCCGTAGAGTGCGGGCGAAGCGATGATGGCCCTCGGCGTCGGCGACGAAGTAGTAGTAGTCGGTCTGCGCCGGATGCATGGCGGCTTCGAGCGAACTGCGGCCGGGATTGCCGATGGGGCCAGGCGGCAACCCGGCGTTGCGATAAGTGTTATAGGGCGAATGGAAAGACATATCCGCGTGGTGCAGCGCTCCCTGATAGGTTCCGGTGAGGAGTTCGGCGTAAATGATGCTGGGATCGGCGTCGAGAGCGATGTGCTTTTCGAGCCGGTTGTAGTAAACGCTGGCCACCAGTGGGCGCTCTTCGGGGACAGCGGTTTCTTTTTCGATGATCGAGGCCATCGTGACCGTGCGCTCCAGTTCGTTCTGACCGGCTTGCGATGCGGAGGCTGCAGGATCAGCGGCCAGCAGAAGCGCCGCCCCAGGTTCTAATCCGACCTGGTGGGCAACCACCCGAAACTGCTTGACCATGGCGGCGGCCATGTCGTGCATGGTCATCAGGCGGGTGAATTCATAGGTGTCGGGAAAGAGATAGCCTTCGAGAGAATGGGCGTCGGGGGCGATATCAGCGATGAGAGCGGTATCGGATTGCGCTATTTTGAGGAAATCGTCGGCAGGGCCAAGTCCGGCGTCCTGGATGGCGCGGGCGATATCGAACATGGTGTAGCCCTCGGGCACCACCACTGTGCGGAAGTAAACGTCGCCGCGTGACAAACGCCGTTGAATGTCAAGCAGGTTCGCGGACTTGTCAAAGAGATATTCTCCGGCTTTCAGCGAGCGGCGGCGCCGCAGGTAGTGCAGCATGACAAAAGCCTGCTCGTTGCGGATGATTCCAGCCCCTTTGAGTTCCGCGGCGATGTGGCGGGTGGAAGAGCCGGGACGCAGCATGACGAACGTCCGCCCCGACGGGGCGACAGGGGTCAGGGCCGTCCAGGCAAACCAACCCCCAGCCGCGGCCATCGCAACGAAAATGAATGCCACCAGCCTTCGCGTCATCAGGACTCCTGCCAGCTACAGTTTAGATGATCGGCAAAGCGGGCAAGAGCTGACGATAGTGTGGTTGACTTTGGTGTGATCTTTTCGTCAGACATCTAAAGTCATTGGTTTGACGAACATGGCGAGGTGGCCCGCGAAGCTGGGTGGGCGCAGTTAACTGTCGAGGGACACTCGGAAAAGTGACCCAGCTGAACTACTGCGACCTTTTCGGCGCGGTATACTCAAATCCTACAGAGGCTTTCTTTATCTTGATACGACGTCTTTTTTCTACATGGACCTTGCTTTTGGCGTTGGCCCTAGTGCCCGTGTCTGCGTGCATGTTCCGCACTCGCCCGGTGGAAGAGAAGTATTCAACAGCCCCCCTCAAAGACTCCACCCAGCAAGGGCTGATCAACATAGTCAACCAGCAGGCTGAGGCCATCCACTCGCTGAAAGCCACGGTAGACATTGATACGTCCGCCGGAGGGATCAAAAAGGGCCACGTCACCGACTACAAAGAGATACGCGGGTTCGTTCTGGCCAGGAAGCCTGACTGGCTGCACATGGTGGGATTGATGCCGATCGTGAGAACAACCGCCTTCGACATGGTGAGCAATGGCGAGCAGTTCAAGCTGTGGATACCGCCAAAGAACCGCTTCGTAGTGGGCGGAACACATGTGCCGGTGCAGGAAACGAACCAGCCCCTGGAGAGCATCCGCCCGCAAAATATTTTCGACGCGCTGCTGATTCCTCCCATCGATGCCCAGACCGAAATCGCGGTGCTGGAGAATGGCTACGAAACTCTGCACGATGCCAAGAACCATACGGTTCTACAGGCCGATTACGAGCTGGTGGTCATTCGAAAGTCCGATGATGGATGGAGACTCGCGCGCAAAATCGTCTTTGACCGGACCGACCTGAAACCGCACCGGCAGTATACGTATGACGATGACGGCAAGCTGGCGACAGATGCGCGGTACGCGCAATACAAGGACTACGACGGAGTGAACTATCCTTCGCGGATCGAGATCTACCGCCCGCAGGAAGAGTACGATATCACCTTGAACCTGCTGAAGGTGGACATCAATACGCCGCTGTCAGACGATCAGTTCGTGCTGGAGCAGCCGGCGGGCGCCGAAGTCGTACATCTGGAGCAGCCGCAGTCCAGTCTGAACACTCTGCCCGGCGATCCGCACTGAAGTTCGTACGTTCCGGATTCGTACGTCCGGGCGGTTTTTACTATTCCCATGATGAACCGAATGGTTGTTGCCAATCTGGTGCACCGGCCCATCCGCTCGCTGATCAGCATTATTGCGATCGCGCTGGAAGTGACTCTGATTCTGCTGATCGTGGGCTTGTGCTATGGGATCATGAATGATTCCAAGAACCGCACGGCGGGCATCGGCGCGGATGTGATCGTGCAGCCTCCGGGATCCTCATTCTTGTCCGGATTGAGCGGCGCCCCTGTTTCAGTCAAGGTCGCCGACGTTCTTCGAACGATGCCCCATGTGAAGATCGTGAGCCCGGTGATCTGGCAGATTGCCACCGGAGGCGGTTTGGAGGTGATCGACGGGATCAATCTCGACAGCTTTGAGGCTTTAGGCGGACCATTCCGATATATTGCCGGCGGTCCATTCCAGGGGCCAAACGATGTCATGATCGATGACTTTGTGGCCCGGCAGAAGCATGTCAAGGTCGGGGACACAATGGACATCCTGAACCACCCGTTTCGCGTGTGCGGAATTGTCGAGAACGGGAGGGGAGCACGGAAATTCGTGCCCATGGCGACGCTGCAGGATCTGATTGGAGCGCAGGGCAAAGCTTCGGTTTTCTACCTCAAGCTCGACGATCCGGCTAACGCGGCGAAGGTGGTAGCGGAAGTGAAAGCACAGCCCGGGATGGAGCGGTATTCGGTGCTTTCGACGGAGGACTACCTGAGCATGATGACGCCGAGCAATCTACCCGGGTTCCGGCCGTTTATCGGGATTGTGATCGGAGTCAGCGTAATCATCGGTTTCCTGGTGATCTTTCAGTCGATCTACACGGCGGTGATGGAGCGGACCCGCGAGATCGGAATTCTGAAATCGATGGGCGCGTCGAAGCTGTACATCGTCAACGTGGTTTTGCGGGAAACGCTGTTGCTGGCGACGGCCGGGATTCTCACGGGAGTCGCTGTAAGTCTGCTGGCCCGGCTGGGAATCGAGCACCGCTGGCCGCTGGTCCATATCGAGAAGAGCGGACTGTGGATGCTGTTTGCCGCGGGGATTGCGCTCATTGGCGCGGCAGCGGGGGCAACCTATCCTGCCTATAAGGCGGCGCAGAAAGATCCGATTGACGCGCTGGCGTATGAGTAGGACTTGCCACAGGGGCTAAAGCCCTTTTTCCTCGGCTGCCTTAACGCGGCCCTGAAGGGCCGCTGTTCCACGATTCGAGCTAATTCTCCGAGATTCGAGCTAATTCTCCGATTCCAATCCTGCGCGCCTCAGCATGCGGCGAAGGCCGCGTTCCCCGGCGGCACCGTGCTGTTCTCCGCAGATGTTGCCATCGCGGCCCACGACCACGTAGATGGGATAAACCTGCGCGTTATACATGGCGGCAAGATTCGTGTCTTTGGTGAGCACGATCGGCACCGCGCGCGGGTGGTCAGCAAGATACCTCTTGACACGCTGATCGGGCTCGAGAACGTCGACAGCGAGGACGATCAGGCCCTTGTCTTTGAATTCCTTCCCCATGTCGTCGACCAGAGAGGCTTCTTCCTCGCAGTACTTGCACCAGGTGGTCCAGAACTCGAACAGGACGACTTTGCCCTTAGTGGATTCGTTGTTGAACTGCTCGCCTGTCGTAGTCCTGGCTCGGAAACGGGGAGCGGGCTGGCCGATTTCATCACTTTGAGCGAGCAGAATCGGTGCCAGCAGTACGGAAAGCACGCAGAAGAAAGCCATGCGGCGCGCCATCATGGCGCGAACTATAGCACAGGCGGCGGAGGGTCCGGGGAAATGCCCAGGACCCTCCGCATGCGGTGCCGGTTCGAAAGCCCTCACCCGCCCGAAAAGAAGGGCCTAGGTTCCCAGATACGTCACGTGAACGTAAGTGCCCAGTCGCACATTATAGGCGAGATACCAGCCGACGTGATCGGGATCTTCGTAAATCACGATATCGTCGCTATCCCAGAGCCAGTCGCCGCAATAGCCGACGTCGAAAGAAGCGACGCTGAAATAGAAGCCGCCGAACCAGAAGCGGCCGGGACCGCCTCCCGCCAGGTGCCAGACATGTCCACGGCCAAACCCGCCGCTGAAGTGGCCATGCTCCCATGGGTGATCGAGATGAAAGCGAGGATCGTCGGGGCGAGCGTCGTGACCGATCCAGGTGCCGTCATGATGGACATGCGGGGCTTGGGGATGGCCTTCGATGTGCGCGGGCTCGACGTGATTGCCTCCACGGAAGGCAGGCGGGCCGTGCTTGGGAACATAGCCGCCTCCGACGGCATGGCCGCCGCCATGGCCGCCGTGTTGGGCCCACACCGGGAGAGCCAGGAGCACTGCGAGAGCGAGGAACTGGGAGAGTCGTTTCATAACCACCTCCGAGGCGTACCTTACTATCGCGACCGCAAAGAAGAACAGGGCGTTTACAATTCTTTGCACTGGAGTCTGCGCCCAAAGGGAGCCTTCCAGAAGTAACACGTCGTTGACAATGGCTCGCAGAGTCCGGTAAATTAAAGACTTTAGCGGTAGTGTGGTTGCCCGCCTGATGGTCCCGGCGTCCTCGCCGGGGAATCAACGAGCGGTTTTCTTTCGCAGCCTTTTCAAATCTGGGAGAGTTCCGATGTCAACGTATTTCCCCAAACAGGGGGAAATTGTGCGTAAGTGGTACGTCGTGGATGCGGATGGGCAGACGCTCGGACGCCTGGCCTCGCAGGTAGCGCGCATCCTCATGGGCAAGGAAAATCCGCGCTATACCCCGTTTATCGATACTGGCGATCACGTGATAGTCATCAACGCGGAGAAGATTCGCACGACGGGTATGAAGGCGGAGCAGAAGGTCTACCAGCGTTATACGGGATATCCCGGCGGGTTGCGGACGGAGGAGTACAAGAAGCGGGCCGTGCGCAAGCCGGAGGCGGTGATTGAAGCCGCGGTGAAGCGGATGCTGCCGAAGAACAAGCTGGCGGCGCATATGCTGTCGAAGCTGAATGTGTACAAGGGCGACAAGCATCCGCATCAGGCACAGAAGCCAGAGAGTTTGAAGTTGGAAGTGCGGGAGTACAAGCCGCGTCCGGCGGTGGTTTCATAAGGAAGCGCGCCAGGGGCGCGCTTATTGCGTCACAAAAAGCGTGACGCATCACGGGGCGCATCCAGGTCCTTCGGCGACGAAAAGCATGTCGCCTCAGGATGACGAGATCTCAAGATCGGAGCTCGAAGCTACATGGCAGAGTTGGTGCAATATTACGGAACGGGACGGCGGAAGTCGGCGATCGCCCGGGTTTATCTGCGTCCGGGCAGCGGTGATTTCAAAGTCAACGGGCGCGCATTTGAGGAATATTTCGTAACTCCAGCCCAGCGTTCGGCAGCGAAAGCTCCGCTGGCGTCGACCGAATCCGCGTCGCAGTTCAACGTGGTTGTAACGGCGCAGGGCGGCGGGGTGCGCGGGCAGGCTGATGCGGTAAAACTGGGCCTGGCGCGGGCTCTCATGCAATTCAATGCAGAGCTGCGCAAGAAGTTGAAGTCCGAGGGCATGGTCAGCCGGGACTCGCGGGGCAAAGAACGCAAGAAGTACGGACAGAAGGGTGCTCGGAAGCGGTTCCAGTTCAGCAAGCGTTAACGCGCATGCCGCTGGGATTCCGTGGAAAACCGAGGTCCTGCGCTCCGACTGAAAAGCGGCTGCGCTCAGGATGACAAGAGTTTTGGCTGAAGGCTGAGAGCCGACGGCTGAAAGCTGTTTTTAGGTGTTCAATTCTTCCCGTGCCTCGCGGTGCGGGGACGGGAATGGCAATCCCGCTGGTTTCGCAGAGTCTGACTTCGAAAGACGGAGCGGAACCAAGCCGGCGGGATGCAGACTAAACAGGAGGTTGATTGGCTACCATCACCATGAAAGAGCTGCTCGAAGCGGGCGTCCACTTCGGGCACCAGACGAAGCGCTGGAATCCCAAGATGAAGGAGTTCATCTTCGGCGAGCGCAACGGGATTTACATCATCGATCTGCAGAAGACGCTGAAGATGTTCAAAGAGGCGTCGAAGTTTGTCCAGGATCTGGCCACGGACGGCAAAATCGTGTTGTTTGTGGGCACCAAGCGCCAGGCCCAAGACGCGATCGCCGAAGAGGCGCAGAAGTGCGGCATGTTCTACATCAACCAGCGCTGGCTGGGCGGACTGCTCACCAACTGGGTCACCGTGCAGAAATCGGTGAAGCGGCTGAAAGAGCTCGATGACATGGCCACCGATGGCCGCTACGAGTTGCTGCCGAAAAAGGAAGTCATCAAGCTCGAACGCGAGCGCAAGCATCTGCAGGCCAACCTGGCGGGCATCAAGAACATGAGCCGGTTGCCGGATGCGATCTTCGTAATCGATTCGAATAAAGAACAGATCGCGGTGCGCGAAGCGCGCAAGCTCGGCATTCCGGTGGTTGCCGTCGTGGATACGAATTGCGATCCCAGCGAAGTGGATTACGTGATCCCGGGCAACGATGACGCGCTGCGGGCGATCCGGTTGTTTACCTCGAAGATTTCGGAATCCATTGCCGAAGGCGCGCAGCTGATGACCGATAAGCAGGTGGCCGATATGCAGGCTGCTACCGATGAAGCGCAGGCCGCCGAGGCTGCGGTTGCGGACGAATATCGGGCCGAGGAATCGGGCGCGGTCGATGCCGCCGAAGACATCAGCATGGAAGAAGTTTTGGGGCCGGGCACGCACAAGAAGCCGGTGGCGAACGAGGATGCGGACGTGCCTCACGTGGAGAGCCAGACCGTTTAGGGCACGGCTTCAGCCGTGTCGACCGAGTTGCGAGTACCGAGAAAACGGGCAGGGTTTTGAAAGGGCGCGGCTTCAGCCGTGCCGCCCAAGGTCGGAGCAGGAGGGGCTTTTAGCCCCTGAGGTATCGAAAAACCGGGCACGAGAATTCAGACCCGCGCGGGTCATGGTGAGCGGTTCCCGGCGCGGGTTTCCCTTTATTCAGGCACATTTCACAGAACGTTCAGCGAAGGACTATTAAAATGGGTGCGACGACAGTGAATATTTCCGCGGCACAAGTGAAAGAGCTCCGGGAGAAGACCGGGGCTCCGATGATGGACTGCAAGCAGGCCCTGACCGAAGCCAAGGGCGACATGGAGCAGGCGGTCGTGGTTCTGCGCAAAAAGGGAGTTTCGGTGGCGGCGAAGAAGGCGACTCGCATCACCAGCGAAGGATCGGTGGCGAGCTACATTCACGCCGGCGGCAAGATTGGTGTGCTCGTCGAAGTGAACTGCGAGAGCGACTTCGTGGCGCGGACCGAGGATTTCAAGGAACTGATCCACGATGTCGCCATGCACATCGCGGCCAGCGATCCGAAGTACGTCCGCAAAGAGGATGTAACTCCAGCAGATTTCGCACGGGAGAAAGACATCGCCGTTGCGCAGGCCGTTGCCACCGGCAAACCGCAGCACATCGCCGAAAAAATCGCCGCCGGCAAGATGGAAAAATTCTATGAGGAGGTTTGCCTGCTGGAGCAGCCCTTCATCAAGGACCAGACCATTTCGATCGGCCAACTGATCGCATCGAAGATCGGCAAGCTGGGCGAGAACATCGCCGTGCGGCGCTTTGCGCGGTTTAAGGTGGGCGATGCCGGCGAAACCATCGCGATCACCAAACCTACAGAGCCAAAAGCCGAGTAAACTGAAGGCGCCCGAAAGGGCGCCTTTGTTGTAACGGGGTCCACGGTTGTTGCGGGAGGATTCTTGGAACAGGGATTCGCTCCAAGGCTCAGTCGAGTGGCGGCAGGCGTTTGCCTCATGTTGTTGTTAGGCGGCTTGGAGTACGCTTTTCGTGGCTGGAAAATGCTCGCGGTTTCGATCTGGCTTCTAGCGGTCTTTCTGCTGCTCTCAGCTTTTCTTCCCGATAGTCCGGTAGTACGGACGTTTGCTGGGCGTGTTGCGAGATCTCTCGATGTGCTACGCCTGGCAGAATGGCTTGAAGATCGTTTCGGAAATCTCAGAAGATCATGACCACTCCTGTTTTTGGACGCATTTTGCTTAAGCTGTCCGGTGAGGCGCTGGCGGCGAACCAGGGCTTTGGCGTCGAGCAAGCCCGCATCCATGAGATCGCCGGCGAGATCGGCGACGTGCACAAGCTGGGCGTGCAGATCGCGATCGTCGTTGGCGGCGGAAATTTTTTCCGCGGCGTCGCTCAGCAGGCCAAGGACATGGACCGTGTCTCTGCCGATCACATGGGTATGCTGGCGACCGTTATCAATGCCCTCGCGCTGCAGGATGCGCTGGAGAAGCAAGGTGTTTACACGCGGGTGCAATCGGCGATCGAAATGAATCAGGTGGCCGAGCCCTTTATCCGCCGCCGCGCGATTCGGCACCTGGAAAAAGGACGCGTAGTCATCTTTGCTGGTGGCACGGGCAATCCGTATTTCTCGACCGATACCGCCGCCTCGCTGCGTGCCATGGAAATCAAGGCCGATGCGATTCTCAAGGCGACAAAGGTCGATGGCATCTACGACGCCGATCCGATGAAAGTAGACGGGGCGCGAAAATTTAATCAGATTACCTACATGGACGTCCTGAAGCTCGGGCTCAAAGTGATGGACTCTACCGCCATCAGCCTGTGCAAAGACAACAATCTTCCGATCGTGGTCTTCAATCTGAATCACCGTGGAAATATCCGTCGGGTGGTGCTGGGCGAAAAGATCGGGTCGATGGTCTGCGCGTAAAATTGAGCACGGACCGTCGATCACAAAGGGATATGCGTCCTGCCGCGACCCGCGCATTCACCAGCGCGGCCGAGGGATCTCGCGTGCAGTGTGGACGATCCGTGTGAGATGCTTCCGTCCGCCTGAAAACGGCTTCGCTCAGCATGACGCCTGACCTTTCGTTTTGTCTGGGTTTATAATTCGACGTTTTGAGTACGCAGCGCACTGGAGCGGAACTTATGGCGATCATGGCCTCAATTGCTGGACTGAAGGATACGTACGCGCAGTTGAAGACACGCATGGAGAAGGCGGTCGAAGATTTTCGCAAGGCGATGGCAGCGACCCGCACCGGGCGCGCTTCGGTGCACATGCTCGACGGCGTAGTCGTCGAGGCATACGGATCACAGATGCCGCTGAACCAGGTGGCGCAGGTGCACGCGCCGGAAGCCCAGTTGATCACGGTTCAGCCCTTCGATCCATCGCAGCTGGGAGCGATTGAGAAAGCGATTCGCTCCGGCGATCTGGGACTGAATCCCATGAACGACGGAAAGATGATCCGCGTGCCGGTGCCGCCGCTGACGCAGGAACGCCGACAGGATATGGTCAAGCACCTGCACAAGGTGCTGGAAGAGCATCGCACCGCCATTCGAAATATCCGGCGGGACGGCAATGACGCCATCAAGAAGGCGCTCAAGGATAAGAAGATCACCGAAGATGAAGAGAAGCGCTCGCTCGATGAGATTCAGCGGCTGACCGACGACGAGATCAAGAAAATGGAAGAGATGAGCAAGGCCAAGGAAAAGGAAGTGCTGGAGTTGAAATAGAGAGATGGCCAAAGCCCATCAAGCCGCCGCACAACGGTAACCGTGCCATTGGTTACTTCCGTTCGCTTTTCCTTTCGGCTGTAACAAACCCCGCAACACAACTTTGGTAGGGTCGCTGTGTTCGATTCTCGTGAGTCCAAGATTCGCTCTCGCAAGGGATCGGGCTCGGAGGCATTTTTCCTATGAGACGCGCCCTGCTCTTTGCGTTGGTAGTGGCGACCGCAGCGACGATCGGTTGCGGCGGCAGCAACAACGCGACGCTTTCACAGAACAATTCGGGCTCGGTGTTTGTCACCGGCGAAGATGCGCCTTTGTCTTCGGTGGTGGGCTTCCAGCTGACTCTGAATTCGGTGACTCTCAACGGACAGAACAACAACGCGCAGGTGGTGTCGAACACGACGGTGGATTTTGCCCGCCTCATCGGCTTACGTTCGCCCCTGGCTTTCAACTCCGTTGCACCTGATACCTACAGCAGCGTCACCATCACCGTTTCGAATCCGGTGATCACCTATGTCGATATGACGCAGCAGCCGCCGGCCCTGAATACGATCAATGGAACGCTGCCGGCGAGTCCCTATACCGTCACAATCAACTTGCCCACGGCCATGGTCGTAGGCAGCAACGGACTGGCGGGGTTGAGGATGGATCTGGATATCCATCAGTCGGTCGCAGTGAATGGAAATGGACAAGTGACGGGGGCCGTGAATCCGGTGTTCTACGTGAAAGCAACCCGGGCCAGCGATCCGGACGCTCAGGTGACCGATCTCATGGGCGGCTTGGTGTCGGTGAACGCCGGGAACAATTCCTTCGTGCTGCAGGGACCGTATGGGCACCAGTTGACGGTCGACGTCAGCAACTCGACGCAATTCAATACCGGATGGAACATCAACGATATGGCCACGCCGGAATTCGTCGCGGTGCAGGGATCATTCCAGGCGGATGGCAGCCTGCTGGCCAGCGGAGTCGAGGTAGTCACGACGGCGCACTCCTTCGTGTCGGGGCGAGTACTGCAGGTGACGACCGACGGGCAGGGCGATGCGCAGAGCGTGACCATGTGGGTAGGCGAGACCGGCGCAGACATGGTGAGCGATGTGGATACGATCCAGACGTTCAACATTTCTGCCGTGAGCGAATATGATGTCTGTTTCCTCAACGGCCCGTTGACCACCGCGGTGTTCAGCGACACGACGATGGAGGTGGGACAGAGAATCTTCATCGGCGGCAGCTACTCCGGAGGCGTGTTCACACCGCAGATGGTTTCGCTGCGGCTGCAGGGAGTCTACGGGACTTTTGTTCCGAGCAGCGTGGCGATCGCCGACGGGAACGCGGGCAGCTTCCAGCTGACGAACAACGGGCTGGTCGGTTATTCCGCCGGGGGGCCGGTTACGGTCAATACATTCAACCTCACCCTGTTCTACAACATCAGCGGCCTGGGACAGCTGCAGAACACCAGCAGCGCGATTCCGCTGGTGACGCGAGGATTGCTGTTGAAGGATCCCGTGAGCGGGAATCCTGAGCTGTACGCGGGATTCGTCGCGGATCCTCCGCAGTCGAACTGAATCCGTCGAAGCTGGAACACTCGCGGACGGCCTCCGGGCCGTCCGTTTTTTCTTTTGGAGAAACGCGTCGTGCCGCTTTCCACCGGAAGAAGCACCGTATAATCGAACGAGCATGAAGCAGGTCGTGAAAGCCGTGTGTCCGCATGACTGCCCGGACGCGTGCGGGGTGTTGATCACCGTCCAGGACGGGCGGGCGACAAAGATCCAGGGCGATCCGGAACATCCGGTGACCCAGGGTTTTTTGTGCGCCAAAGTGGCGAAATATCTGGACCGGGTTTATTCGCCGGAGCGCGTGCTCTATCCCGCGCGGCGAGTTGCACCGAAGGGGCCCGGTGGGCACCAGGCGCCGACACAGTTCTGGCAGAGGATCTCGTGGAACGAAGCCCTCGACGAGATCGCCGCGCGATTTCGAGCCATCAGCGCGGAATTTGGCAGCGAAGCCATCCTGCCATATTCCTACGGTGGAACCCTGGGCTCGCTCAACGGCGGGTCGATGGACAGGAGATTTTTTCATCGCGTGGGCGCCTCGCAGCTGGATCGGACGATCTGTTCGGCGGCAGGCGAAGCCGGGCTCGAGTCGGTGTATGGGATAAAACTGGGCACCGAGCCCGAGCAATTTCGACATTCGAAATACATCATCGCCTGGGCGGCGAATGTCCACGGAAACAACGTTCACTTATGGCCCTTCATTGCCGAAGCGCGGCGGAATGGGGCGAAGCTGGTAGTGATCGACCCCTACCGGACGCGGACCGCGGCCTGCGCCGACTGGTACTTGCCCATCAATCCGGGTACGGACGCCGCGCTGGCTCTGGGCATGATGCACGTCATCATCGGCGAAAACCTGCATGACGGCGACTACGTGACGAAGCACACCCTGGGATTCGACCCGCTGCGCGAGAAAGTGAAGGAGTATCCGCCGGAGCGAGTCGCACGATGGACAGGAATCTCGGCCGATGACATTCGCAAATTGGCGCGCGAGTACACGACGGTCCGTCCATCGGTGATCCGGCTGAATTACGGCGTCCAGCGTTCGGAGCGCGGCGGAATGGCGACGCGGGTCATCGCCATGCTGCCCTGCATTACCGGCACCTGGAAGGACGTGGGCGGAGGGTTGCAGCTGTCGACCAGCGGAGCCTTCGGGCTGAACGGCGATGCATTGAAGCGCCCGGACCTGATGAAGGTGGCGTTGGGGCGTGAAGCCCGGGTGATCAACATGGTCGAACTGGGCCGGGCGCTCAACCGGCTGGAGGACCCTCCGGTGAAGGGCTTGTTCGTGTACAGCTCAAATCCGGCCGCTGTGTGTCCCAACCACAACGAGGTCATCCGCGGATTGCTGCGGCGCGATCTGTTCACCGTAGTGCACGAGCAGTTTTTCACCGACACGACGGACTATGCCGATATCGTGCTGCCGGCGACGACCTTCTTCGAGCACAAGGACCTGCAAAAGGCGTATGGTCATCATTACCTGCAGGTGTCGAATCAGGCGATCGAGCCGCTCGGCGAATGCCGGTCGAATGTCGAGTTATTCCGCTCGCTCGCGGAGAGGATGGGATTTGAGGAAGGGTGTTTCCGCGAGACCAACGATGAGATGATTGAGGCGGCGCTCGACGCAGAGAATCCGTGGTTGGAAGGCCTGACTCGGGAGCGGCTGGAGCAAGGCCCGGTGCGGTTGAATTTTGCCGCGGATTGCTTATCAGGAAGGGAGCGGCGCCACCCTGTCGCAAAGAGAGCCACAAGCTTGCGGCCACCGCGACAGGCCGTGGAGCCCTTTCTCCCCTTCGCGGAGGGGAACTACCGTACGCCGTCAGGGAGGGCTCTGCTGTATAACGAAGCACTGAAGGCATCGGGTCTGGACCCGGTGGCGGAATTCAGGCCGCCGGAAGAATCGCGGCATGGCAAGGCAAGCGGATTTCCGCTGGAATTGCTGGCGCGCAAGTCAGACAATTTTCTGAACTCCACATTTTCCAATCTGCCGGCGGTCCAGCAGATGGAAGAGACCGGCCTGCTGGAAATCTGCTCGGCCGACGCGGAGCGGCGAGGAATCGCCGATGGCGACAAGGTCCGGGTCTTCAACGAGCGCGGCGAAGTGAAACTGCGGGCGCGGGTCGACGGGAAAGTTCAGCCGGGCGTGGTTTCGGCGCGGCTCAACTGGGTCAAGGCGGCGCCCGGTTTCCAAAGTATTAATGCCCTGACGTCAGAAAAACTTACCGACATGGGCAACTCGGCTACGTTTTATTCCGTCTTGGTTGAGGTGGAGTTAGCCAAGCCATCCCCATGAAGCAACCGCGGGTCTTGCCGGTCGGGTCGGGCCCGGGCACTAAAAGAGTTGCGGCTTGGACGCATTCCGTCACTCTACCGTATAATGACAGTTTTCTTACATCCCAGAGGCTGAGGTCGTAGCGATTCCTTTTCGCTCTCATTCGGAGAACCCTGTTGTGCCCGGACGCGCCTGCGATCCCGTCGGCTACGTGTCATCTCCTTCATTTCTAGCGAGTTGGCTCAGGGCGGGGAACCGCCTGAAGTGGCTCCTGGGAGCATTGATGGCAATGCTGCTGCTGATGGGAACGGTGGCTTGGGCGCAGAGTGATGTCATCTCCGAGATCGACGTCACGGGCAACCGGCGAATTCCGAAAGAAACGATCCTCGCTCACATTTTCACAAAGCCCGGCGACATTTACGATCCGGCGGCTCTGGAGCGAGATTTCAATTCGGTGTGGAATACCGGCTACTTCGAAGATCTCAAGATTCTGAGAGAGCAGACGCCAAAAGGATGGCGGCTCATTTTCCAGGTGAAGGAGCGGCCGACTATCCGGGAGATTAACTATCTCGGATTGAACTCGGTGTCGACCAGCGACGTGCTTGATCGATTCAAGCAGGACAAAGTCGGCCTCAGTGTGGAAAGCCAATATGATCCGACTCGCCTCAAGAAGGCCGAGGTCGCGATCAAAGGGCTGCTGTCTGAGCACGGGCGGCAGTTTGCCACTATCCGCACGGAAGTGCGCCAGATTCCACCGGCCGCGGTGGGAATCACGTTTGCGGTCAAAGAGGGGCCGAAGGTCAAAGTAGGGAAGATCCGGTTCGTGGGCAACCAGCACATCAAGAGCCGGGTGCTGCGGGCCGCGATGAGAAACCTGAGGCCGATCGGGATTCCGCACTCGATTTTCCTGGAAAACATTTTTGCCAAGACCTACGACGCGACCAAGCTAGAAGAAGATACCGAGCGAGTCCGGGCCGAATATCAGGACCGGGGATATTTCAAGGCCGCGGTAAGCGACCCGAAGACGGTGATTCACGACACCGGAAGCAAGGGATTCCGGATTCCGCTGATCCAGCCGGGGCCGGGCAAAGCTGTGGATATCACCATGCCCATCGATGAAGGCGAGAAGTACCGGCTGGGCAAGATCACCTTCAAGGGCAACGAGCACATTACCAACACAGTGGCCCTGCGCAACCTGTTTCCGATCAAAGACGGAGACATCTTCAGCCGGGCGAAGATCGCCAAAGGCATCGACCAGATGCGAAAGGCATACGGCGAGTACGGATACATCAACTACACCGGGGTTCCGAATACGACCTTCGACGACGATAAGAAACTCGCCTACCTGGAAATTGACATCGACGAAGGCAAGCAGTTCTATGTTCGCCGCATTGAATTCCAGGGAAACACGACGACGCGCGACAAGGTGATTCGCCGGGAACTGGCATTGGAGGAGGGAGGCATTTACAACTCCCGCTTGTGGGAATTGAGTTTGGCGCGCCTGAATCAACTCTCGTACTTCGATCAACTCAAGCCGGACGATCCCAACACCACGGATAAGAAGCTGGATGAGAAGAACGGCTACGTCGACCTGACGCTGCACGTGAAGGAGAAGGGAAAGAACGCTATCGGCTTGAATGGCGGCGTTAGCGGGCTGGAAGGAGCTTTCATCGGCCTGAACTACTCGACGAACAACTTTCTGGGGCGCGGCGAGACGTTGCAGGTCCAGGTGAGCCTGGGGAACCTGGCGCGCAGCGCGATGTTTGGCTATACCCAGCCTTACATGTTCGACCGTCCGTTACAGTTCGGCTTCACCGTGTTCGGCAATAAGGTGAATTTCGATCAGGCGCGGCAGCTGTCGATTTTCAGCGGGCAGAGCCTCAACTTGCCAAGTGCGATCCTGCAGAACCTGCAGAATTATTCGCAGTCGAGTGTTGGCTTTACGTCATCGCTGAGCTATCCGCTGCGCCGATCGTACAAGCTACCCAAGCGCCTGGGCATCACCTATTCGTTAGACCGGTCAACGCTGCTGCCATTGAGCACGGCCTCCAAAACACTGTTCGATTTCATTGCGTTCCGGGGCATCTCCGGCCCGAACGCGGTCAATGGAATCATCACCAGCAAGATTTTCCCCAACCTCTCCTTCAACAGTCTGGACAGCGGGATTTCGCCGCACAGCGGCCAGCAGATGACCCTGGGAGCGGAGTTTGCCGGCATCGGCGGGACGGTGAGGTCGATCCGCCCGGTTATTCAGTACAAACGCTTTATCCCGGTTCAGAACCGCCGCAACACGGTGGGTTTTAACATGCAGGCCTCGTACATCAGCGGATTCGGAGGCCTGGTCGCGCCGCCGTTCCAGCGCTTCTACATGGGCGGTGAGTACGACATTCGCGGCTTCGACATCCGCTCGATTTCACCGGTAGCGTTCCTGCCCAGCTCCAACGTCATCACGCTGACGAACCCGGATGGCACGCCGGTCCTGAAGAATCCGTCGAATCCACGCCAAGGAAACTGGACGATTCCAATTCCCGTGGATCAGATTGTGTTTCCCGGCGGCGATCTGAGCGTCTCGACCAACCTGGAATACCGCATCACGATTGCCGGCCCGGTGGCCATCGCTCCGTTCATCGACAGCGGAATCGATGCCATCGCGCGGCGCTCGCAGTTGCAGATTGCCACCGAGCAGTACGACGAAGTGATCAGCACCTTCTTCGGCTGTCCGAAGCTGGACGCGGGATATAACTGCGTAGGAGGCGCGCGGCTGAATCCTCCACCGTCGGACTACCTGCAGGTTCTGAACTCGACCAACTGGAGACCGCGGATGTCGACAGGGCTGGAGCTGCAGATGTTCCTGCCGGTGGTGAATGCCCCGTTCCGGATTTACTGGGCCTATAACCCGGTGCGGCTGGATCAGAATGCGACGCCGCCGATCCCGATTACGCGCGCCATGTTCCCGGCGGGAGCAGCCGGCGACTACACGTATCACCTGGCGGTCAATACCTACGCGCCGGAATTTCTGCTGCGTGAGCCGCGAAAAACGTTCCGCTTTACGGTGGCGACGACGTTCTAGGGCGGAGCGCCGGTTTGACGCAGTTTGGGCAGGACACTATAATGCTGCTGGTTCACGCGACCGAGGAGTTAGTGAGGCGTGAATCGCACGTCCGCATGTGGCGTGCGACGCTGGCAATCTCGTGCGCCTTATTCCGACGGCGGCCGCTACCGCAGCGGAGACCTCAACCAGTGCGGCCCAGCGTAGATTGAGAAGCGATCTGAAAAGCACGAAAATTCACATTCCCAGGAACCGTGTTCCAAGGAGTTCAAGCGATCCAATGAAAAGCAAGTTTTTGCGACTTGTCCTGGCGACTGCGGTGATTTTCACCTTCTCCGCACTAGCTCAAACCAGCAGCGCAGCCACCCCGTCTGATCCCGCGGCCCGCGCCGACACCCCAGCGCCGGCTACCGGCGCAACCATCGGCAGCACTAAGGTGGGCACGATTAATATTCAGGAAGCTATTTTTGGCTGCAACGAGGGCCAGCGCGATATGGAGGCGCTGCAGAAGAAATTCGAGCCCAAGCAGGGTGAGCTGAAGAATCAGAATGATGAACTGGAAACCCTGAAAAAGCAAATGACGACCCAACAGGCCAGCCTGAACGACGATGCCCTGACCCAACTGAAGGCACAGATCGAGGCGAAACAGAAATCTTTCGATCGGGCGGTGCAGGACGCCCAGGATGATTTCGGCACCCAGCGCCAGGAAATCGCAAGCCGGATTCTGAAGAAGATGGCGCCGATGATCGTGAAGTATTCGCAGGACAATGGCTTCAGCGTGATCGTCGATACTTCCAATCCGTGGCCCCAGAGCCCAGTACTGTGGTGGGCCGGCGGCGTCGACATCACCAAGCCGGTCGTGGATGCCTACAACAAGGAGTCTGGAGTCCCGGCGCCTACGCCGGCTGCGAAGCCAGCCACGGGAACCCGGCCTTCGACGGGCACCAAGCCAGCAGCGCCAAAGACCAACGAGCCTCCAAAGTAGACACCTGACGCATCGAGAAAGTTCCCACGGGCCGCGTGAAAGCGCGGCCCTTTTTCTTTTCGCGCCAGGCGTCTGTCGCAAACGTCGGTGGTGTCCATAACAACAAACAGAGATTCACGCGGAGGACGCCATGTTCGCTGACAGCTTGCTGGAAATTTCCTGGGCCCAGCGCTCGCGCCGCGGCTGGACTACTTTGACCTCGTTCGCACTGGAAGCGGGCGTGATCGGCCTCCTGCTTCTTATCCCCTTGCTGAGAACAGTCGGGTTGCCCCTGGTGCATACCGTCTCGACGCCAGTCAGCGCCGGAAGGATTGATGTTGGCTCTGCACCGGTCAGGCCCACGCGGAGCGCGGCGCGGCCCGGAGTGCAAGTGATACCGGTTACGCATGGCCTGATGTTGCCGAGCCACATGCCGACGGCGGTCTATCGCGGAGCAGATGACGCAGGCTCCGTCCCGCAAGACCCTGGCTGCCTGGGATGCGTCGGAGTGGAAGGAATGCCAACCGGTGCGGATGGTCCGGACGGAATTGACTCGATCCTGCGCGGGACGCATCCCATACTTCCGGCAGCTCCGAAGCCAACCACCACCCATGTTTATCGCGTCTCAAGCATGCTCGAAGGCGGCCTGATTCATCGTGTGCAGCCGGTGTATCCGCAGCTCGCTCGGGATGCAAGAGTGCAGGGGCCGGTCGTCCTGTTTGCGGTGATCAGCAAGGAGGGCACCATCGACAAACTGAAGGTGCTCTCCGGGCATCCCATGCTGGTTGCGGCAGCCATCGACGCGGTGCGGCAGTGGCGCTACAAACCGTACATCCTCAACAATGAGCCGATCGAAGTCGAGACCCAGATCACGGTGAATTTCGTTCTCGAAAACTGACCGCGTGGATGCGGGAGTAGCCCGGGCGTAACCTCGGCGCGCGGGCTGCTGCCGCTATAATCGCGAAAGTGGCTACCACAGCAGAACTCCTCAGCCGCGCGGCGACGCGTCCGACCTGGGCGGAAGTGTCGCTCAGCGCCTTGCGGCAGAACTTCCGTACCGTGCAAAAACATGTAGGCAGCGTCACCGTCTGCGCGGTGGTGAAGGCTGACGCCTACGGACACGGCGCGGTCGAGTGTTCGCGAGCGCTTGAAGAAGAGGGCGCGCGCTGGCTGGGAGTGACATCGCTCGACGAGGCGATTCCGCTGCGCGAGGTGGGGGTTCGCGCCAACATCCTGCTCATGACCGGATTCTGGCGCGGCGAGGAGAGCGAAATCGTCCGGCTGCGCCTGACCCCGACAGTGTGGGAACCGTGGCAGATCGAATCGCTCGACAAGGCTGCATCTTCCCTCGGCGTGAAGCAACATCCGGTCCACCTGAAAGTGGACAGCGGGATGGGCCGCCTGGGCGTTTCTCTGGATCACCTGCCACAACTCCTCGGCACGCTGGAGAAGAGCAAGCATCTGTTCCTGCAGGGACTCTCGACGCACCTGGCCGCCTCGGAAGTCATGGACGCCCCCTCCGTTTCCGAACAGGAGCACCGCTTTCAGCAAGCCAGGCAGATCATCAAGGATGTGGGCATGAGGCCGTCGCTGATTCACATGGCGAACACCGGCGCGGTGATTTCGCGGCGCGAGACCTGGCATACCATGGTGCGTCCAGGCGTGTCGCTGTATGGCTATTATTTGCCCTTCCAGCGCGCCGGGAGGGAAGTGAGTGGAGGAACGCTGCGTCTCCAGGTGAAGCCGATTTTGACCTGGAAGACACGAATTCTATCGCTGCGGGATTTTGGCGGGAATCAGCCGCTGGGGTACAACGGAACCTACGTGACAAAGGCTCCGGCGCACGTGGCGGTGCTGCCGGTTGGCTATGCCGACGGCTACAACCGGCAACTTTCGAACCGCGGCCGGGTCATCGTGCGCGAGCACTATGCTCCGATTCTGGGAAGCATCTCGATGGATCTGACCCTGGTGGACGTGACGGGAATTCCGGGAGTCTCGGTCGGAGACGAGGTGATCCTGCTGGGTACCTGCGAGGGAATGAGCGTCGACGCTCTGGAACATGCGCGACTGGCCAACAGTTCGCCCTACGAGATCCTCTGCAATATTTCGAAGCGCGTGCCGCGAAGATACTCGAACTAGACCTGGACGACGGATCTCAGGCCGCAGCCTCGAACCTCAATCTTCCGGTTTCAGCGCTTGCTTTCGCCCGTTGACTGCAGGTTTGTGAATTCCCGCCGTCTGGACCGCTAAACTATAGGGTTCAATATGCCTTCCCGCTACGCACAATGGATGTATGACTGGGAGCACCGTCTCACTTCGGTGGACGACAATCGCGTGGTGCGTCCGCTGGACTGGGGCGTCGAGTGGGCGCGAGATTGGCCCTGCCGCAACGGAGTGCGCCCGGGGACCGCAGTCGAGGACCCGGAGAAGTTCTTCCTGGATTACAACCGGAGGATTCTGGCGGCCAGCGACGAGTTTTATTCGTACTTGCGGCCTACCGACTATCGTCTGGAACGGCGCGAGGTACAGGTGTTTTCGACGCGTGCTGTTCCGGATCCGAGGCTCGAAGCCAAGGTAAAGGAAACGTTTGCCCAATTTCTGCGGTTCACCTCACCGGTAAAGACGCAGTATCCGGGAAACAATCTCGTGAATGCGCTCTGGTTCCCGGGGCAGGGTCGTCGGGCGCTTGTTTTATTGCCGCACTGGAACTCCGATGCGATCGCCTATACCAGCCTGTGCCGGGTGATGAACATGCTGGGCATAGCCGTGCTGCGGCTCAGTATGCCGTATCACGACATTCGCATGCCGGCCGAGATCGGACGCGCCGACTACGCTGTCTCGTCGAACATCGGGCGCACGCTCGACGCCGCTCGGCAGGGCGTCATTGACGTGCGTTGCTGCCTGGATTGGCTCGAACAGCAAGGCTACACGAATCTTGGAATTGTCGGCACGAGCCTGGGCTCTTGCTATGCATTTCTGGCGGCGGCGCACGATCCGCGGATTCGCGTGGCGGCGTTCAACCACGCTTCGACATACTTTGCCGACGTGGTCTGGCATGGGCAATCGACGCGGCATATCCGTCAGGGAATTGAATCGAAGATCGGTCTGGAGGAGCTGCGAAAAGCGTGGTTGGCGATCAGTCCGATGTCGTACTTCGAGCAATTCTCGCGCTGGCCCAAGAAATCGCTGATTGTCTATGCCAAATACGACCTGACCTTTCTGCCGGAGTTTTCGCAGCAAGTGGTTGCAGAGTTTGCGCGTCACGGGCTGGATCACAAAGTAGCCGTGCTCCCCTGCGGTCACTACACCACCGGCGAAACTCCCTACAAATATATGGACGGATGGCAACTCGTCTCATTTCTGCGGACGGCGTTCTGAACCTCGCTTTTCTCACGACGCACGCACCGAGGCAACGAGAGGATTGAGTGTGTTGCCCTATATATTGATTCGCACGGTTAGAATGGTGCGATGGAATTCGAGCAGCGGCGAGGCGATTATCAGATCAGCACCGATCCGGCCCGGCTCGATCTGGATGTGATCCATGAGTTTCTGACGAATTCTTACTGGGCGAAGGGGATTTCGCGGAAAACGGTCGAGCGATCGATCAAGCATTCTTTATGCTTTGGGATTTATGATGAAGCGGGAGAGAAATTCCCACTTCTCGCAAACGCGGCGAGAAATGGGGCACCCCAGGCACCGCAGGTGGGCTTCGCCCGGGTCATCAGCGACTTTGCGACCATCGCTTATCTCGGCGACGTGTTCGTGCTGGAATCGCACCGCGGGCGGGGGCTGAGCAAGTGGCTGATGGAATGCATCCTTCAGCATCCGGCGCTGCAGGGATTGCGCCGATGGATTCTGCTGACGCGAGACGCGCACGGGCTTTATTCGCAATTCGGATTTACGCCGGTGAAGGCGGCTGAGCGTTATATGGAGTTGCACCAGCCTGAGATATACGAGAAGGAGCGCGAGGTTGAGAAAACGACATGAAAAACGCTGATCGCATGTATCGCCCGCTGCACGAAACCGATCCCCAGATCGCCGCCGCGATTGACAATGAGACTCGGCGCCAGCACGAAGGCCTGGAGCTGATTGCGTCTGAGAACTTCGTCAGCGAGGCGGTTCTGGAAGCCGCAGGTTCGGTGTTTACCAATAAATATGCCGAAGGATATCCCGGCAAGCGCTACTACGGCGGCTGCGAGTTTACCGATGTCGTGGAAAATCTGGCGCGCGACCGCGTCAAGCAATTGTTCGGAGCCGAACATGCGAACGTGCAGCCCCACGCCGGATCGCAGGCGAACATGGCGGCGTACGCCGCGGTACTGCAGCCGGGCGACACGATTCTAGGCTTGAATCTCGCCCACGGCGGGCACCTGACTCACGGGCATCATCTGAATTTTTCCGGGAAAACCTACAAGATCGTCCCTTATGGCGTGACGAAGGAAACCGAGACGATCGATTACGACGAACTGGAGAAGCTGGCTGAACGCGAGCGGCCCAAGCTGATTATTGGCGGGGGCAGCGCCTATCCGCGCATCATCGATTTCGCCCGCATGCGGGAGATCGCGGACAAGGTGGGCGCGCTCTATCTCGTCGATATGGCCCATTTCGCGGGATTAGTCGCGGGAGGGGCCCATCCTTCGCCGGTGCCGCACGCGCAGATCGTGACTTCTACAACGCACAAGACGCTGCGCGGTCCCAGGTCTGGCATGATTCTTTCCAAGGCCGAATTTGCTTTGGCCATCGACAAGACAGTGTTTCCGGGCATGCAGGGCGGACCGCTGGTTCACATCATGGCCGCCAAGGCGGTCTGTTTCCGGGAAGCGATGCAGCCCGAATTCCGGGATTACGCGCGGCAGGTCGTCGCCAATGCCAAAGTGCTGGCACAAACACTGGCGGACGAAGGGTTCCGCATCATCTCCGGGGGCACTGATACGCACCTGATGCTAGTCGACGTTTTCTCGAAGGGAATGCTGGGAAGTGAAGCCGAAAAAGCCCTGGGCGAGGCGGGCATCACTGTCAACAAGAATGCGATTCCGTTCGATACAAACCCTCCCCTGAAGCCGAGCGGCATTCGAATCGGCACTCCAGCGCTGACCACGCGCGGCATGAAAGAAGAGGAAATGCGCCAGATCGGGCGGTGGATCGCCGAAGCGCTGCTGCATCGGCAGGATGCGAGCGTCCTCAACAAAATCCGCACACAGGTTCTCGACTTGTGCGAGGCATTTCCGCTGTATGCGGGGCGGCGCGCGAAGGCGCAGGCAGAGGTCAGGGCCTAGCGCAGATTCTCCGCCAGCCTAGCCGAAGCGTGCGCTCTGTGGTTAAATGCCATCGGTGAAGATCGCCATCGACATCCGGCGGATGACTGAGTTCGGCGTCGGCACGTACATCCGCAATGTAGTTCGCACCCTGGGTCGAATCGACCACCAGAACCAATATCAGCTGATCGGGGATCCGGCTAAGGTTCAGGAAATCGGAGCGCTGCCCGCCAACTTTCAGACCATCCCGCTGACGTCGCCCGAGCGTTCCGTGGAGGGCTACCGGGAGTTTCGTGCTGCGCTGAAACGCCTGGATTGCGACCTCGTCCACGTGCCGAACTTGTTTTCCGTTCCTCGCGCCCTGCCTTGCCCCTACGTGATGACGGTGCACGACATGTTGGAGCACATGTCACGGTCGCCGGAACGGAGCGGGTTGTGGCGGTCTCTCTATTTCCAGTTGACCAGGCGAGTGCTTCGCGGGGCAGAGCGAATCTTCGCCGTATCGAATTTCACCAAGTCAGAAATCGCGAAGCTCTTCGGAATCCCTGCAGACCGGATTGAAGTGGTCTACAACGCGATTGACGAGCGTTTTCTCCACGGGCATGCCACCGCCGCGGATCGCGAACTGATTGCGAAGCGTTATCAGGTCACGTATCCGTTCTTGCTCTATGCGGGAAGGATCAGCCCGCACAAAAACGTGGTGCGCATGATCGAAGCATTTTCTGCGCTGAAGACGGAGCTGGAACGAGAGCAGGCTTATCCCGATTTGAAGCTCATCATTATTGGTGACGATCTGTCGGGCAATCCAGACCTGCGCCGGACGGTCGTCCGCAGCGGGGTGCAGAATGACGTCCGCTTCCTCGGATTCGTTCCGATCGAGGTGTTGCGGATTTTCTATGATGAGGCAAAGGTATTCGTGTTCCCCTCGTTGTACGAAGGATTCGGGCTGCCTCCGCTGGAGGCGATGGCGCACGGGACGCCGGTGGTGACGTCAAATGTTTCGTCTCTTCCCGAAGTGGTGGGCAAGGCGGCGGTGCTGGTCAATCCCGAGAACGTTTTTGAGATCATGCACGCGCTGCACCGCGTCCTGACCGATGCAGCACTTCGCGCAAAACTCAAAGACCGCGGCTGCCAGCAGGTCTCACGGTTCTCGTGGGAGACCTCGGTGACACGGATTCTTGGAGCGTATGGCGAGGTTGTGAGGGACCATCATGCCGGCGAACTACGCGCCGCTGGCTGAGCCCGCCGCTCACTTCAACAGCGGCTGTCCTGGCGACGCGACGGAAAGCTTGTGCAGCTTGGCCGTGAGTCGAGCGCGATCGGCATCGGTCTTGGCTGCGGCGAGGCGTTTGCGGAGCTGGACAATTTTTTCCTTCCGAGTACGGCGCCGGCGAATCTCACGCCGGCGGCTGGGAGCAGACATAGAGTTCTCCTCACAAAGTAAAGTGTTGGCAGTCCAGCGGAGAACATTGTTGCGCCTCCGCTGGCTGATAACGCAACTGAGTTATTCAATCGGACATCCTGGGAACTTGTCAACGCCGCCGATCCCCTTCGCGGCTCAAGCCCGAAGTAAGCCTTGATAGATGGCCATGCCCACGACGGCATCGACGCCAATGGCATCGAGAGCGGCGACTTCTTCCTGGCTGCGTATGCCTCCGGCGACGATGAGTTGCCGCGCGGTCACGGCGCGCAGGCGGCGGACCACGTCGATCGGGATTCCCTGCAGCGAGCCTTCCGTGTCGATGTGAGTATACAGAAACGCGCTGCAATAAGGCTCGAGGCTGCGGATCAGTTCTGCAGCCGTGATCGCTGTGGTTTCGCGCCAGCCTTTGATTGCGACGAGTCCTCCGAGGCAATCGGCAGCGAAGACAAGCTTCTCGGGCGTAAGCCGGGAGGCGAACTCTCGGGCGAATGAGAGGTTGATTGCGCCTTGCGAAATGAGGGAGGAGCCGAGAATGACCCGTCGGGCTCCGAGGTCGAGCATTGCCTGGGCGGCCTCGATCGAACGGATGCCGCCGCCGACCTGGCAAGGAAGCTGGCGGGCGAACTTGCGGACGAGATCCCGGTTGTCGCCCGATCCGATTGCGGCATCGAGATCGATCAGTTGAACCAGAGGATAATTGGAGAAGCGATCGACCCACTCCTGAAAGTTGTCGAACTCGAGAGCCTTCCGGCGACCCTGGACGAGTTGCACAATCTTCCCACCCATCAGGTCAATCGAGGGAATCAGCATGGCCACCTCATGGGGATCTGCTGCGCGGCGAGGTGCCGCTTCAGATCGGCGATGCGGCTGAAACCGTAATGAAAGATCGATGCGGCCAGCGCCGCATCAGCATGCCCATCCCGAAAGACTTCCACGAAATGTCCGGCGCCGCCCGCCCCGCCCGAGGCTATCACCGGAATTCGCACTGCATTCGCGACCGCGGAAGTAAGCTCGCAATCGAAGCCCGAAGCAGTACCATCGCGGTCCATGGACGTAAGAAGGATTTCGCCGCTGCCGCGGGATTCGGCCTCCAGAGCCCATTCGACAGCATCGCGGCCGGAAGGATTTCGCCCGCCGTGGGTGAAGGCTTCCCACTTCCTGCAATTGGCATCCCGCCGGGCATCGATTGCCACTACGACCGCCTGAGATCCAAACCGTTCGGCGATCGTCGTGATCAAGGAAGGGTCGGCGAGCGCGGCGGAGTTGATGCTGATCTTATCGGCTCCGGCGGAAAAAACGGCGGCAGCGTCGTCGAGCGTGCGGATGCCGCCACCCACGGTGAAAGGGATAAACAGTTGAGCGGCGGCGCGGCGGACGGTGTCGAGCAAGGTAGTCCGCCGCTGGTGTGCGGCGGAAATGTCGAGCAGGACGATTTCGTCCGCGCCGGAGTCCGCGTGAGCTTTTGCCAGTTCCGCAGGATCGCCGGCGTCGCGGAGGCCGACAAACCGTACGCCCTTGACGACGCGCCCGGCATCGACGTCGAGGCAAGCGATGATGCGTTTCGTAAGCATGTCAGAAAGCACAAAAATTGCGCAGCAACGTCAGACCGACCTCTCCTGATTTTTCCGGATGAAACTGCACGCCGAACAGCAGGTCGCGTTCGACAGCGGCGGAGAACCGGCCGCCGTATTCGCAGCCAGCTGAGGTCGCCGCAAGCAAAGGCGCACGGAAGGAATGCGTGAAATAGACGAAGGACGACGTCGGGATGCCCCGAAACAGGCGTGACGCCGCGTTGATCTCAAGCTGGTTCCAGCCAACGTGCGGCGATTTCACGCTGCTTGGGAAGCGGTCGCATTCTCCACGAAATACTCCGAGCCCCGGCGTGCCGGGCGCTTCGCTGCTGCCCTCGAACATCCATTGCATGCCGACGCAGATTCCGAGAAACGGGATATCGCGAGCAATCGCGGCGCCGATGGCATCACGCAGGCCTGACTGCCCGAGGCTTTGTGTCGACGCAAAGTGGCCGACGCCCGGGAGAATGATCTTCGTAGACTTGGTTACGTCTGCCGGATTTGAGGTGATCGCACATTCGTGGCCGAGCCGCTCGATCGCTTTCCTGACGGAAACAAGGTTGCCCGCGCCATAATCGACAATAGCGATCATTACAGCACTCCTTTCGTGCTGGGCAACAAGCCAACCATTTGAGGGTCACGCCAGCAAGCCGCGCGCAGCGAGCGGGCAAACGCCTTGAACAAGGCTTCGATCTTGTGATGGTTCGACCGGCCATAGAGAACCCGGGCATGCACGTTCGCTTTCGCGCCGCGGGCGAAGCCCTCAAAGAAATCGTAGACGAGCTCCGATTGCAGATCGCCGACAAGGCGAGTCTTAACTTTGGTGTCGACGACACAGGCCGCGCGACCGCAGAAATCCACGGCGGCCATAGCCATGGTCTCATCCATCGGCATGAGGAAGTATCCAGCCCGCAGGATCCCGCGCTTGCTGGCCAGAGCTTTCTCGAACGCCTGGCCGAGAACGATGCCGACGTCTTCGACGGTATGATGCTGATCGACGTCGAGATCGCCCCGGGCCTTGAGTTTCAGGTCGAAGCCGCCATGATGCGCGAACAGCTCGAGCATGTGGTCAAAAAAGCGGATGCCCGTCGAGACCTGGTAGCGGCCACGCCCTTCGATGGCAAGCGAGGCGTGGATCTGAGTTTCCTTGCTGATGCGTTTGATCACTCCCTTCCTCATGGCCGGCCCGCTCCCTGTGGTTGGGATCGCGAAATGCCGAGTTCGTCAAATGTCTCCTGCAGCGCGGAAAGAAGCCGGTCGGTGTCCTCGCCGGTGCCGAGCGTGACCCGCACACATCCTTCGCAGCCAAGGTCGTTCGTTCGGTTGCGAACCAGGATTCCTCGTCGGTGCATCCGTTCTACAAAGGCTCCGGCGGCCTGTGCTGATCCGACTCGAAAGAGAATGAAATTCGCCTGGCTCGGCCAATATGCAACACCGTTTGATTGGAGGGCGCGTTCCAGACGAGTTCGCGAATCCAGAACTTCATCGACGTACCGGCAGACGTAGTCCCGATCGGCGAGAGCTGCTGGAAGGCAGGCAAGGGCGACACCATTCACGTTGTACGGAGAACTCACGCGGCGCAGCGTCAGCATCTGTTCAAGCGGACCAACCAGGGCGCCAATGCGCAGGCCGGCGAGGCCGTACACTTTCGAGAAGGTCCGGGCGACGAACAGGTTGGTCGAGTTCTGGCACTCTCCGATTAAGGTCTGGCCGTAGAACTCAAAGTAGGCTTCATCGACGAGGACGGCGGCCGACTGAGCCGAGTGCGCGATCCTCAACAAGTCGGATTGCGACGCGACAGTGCCTGTCGGATTGTTCGGGTTGGCAATCGCGATCAGCCTGGTGCGCGGCGTGATCTGGCGGCGGAGTTCTTCAACCGGAAACCTAAAATTATCTTCTGCCGGAATGCCGACAACGTGCGCCCCCGCAGCCATGACGTAGATGCGATACATCGAATATGTAGGCTCTACGATAAGCGCTTCGTCGCCAGGGTCGAGATAGGTCTGGCACAGGAGATGAATGGCTTCGTCGACTCCATTCGTCAGCAAAAGTTGGGCCGGGGTGACATTCAGGAAGCCGGCCACCTGGGCTTCCGTCGGAGCGCGTTCGGGATAGCGGGCGAGATCCTCGCCGCTGAGCGCTCGCAGACACTCAAGAACGCACGGTGAGCAGCCTGTCGTGTTTTCGTTGAAATCCAGACGCAGGCCATCGCGTCCGGCAAGCGGTGGATGGTATGACGGCAGAGTGCGGAGCGCCGGCCTTGCGCTAAGCATGATTCCACCTCACATCGACGGATCGCGCATGCGCCTTCAATCCTTCGGTTTCAGCGAGACAGGAAACCGCAGGCCCGATGCGGCGCAATCCAGCGGGAGAAAGCTCCTGCACGGTGATGAGCTTGAGGAAATCGAACACGCTGAGACCTCCGCGGAATCGCGCCTGCCCGGCCGTCGGGAGCACATGGTTCGGACCGGAGGCGTAATCCCCAGCCGCTTGTGGAGAGTAATCCCCCACGAAAACCGAACCGGCGTTGTGAATGAACGGCAGATCCTCGCGATCGACGGTAATGTGCTCGGGAGCGAGTTGATTTGCCCAATCCCGCGCCTGTTTTCGCGAAGACGCGACGAAGATTGCTCCGTTCCGCCGGAGCGATACCTTGGCGATAGCGTTGTCGTCAGAGAACCGCTCCAGCCGGTGGGCTACCGACTGCGCGAGTCGACGCGAGGTCGTGATGAACACGGCTAACGCATCGGGGTCGTGCTCCGCCTGGGAAACCAGATCGGCGGCGATGAACTCAGCCGTACCGGAATGGCTGAGAACGACTGCTTCGGTTGGACCAGCCAGAAAATCAATGGCGCAATCGAAGGCGACGAGTTTCTTGGCCACGGTGACGTAGACATTGCCCGGGCCAACAATCTTATCGACGCGAGGGATACAGGCGGTGCCGTACGCCAAGGCTGCGATCGCCTGAGCTCCACCAACGCGGTAAACCTCGGTCACGCCTAGCATCCCGGCTGCGCCCAGAACCTCCCGCGACGGTTTCGGTGACATGACGCGGATGTTCTTTACACCGGCGACCTGGGCCGGGATGACCGTCATCAGCATGGTTGACAGCAGGGGATAGCGGCCGCCCGGAACATAGCAGCCGACCGAATCGAGCGGACGAACCAGCTGTCCAAGAGAAATGCCGTCGCGACTACGTTTCCACGAGATCGGCTTCTGGCATTGGCAGAAACGGCGGATATTTGAAGCGGCCCGCCGCAATGCTTTGCGCAACGGAGGCGCAAGAGACTGCGATGCGTTCGCTAGTTCTGCAAGCGGCACCTGAAGAGGCTGCGCCGGCTGCAAACCATCCCAACGCTCGGCGTATCGTCGGAGCGCGCGATCGCCGCTGCGGCGAACGTCATTTACGATCTTGCCCACCTGGCGCTCCAGTTTGGCCAGACGCATGCCGCGCGCAGCGATCCGATCGATCATCGCGGCCGCTAGCTTGCCGGAGAGAATCCGCATCACAGCACCACCTTGTTCAGCGGATATTCGACGATGCCTTCGGCCTGAGCCTGCTTGAGCCGCGGGATGACGCTCCAGGCGGCTGACTCGTCAATCACCGTGTTCACAGCGAGCCAGTCTTCGTCGCTGAGGTGCGAAATCGTCGGTTTCTGCAACGCCGGAAGCACGGCGAGCACTCCGGCCAAATTCTCCCTGCGAACGTTGAGCATCAACCCGACGCGGTCCTGTGCTTCCATGGCTCCGCGGAGCATGAGGGCGAGGTTGTCGATTTTTCTCCGCTTGCCGGCGTCGGTGTACGAGCTTTTGTTTGCAATCAACTGCGTGTTCGATTCGAGCACCGTCTCGAGAATGCGAAGCCGGTTGGCCTTCAGGGAACTCCCGGTCTCGGTGACTTCGACGATGGCATCGGCCAGCATCGGTGGCTTGACTTCGGTCGCGCCCCAGGAGAATTCGACTTTCACCTCCACACCCTTGTTCGCGAAGTAATTGCGGGTGACATTGACGAGTTCGGTGGCGATGATGCGTTGTGAAAGATCCTCAGCGCGGCGATAAGGTGAATCATCGGGAACAGCCAGCACCCACCGGACTTTGCCGCGGCTCTGCTTCGCGTAAATCAGATCGGTGACGGTGACGACTTCGAGGCCGCTCTCGATGACCCAGTCCAGCCCGGTCAAGCCGGCATCGATTGCCCCATGCTCGACGTAGCGAGCCATTTCCTGGGCCCGGATGAGCATGCAGTCGATCTCCGGATCCGCTGTGCTGGCGAAATACGAGCGGCCGCTGGTGTAGGCGGGAAGGCCGGCGCGGGCAAACAACTGCAGAGTCGCCTCCTGCAGGCTGCCTTTTGGAATTCCGATGCGAAGCTTCATCGGGGCCCCTTTCCCGCAGGCATTTCCGCAGGGTCGACACCGAGAGGGACGGATTCGGTAAAGCAGGAGCGAGTCCCCCGGTGGCAAACGACGCCAGCGCCCTCGACTTCAACCCGCAGCAGCAGCGTGTCGCGATCGCAGTCAGTGAGGGCGGACACGACCCGCAGGCGGTTGCCGGAGCTTTCGCCCTTCGTCCAGAGCTCGTTTCGCGTGCGGCTGTAGAACGTCACGTAGCCTTCGTGCCGAGTTCGGGCGAGAGCATCGGCATTCATGAAGCCAACCATCAGGACTTCGCTGTCGCCAGCGTCCTGGACCACCGCCGGGAGAAGTCCTCCCATCTTGTTGAAGTCGAGTGTGGCGAACTCAATTTCCTTATTCATTACGAACTTCCCCTTCATTCGTTGTCTTCCATGAAAAGTGAGCTGTTAAAAACAGAAAGCCCGCTGAGCGAATTCGCGTCAGCGGGCCAAAGTCTCTTGGTGCAGGTTATCTCAGCTATGCACCCCCGCCGTCACGCGATGCGCGTGGTGATGGTGATGGCGGTGATGGGAGCGAGACGACATCTCTAATTCAGAGTATGTGCCACGATTTCTAAGGTCAAGCAGTTTGAGTCGAGACAGGAATCGATAATTTGCATGAATGGCATCTGAAATTCAGATCGGATCGAGCGGCCACTTGCGGTGGACCTTTCCTTCTGATGTCGCCCGGAGCCTCGCGAGGGACCTGGATTCGGAATGTGGCAGCCGGACCTGTAAGTTGAGGCGAACTTGCAGGCGTGAGCGAAGCGGGAGCCTGCAGCCGAAATCCCGAGCAAAGCGAGGGACCTGGATCCAGAATGTTGGCAGCCGGACCTGTAAGCCGAATTCTGTCCGTCCCGGCAAGCCGGGACGGGACGGCCATTCCTCTGGGCCGTGCATTGCTGCGCGGCTCTAGCGACCTACCCGGAGGTTTGACGCACCGAGCCAGCACGTCCCCGCCCATTCCGTAGGTCCACGTCCCGACTTCGACGCGACCCACCGAATGGACGGGGTTCCTCCCTATTTGGTCTTGCTCCGTGTGGGGTTTGCCGTGCCCGCGGCATCGCTGTCGCGGCGGTGCGCTCTTACCGCACCTTTTCACCCTTACCTCGCCCATTCTCGACAGAGCCCGGGCGTTGCTTGTGGGCTCCGGCCAGAATGGGCGGGGCGGTATGTTTTCTGTGGCACTTTCCGTCCGTCCGGCTTGAACCGGACGTCCCGGACGTTATCCGGCACACTGCTCTGCGGAGTTCGGACTTTCCTCCCCGCCCATCCTCGCAACCCCGTGGCTTTGACAGGGTGCTTGCCACTCGCGTATCCGAGTGCAAGCACGTCTGCGGGATCGCCAGAATGGGCGGGGCGGCCGTCCGGTCCGGCTGCCTACCCGTCAATTATATTCGAAGCGCGGCCGGCGGCCGGCGGAATCCGGGAAGCGGTCTAGATCGCATCTTCCCATCGACCCCCATCCTTCAGATTCGGTTCTCCATCCTGCCGAACAACTACCGCCGGGGCGCCACGGCAGGGGCCGTTCCGGGCTGCTACACTTATCTGTTCGCGGCATGCGAATCGCTGACTGAACTGCCCATGAACATCGCCGAATCCATCCGCATCGCGCTGCGGTCGCTGTGGGCGAACAAGCTCCGCTCGGTACTCACGCTGTTGGGAGTCGTCATCGGCGTGGCGGCCGTGATCGCGGTCGTGACGTTCGTCTCCGGCATCAACGACTACGTTGCCAAAAAGATCTTCAACCTTGGCGCGGACGTTTTCATTGTGTCGAAAATGTCTCCGGTGGAAACGAATGTGGATCATTTTCTCGAAGCAGAGAAACGGAAGAACCTGGACCTTGACGATTACCAGGCCGTGCTCGCGGCCTGCCGCCATTGCGACTATGTCGGCGCCCTTATCAACACCTCGGGGAAGGTGAAGCACAACGAGCAGTCGATCAGCGACACTAATATTCAAGGCATCACACCCTCCGTCGCCACCATCGTGGATACAGACCTGACCTATGGCCGCATGGTCAACGAGACCGACCTGAACAATCACCTGCAGGTCGCGGTAGTGGGAACGGACATTGTCGATCAACTTCTGGGCGGAACGGATCCTCTGGGCCAGGAGATTCGAATCGATGGCTGGACGTACCGGGTGATCGGTGTGGGCAAGAAGAAAGGCAAGACGCTGGGACAAAGCGCAGACAACTATGTTCTCATCCCGATTACCGTGTACCTGAAGGAGTATGGCGCTCACAAAAACAGCATCGGGATCTGGGGCAAGGCAACGGCCACGGGTGCTCCGCTGAACGAAGCGATCGATGAAGCCAGGGCCGGGTTGCGGGTGCATCGCCACGACCGCCCCGGCGCGGACGATAGTTTTGAAATCGAGACCAATGAAAGCCTGCTGGGAATCTGGTCAGGATTGAGCAACACCTTCTTTATGGCGACAATCGGCATCGCCGCCGTGTCGCTTGTGGTCGGCGGCATTGTGATCATGAACATCATGCTGGTCTCGGTGACCGAGCGGACGCGCGAGATCGGCATTCGCAAGGCTCTCGGAGCCAGGCGGGATGACGTGCTCCTGCAATTCTTGATCGAGGCGCTGGTTCTTGCCTTGGTGGGCGGCATGCTCGGCGTCTTGTCCGGCGTGGGTTTTGCCGAAGTGGTGACCGCGATTATCGGGATGCCGTCGTCGATCAAGCTCTGGGCTGTCGCTGCCGGACTATTCGTCGCCGCCAGCGTGGGAGTGTTTTTTGGCGTTTATCCCGCGCGCAAGGCCGCCCGGCTGGATCCGATTGCCGCGCTGCGTTTTGAGATGTAACGAGCTTGTTGAATATCGATCTTCGATGATGCGTAAAAGCGAGTTCGGCGAAATTGTCCAGATGGCGACGGACACGATCCGGAGCAACAAGCTGCGTTCGGGCCTCACCGTGCTTGGAATTGTGATTGGAGTCGCGGTGGTCATCGGGGTCTCGTCGATCGGCCATGGCCTCGACGATAATGTGCGCGACCTGGTGGCCAGCATCGGATCGAACGTGATCTTCGTGTTTCACCTGGACTTCTTCACCTTTGGCCGCTTGACCGACGAAATGCGCACTCGCCGTGAGCTGACCTATGACGATGCACTCGCCATGCGCGATTTGCCGCACGTCAAAGCCGTGTCGGCGGGACTTCGGCTCTTCCGCCCTGAATTGGGGATCGGCAGCTACGCCGTCAAGTACAACGATAAGAGGGTAAAGAACACGATCATCGAAGGAGATATGGCTTCAGCCAAGGACGTATTCGATCTGCCCATGGCGAGTGGCCGCTGGTTCAGCGATTTCGATGACGAACACCATTCTCCTGTCGTCGTCATCTGTTATGACACCCAGCACGAGCTGTTCGGCGACCAGGATCCTCTGGGCAAGGAGGTCAATATTGAAGGCCGGCTGTTCGTCGTCATCGGCACGGTGCAGAAGATCAAGTCAGTCTTCGCCGGAGGCAAGGACCCGAACGACAACCGCGTCATCCTTCCTCTAAAGACGTTCAAAACCCTGCATCCGGAAATGAAGCAGCACGTCATCAGTGTGAAAGCGACCTCGCACGACGACATGCCCAAGGCCATGGACGAGATTCGCGAGCTGTTGCGGCGGCGGCGCAAAGTTCCCTTCGACAAGCCGGACAATTTTGCCATCATGACTTCCGATTCCATCTCCGACTTCTGGAACCAGCTCACCGGCGCTCTGTTTGTTGGCATGTTCGCCATTTCCAGCGTCGGCCTCATCGTTGGCGGGGTGGGCGTGATGAACATCATGCTGGTCAGCGTGACCGAACGAACCCGCGAGATCGGCGTCAGGAAGGCCATTGGCGCGCGCAAGCGCGACATCCTCCTGCAGTTCACGCTCGAGGCTATCATCTTGACCGCGGTCGGCGGCATCGTCGGCATCCTGGTGGGAGCGATCATCGTCTGGGCAATTCCCGCCTTGTGGCCGTCGTTGCCGGCACGTATGTCGATGTTCTGGGTTTCGTTCGGCTTCACTTCGGCCGCCGGAGTCGGCCTGGTGTTCGGAATCTACCCGGCGTGGAAGGCGGCCAATCTCGATCCGATTGAGTCGTTGCGCTACGAGTAAACAGCCCGCGAATGATTCACTACACGGCGCGGATTCTCCAGTTCGTCGCGATCCTCGGATGTATCTCCAGCTCCATCTACTACCTGATCTGCCTCTGGGCGTCGGCTGTATTCCTGCACGAGAGCGAGAAGGCCGAAGGTCTGCCGATCCCCGGCTCGCCGCCCATTTCGATTCTCAAGCCCTTGAAGGGAACCGATCCCAATCTCTACGAAAGTCTCCGCAGTCACTGCCTGCAGGAGTATCCCGAATACGAAATCATTTTCGGCATCAGCGATCCCGCCGATCGGGCAGCTGACAGCGTTCGCCACCTGCAGAGGGAATTCCCACGGCAGGCTATCCGGCTCGTGGTTTGTCCAGAGGTATTTGGAACAAACGTGAAGGTCAGCAATCTCGAACAGATGGCGCGGGCCGCTCGCTATGAATACCTGGTTGTGAACGACAGCGATATCAAGGTCGGGCCCGATTATCTGCGGAAAATCGCGAGGCAACTCGCCGGCGAGCGCGTGGGAATGGTGACTTGCCTCTACCGCGGGGTTCCAGAGCCGACTCTGGGCTCAGTGCTGGAATCGCTCGGCATCAGCACCGATTTCTGCGCAGGCGTGCTGGCAGCGCGGCAACTGGAGCACGGCCTGCGCTTCGGCTTGGGTTCGACTCTCGCGTTTCGCCGCGCCGACCTGGAGCAGGTGGGTGGATTCCGTTCTATCGTCGATTTTCTTGCGGATGATTACGAGTTGGGCCGGCGCATCGCTGATCTCGGGAAGCAAGTGACGCTTTCAGAAGAGGTCGTGGAAACACACCTGCCGGCTTACCACCTCGGTGGATTCTGGTCCCACCAGCTGCGCTGGGCTCGTGGAGTCCGAGACGCGCGGCTCGGAGGCTATGTTGGGTTGGCATCGACGTTCGGCCTGGTGTGGGCGATCCTGGCGGTCGCCGCATGCGGCGGGGCACTATGGTCGTGGATTGTGCTTGGCGTTGTGCTTTTGCTGCGGACTGCTGTCGCACTGACCGTCGGCAAAGCCGTGCTCCGCGATCAGGGTTTGGCGAAGCATCTGTGGCTATTGCCGTTTCGTGATCTGATCGCGGTTGGCGTCTGGCTGGTGAGTTTCGCCGGGCACACGGTGACCTGGCGCGGCGAGCGGTTCGAACTGAAGGATGGACGCCTGATCCGGCCCGAGAACCGGCGCGGCCTGAGGGCCTAGGTTGCCGGCGTTGCGATCGTGACTTGAGGAAGTCAATTTTGTTCCGGCCGCTGCAATGGGGCGATCTTGCCACCCTGGCCGAAGCGGTAGGTTTCGCCGCGCCAGTAAAAGTCCCGGCTGAGATAGCTCAAACTCCAGGCCACGAAACCAAACAGGTCCCGCAGCGGATATAGCCAGCAATATCGAACAGCCTGCCGGTCGCGAGCGACCCACCATCCAACCGTCAGCGACTGGATCATCCGGTTCAGGCACGCGACCAGCAACAACCCGATGCCAAGCGGCCACTGGCCGAGCGCGCCGGCAGCCAGCAGCCCCAGAATTCCGAAGGGCATCGCATAGGTGAGGCCGCTTCCCGCGTGCCCGGCCGGGCGGGAATAGCGCGTGCTTTTCATCCAGCGCAATTGATCGCCCAATGTTCGAGCCGCCGACCGCCTGGTAAGAACATTCTCGACGAGAAAGTGCGAAAGCACGACCCGATATCCCTCTGCCCAAATTCGGTTCCCCAGTTCGAAGTCGTCGGAATAATAATCGGCCACGGCAGAGATGCCGCCAATGGCGTCAATGGCATCGCGCCGCACAGCCATCGCTGGGCCCAGCGCGAACCGCATTCCCTCCATCATATCGGCGACCATCACACCAGAAGACATTTCGACCGAGAGACCAAGCGCCTCCAGTCGGGACCAGAAATCGGACGACGAAACACCGCGATACATACAGGTGACCAGCCCGACGTCAGGGTTGAGCAAAGGGGCGATCGTGTTTTTCAGAAAATTCGGAGCTACGCGGACGTCGCTATCACTGACGATGAAATACGCGCGAGATGAGGCGGAGATCATCTTGTCGAGCGAGAACACTTTGGCGTTGGGCCAGACCGGAGGCCCGGAGATGACGATCCGGCTGGGGATTCCGGGATAGCGGCCGCGAACCTGTTCTGCGATCCGGGCTGCCGGGTTCTCCATATCGCGAACCCCGAAAATCACCTCGTAGTCGGGATAGTCCTGTCGAAAGAAGCTTTCAAGATTGGCCGCGAGTTGCTCCTCCCAGCCATGCACCGGCTTGAAGATCGTGACCGGTGGAAGCGAAGAGGAAGGAGTGGCATTCGCCTCGTGTTGAGCGGGGCGCGCCCGGCGCAGATAGCGCACCATGGCCACCAACGTCATTCCCAGGTAGATGGTGGAGGTCAGTGAGCCGAAGAGCGCCACGACCAGCAGCGCCTGCCAGATCCGATCGACTCCATGAGCGCCAACTACGCTGAGGATCATCCGTTGTAAGAGTTGAAGGACCCACGATTATAGCGTCCGCCGCATCTTCTCGGTTCACGGCTGGCGGTTCGTGAATATGGATTTTCCGCCATTCCGCGCCAGCAGGAAGTGCGGCAGGCCCGCGAGTTCTTTGGGATCATCCTGATCGGTCCAGAAAAAGACGCGCTTCGGACCGGCCCATAGCAGGTCGAACGACGGCTGCGTCTCGAAAACCTGAGGAGCGTCCGGGAATTTCTCGCCATACCAGAGGTTTCCCGCGGGTTCGTGCAGCATGAGTATGGGGATATGGGTGTAGAAATTCAGCGTCGAAGCCTGATCATACCGGCCGTCGACGACGATCAGATCGCCGGAGTGATACTCCTTCTCAACCGCCACCGCAAGTGCATGAGAGGAGAGGATGGGAGAGAATCGAACAAAAGAGACGTGAACGCAGGCCAACAATCCAACCATCATCAGAGAAAGAGCGGCGTTGCCCCATGCCGGGCGGCCGCGCCGGCGCATCCACCAGTTCAAGACTGTGCCCGCCAGCAGTGAAACGCAGGCGCCCAGCAATGGGCCGCGGAACATTCCCAGAGCCTGCGGCGTGAAATCAAGCACATGTCCCAGCGAGAAATCGTAGTCCTGCGGATTGCGCTTCAACAGATCCGCCAGATCGACTCCTACTGGCGGGTGGGGAGTGTGCCAGTAAAGAAGCAAGCCGATTCCCGCTCCCAGAATTCCGATGATCATCAGAACCGCGGAAGAGATCACGCCGGCGCGGCGGGACGATTGAGGCTCCTCGGCGGAGGATTCACGCGACAACCATCCTCCCACCAGGAGCGCAATTCCCGGCAGGGCGGGGATCGTGTAGTACTCCTGCCTCGTAGAAAAACTGAAGAACATCAGAATCACCAGCGCCCAGAACAAGAAGAGCAGGTTGGCGCGGGAACGGCGGTCGAGGGGATGGTGAATCGTGGCCCATCGCAGCGGAACGTCGCGTAGGGCCTGGGGAAGGAAGACGGCCCAAGGCATCAGCCAGAGCACGAGGAATGCCCAAAATAGAAACAAGGGCACGGTGTCGTATCCGGGAGGCACGCGCGTGCCGAGAAAGCGATTAATGTGCTCGTTGACGAAGTAGAACCAGAGGAATCCCCGGGCTTGCCCTTGCGCCGGGTTCCGAACAGCGGCAAGAACGTGCCAGGGCGCCGCCAGAATAAGAAATACCAGAGTACTCGAGAGCAGACGCAGTTTCAGAAGGTGGCGGAGATTACCCGTGAGTAAGAGATAAAGACCGATTGTTCCGATGGGAAAGACCAGACCGATCAGCCCCTTGGTCAGCACATTCAGGGCGCAGACGGCGGCGAATCCCCAGCACGTCAGCCGCGACGGGGGTTCCTCTTCCAGCGACTTCAAGAAAAAGTAATAGGAGAACGTCAGCCACAGTCCCACCGTGACGTCAGGAATCAAAAAACGGGTGAAGATATACGGTCCAATCGATGTAACCAGGGCCAGTCCGGAATAGAATCCGCCGCGCTCGCCGAATGCATAGCGGCCGAGGCCATAAGTCGCCAGCACGGTCGCCAGGACGCCGAGCATGAGTGGGAGGCGGGTGCTCCAGTCGCTGATGCCAAAGATCTCGTAGCTCGCAGCCAGCCCCCAGTACATGAGCGGAGCCTTTTCGAGATAACGGATTCCGTCGGTATACATCGTCACCCAGTCATGACGAAGCAACATCTCGCGGGCGGCTTCGGCGTGGATGGTATCGACGTCATCGAGCAGCGGCGGCGTGAACATTCCCGCCACGTAGATTGCCAGCCAAAAGGCCAGGAGAGCGAGAACAGAGACGAGAATTAAGCGACGGGCAGAACGAGCCTGGGAGGCTGCTGGAGAATTCATGCGTAGTCGGTGCAGCCTGATTATAGGGGTTTGCAGAATAGTGGAGCAAACCGGACCGTCACAGTGCGCCCGCGATCATTTTCTTGACTACGGCAGGCGACGCCTTCGGAAGCTCATTCGTTTTCTGATTGTTGTCCGATCGAGCCGGCTGGTGCAAGGCCTCACGAATCTTCGCCGACAGTTGTTTCAAGCTGAAGGGCTTTTGGAGGAAATTGGTCTCCAGGTCGAATACCTTGTGATCCAGCACGGTTTGCCCGGCATAACCGGAGACGAACAGAAGCTTCATCTCCGGTCTCACCTGGAGAAGCTGACGAGCCAGTTCGCCCCCACTCATGTTTGGCATCACCACATCGGTCACCGCCAGATGAATAATTGCGCCATGATTTTTCGCCACCGTGAGGGCATCCAGCCCATCGCGCGCCTCCAGCACGGTATAGCCCTGGAGCTGAAGAGACTCCGCGGTAGCGCGGCGGACTGAGTCCTCGTCTTCCACCAGCAGAATCGTCTCCGAACCCTTCGCCGGATTTTTTGGGTCGACCGCATCCATTTCCACGGTTCTGCCCTTCACAGCGAAGCAAGGCAGATAAATCCGGAAGACGCTGCCGCGACCCGGTTCGCTGTAAGGCCAAATGAATCCTTTGTTCTGCTTGACGATTCCGTAAACCGTGGCGAGGCCAAGGCCGGTGCCTTTTCCCGGATCCTTGGTCGTATAGAAGGGTTCGAAGATGTGAGACAGGTCCTCCGGAGAGATTCCGGTTCCGTTATCACTCACCGTAATCAAGACATAGTTGCCTTTGGGAATGACCGCCGGCTTGTCGTGAATGTATTCCTCGTCGAGGATCACGCTCGAGGTTTCGATACGCAAGTGGCCACCCTGTGGCATCGCATCGCGCGCGTTGGCGGCCAGATTCATCAGAATCTGTTCAATTTGCACCGGATCGACTCGCACGGCGCCCAGATTCTCTCCGGGCACGAAGCCGCACGAGACGTCTTCCCCGATCAACCGCGGGAGGGTTCGCGTGATATCGGAGATGACCTGATTGATGTCAGTCACGCGCAACGCCCGCGGCTGCTTGCGGCTAAAGGCCAGTAATTGCCGTGTGAGCAAGGCCGCGCGCCGGGCGGCTGCCAGGATTTCCTGCAACTTCGCCTCAAGCGGGCTTTCGCGAGGCACGGAGTCGAGTGCCAGTTCGGCGTAACTGGTGATGATGGTCAGCAGATTATTGAAATCGTGAGCTACGCCTCCGGCTAACCGGCCGATGGCATCCATTTTTTGCGCCTGCAGCAGCTGGGCTTCCAGGCGCAAGCGGTCGGTCAGATCGCGCCCGTTTGAAATGAAATGGGTGATCGCCCCGTCGGCGTCGCGCACCGGTGAAATGCTCTCTTCCACGTAGTAGAGCTCGCCGCTCTTTTTCCGGTTCACCAGGATCCCACGGAAAACGCTTCCGGAAAGTATCGTTCCCCACATCTGCTGGTAGGTTTCCCGATCCTGTTCTCCTGATTTCAGGATGCGCGGAGTTTTGCCTCGAATCTCCTCGCGCGTGTATCCGGTTAGAGTCTCAAAGGCCGGGTTGACGTATTCGATGATCCCCGAGCGATCGGTAACGATAATCGCGTCGGCGGACTGCTCGACGGCGAGCGACAGCTTGCGCAGCGACTCTTCCGCCGTCTGCTGGATCTGCTGCAGCGAGGAAAGCGCCAGGGTGTTGCGAATGGTCCGGATGAGATTTACACCATCGAGTTGCGACCGCTCCACGCAATCCCAGGCCCCAGCGGCGATGATTTCAGCCACGGCTCTCTCATCCGCATGTTCAGTCAGAACGACGAACGGAACGGGATTCCCGTCACGGCGGGTCGCCCGGAGCAGTTCGAGGGCTCGCGCATCAACCGTTTCGTGCTCAAACAGAACCAGGTTGTATCCGTTCTCGCACAGCATCGCTCGGGCTTCTTCAAGGGAGTGGGCATGGTCCAGTTCAGCCGCGAGCGTATCGGGAGTCCGCTGGAGGATCTCGCGGATGAGGAAGAAATCCTCCTCTCTGGAGCCGATCAGCATGACACGCATCGGCTCCCGGACCAGGCCGGGCTTTAGCTTCTCAGGCAATCGGGCTGTTCCATCCACGTTTTTCCATCGGAAAACGGTGGCATTCGCGTATGCCCTCTCCGCCGGACCGCCCCTGATTGCCACCGCAAGTATTCCCGTTTGTGGAAGGCTGGTGAATTCGGGACAACTCGAAATCGCCAGTTTCCCAATGTAGTTCGAAGGTTCGACGCCAAGATTTCCGTTAACCAATCCGGTATTCCTGCGTCTAATGAAAACAGGTGCGCGACAGCCCCTGCGCTTCCGCATCGTCGCCGAAGTCATGTCAACAAAAACAAGGAACCATCAGACGCCAGGTTGCGTACATTCCAACGAGCAGGGTCTGCTCGTCGTCTGCCCAGTCTCGATTTCCGGGAGTTGAGCTTTGCCGGAGCTCCCAAGCGGGCGCTCCGACCAAATCAGCCTCCGGGTGCTGGACAGCAAGCGCACGTCCAACCAATTGGGGGAGTTTTGTATGGAGAACAAGCAGGGCGGAAACGGCTGGTCGAAACCATCCGAGCGGAACGAAATGGGTCATGTACAAGAGGTTGTTCGATCAGCGCAGGAAGAACTTCACACGCTATTGCGGCAACGCGCCGAAATCATGAAACGGATCGGAACCGTGAAACAGACCATCGCCGGTCTGGCCAACCTGTTCGGGGACGGAGTTCTGAGTGAAGAATTGCTGCAACTGGTTGACCGCAAGAACAATGGCCGGCAGCCCGGATTCACCAAGGCCTGTCGCATGGTCCTGATGGAAGCCGGGAGGCCAATGACGGCCCGCGATATCTGCGACCATCTCAATAAAACCCTGCCTGCGCTACTGGCTCACCATAAAGATCCAATCGCTTCCGTCACCACGGTCCTCAACCGTTTGGTGGATTATGGCGAAGCGCAGGCCGTTGCCGGAAACAACGGCCGGCGCGCCTGGCAGTGGATGGCCGAGAACGCGACTGAAACGTCAGGAAACGAAGTCCATCTCGCCGCCGCGAGCTAGTGACATTCGCCTTCGGCGAATCCTCTATCGAAATCCTCCAGGGGAGGATTCGCCGGCTATCCCGGCGGCAACAGCATCCCTTTTTCCAGATGACGGGTCACGTGCGCGTAGGAGGCGGCGTGTGGATCGTGCGTGACCATCACGATCGTCTTGTGGAAATCCTCGTTCAGCCGCTTCAGAATCTCCAGGACCTCGGTTGCCGAATGGCTGTCCAGATCGCCGGTCGGCTCATCGGCCAGTAACAAAGTCGGGTCGCTCACGATCGCGCGCGCGATCGCAACCCGCTGCTCCTGGCCGCCCGAGAGCTGTTTCGGCAAATGGTTGACCCGGTCTTCGAGTCCGACCAGCTTCAGCGCGGTCAGGACGTGATCACGGCGTTGCTGTGAGGTCAGCTTGGTCAGGAGCAAGGGGAGTTCAACATTCTCAAAAGCCGTGAGAACAGGAATCAGATTGAAGGTCTGGAACACATAGCCAATGTGCTCATTGCGCCAGTGAGCGATCTGGGCATCACTGAAGCGAAAAATATCCTCTCCCTGCACCAGCAGTTCGCCCGAGGTGGGACGGTCGATGGCAGCGATCATGTTCAGCAAGGTGGTTTTGCCGGATCCCGATGGCCCCATCAAGGCCAGAAACTCGCCTTTCGCGATGTCAATCGAGACATCATCGAGGGCTTTTACCTCAAAGGCGTCGCGCTTGAATACCTTGCTGACACCGCGCACCTGCACGACTTTGACATTGGTAGCAACGTTGGTTTCTGCGACTGTGCTCATGATTGCCCCTTGATTTTAATTCTGTCTCCATCTTTCAGATTTTGCGGACCCGCGGTGATGACATTTTCGCCGCCGACCAGACCGTCAACCAGTGCCCCATCGGCGCGCTGATTGGTGATGTGAATCTCGCGCGCCACAGCTTTTCCATCAAAAGCGACGAGCACGATCTTCTTGCCGTCCACATCGCGAATCGCCGCCGAAGGTACGAACACGCCCGTCGGAGCTTTGGAGTTCTTGGAGGGCGCATTCGCCAGGAACCGGACCGTTGCGTTCATTTCCGGGCGCAGCTGGATTCCCGGATACCTGTTCGGATCGAGCACCTGCACCTTGACCTGCACGGTAGCCTTCTGCCGGTTGGCTTCCGGGGAAATCTGCGCGATGACGCCGTTGTACTGCTTATCCGGATAGGCGTCGGTTGTGACGATCCCCTTCTGTGCCGGGCTGATACGCGCGAAATCGGCCTGCGCGATGTCGAGTTCAACCTGCAGATCGTCGAGGTCCGCCAGCGAAACTACCGATCCCTGCGGCCCTCCGGCGGCCGCGCTGGCAAACTGTGCCGTGATCAGTTCACCCTTTTCCGCCGTCCGGTCGAGAATCGTGCCGGTTACCGGCGCGCGAATGACAGTGGCGTCGAGTTGCGACTTGGCGTAGTCCAGCTGACCTTCAGCCTGCGTCAGAGCTCCCTGGGCGCGGAGAATCTCTTCCGGCCGCGGCCCGATCTTCGCCAGTTCAAAGGCCTTCTGTAGCGAGTTGGCGCGTGCCTCGTCGGCCAGATACTTCGCGGTCGCATCATCCAGCGATTGCTTCGACACAACTCCGGAAGCCGCCAGCTCCTTGGTTCGATCAAGCGTCAGCTTGTCATCGGCCGCCATGGCGCGAGCTTCATCGAGGTTGTGCTGCGCTTCCTGGATTTCCTCAGGCCGGGAGCCATGCTGCAATTCCTCGAGGTACGCGCGCGCATTCTCCACCGCACCCTTGGCCTGTTCGTACGACGCGCGGAACTCCTGATCTTCCAGTCGAACCAGCACTTGCCCTTCCTTGACCTTGTCTCCCTTTTCGACTCCGATCCACTCCAAACGTCCGGTCACCTTCGAGTTCACGTTGATGGTATGGTGCGCGACAATATAGCCGGTCGCTGAAAGAACCGTGTCCCCGGCGTCGCTGCTGGGCGCCGATGCGCGCACGACTTCCACTTGCGGAATCTCCGCGGAAAACGCGCGGTAGCCCAGCACCGACAAGCCAAGGACGACAATGATTGCGATCCCGCCAAGGATCACGCGCCGCGCCCAGGCCGGCGGCTCTCCTCCACCCCCGTCGCCGCGCTGCGAGCGGTCGATGCGCAGACTCTGCAGATCTTCGTGTTTTGTGTCAATCGCCATATAAATCAGTACGGTCCAAATTCTGGTTCAGTTTCCCGACGTCATCCACGCAAGGCATTCAGAATATTCTGTCTCGCGGCATGCCAGGCCGGAGCCAATCCGCCAACGAATCCCATGATCAGCGCAAATACGATCGCTGAGATCGCCACCTGCGGGGTGATGCGCAAAGCGAATACGACTTCGCTGAAGGTAACCGCGTTCGATGTGCCGGTTTCCATCCCGTTGAACGGCAACATGAGCAATATCCCCACAAAAGCGCCCAGCAAAGCCAGCAGCAGGGATTCAAGAACGAACGACGTCAGAATCGAGGGTCGGGAGAAGCCGATCACGCGCAGGGTCGCGATCTCGCGCCCGCGGTAAGCAACGGCCGCGTACATTGTGTTCATCGCGGCAAAAATCGATCCTATAGCCATGATAATGGCCACAACGATCCCGATCACCTTGATGGGCGTGCCCGAGCTGGTCTGCTTGGCGTAATAGTCGGTTTCCAACATGCCGTCGAGCTTCAGACGCTGATCGTCGCTGACCCGGTTTTTCAGCGCCTCCGCAGAGATGGGATCGGTGGCGCGAAGATAAGCGGAGGCGAAGCCGCCTTGGCGGTCGAAGTCCGACGCCATCTGATTCACGTCGCCCCACACCTCCGACTCGTAGGCCGAGCCGCCGGCGTCGAAGACGCCAACCACCTTCCAGGAGCCCTTGCCGAATTCCATGGTGTCGCCGATATTGGCGTGAGCAAAGCGCTCGCGAATCGACTTGCTGACCACCACTTCGCGCTGCCCGGGTTCGAACCAGCGGCCTTCCACCAGCTTGACCTTCGGCGGACCTCCGGGCTGGTCGGGCAACTGGCGCATTTCGAGCCCATCGGGCATCATGCCGCGCACCGTCACATTCACTTCGCCAGTGCCATCCTTGCGCGGCAGCACGATCACCACCACCCACTCCCCGGAAGCCATCGGCTCGCCGTGGCTGTCTTTGGCGATTCCCGGAAGCGTCTTCAGCGTCGGAAACAACGATGCGTCAAACCCGCCCGACAACTCCGCCTCCGATCCCTTGCGCAGCACCAGCACGTTGAGCGGGCTGCCGCTGCTGACGAAGGCGCGGTTCAGCCCGGCAACCAGCGCCATCAGGAAGATCGCGGTGGTTACCGTGAGCGCGATGCCCAGAGCGGTCATGATGGTGAGGCCCTTGCGAAGCCTTAAATTCCGGATGTTGTAGCTGATCGGTATCGCCATAAGTGAACTCTTAACTCATCCCGCGTTGTTCAGCCAATGTGCCGCAGTCCTTCCACGATGTTCATTCTCGAGGCGCGATATGCCGGTAAATATCCGCTCACCAGACCGAGGATCACCGCCACGAAGATCGCAATTCCCGCGGTCGGCGCATTGACTCGCATGTCGAGAGGGATTCCCAGACCGATGAAGCGGTGCGTCATCCCGGCGATCAGCGGCATGGCGAGCAATACACCGCAAATTCCGCCGGCGACCGCCAGCGCTACCGCCTCGCTCACAAAGAGCGAGAGCACACGTCGGCTGGTGAAGCCGAGAGCCTTCAGCACTGCAACCTCGCGGGTGCGGCTGCGCACGGACATTGCCATCGTGTTGGCAGAGACCAGCATGATGGCGAACATCACCGCGCCGCAGATGCCCAGAATGAACGCCTTGATATTTCCCAACGAGGCCACGAACCCCAGTTGAAACGCTTTCTCGCTTTCCGTCTTTGTCTGCAGAGGCGAATTGCGGAACATATCGTCAATGGCCCGCGACGCCTCAGCCACGTGATCGGGCGAATCGATTTGTGCCGCGTACCATCCTGCCTGCCCTTTGAACCACGGCACCGCCTCTTCCAGATATTTTGCGTTGAAGTACAGCGCATTTTGCGGAGGATCGCGGTGATAAATGGCGCGAATGGTCAGGTCCAGATTGGCAGGGAAAATGCTCCCCTGCAGCGTGATGTGGTCGCCGATCTTCCAGCCGTACTTCTGTGCCAGGGTCACATCCACCAGGGCGCCCGCGCGGTCCTGCTGCCAGGCCTTGAGTTGGTCCGGAGGAACAATCTTGTCTGACGCGACTTTCAGATACTCATCGGGATCGGTTGCCATCTGGGCGAAGAAATGTTCCGGCCGGTCGTCGATGTAACGGCCGCCAAACCACGTCAGCGGAGCGATCGCGGTCACCCCGGGAACGCTGCGAATCTTGTCGCGATAGTACGCAGGCAGGAAAAACGCTAATGAGACCCGATCTCGAATGATCAGACGCCGCGCCGCCTCGGGCGCGACCTGGTCCACATAAAACGAGCGCCAGATGCAGATCATCAGCGTAAGCAAGAGCAGCGAGACGCTGATGCTCGCCAGAGTGAGCAGGCTGCGACGTATATTTCGCCGGAACACATTGCGCACCACGAAGCTTCCCATGGTCATACGGTTCTTCCTCAACCAATGTGGCGCAGTCCGTCCACGATGTTCACCTGCGATGCATGATAGGAAGGCAACGCGGAGCTGAGCAGCCCGACAACTCCGGAAGTCAGCAGCGCGAGAACCCAGATTTCCGGCGTTACCTTCATGGGGAAGAAACTGAAGAATTGCGGAGAATGAGTGGCGGCATACACCAGCATCCAGCCCATGCCGGCGCCGATGAATCCGCCCACCAGCGACAGCGCTACCGCCTCGCTGACGAACAATCCCAGCACGCTGCGCCGCGTGAATCCGAGAGTCTTCAGCACCGCGACTTCCCGCGTGCGCTCCCGGATCGACATCGCCATCGTGTTTGCCGACACCAGCAGGGTCGCAAAAACGACCGCCGAGCAGATACTCAAAATGAACGCCTTCACATTGCCCAACATGGCCACAAACTCCAGGCCAAACGCCTTCTCGCTCTCTGTCTTGGTGGGCTGCGGCGAATTCCGGAACATGTCATCGACCGCGCTGGCGATGGTGCTCACATCCGACGGCGAGGCCGCCAGAATACTGAAGGTACCAGCCTGTCCTTTGAAAAAAGGAACCGCCTCTTCGACATACTTGCTGTTGAAATAGACCGACTTGTTATCCGGATCGGTGTGAAAGATCCCGCGGACATATAGCTCCAGATTGACGGGGTAGATGTCGCCCATGAGGACGATGCGGTCGCCCAGCTTCCATCCGTACTTCTTCGCCAGGTAATCGTCGACGATGACGCCCTGCCGGTCCCGCTGCCAAGCCAGTATCTGATCTTGCGGCATGTGGATGTCGCGGTAGACCTTGAAGAACTCGTCGGGGTCGGTACCGAAGCGCGCGAAAAAGTTCTCCGGCTTCTGATCTTTATAGATTCCGCCGAACCATGACACCGGCACAACCGCCAGCACGCCCGGGATCGCGCGGATCTTGTCGCGGTAGTACATCGGCAGACTGAAAGTCAGCGATACCCGATGGCGTACCACCAGTCGTTGAGCCGATTCGGCGCTTCCCTGATCGAGATAGAACGCGCGCCAGATGGTCATCATCAACGTGAGCAGCAGCAAAGAAAAGGCGATGCTCAACACTGTCAGAGTGCTGCGGCGCTTGTTGCGAAATGCGTTCTTGGTGACGAACCGGGTCAACGTCATGACCGTTGCACTCCAGAAGTAAGCGTGCGGCGTGCAAGAGAGAGAGAAACACCGCCCCGAGCCTTCAAGCATAATCGAAGGTCGCCGCTCGCGACAACCGGTCGAGGACTCGGATTCTCTATCTCCGTCACGACTTTCAGCGCCTTCCCTATCATTCTTCCATGCTGTCGGAGCCAACTCCGTCTCACAAGTGGAGATCGTCATCGCGACTGGATGACAAATGTCACACAGAACTCCACATAACAATGTCAACTCCTGCTGCGGTGGTAAAGTTACGGTGCGAACCAGGAAGCGGAAAGGTCGAAGGAATGGCCGGAGCCGAGCGCAACTCACGTCGCCGCGGTACTCGGAGATCCGTCTCTCAAGCACGCGCTCTTCGCAAACGGGAGACGCTTTGTTCTGTTATGTCTGCTGCTTGCTTGCTGGTCGCGACGTGTCTTGGGGCCGGATGCCTTATGGCACAGGCGCCCGACCCCGGCCAGCGAAGTGCGAAAGCCCCGCCGGCATCCCAGGGCACTCACCTCACTGCTGATCAGGACCACCAGCGTCTCATGGATCTGCTTCACATCCAGACGCTGCGGCGAGGGGCCGACGGTGATCCCAAGTCTCCGTATGCGGCGAACTACGATGAATCCAAAGCCGGTTCGAATCTGAATCTTCCCGATCCCCTGCGCCTCGACAACGGCAAGAAGGTCACTACTTCGAAAATGTGGTGGCAGAAGCGCCGGCCGGAGATCGTCGAAGACTTTGACCGCGAAATCTATGGCCGAGCTCCGCGGAGTGTCCCCGCTGTGCATTGGGAAGTAATCAGCCAGCAGGCCGAAGCCATCGGGGCCTTTTCGGTTGTCAGCAAAAAGATCGTTGGACACGTCGACAACTCTGCGTTTCCTGCCGTTACGGTGAACATCGATCTGACACTCACTACACCCGCAGATGCGAAGGGTCCGGTTCCGGTGATGATGGAATTGGGCTTGAGCCCGCAAGTGCTTGCGCTCATCGCCAAGCGGTTTCCAGACCTGATGGCTGGCGCAGGGAAGTGGCGCGAGGAAGTATTGGCGAAGGGATGGGGCTACGCGGAATACATCCCGACCAGCGTCCAGCCCGACAATGGTGAAGGGCTGGCCGAAGGCATCATCGGGTTGTCCAATCGCGGCCAGCCTCGCAAGCTCGACGATTGGGGCGCTCTGCGCGCGTGGGCCTGGGGCGCCAGCCGGGTCCTCGATTATTTCGAGACTGATCCATCGGTGGATGCGAAACAGATTGGAATCGAAGGCCACTCCCGCTACGGCAAAGCCGCTCTGCTTGCCATGGCCTATGATCCGCGATTTGCGATTGCCTATATCAGTTCGTCGGGAGAAGCTGGCGCAAAATTGTATCGCCGCAATTTCGGGGAGCAGATCGGGAATATCGCCGGCACCGGCGAATACCACTGGATGGCAGGCAACTTCCTGAAGTATGCGGGGCCGCTGACGGAAAAAGATCTTCCTGTCGACGCCCACGAATTGATTGCGCTTTGTGCGCCGCGCCCCATCTTTGTCGGCGCCGGCACGACAGCCGCGGGGGACGGCTGGGTAGACGCCAAGGGCATGTTCCTGGCAGAAGTTGCTGCCGGTCCGGTATATCGGCTTCTCGGAAAGAAGGATCTCGGCGTCACCGAGTTTCCTCCCGTCCTGACACAGCTAATCGATGGGGACCTCGGTTTCCGGCAGCATAGTGATGGGCATACGCCGGCGCCGAATTGGCCCACTTTCCTGACTTTTGCGAGCCGATACATCCATGCTCCTGCGCCGGGGCGGTGAAACACAACGATCGCCGAAACCTCGCAGGTGCCCCAACTTAGGGCTGATCCACCAGCGTTTTTTGGGCACAATGACCTTACTTTCGTAACTCGAAGCCGCGCGCCTGCGGCGATATTCTCTTTGCATACCACGGATCTCTGCCAGTCCAAGCCTTGCGCGCTCTGACGCGAGAGGTTCGCGATGGGATGGAGCGAGAGAGAGAAATGCCTACGAAAATCGGCCACTTTGAAATCCTGAGTGAACTGGCGAAATCGCCCACGGGCGCGGTCTACAAGGCCAACGACCCTGAGAGTGGGCAGACGGTTGCCCTGAAGGCGATCCAGTTAAGTGCGTTCGGAGAGAATGCCGGTGCGTTGGAACAAGCACTGATGGCCGAGGTGGAGAGCACGAAGGCTTTCAGCAGTCCGAATATTACGAACGTCTACGGCGCGGGCGAGATGGAGGGCCAGTTCTGCGCTGCGATGGAATACATCCAGGGAAACAGCATTGCCACCATGCTGGCGCGCAGGGAAGGATTCACCATCTGGGATTTGCTCGACATTGGCCGCCAGTTGTGCAGCGGGCTCGATTACGCGAAATCGCAAGGCATCGTCCACTACAGTCTGGAACCCGCAAAAATCATGTGTGGCTGGGATGGCACAGTAAAACTGCTGGGATACGGGATGTCGAGTGTCGGCAAATTTGCACACTTGGTTCCCGAAGCATTGTCTTCGACCCTTTACTACATGTCGCCGGAGCAGGTGCAGGATCAGCCGATGGATGCCCGATCGAACCTGTTCAGCCTGGGAGCCATGTTCTACGAAATGGTGACGGAACGGAAGGCATTCGACCGTGAGGACGCCGAGTCCCTGCGGCAGAGCATTGTCGACAGCACGCCCGTCGCTCCGGTTCACGTCAATCCCAAGGTACATCCTTTGCTCAGCGACCTCATCATGAAGACGTTGTCGAAGGATCCCGCGGAGCGGTATCAAAGCGGCCGCGAGTTGCTTGACGATCTCGAGAAGTGCAAGGAATCGAAGCCGGCGGCCGCGGCCAAGAAAGCGGAATCAGCCAAGGGATTGAACGTACCCACTGCTGCAAAGGCCGCTGCCCAGGCCAAGTTTGTCGCCTCAGCCAGACCCGCGGCATCGCCGGCCGCGGCCAAGCCGGCAGCGCCGGTGGCGCGTCCAGTGACGCCGAAGCCGCCCGTGGCGCCGGCACCACCGAAGCCTCCGGCAGCTCCCGTCGCCCGAAGCGTCGCTCCGTCCATCCCTGCGCCGAAGCCCGCGCCTGCGGTTCCGAAAGCCGCGGCAGCGGCAGCCAGCGCCGGCAGCGGCTACAGCGCTCCGCCAGCGGATTCATCTGAGGTCGAACTCGATCTGTCCGACAGCTTCATCGCTTCGAGCGTGAAGGCAACGATTGAACCCACCGAAACCCAGCCCGCCTCCATGTCTGCCGCAGTGATCGATGAGCCGCAAGTGGAAACCTTCGAACCTCAGGCCGTCGAAGATGGCCCGGGCATCGCGGTCGATCCGATGATGGCCGAAGGAGGCCAGGGCGGCGGAGGCACCAGCTTCTCCGAGATTTCCGAGCTGCCTCCGCTGAAAGAAAGCTATATTGCTCCGCCTCCGCCTCCGCCCCCGGCCGAGACGGTTCCGGCGCCTACGCCTTCCCGGCCGACTGTCTATCAGGGAACTCATCGGCGCGAAGAGAAACCCAAAGTACAGACGCGGGAAGTGGCGGAAAAAGCCATCAAGGAAATCAAGACCGTCCCGCCCAAGCTGATGATGTACGCCCTCGGGGGCGCCGGCGCCCTGATTCTGCTGATCGGAATCGGCGTGACCTACTACATCCACGGTCTGAACAGCGACGACGATCTGGGGGATACCAAAACCACGGCAGTCCAGGAAACCCCGGCACAAGATGCGACCCAGCCCGCGCAGCCTGCGGCCCAGCCGGCGCAAAGCGCCCCGGCTCCGGCTGCGGCGCAACCGGAAGAGACGCAATCCGAGCCGGACGCAGCTGAACCTGCCCGCGGCGGCCGAGCCCACGGATCACACAGGAAAGCGGCGCCGGCTGCCCCTGTGATCATTCCCGGACAGATGGCGCTCGACTCGACACCGCAGGGTGCGCAGGTCGCTGTCGATGGCAGAACCGATCCCAGTTACGTCACACCGTTTCTGCTCACCAGTCTGCAGCCGGGCGAACATTCCATCACGGTGAGCAAGGCCGGTTATGTCACCAACTCACGGCAGGTCAACGTGGCCTCCGGAACCCGCGCTACCGTGGTCGTCCATCTCTCGCAGCTCGTGGCGACTCTGGTGGTCAGCAGCGACCCAGCCGGCGCCAGTGTCTATGTGGACGGACGCGACACGGGAGTCAAAACGCCCGCCCAGGTCAGCGTCGATAAGGGCCGCCATGTGGTCCTGGTCCGCAAGATGGGCTATATCGACGAAACCATGGGCACGCAATTCGTGCTTGGCCAAACCTTCAATTTCGCTCCGGCCCTGCGGCCTCTGGGCAACGTCGACAGCATTCACACCGTCGGCAAGATGTCTCGGTTGTTCGGCGGAAAAGGTGTGCAGGCGGGGCAGGCCACGGTCAGCATCCACACCGAACCTAAAGGCGCGCAGGTAGCGATCAACCAGCACATCATGGACAAGAATTCTCCGCTGGAAATCGCGGTGGATCCCGGGAATTACGTTATCGATATCACTTTGACGGGATACGCACCGGTTCGCAAGGTGATTACGGCGGACAAGGGTGGAAAGATCGTCATCGACGAGACGCTGCAGCCGCAGTAGGCTCTCGCCCCGCCCTCAACGGCTGTATCCATAGCTCGCCGGCAGCAATCCGCTTCCTGACTTCTCCACATGCGGCTTTGTGCGTTCTGTTTTTGCTCTCCCGAATTAACCTCACGTTCATCTTCCCGAAACTCCCTGGAAATATTTCGTTCTTATGATTGCTGCACCATCCCCGTTACAGGACCGGTGTAAGCACTGCGGCTGGGGCGTCCGCTGTCATCACCATACTGGCTGTGCGGGCACCAGGAGGACGTGAGAATGGAAAAACCTAGACTAGAAGCCCCCAGAATGTCGATTGCGCCTATGGTCGCGCTGATTGTCGCTCTGGGATTGACCGCTCTGCCCTCATCTGCGGCCTCTAAGCCTGCCCCCAAGGATGCGGCGGCAGGTGCACTGACTGCAACGCCCATCAAGCACCTCGTGGTCATTTTTCAGGAGAATGTGTCTTTCGACCACTACTTCGGAACCTACCCGCATGCGACCAATCCATCCGGAGAACCCCGATTCTTTGCGGTTCCCAACACTCCCACCGTTAACGGTCTGAGCAACGCTCTTTTGAACACCAACCCGAACTTGAATCCAGTCAACGGCGCCGGCGCCTCCAATCCATTCCGCCTTGACCGCGCCCAGGCGTCCACCAACGACCAGGACCACGCGTATACTCCCGAGCAACTGGCGTTCGATGGCGGGTTGATGGATCTGTTTCCTCTCAATACAGGGACTGCCGGTCCGCCGCCTTCCGGGTCCGGTGTAACCGCGACCAACGGACTGGTGATGGGCTACTACGACGGCAACACGGTCACCGCGATGTGGAACTACGCCCAGCACTTTGCCATGAACGACAACTCCTATGGGACCACCTTCGGCCCGTCCAGTCCTGGTGTGGTGAATCTGATTTCCGGGCAGACCAACGGGGTGGTGGCAACCCTGAACGGCACAGCCTACGAGGTGAACGGCGGCGCCGACGGATCGTTGACACTGATCAACGATGCCGATCCGATCGGTGACGTCTGCTCCTCTCCTACGCGCGGACAGGCCACCATGGGAAGCAAGAACATCGGCGATCTGCTCACGGCGGCCGGGGTGAGCTGGGGAGGATTTATGGGCGGATTCAACCTCTCCATCGTGAACCCGAATGGGACGACGGGTTGCAAGCGGAGCACAACCTCCGATGTCACCGGGGTCACAGAGACCGATTACATCCCGCATCACTCGTTCTTCGCATATTGGAGCACCACGGCCAATTCCCAGCATACCCGCCCGGCGAGTCTCGCCGAGGTCGGGCATGATGGCCAGGCCAATCACCAGTACGACATCCTGGACTTCTATGCGGCTGCCGCCGCCGGCCGTTTGCCCTCCGTGAGCTTCCTCAAGGCGCCCGGCTATCAGGATGGCCACGCGGGCTATTCCGACCCGCTCGACGAGCAGACGTTCATCGTGAACACGGTGAATTTTCTCGAAACCCTGCCTTCGTGGGCCAGCACGGCGGTCGTCGTCGTCTACGACGATTCCGACGGCTGGTACGACCACCAGATGGGACCAATCGTCAACCAATCCATAGGAACCGCCGATGCCCTTACCGGACCCGGAGCTTGCGGTACTGCTGCGACCTCTTTGCCGGGTTTCAACCCAACCGCGAATCCGCATGCTCTCGGCCGCTGCGGCTACGGTCCGAGACTGCCTTTGCTAGTGATCTCGCCCTGGTCGAAGCCGAATTTCGTTGATCACACCGTGACTGACCAGACTTCAGTCATACGCTTCGTGGAAGACAACTGGCTCGGCGGTGAGCGTGTTGGCCAGGGGTCTTTCGACGGGATCGCCAATTCGATCGGGCAGATGTTTGACTTCACCCGGTTCCGCGGCGATGGGCTCCTGTTCCTCGATCCGAGCACGGGAGAAAGGAAGTACTAAGCACCGATACGCGTGTGAACGGGCATGCGAACGAATCCTCGCATGCCCGCGTATTTTTCGGAGATAATCTCCCAGTTCGATTCCAGGGGGCCAGACTGTCGGTCACACGACGAGCATTTCTCCTGCGGAGCGGAATCACGGCCGTGGCTGCCGCTCTTCCTCAAGGCGCCTCTCGCAAATCCGCGCCGAGGTTTCGCACTCAGCTCAACGCGAACTCGCTTGCGCGCTTTGTCGATCCGCTCCCCATTCCGCCGATCGCCATGCCGGAAGGCTATCGCGCCAGTCCAGACGACCCAGCCACAAAGATTCCCTACTTCCGGATTCCGATGCTGCAGTTCGAGGCCAAGATCCATCGTGATCTGAAGCCTACGCGTCTGTGGGGCTACGGTGGGAGTTCGCCCGGTCCGACATTCGAAACGCGCAACGGTGAAGCGCTTCTGGTTGAGTGGGTCAATGAATTGCCGACGTTACACTTCCTCCCCATCGACCACTCCATTCACGGAGCAGAACGGGACAAGCCCGAGGTGCGCGCTGTCGTTCACCTGCACGGCGGAAAGACTCCTGCGGAAAGCGACGGATATCCGGAAAACTGGTACGTGCCAGGGAAGTCCGCTCTCTATCACTATCCAAACCGCCAGGACGCCACCATGCTCTGGTATCACGACCACGCGTTGGGGATTAACCGCCTGAACATCTTTGCCGGACTGCTGGGCGCGTTTTTGGTGCGGGATGCCTTCGAAGATTCGCTCGATCTGCCTCGTGGCAAATACGAGATCCCACTGCTGGTCTATGACAGGATCTTCGACCCGGAGGGGCAACTGATCTATCCCGTTTCCGGCGACCCCAACAAACCCTGGACTCCGGAAGTTTTCGGCGACGCAATCCTCGTCAACGGGAAGCTGTTTCCCTATTTCGACGTCGAGCCGCGGATGTACCGCTTTCGCGTGCTGAACGGATCGAACGCTAGACTGCTGCACCTATCGCTGTCGAAAGGCGCAGTTTTTCACCAGATCGGCACAGATCAGGGTTTATTGCCGGCGCCCGTCAAACTCGAACGCGTGGATCTTGCCCCGGCTGAGCGAGCGGATCTGCTGGTCGATTTTTCCGGAGCAGCCGGGGACCAGATCGTCTTGAACAACGACGCTTCCGCGGTCATGGAGTTCGGGGTTGCGCGCAAGGCTACTTCCAATTCGGTGCGTCTCCCCAAACAGCTGCGCACCGTCGAGAAAATCGCAGAGTCTTCCGCGGCTAGAACGCGCACGCTCAGTCTGGTGGAAGTCGATGATGCGGTGGAAAGGCCGGTGACCATGCTGCTCAACAACGCACACTGGAGTATGCCGGTTACCGAAAATCCGCGGCTGGATTCGACAGAAATCTGGGGCCTCGTGAACACGACGGACGATGCTCACCCCATTCACCTGCATCTGGTCCGATTTCAGATTCTTGATCGCCGGGCCTTTGATGTAGCTGCTTATTGGAGCACGGGCGCGCTGAAGTTTACAGGTCCCGTACAGCCACCGGATCCTGCGGAAGCCGGATGGAAGGATACGGTCCGCGCTGATCCGGCGATGGTGACTCGCATTATCGCGCGCTTTGAAGGATTCCCCGGGCGCTACGTGTGGCACTGCCACATCCTCGAGCATGAGGACAATGAGATGATGCGCCCTTTTGATGTAGTGAAATCGTGAGGAGTCGGATTAGTTCGGCAGCTTGAAGTCGATCGTCACCTGGGTCTCGATTTCCACTGGCTCGCCATTCAACAGATAGGGAGCGTACTTCCATTGCTTGACCGCATCGGAAGCGGCGCGAGCGAGCTGCGTCGGTCCACTCAAAACCTTGACCTTGGTGATTGTGCCGGTCTTCGAAATCGTGGCCAGGAGGCGAACCGAACCCTCAATCCGCATCTGGACGGCACTGGTCGGATAAATTGGTTCCACTTTCTTGAGCAGCAATCCTTGCGACACTCCCTGCGAGATGTTCAATTTCTCGAGCACCGGTTTCGGAGTGCTCACTGCCGTCAGGGCTGGAAGCGGCTCACCGGATGCCGGCGCGGCAATGCCCATTACGCTTGGGGCTGGCGCATCCGCGGGGCTTTGGGGTTTCGCCTTGAGGGAGGGAACTGCTCCCCCTTTGACTACCAGCGGCATCTCGCTGGGCTTAGCCGGCGTGCTGGTTTTCGTTGCATGCTCCGCGGACTTGGCTGAAGACGAGCTCTCTTCGGAAGAATGTTCACTCTCTTCGTTGTTGACTGCGGAAGTCTCCGGCTTGCTGGTCTCAGGTGCGGGCTGCACAGCATTTGGCACAGGCACCGCTGGCTCCGGCTTGACCCCTGCGGCAGATGCGGGAGCGGAGGACGCCGGTGCAGGCTGCGTTCCCGTTGTTGCACTTGGTGCGATATTGACGGAGGAAGTGCCGTGGGAGCGGCTGCCGAGGTAACTCCACGCGACGTACCCCACGACTCCAACCAGCACCACCGCGACGAGTCCAAGCAATATCTTCTTGCTGCCGCCCGATGACTCCTCCGGCGCATTGGCGCCGCCAAAAGTAAAGGAGGGAGCCGGCGAACTCGCCGCCACGGCTGCGGCTGGTTCAGCCGTTGTGGCACTCTCCAGAATATTGTCGTCTTCCTCCACGGTGGCCGGCAGCGCTGCAGGCGGGACGTCTACCGTGCGCGCGGGTGCCGGCGCGCTCGCCGCGCTACCAGTTGGAGCAGGGAAGCTGGGAGCACTGAAGCCCGGAGCCGCAAGGCTGGGCGAAGGAGTGGCTTTGATCTCCGCTGCTGGCGCGGGAACCGGCGAAATCGGCGCCGAAGGCTCGGGAGCCCTGGCTGCAGGAACCGGCGGGGCGCTGACTTTTCTGGCTGGCGCTTGGCTGGCGACGCCAAACTGGCTGCCAACCGGAGTCCCTTCAGGTCGTGGGATCGCTCTTGGCGCGGCCGGAACTGGGGCCGCTTTCGGTGCACCAGGCGCTGCCGGACGGGTCGCAGCCGGGGCCGACAGCGTTGCTGCGGGCTTTCCAGATTCGCCCTTCCGCAACAGTCCGCGGGCTACGCGTAAAGTTCCTTTGGCTTGATCGACATTGATCGGTTTGGTCAGGACCAGGTTGGCGCCGATACGAAATGCTTTGGCCACCCCGGCCTGACCTTCCACGACGGCTACCGCAAGCGATGACTGGTTGGACACCGAATTGCGTGCGCTCTTGAACAACAGGGTGGCATTCTGCTCGTTATCGCAGTCAACCACGACCGCATCAAAGTGCTCTCCCATCAGCTTCTTGACCGCAGCAAAGGGTTCCGCGCAGGCTTCCACGCTGAACTCCAACTCGCTCAGCACCTGTGTCACCGTGCGGGCGATCTTTTCCTCGGGGCAGAACAGAAGAGCTTGGTAAGCCATACCAAGTTCATCGTAGGTACACGCGTAAGGGGCAGCAAGTTACTCCAGTAATTCGAATTTTCGAGATTTCTGTGGCCCTCGCGCGGGTCACGCCGAATCCTTTTAAGGCCAGAAAGACGAGTACCTTACAATAGCGCTCAATGCACCTTCCCCGTGGGCGATTGCCGATCTGGCTGAAGATTGTCTGGACGCTCTGGTTGGCTGTTTGGGCGCCGCTCTATTGGCGGCAATATGGTCTGCAGAATTTTCTTTTCTTCTGCGATCTCGGCAATATCCTGATCGGAATCGGGCTGTGGTTGGAAAGTTCGCTGATTTTTTCCTGGGTGGCATGCGGCCTGCTGCTCTTTCAAACCCTCTACACCATCGATCTTGCCGGGGCCGTGATAGCCGGAGTCCATCTCATCGGCGGGACCGAGTATATGTTCGACCCCGGCTTGTCGCTGACCATCCGTCTTTTAAGCCTGTTTCATATCGCGACGCCTCCGTTGCTGCTTTGGGCTCTCTGGCGGCTGGGCTACGATCCGCGCGGATGGAAACTGCAGACGCTCACTGCGTGGGTGGTCGTCCCGATCAACTATTTTTGGCGCGGAAATCAGGATGTGAACTGGGCTCGCGGCCTGTTTTTTCATGAGCAGCATGCCGTGCCCGGCTTGCTCTATCTCGCGGCGTATCTGGTTCTGGTTCCTCTCTGTGTTTACCTTCCAACCCACTTCCTTCTGCAATGGGGAGCGGCGAAGCTACGATCGACGTGACGGAGGAACCGAGTCAGTTTTGCTCTGCTGGTCTTTCCCCTCATCCCGCAAATCGGCGATCCTCTGTGCGACACTGGCCGTCTTGGCGCTGTCCGAACCTCCCGCGCCCCCGAGGATCAAAGTCTGGGAGGGCTGCGCTAGCCCACTGCCCGCCTGTTCCACGATCTGCATAATGCGCAACAGCAGCTCTTCGCGGATCGCGGCGAATTCGTTGTAATCGCGCGTCAGGATGTAGCAGAAGGCCTCGGCCGTGTGGGAACTTCCCGTAATGTCCGTCAGGCGAACGCGAATGCTGCTGCTTTCTACCTTGGGATGGGCGTCCAGCAAACGGCGTACGTCCTCCAGCAGCTGGCGAAGCTGTTCCACCTTCGTGTCGGGCCGCAGGCCGAGGTTGGTCTTGAAGAGAATCTTGTCGCGACGGCTGAAATTCTCGACATTAATCGTCGCCACCGTGCCGTTCGGAATCGCCAGCAGAGTGCGCTCGTCGGTCCGCACGCGCGTGGATCGCAAGCCGATATCCTCCACGGTTCCGGTTCGATCGCCAAAGCGGCAGACGTCGCCCACTCGCATGACCTCGTCGCCGAGAACCGAAACTCCTCCAAACAGATTCTCAATCGTCTTCTGAGCTCCAAAACCGATAGCCAGACCGCCAATGCCCAAGCCGGCCAGGGCTGTACTCATGTCGAAGCCCAGGCTCCTGAGGACGGCGAACAGGCCGATGACAAAGACGCTCGCCTTGATGATCCGTTCGCCCAGCAACATGAGCGATCCGGTGCCTACATGCCCGTGAGCCAGAGCCCGAGCGCGCACGCGATGCAACGACCAGCGAATCACGCGCCACAGGATCCAGGTGGCGCCGATGATCAGGGCGACATACGAAGTCTGGAAGTAATAATGCCGCTGCAGCAGCGGCATACGCAGGTAGTGGGTCAGCCATTGATGAACAAGGGTTCCCACCAGCAGCCAGACCGGGCCCGAGACCGAACGCCAGCGCGCGACATCGAGTTGCCCGCGCCGCCGCGCCCACCAACGCACCGGGATTTCCAGCACCGCCAGAACCAGCCATCCGACTCCCGCCGCGACGGGCACGCCCAGCAGCAGAGCTAGCCACTGCCAAAGCGGCATCCCCGCGACCTGGTGCTTGACCAGAACGCCGGGGAGTTTGTGTTCGACCTGGCGCGCCTCGACCTCGTCATAGAGTTCGGGAACCTTGGCCAGCGTTTCCGCTGAGATTAGCCAGATTTTTCCCGCGCTCGAATCCGAAACACGCACCATGTCCAAATCGACCTCGACGTCGCCCGAAGACATCGCGCCCAGTTTCTGGTGTCCCAGCGCAATGCCTTCCTGCGGGACGCCGTCGGGCTGCGTGAAGCTGCCCAGTGGGCCGCTGAATGCCCCATCCATCACCGCTTTGAGTTGCTTGGCGACGTCCTCGCCCTCGGTCTGGCGTCGCACCGCGCTCATCTGCAGATATTGTGCGGCGATGCTGTAATCGCCCGATTGCGCGGCTTTCAGAAATCCGAGAGCAGCGCCCGAAGGCGTAGTGCGGCCGAGAGGATCGGTTGGCGACGTGGAGGCGGCTGAAGTGGACGAAGGCGCCGTGAGTACCCCGCCCAGAGCCGTCTGGCACGGGCAGGGAAGGCCAAAACATAGACCCAGCGCCAGCAGAAACGCCGCCCGAGCCAATAAGCGCATCATCGATTCCAAGGTGAACATGAGAAGCAGCGCACGCCTCTTGGTGAGGCTCGAAAAGTTGAGTTCATTGTATCGAAACGGTCCGGCGACCGTCAGAACTATCCCCGCTTGGGACGGTAGATATGCGTGCTCGTGCCGAAGAAGACTTCCGCCGATTCCATTACCGTTTCTGAGAGCGTCGGATGAGGATGAATCGTGAGTGCGACATCGCGTGCCTGCGCCGCCATTTCGATCGCGAGCACGCCTTCGGCAATCATTTCGCCCGCGCTGACGCCCACAATACCGATGCCCAGCACGCGCTCGGTGTGCGGATCGAAGATGAGCTTGGTCATTCCTTCAGGGCGGTCGAGCGTGACCGCGCGCCCGGAAGCGGCCCAGGGAAATTTCGCGACTTTGATCTCGCGATTCTCCTTTTGTGCCTGTGTTTCGGTGATGCCGGCCCACGCGACTTCAGGATCGGTGAACACCACGGCCGGAATCGCGTTGGGTTCGAACGCGACCTTATGCCCGGCAATCGCTTCCACGGCGGTCCGGCCTTCGTGGGAAGCTTTGTGCGCCAGCATGGGCTCGCCGACCACGTCACCGATCGCGTAGATCGAAGAATCATCGGTCTGCAGTTGTTGGTTGACCTGAATGAATCCCTTAGGGCCGACGCGAACGTGAGTTTTCTCCAGGCCCGGAATCTCCGAATTCGGCTTCCGCCCCACCGATACCAGTACGCGGTCGAAGACCTTTTCCTGGGTGGTGCCGTCTTGCGCCCTGAGCGTGGCGCGAATCCCGGTGCCCTCATCCTTCACCGAAGCCACGGTCGTGTTCAGCAGAATCCCATCCAACAACTTTTCCAGACGCTTGTGCAGCGGCAGCACGAGATCGCGGTCCGCCCCCGGAAGCAAGCCGGCCAGCATCTCGACGACCGTCACCCGCGTGCCAAGCGCGGCGTAAACGGAGCCCAGTTCGAGACCAATGTATCCGCCGCCGACAACCAGCAGGCTGCCAGGAATATCTTCGAGATTCAGCGCCCCCGTCGAATCCATCATGCGGGGCGTGTCGAGTTTCAGGGTCGGAATGATGGCAGGACGCGATCCAGTCGCGATCACAATGCGGTCGAAAATCAACGACTCCTCTGAGCCGTCGGTCTTCGTCACGCGAAGCCTATTCGAATTCTCGAACGCCGCGCGACCCCGCACATACTGGACCTTGCGTTGCTTCGACAGGATGCCCAAGCCGCCGGTCAGCTTGCTGACCACGCCCTCTTTCCACGAGCGCAGCCGCGCGAGGTCGATTTTGGGCGCGGCGAATTCGATTCCCCAGTCTTTCGATTGCTCGGATTCTTCAATGAGCTTGGCGACATGCAGAAGCGCCTTCGACGGAATGCAGCCGCGATACAAACACACGCCCCCGGGATTCACCTCCGGATCGATGAGGGTCACCGTCATGCCGAGATCGGCCGCAAGAAAAGCGGCAGCGTAGCCTCCGGGCCCGGCGCCGATGACTGCGAGAGAGATGTTCGATGAGTCTGACATGAGAGCTTTTCAACCACAGATGGCACTGAGGTTCAGAGGGAATCTCTTTTTCCTGCCTCTGTGTTCTCTGTGGTCCAAGGTTTACTACCCTTGCACCGATAGCAAAAATGGCTGTTCGAACGCTTCCGCGATCCAGCGGAGAAAACGTGCGGCGTCGGCGCCGTCGATAAGTCGATGATCGTACGACAGCGAAAGTGGAAGAATCAGCCGCGGTTCGAACTTCCCGCCTTCTTTCGACTCGATCCATTCCGGCTCCATCCGGGAGCGCGAAATGCCAAGAATCGCCACCTCCGGCAGATTCACGATCGGGGTAAAGCCAATGCCGCCGATGCCGCCCAGATTCGTGATGGTAAACGTGCCGCCTTCCATGTCGGCCGGCGTCAGCTTCTTGTCCCGCGCCTTCCGGGAGAGCTGCGACAACTCGACCGCCAGCTCGACGATATTCTTTTTGTCCACATCCCGGATCACCGGAACCAGCAGGCCGCGATCGGTGTCGGCGGCAACGCCGATGTGGATGTACTGCTTGTAAACGATCTCTTCTTTCTCGATATCGATCGAGGCGTTGAACTGCGGGAAAACCTTGAGCGCCGCGGCGCAAACCTTCAGCGCGATGGCCGTCACCGTCATCTTGCCGCCGGCTTCTTCGGCCTTGGGAGCAAAGCGGGCGCGCAACTGCTCGAGTTCGGTGATGTCGGCGCGATCGTGCTGCGTGACATGCGGGATCGTATTCCAGGACTCTGCCAGGTGTTCGGCCGTCTTCCGCCGGACTCCACGCATCGACACTCGTTCGATCTTGCCCCATTTGGCGAAGTCGGGCAGCGGAGTCGTCGCCGTGCGGGCGCGGGCCGCCGGAGCCTGAATGGCACTCGTCGCAGCCGCGAGCAGCCCTTTGGCGTGAGCTTTGACGTCCTCTTCGCTGATGCGTCCGCCAGGCCCCGTTCCTTTCACCTCATAGATATCAACGCCTAACTCGCGGGCCAGCCTGCGCACGTGCGGCGCGGCCGGAATGGGCTGCCGATTCTCTGTTCCGGCAACTTTGCCCAGCTGTACCGGCATCGTGAATACGGGAGGCACGGGCAATGGTTGATCGGGAGGCAGCGCCTGTTCCTCGGTTTTACCTTCCGCGCGAATCGCCGCCTGAAATGCCAGCCGCGCTCCATGCTGCCCGGAGACATGCTCCACCGGCGCGGTGCGCGGGCGGGCGGCTTCCTGCTTAGGCGGTGCGCCGCCTTCGAGCGTGAAGATGACTTGGCCAACTTTGATCTTCTCGCCTTCTTTCACTTTCACTTCTTTCACCACCCCAGCAACCGACGACGGCACCTCGACCACCGCCTTGTCCGTCTCCAATTCCATCACCGGCTGGCCCTCGGAAACCCGCGCCCCGGGGGCAATCATCAGGCGAACCAGATCTCCCTGCGAGATGTTCTCCCCAAGCTCTGGAAGTGTGAACTCGGCAGGGCCAGTGGTCGCGGCCGCGGCCGAAGCAGCGGCCTGGTCTACCGAAGGTGAAGCAACCGCGGGTCCACTCGCCTTGGCGGGAGTTGCCGGAACTTGAGAAGCTGCTGCAACCTGAACCGGAGATGCCGACGGAGATTTAGCTTCGCTGCCGTTCTTGCCTTCGGCTCCGTCGACGGTGAAGATCACCTGTCCGACCTTGATCTTGTCGCCCTCTTTCACGCGAATTTCCTGGACGGTTCCGCTGACCGATGACGGCACTTCGACCACCGCCTTGTCGGTTTCCAGCTCCATGACCGACTGGCCGCTGCTGACCTTTGCTCCAGGAGCAACCATCAGGCGGACGAGGTCGCCCTGTTCGATGTTTTCGCCCAGCTCAGGAAGTTTGAATTCGATCAATTGCTGATAGTCCTTTATTCAAAATTGTCTGGCGTCATCTCGAGCGAGGCGTCTACGAACCGAGAGATCTCGCCCGCAATGCTGCTGCTCGCGGAACTCCGCGCCGCCCCGAAAAAATGCGCGGCTTCGGAACACGCCTCCTATTTCACTGCCGGATTTGCCTTCTCCGGATTGATCCCTAACTCCTGCACCGCGCGCTTCACCACATCCGCGCCAATCTTGTTCTCTCGCGCCAGCGCTCCGAGTGTCGCCAGCACGATGTGCTTGGCGTCGACTTCGAAAAAGTCGCGCAGCGCCTCACGATTCTCGCTGCGTCCAAAGCCGTCGGTTCCGAGAGAAACCAGCTGTCCCGGAATCCACTTCGCCAGGCTCTCCGGCAGAACTTTCATATAGTCGGACGCGGCAATGAACGGCCCCGGAGCATCCTTCAGTGTTTCAGTAACGTAAGGGACCTTCGCGGGCTCCGCCGGATGCAAAAGATTCCAGCGCTCACAATCATTCGCATCGCGATACAGCTGCTTGTAGCTGGTCACGCTCCAGACGTCGGCGGCCACGCCGTATTTGTCTCCCAGGATCTCTTGCGCCTTCAGCACCTCGTACATAATCGTTCCGCTGCCAAAAAGTTGAGCGCGCAACTGCGGATTGCCTTTCTCAGCCACTTTGAACCGGTACAGCCCTTTCAGAACTCCCTCGCGAATGTTGCCATTCTCCGGCATCGCCGGCATGGGCAGCGGTTCGTTGGTGACGGTCAGGTAATAAAAAATCGATTCCTGATCCACATACATGCGCTTGATGCCGTCCTGAATAATGATCCCAATCTCATAGGCAAATGCGGGGTCGTACGCCAGCAGGTTTGGCACCGGAAGCGCGAGCACGTGGCTGTGGCCGTCCTGATGCTGCAGGCCTTCGCCGGCGAGCGTGGTGCGGCCGGCTGTGCCGCCGACCAGGAATCCGCGGCAGCGCATATCGGCGGCAGCCCAGATCAGGTCGCCGATGCGCTGGAATCCGAACATCGAGTAATAAATGAAGAACGGAATCGTGTTGATCCCGTGATTGGCATAGGCTGTGCCCGCGGCTATGAACGAGCACATCGAGCCGGATTCCGTGATTCCCTCCTCGAGGATCTGTCCGTTCTTCGCTTCCTTGTAGTAGAGCAGCGTGTCCATGTCGACCGGTTCGTAATTCTGGCCGACGCTGGAATAAATTCCCACTTGCCGGAACAGCGCTTCCATGCCAAAGGTGCGAGCTTCGTCGGGAACGATGGGCACGATGAACTTGCCGAGTTCAGGATCGCGCAGCAACTTGGCCAGCAGCCGGACGAAAACCATGGTCGTCGAGACTTCTCGACCGTCCGTTCCCTTGTGGAATTCTTCAAAATGCGAATCAGGGAACGGTTTGAGTGGAGTCGCCCGGACCTTGCGTTCAGGCATGTATCCGCCCAGTTGCTGGCGCCGCGCCTGCATGTACTTGATCTCCGGACTGTCGTCCGACGGACGATAGAACGGAGCCTTATGCAGTTCGTCATCCGGGATGGGAATGCCGAAGCGCGAGCGGAACATCTCCAGCTCTTCGTCGTTCAACTTCTTCTGCTGGTGGGTGATGTTCTTGCCTTCGCCGGCTTCGCCCAGGCCGTACCCCTTGATCGTCTTGGCGAGGATGATGGTCGGCGAACCGCTGTGATCCACTGCTGCGCGATACGCTGCATGAACCTTGATGGGATCGTGTCCTCCCAGCCGCATGCGCGCCAGCTGGTCGTCCGACAGGTGCTCGACCATCTTCAGCAAGCGGGGATCGCTGCCAAACAGGTTCTGGCGGAAGTAGGCCCCGCTCTCGACAAAATATTTCTGATATTGACCGTCGCTGATTTCGCCCAGACGGCGAACCAGCAAGCCGTCGCGGTCGTTCTGGATCAGACTGTCCCAATCTGTACCCCAGACCACTTTGATGACGTTCCAACCCGCGCCGCGGAAAATCGCTTCCAGTTCCTGAATGATCTTTCCGTTGCCGCGCACCGGACCATCGAGACGCTGCAGGTTGCAGTTCACGACGAAGATCAGGTTGTCGAGCTTCTCCCGCGAAGCGAGCGTGATCGAGCCGAGGGACTCCGGCTCATCCATTTCGCCGTCGCCCAGGAATGCCCATACCTTGCCGCCGGTCGATTGCTTCAGCCCGCGGTTCTCCAGATACTTGATGAACCGGGCATGGTAGATCGACTGAATCGGGCCCAGCCCCATTGAAACCGTGGGGAACTCCCAGAAATCCGGCATCAGCCACGGGTGCGGATACGAACTGAGTCCGCCTCCCGGCTTCAGCTCTCGGCGAAAATTCTGGAGCTTCTCCTTGGGAATGCGTCCCTCGAGGTAAGCCCGCGAATACATCCCAGGCGCAGCGTGTCCCTGAAAATAGACGACATCACGGTCGCCGGTTTCGGTTTGCGCGCGCAGAAAGTGGTTGAAAGCGACCTCGTATAACGTAGCGGCGGAAGCGAAGGTCGAGATATGCCCGCCGATGCCCTCCTGAATCTTGTTGGCGCGAACCACCATGGCCAGGGCGTTCCACCGGACCAGGCTCTTGATGCGGCGTTCCATTTCCTGGCTGCCGGGGAATGGCGCCTGCTGCCGCGAAGGAATCGTATTCTGGTAGGGAGTTGTCGCCGAAAACGGCAGGTTGACCCCGGCTTCGCGCCGGGCATGCAACGCCAGTTGCTGCAGCAGTCGTCCGGCCCGGTTCGGACCTCCCTTGGCAAGAACATAATCCAGCGAATCTACCCATTCCCGGGTTTCCAGCACTTCCAGGCCGTCGGTTTCCGTCGTAGGCACGTCTGATCTCCCCACTGAGATATGCACAATACTCCATCATATTCAATCGCGCAGATTTTTGCTGGCGAGAGGAACTCCGATCGGGAACAGGAATCGATGGCGATTCGGAAGGACTGGCTGGCTAAGCAGAATGCGACGATCTCGTCTGCGACCGCCGGTTTCGTACGATTGCCCCGGCGATTACGATCACCAGTGGATCAAGGCATTGCCGTGGCAGGTTCCAGAGAAATGAGGAGTCTCCGGTACTGGCGACTACCCATACCGATGCTACGCCGGCCATGGCAAAGAGAACGGTGCTCAGGGCCGTGGTTGCAATCATCTCTCTTTCTTTCGCCGCGACGGCCACCAGAAATCCGACGGCCGCTGATCCCGCCAGGTATTCGATCGGCAAGGCTCGCAGCAGCCACAGGTATGCATGAAGGTGATCCGACCAGTAGAAGAGATACCGATCGGTGAGCGCCGAGAGCAGCCTGTCGGGCAGGCTATGGACAAGTCTCAAAAGCAACAGCCCAGCGACAATTGCCCCTGTCGTCGACAACGGCGCGGCGGAGAATCCCCTGCCGGCCAGTCGGGCAACCGTCTTCCAGGCCTGCCTCCAATACCATCGTCGGGCGAAGGCCTCTCCGGACTTGGTCCGCAACTGCAGAAATTCCTCCTGCAGATCGCCGGAAATGGACTCGACGTACTCTGCCGGGAGAAACAGGCTGAGAATCCAGGCACCGAGCCGCGGCGGTTCAGCGGAATGTGATCGGCCGTTCATCCGCAGCTCCGAACCAGGTCCAGGCCTTCTATCATGCTCTCGAACGCCTTTTGCGTCCGGTTCACCACTAATATTCCCTTCGCCGTCACCTGGAAGAATCGCTTGGAACGGCCGCCGCGCTCGGGAGTGGGATCGCCGCGCCGCGATTTCACATACCCTTTGCTCTCCAACCGGTCTAACGTCGCGTACACAGCCCCAATCGACACATCGCGGTTCGTGCGCGAGGCAATCTCCCGGCGCACGGTCACGCCGTAGGCTTCATCGCCAAGACGCAGAATAGCCAGAACCGTGACGTGCTCGAATTCCCCAAGATAGTCGCGGGCCATTAATCTATACAATATAGAAGAAATCCCTGCCGGTCAACCGTCCGGTTGCTCAAAACCGAGGCCGGCTGCTTTAGAATCTCTCTTGCTGCTTGGCCCCTTGCGAGGAGAATCATGTTACGCACCGTGTTACTGCTGCTGGTCGTGGTAGTGGTCGTACTCCTGGTTCCGCGTCTGTTGTCGCGCTCGGCCATGCCGACCGAGGGCAGGGCCGCCCCGGATTTCACCCTCCGCTCCCAGGAAGGTTCTTCCGTAAGCCTGAGAGATTACCGCGGCAAGTGGGTTGTCCTGTACTTCTATCCCAAAGACGACACGCCCGGATGCACCCGCGAAGCTCACAACTTCCAGGTTGATCAGCCCAAATATGCCGAACGCGACGCGGTCGTACTGGGCGTGAGCGTCGACAGCATCGATTCCCACAAGAAATTCTGCGCGAAGGAAGGTCTGCACTTTAAACTGCTGGCCGACACCGATCACAAAGTCAGTGATTCGTATGGTTCGTTGACCAATCTCGGAGTGGTAAAGTTCGCCGCCCGCCATACTTTTGTGGTCGATCCGACCGGCAAGATTGCCAAAGTCTATGCCAGCGTCGATCCCGTCAAACACAGCCAGGAAGTCCTCGCCGAGTTGGATACGCTGCAGAAGGCGGTCCCAAAGCCGTGAACAGATCTGTGCGCGACTCGCGTACGGCTCATCCCGCCCAAGCGTGAACGCAATTGACCGAGATTCTTTCTGCGGACGTAAACTGACCCAATGGCTACTGTAGTCGGCAGCGAAATTCGCCAAAGGAAGCATGCTCGGGTGGAATATCGCTTCCCTCCCGGTTTCCAGCGAAATCTTCTCTGGTTCGCTTTGCGCCGGTTCCGGCCCGCCAATCCCATCCTGCTGTTTCAACACCTCGCGCGAACCTATGGCGACATCGCGCATTACAAGATCGGATGGAACCACATCGTCTTCCTGAACCATCCTGACTACATCCGCGAGATTCTGGTGGTGCAAAACGACAACTTCATCAAGGAGCGCACTGTTCAGCGCACGAAAATGCTGCTCGGCGGTGGGTTGATTACGGCGGAAGGTGCTGAGCATCGGCTCCAGCGTCAAGTGGCGCAGCCGGCATTCCATCGCCAGCGCGTGCCGGAATACGCGAGCGTGATGGTCCGGGAAGCGGCTCGTCTGCGAGACGGTTGGCGCGGAGGCGAAGAGCGCAACATCGCCATCGACATGATGCACCTCACGCTCAATATCGTCGCCGAGACGCTATTCGCCACCGAGTTGCGCGGCGAGGTCGAGGAGCTGGCGGACGCGATCAACCGCATCATGGGCCTCTACAATTTTCTGGTCATGCTTCCGGCGGCGGAGTGGCTCGTGCATGTGCGGCCTCCGGGCTTGGCGGCGTTCGTGCGAGCGCGAAAGCGGATCGATGCCGTTGTCTATCGGATGATCGAAGCGCACCGGCGGCGAGGCTCCGGCGGAGGCAGCCTGCTCGACCTCATGCTGGCGGCTTCGCCCGATGCCACTTCGGCATCGGAACAATCCCTCCGCGACCAGGTCATCACAATCTTTCTGGCCGGATACGAGACCGTGGCCAACGCGCTCTCCTGGACGTGGTACCTGCTGTCACAGAATCCGGAATGTGAGCGCCGATTTCACCGCGAGATTGACCAATTGGACGAAAGACTGCCGACTTTCGACGATATCCCAAAGCTGCGGTATGTCGAAATGGTTTTAGCCGAGTCGATGCGTCTCTATCCCCCTGCCTGGGCGATGGGGCGCTACTCGCGCCACGATTTTCAACTCGGTGAATTTTTCCTTCCGGCCAAGACCACCGTGCTGATCAGCCAGTTCGTCATGCACCGCGATCCACGATACTTTCCCGATCCGCTGCGATTTGATCCCGAGCGTTTCACTCCCGACGCTAGAGCGCGCCGGACGAAGTTCTCGTATTTTCCATTTGGCGCCGGAGCCAGGCAGTGCATCGGCGAATCATTCGCGCTGATGGAAGGCGTGCTCCTGCTGGCGACCATCGGCCAGAAATGGAAGCTGGAACTGCTCTCGGGCCAGCAGATCGAGCCCGAGCCGCTTATCACATTACGGCCCAAACACGGTCTGCGCATGCGAGTGAGATCCCGGGACTGTGCCCAATCCAGGGTTTGAACTATTGGTTCTCCAGGTACAGTTCCGCGATGTGCTCGGTGATCTCGCCCGGCTTCGCTCCCGCCAGGTTGGTGAGCGCGACCACCGTCAACTGGTCGTCAACGTAGCGGTCGATGGCGGTTTCAAACCCCTGCCATGCTCCGTCATGATGAATGCAGCGATGGCCGTGCCGATTGTCGATAAACCAGCCAAATCCATAATGTCCCTTATTCGGCTGGCCATTCTTGAGCTGTACCGGAGTCCACATCAGGTCCAGGCTTGACCGCTTCAGCAACTTTTCCGTGTAGAGAGCCGCGTCCCATTTCGCCAGGTCCAGAGTTGAGAAATAGAGGCTGCCGTCGGCGGTGGTGTTTACCATGGGCGCCACCCATTCCTGATTCTTCAGTTCGCCCTTGACCAGCCGGTATCCGGCTGCGCGATTGGGCACAATGTCGGCCTCGCTGATGATGCGGGTCGACTCCATGCCCAGCGGCGTAAAGATGCGTTGCCGTAGAAAATCTCCGTAGAACTCCCCGGTTACACGATGAATCAGAAACCCCAGCGTGACGTATCCAAAATTGCTGTACGCCCAGTTGGTTCCCGGCGGGTAGGCCAGCGGGATGCTCTCAATCAGTTTCAGTTCTTGGTTCTCTGTCCAGTCTTTGCGGAAGTCGAAGTCCTTCGGATAATCTCCGAATCCTGCCGAGTGGCTGAGCAATTCGCGCACGGTCGCGTTCTTCCAGCCAGATGGCGCGTTCGGGAAATACTTCGTCAGCGGATCGTCCAGGCCGACTTTGCCTTCCTCGACCAGCATCATCACCGCGGTTGCAGTGAACTGTTTGCCGACCGATCCGGATTGAAACACGGTTTCCGGCTTGACCGGAACCTGCAATTCCACGTTCGCCAGCCCAAAACCTTCCGCCAGAACAGTCTTGCCTCCTTTCGCGACGAGAAGGGAAAGTCCGGGGATGTGCTGCCGTTGCATTTCCGCCCGGACGTATTGATCCACCTTGTCCTGTGGTGGCTGGCTCTGCGCAGACGCTGCGAACGAGAACAGAGCGAGCAGAGAGGCTGTCAACGCCGGCGCGGAGAATTGCCGGAACCCGGCGAAGAATCTCCGCGGCAAACCATTCTGAAGGGGACCATGTGTCATAGAGGTTGGCCTTGGCTTTCGCGTTGAGCCTAGCATGGACACAGCGTTTCTCAACCGCTGTTTTGTTGGATCGCGACGCAAGAACCGCGACGACATTCCCTGCCAGCCAGGGAAAAATCTCTCGGGCCGGGCAGAATCGTTCTAAGATTGGAGGACGTTCAGGATACCTGGGCACACCATCTACTCAATGAATTCTTCAGGAATTGTTGCGGCTCGATGATCAGAATGAGCCGGCGATCCTGCCCGGGCGAAGGAGGCAATCAATGGTGACACGGCGGGAATTTCTCGACGCGATGGCGGTAGGCGCAGCTGGCCTGGCGGTTGGGACCACGGCAAAAAGCTATGGCCGAATCCTGGGTTCCAACGATCGGCTCAATTTTGCCGTGATTGGCCTGAACGGACGCGGCCACGCGCACCTCTCGTCGCTCAAGACCAACCAGAAAACCGCGCGCGTTTCTCACCTCTGCGACGTCGACAGCGAAATTCTCAAGAAATTTGCCCAGTCGGCCGCGCAGGAATTGGGCGAGACTCCGGCGGCGGAAAAAGACTTTCGCGCCATTCTTCAGACCAAGGATGTCGACGCGATCACCATTGCCACGCCCGACCATTGGCACACTCCCATGGCAGTCGCGGCCCTTCACGCCGGTAAGCATGTCTACGTCGAAAAACCCTGCAGCCACAATCCAGCCGAGGGAGCGATGCTGATCGAAGCCCAGCAGAAATCGGGGAAGCTGGTGCAGATGGGGACACAGCAACGGTCTTCTCCACATACGATCGAAATCATCGACAAGATTCATGGCGGCCTGATTGGACGGCCATATTTCGCCAAGGCCTGGTACTGCAATGTGAGAAAGTCGATCGGAACCGGCAAGGAGATCCCGGTTCCTCCGCAGCTCGATTGGGATCTCTGGCAGGGGCCGGCGCCTCGGCAGCCGTACCGGGACAATTTCCATCCCTACAACTGGCACTGGTTCAGGATTTATGGCACCGGCGAGACACTCAACAACGGCACTCATGAAGTCGATGTCTGCCGCTGGGCGCTGGGCGTGGATTATCCCGTCCGCGTCACCTCGTCCGGTGGCAGGTATCAGTTCCGCGACGACTGGCAGTTCTATGACACATTGGTGACCAGCTTCGAGTATCCCGACCAGATGCTCGCGTGGGAGGGCAAAAGCTGCCAGGGAATGAAATACTACGGCCGCGATCGCGGCTCAACCATCATGGGAACCAACGGTACTGTGCTGGTCGATCGCGATGGTTACGAAGTCTACGACCTGAAGGGAAAGAAAATCAGCGAGCACGGAGCCGGCATCCGGACCCTGTCTTCCGACCTGATCGGCCGCGACTCCATGACCGACGCGCACTTCGCCAACTTCATCGCCGGCATCCAGAAAGGCGAAAAACTCAACGCTCCGATCTCTGTGGGGAATGTTGCCGTTACCATGCTCCAGCTTTCGAACATCGCCTGGGAGGTCAACCGCGAGCTGCGCCTCGATCCCAAGGACGGCCAAATTCAGAATGACCCCGAAGCGATGAAATTCTGGAGTCGCGAATACCAACCCGGGTGGGAGCCGCATGTCTAAGCAGCCAGGTTGGTCCCGTCGGGATTTTGTTCGGTCCAGTGCCTTGATAGCTGCCGCGGTAGCGGCAGGACCCGCGGTCTCGGTGGCGTCATCGCCAAAGAGGTCGCAGGATGCCACCTCCACAATCCGCCTTGGCCTCGCCAGCTACACCTTCCGCGATTTCACCCGCGCCCAGCTGATCGGCTTCATGCAGCAGGCGAAGGTGTCTGCGCTGAATGCGAAGGACGTGAAAGACCATCTGCCCATGGACCCGCACGAAGAGCAAGCGGCACTCGCGGATTACGCAGCGGTCGACATCAAGCTGCACGCGGCCGGCGCCATCTATTTTCCCAAAGACGAAGACGATGATATCCGTTCGAAATTCGAATATTGCAAGCGCGCCGGAATCTCGGTGATTGTCGCCGGCGACCCTGCGCCGGCGGCTTTACCGCGAATTGAAAAATTTGTGAAGGAATATGACATCCGCTTCGCCATTCACAATCACGGGCCCGAAGATAAAATCTGGCCCTCACCGCTCGAGGTCCTGCGGGCGGTTGGAACTATGGATCCTCGCATGGGCTGCTGCATCGATGTCGGCCATACCGCCCGTGCGGGAACCGATCCCGTTGAGGCCATCCATGCCGCCGGGCCGCGCCTCTTCAATATGCACATGAAGGACCTGACCGATTTCCATGACAAACAAAGCCAGGTCGCAGTCGGAGACGGAATCATGCCCGTGGCGAAAATCTTCCAGGCACTCTCTGCAGTGAAATATGCCGGTTTTGTCGATCTCGAGTACGAGATCTTTCCCGACGACCCGTTGCCGGGAGTCCTTAAGAGTTTTGCTTACATGAGAGGAGTTCTGGCTGGATTGGGCTACAGCCAGGGCTGAGGCCTGTCAGCGAAGCCTCGCTCAGGGGGCAGGATGAACAGGGGCAATCAATTCCTGCAGCTGCCGTCATTCCTCATCGTTTAAATATTCTTCGGGAACGTCATCCTCGGGCACTTCCCGGGTGTGAACCTCTTTCCCTTCGGCGTTGTCGGCGCGTTCCACGCCGGAAACAATTCCTGCCTCAAAGGGGTTTCCCTCTTCGAGCAACTCGTCGACGCTCTCCGAATCCGCGCCTTCGCTGCTGGACAAACCCTGCAGATCGCCCGACTGCGCTCCGGACTGGTTCCGTTTCGCTCTCAGATCGAGGGTGTCGTCAATCTGATCCGTCCTTCGGGATGCTTGGCGAGTTCCGGCGGCGGGCTTGGGCGTTCTCGCGGTTTTAGACCGTTGATTCCTGGTTTTTTTTGCAGGACGTTTCTTGCGTGCCGACGCCTGAGCCGGCTTCCGGCGTGGCGGGCTCTTCTTTTTCGACCGCTTTCCGCGGGAGGGATTCTTCGATCTTTTTCTGGCAGGCATAGGCGAAGTTTAACATGCTCAGTTGGCCCGGGTTCGCGTGGGCTTTTTGAATTCCCGACTTGCAGAAAGACCGTATTTTTTTAGAACCTCGATTTCCGTTCGTGGCATCCAACTAGCAACGCGTCGTCACGCTCGGGCCTGTCACTCTACGGCAACCTGGTCCCGGCGCCACAGTTAAAATCAGGAGCATAGGAATCGCCAGATGTCCATGCTGACGGAAACCTCGACCTCCCCAAGAATCGAAGAAGACCGGTACCTGGCCTTACTGCGCGCGGCGAACGCCATCGCCACTTGCAACGACTGCGAAGCTGCTTCCGAGACGCTGGTAAACCGGCTTCGCGAGGTGACTCCCTTCGACTCTCTTCATCTGGTGGCATTTGACAGCGAGACGGGCAAGCCGGCTTGGAGCCTGCTTGACACGAACGGACGAAGAATCGAGGTCACCGAACTCGACGCTCTCTCCGCAGAGGAATCGCCCATCCAATGGGCTTACCAGTCGGGTCAGCGTGTGGTGACATCCGACTGGAGCCAGGAACGGCAGTTTCGAAAATACGGCGACTTCCTTTGCGGCCTTGGCATTGCCTCGACCTGTACCTTGCCTCTGGTTCGCGGGCCGCGCCGTCTTGGGGTGCTGAGCGTCGGCCGGTTCTACCCCAATGCCTATGACGACGAGGAGGTTCGTTTCCTCGCGCTGGCCTCCGAGCAGATCGGACTCGCCATCGACGCCGCCGTCAATTTCTATGTGTCTCAGCGCGTGCAGGATCAGTTGAAGCTGATCCTCGACCTGAACAATCAAGTAGTATCGAATCTCGAATTCGACGACTTGCTGCACGCCGCTTCGGCCAGCGTTCGCCGCGTGATGCATTGCGATGCAGCGGCCATCATGCTCGCGGATTCAGACGCCAAGTTCCTGCGCGTGCACGCCCTCGATTATCCCGAAAGTCGCGGTGTCTTCACGGAAGGCTCGCTGGTTCCCATCGAAGGAACCATGCCCGGCGACTCGTTCAGGAGCGGGAAGGCAATCGTCATCAACCGGCTGGATGCCGACAGCATGCCTCCGGAGATGCATCGCAAGGCGACTGCGGAAGGCCTGAATTCATTTTGCGACGTCCCATTGCTCAGTAAGAATCGCCTGCTCGGCGTTCTGGCGGTCGCCCGCCGCGATGAAGACGCCTTCGACGACGATGAAGTCTCTTTCCTGACGCAGGTCGCGAATCAGGTCGCGATCGGTGTGGAGAATGCCCTGGCCTACAGTGAGATCGCCGAACTGAAGGACCGGCTGGCTCAGGAGAAGTTGTACCTGGAAGACGAAATCCGCGGTGAGATGGACTTCGAGGGAATTGTAGGCCAGAGCTCCGGCCTTCGCCACGTTCTTAGTCTGGTCGAAACTGTTGCTCCCAGCGACTCCACAGTTCTCTTATTGGGAGAAACCGGGACGGGAAAAGAACTGATCGCCCGCGCCATCCACGAGCGCAGCCGGCGGAAAGACCGCACCTTCGTGAAGCTGAATTGCGCGGCCATTCCGACCGGCCTCCTCGAGAGCGAACTCTTCGGCCATGAGCGAGGGGCGTTCACCGGTGCCATCTCGCAAAAGACCGGACGTCTCGAACTGGCCGATCAGGGGTCGTTATTCCTCGACGAGGTAGGAGACATCCCAATCGAGATTCAGCCCAAGTTGCTGCGCGCCCTCCAGGAGCAGGAGTTTGAGCGGCTGGGCAGCACCCGCACCAAAAAGGTTGATGTCCGGCTGGTGGCTGCCACAAACCGCAATCTCGAAAGGATGATCGAAGACGGCGAATTCCGCACCGATCTTTATTACCGGCTGAATGTCTTCCCGATTCGCATTCCGCCCCTGCGCGAGCGTCCCGAAGACATCCCGCTGCTGGTGCGGTATTTCACGCAGAAGTACGGCCGCCGCATGGAGAAGCGGATTGACTCGATTCCCACGGCAGCCATGAAGCAGCTCGCCGGCTGGCATTGGCCCGGCAATATCCGCGAACTCGAAAACTTCATCGAGCGCTCCGTGATATTGACTCACGGTTCGGCGCTGCAGGTCCCGGTCGCCGAGCTTGGAGGCAACGGCAAAGGCGCTTCCGTGCCCAGCGGGCGCGATGCCAAGGAGCGGGACGAAATCCTAAAGATTCTCAAAGAGACGAAAGGGCGCGTCGCGGGCCCCGATGGCGCCGCCGCCCGCATCGGGATCAAGCGCACCACTCTGATCTCGCGCATGAAGAAGCTGGGAATCGATCCGCGGCGCGTTTTCTGATTTCGCTTTCCTCGCGCGCCTTCTCTGCAATCGTCGCTGTCGCCGTTCTCGACAAGTGTCGAAACTGACTTCGACATTTTTCGACACCTCGATCGCAGCCTGTCGACCTCTCATCCGTTAATTCAATAACTTAGGGTCGAAAGGTGGGCTCCACGCCAATGGCAGGCGCATTGCTTTCACAAGTGGCGGATCGAAAATGTTCAGGATCTCCACAATAGAAACCCAATCCCAACGTCGTCTGGTAGTGGAGGGCAAACTTGTTTCTCCCTGGACGGCCGAAGTTGAGACTGCATTTAAGACCGCGGCCGAACATCTTGAAGGCCGCAAGCTCGTCATCGACCTCACTAACGTTACCGTCATCAACCGGGACGGCGAGAACACGCTCTTCAAGTTGATGCGGGATGGCGCGAGGTTTTCCTGCGGAGGCGTGCTGATGAAGCATGTTTTGAAGCAGCTGGCCCGCCGCTGCCGGGGCGGGGTGTAAAGGCAATCCGGATGTCGATTCTCACGTCGTTCAAACGACTAACCATTGAGGGGTTGAGGATGAGGATGTTTGGAAAGAATCTCGCAGCAACGAAGGTCGCGCTTCTGCAGCCAGGACCATACGCTACCGCTTCCGACTTTTGTCGAATCTTCGAGGAAAACATGGACCATCTGTACCTGTTATCGTTCCTGCTGACCGGTGACCGCCGGGCCGCCGAGAAGTGCTTCGTCAGTGGGTTAGAAGACTCGCGCAATGGCAACCCGGTGTTCAGGGAGTGGGCGCGATCCTGGGCCCGGCGGACGATCATTCAAAACGCGATCCGGATGATCCACCCACGGGCGGATGCGGCAGACGAATCGGGGCGGGACGGCGTGGATTCGCTCATCCCGGCTGAACTGCGGCCGGTGGTTGAGCTTCCAGCGTTCGACCGCTTCGTCTTTGTAATGTCTGTGCTGGAAGGCTATTCCGAGCAGGAGTGTTCTCTGCTGCTCAACTGCACCCGTGGCGACGTAACCGCGGCTAAGATTCGCGCTTTGCGGCAGCTTGGGGAACGAGCGGAATCACTGGGGAAACCGCTCACAGAGGCTGGATCCGCGGACCAGGCTGATCGCGTCCGAAGGGTCATGACAACTGAGGAAATTTCGCACCTCGCGGCCACCGCCTAGCATCAACTGCTGAAATGGGGAAACCAATGAATAAAACTGTGGGGAAGAACTCTATCTTTCGCAACCTCCTGTTCGCCGCGCCGGCCCTGGCCCTGTTGACGGGGGTGGCGTGCAATCGAGGCAATGTTCAGGCGGCGCCCGCCATGCCGGCGCCCCTCGTCACGGTCGTGCGGGCTACTACTCAGGACGTGCCGCATTACCTCGATGAGATCGGCAGAAACGCAGCTTTTGAGTCAGTGACGGTTACGCCGCAGGTCGGCGGCCGCATCGTCGAGCGCCACTTTCAGGACGGCGAGAACCTGACGAAAGGGCAGCTTCTGTTTGTCATCGATCCTCGCCCCTACAAGGCGCAGGTCGACTCGGCACAGGCAGCGCTGGCTCAGGCCAAGGCGGCCCTCGATCTAGCCAGGATCCAGTTTGCCCGCGATGCCGAGGTGATCGGGCAGAAGGCGATCTCGCAGCAGGACTACGACACCAAAAAGAACGCCGTCGATGTCGACCAGGCTCAGGTGGACGCGGCGGAGGCGACTCTCGAGACGGCGAAGCTCAATCTCGACTACTGCTACATCCACTCGCCGATTGACGGCAGAGCGGGTGCGCGCCTGGTCGATGTCGGCAACGTCGTGCAAGCTAACACGACCTCGTTATTGTCCATTCAGCGCATTGACCCCATCTACGCGGAATTCACCGTCACCGAAGGTGACCTGCCCGAGGTTCAGCGGGAGATGTCGCACGGTCTTCTGCGAGCCGTGGTTCGGCTTCCCTCGGATGCCGAAACTGCAGCCAGAACCGGCCGCGTCGAGTTCCTGGATAACGCAGTCCAGAATGGCAGCGGCACCGTCAATCTTCGCGCCACCTTGACCAACGCCGACCACCACTTCTGGCCGGGCCAATTTGTAAATGTGAAACTGGTGCTCAGCATGGAGAAAGGCGCGGTGTTGATTCCGAATCAGGCCACCGAAATCAGCCAGCAGGGCCCGTTTGTTTACGTCGTGAAGGATGACGACACCGCTGAACTCCGCCCCATAAAGCTCGGCCAGCGCCAAGGTGACAACGTGGTCGTCACCTCCGGCGTTGCCGCTAACGACCGAGTCGTCCTCGCCGGCCAGATGCTGGTGCGTCCCGGCGGCAAGGTGCGTGTGCAGGGCGCTTCGCCCGACGGCCACGCCACCAACGCCGGCGCACAGGCCCCCAGCAGCCAAGGAGGCCAGTCGTGAATTTGTCTGAAGTATTTATCCGTCGTCCAGTGATGACCGTCGCGCTGACGGTTTCGGTTCTCCTGTTCGGCCTGTTCGCTTTCACCCGGCTTCCCGTCAGCGACCTGCCAGCGATCGACTACCCGGTCATCCAGGTGCAGGTCAACTATCCGGGAGCAACGCCGGAAACCATGGCCAACAACGTGGCCACACCGCTCGAGCGCCAGTTCATGCAGATTCCCGGCCTCGAACTGGTGACCTCGAGCAACCTCCAGGGCCACTCCAGTTTCGTGCTGCAGTTTGATCTGTCGAAGAGCCTGGACGGCGCAGCCACCGACGTGCAGGCGGCTATCACGCGTGCCCAGGGCCAGTTGCCGGTCGATCTTCCCAGCCCTCCCACGTTCACCAAGACGAACCCCAACGACCAGCCGATCATGTACATCGCCATCGTCAGCGACACCGCGACCGAAGGCCAGCTCTACGACTACGCGAACACGCAGATCGGCGAGCGCATCAGCATTCTTCCGGGAGTGAGCCAGGTTGCTATCTTCGGAACCCCGTCGGCAGTTCGAATCAAAGCCGATCCTTCGAAGATGGCTATCCGCAACATCACGCTCGAGGATCTGACCAACGCGGTCAAGAACGGCACCGCCTATACCGGGGCCGGGCAATTCGATGGCCCGCATCGCAGCTTCCTGCTGCAACCCCAGGGCCAGCTGATGACGGCCGACGAATACAACAATCTCATCGTCGGCAATAGCAACGGGTCCCCGGTTTACCTGAAGGACGTGGCCACCGCCAAGCAAGGCGTGCAGGACGAGCGCATCGATATGCGCGTCTGGGTGCGCGGCTACCATCAACCCGGCGCCAACGTCTTCATCGGCGTGTACCGGCGCGCGGGCGTGAACGCGGTCCAGGTCGCCAAGTCCGTCCGCGACATGCTGCCATCGATTCAGTCGCAGCTGCCGAGTTCGGTTCTGCTGTTCACCGCCTATGACCGGTCGCAGACCATCGTCACCGGTATCAACGACGTGAAGACGACGCTCTACCTCGCCTTCGTCCTCGTGGTTATGGTGATCTTTGTCTTCCTGGGACGAGGGACCGACACGCTCATTCCGGCGGTCGCTCTGCCCTTGTCGTTGCTCCTAACGTTCATCGCCATGAACCTTCTCGGCTACAGCCTCGACAATCTTTCGCTCATGGCGTTGACGCTGGCCATCGGGTTCCTGGTCGACGACGCAATCGTGTTTCTGGAAAACACGGTGCGCCTGATGGAAGAGGGGCGCGACGCGTTTGAAGCTTCTCTGGAATCAGCCAAGGAAATCAGCTTCACGATTCTGGCCATGACGCTCTCGCTCGCCGCCGTCTTCATCCCTCTGGTCTTCATGAGCGGCTTGATGGGACGTATCTTCCGTGAGTTCTCAATCACCATCGTCATCTCGATTCTGGCCAGCGGCCTGGTTTCATTGACGCTCACTCCGCTGATGACCTCGCGCTTGCTGGGCAATCGCGGAGCCGGCGCCAAAAAAACCTGGATGGAGCGCGTATTCGGTGCCTTCGAGCGCCGCGTGCTCGACGTCTACGGGCGCTCCTTGTGGTTCTTCCTCCGCAATCGCTGGATATCGGCCGTCACCTGGGTCGTCTGTCTTGCGGGAACGGCCTACCTCTTCTATGTCGTTCCCAAGGCATTCCTCCCGGTCGGCGACAGCTCGTTCATCCGTGGCGTTCTGGTCGCGCAGGAAGGCACCTCGCCAGATCAGATGCACGCCTACCAGACCGAAGCGGAGAGGATCATGAGGGCCAACCCCGCTGTCCGCAGCACGTTCACCATGAGCGGCAACAGCGCATTTCTGGGCTCGAATCAGGCCTTCCTGATTGCCTTCCTGAAACCTCCGTCCGAGCGCGCTCCGATTGCCCAGGTCGCGGGACAGCTGATGGGCGGAATCGGCGCCACCATCCCCGGAGTCGTCGCCTTCCTCCAGCCGAATCCGGCTCTGGAAATCAGCACCGGCGCTACCGCAAATGCGCAAGGACAATTCGCCTACGCGCTCTCCGGAATCAATCCCAACGAGGTGTATGCGACTGCCGGCAAGCTGATGGCGAAGATGCGCGAGTATCCCGGCTTCCTGTTCGTCAACTCGGATCTTTACAATCACACGCCCAATCTGCAGGTTGACATCCTGCGCGATCAGGCCAAGTTGTATGGCGTGTCCGAGACGCGGATCCTCTCGCTTCTGCACGACGCCTATTCGCAGAACTACAGCTACTTGATCAAGAAGCCGACGGACCAGTACCAGGTGATCCTCGAGGTGGCCGACAGCGAACGCTCCGCGCCGGAAGACCTCAGCCGGCTCTACATCAAGAGCGACGACGGCCAGCGCATGGTCCCTCTAAGCGCGGTGACGACCTGGCATCCGGTCATCGGCCCGCAGGCTGTGAACCACATCAATCAGTTCACTAGCGTGACCATGTTCTTCAACCTGAAGCCTGGGTATTCCATCGGTCCGGCAACCGATTTCGTGCAAAAGACCGCCAAAGGGATTTTGCCTCCGGGCATTCAGGGATCGCTGCAGGGCGAAGCTTTGACCTTCGAGAACACGGTTTCGGACCTGGCCATCCTGATGTTGGTGGCCGTGTTCGTCATGTACGTCATCCTCGCCATCTTGTATGAGAGCTACCTGCACCCGATCACGGTGCTGTCCTCTCTGCCTGTTGCTTTGCTCGGAGGATTGCTGACACTCTGGCTCTTTGGCGAGGAAGCATCGCTCTACGCCTACATTGGCATGTTCATGCTGATGGGCATCGTAAAGAAGAACGGAATCATGATCGTCGACTTCGCCGACCAGCGCGTTCGACAGGGCATTCCCGACGATCAGGCCATTCACGACGCCAGTATGGAGCGCTTCCGTCCGATCATGATGACCACCATGGCCGCGCTGTTGGGCGCGTTGCCCATCGCGCTCGGCTACGGCGCCGACGGTTCCTCGCGGCGTCCGCTCGGCATGGTTGTCATCGGAGGCCTCATCGTCTCGCAGTTCATCACGCTCTTCGTGACGCCTGCGATCTACCTCTATCTCGAGGAATTCCAGGAGAAGGTGCTCGACCGTGTGCCGTTCCTGCGCTCGAGCCGCAAACACCAGCCCATGGGAATTCCCGAGTTCGCTCTGCAGGAAGGAAATGGAGATTAGTCTTATGAGCCAGAATCTCAGAGGCTCCTATCTTTTGGGAGCGGTGCTGCTGGCGGTTGCGGGACTGAGCGCCTGCGCCGTCGGGCCCAGATACAAGCGTCCGACTGTCGATGTTCCGGTCACATACCGCGGCGCAGCTTCGGATTCAATTCCCGAAACGACGACGGTACAAGGACAAGGACAGCAAACTTCTCAGCCGGCCACCTCTTTGGGCGACGAAAAATGGTGGCAGGTTTTCCAGGACACCGAACTGCAAGGGCTGATTCGCACAGCTTTGCAGAATAACTATGACGTCCGCATCGCCGCGGCTCACGTGCTGGAAGCCCGCGCGCAATTGGGCATCACGCGCGCCGATCAGTATCCTTCGTTGGCGGTTGGCGGCAATATCGTGAGCCAGCAGAGCCCGAAGCTGGGCCCGATCCCCGCCTACGAGCTTACCCAGGGATCGGTGAGCGCTTCGGCAGCCTGGAACCTGGATTTCTGGGGGAAGTATCGCCGGGCCACCGAATCGGCTCGCGCCACCCTGCTCGCGAACGAGTGGGCGCAGAAAGAGGTCATGGCCACGCTGGTCGCCGACGTGGCCACCTCCTACTTCCAGCTTCGTCAGCTGGATCTTGAGTTGGAGATCTCTAGGCGCACTTTGGGCTCTCGCCAGGATTCCCTGAACTTGACCCAGACTCTGGAGCAGCACGGAATCAATTCCATGCTCGATGTGCGCCAATCCGAGCAACTGGTATATACCGCCGCCACCGAAGTACCGGATTTCGAGCGGCAGATCGCGCAGCAGGAAAATGCCCTCAGCATCTTGCTTGGTAAGAATCCGGGAGATATACCCCGCGGGTTGAAACTAGCGGACCAGCCGCATCCGCCGGAACTCCCGGTCGGCCTACCGTCCTCCCTGCTGGAGCGCCGGCCCGATGTTCGCGAAGCCGAGGAGAATCTGATCGCCGCCAATGCGCAGATCGGAGTGGCGCGGGCCGCCTACTTCCCACAAATTTCTTTGACCGGCACAGGCGGCTTTGAGAGTCCTGCTCTTACCAACCTCTTCACCGGGCCGGCCGGCATATGGACGATGGCCGCATCCGTGACTCAGCCCATCTTTGAAGGCGGCAGGCTGAAGTCCAACGTCCGTTACGCCGAAGCGGAACATCAGCAGATGCTGTTGACCTACCAGCAGACAATTCAAGGCGCGTTTCGTGATGTTTCCAACGCGCTGGTTGCGTACCGCAAAGACCGCGAGTTCCGTGTGCAGCAGCAGCATCTGTTCGACTCAGCCCAGGACGCGGCTCATCTGTCGCAAGTCCGATTCAAGGCGGGCACCACGGACTACCTCGAAGTCTTGACCAACGAGACCAACGCTTTCTCTGCCGAGCTTGGGCTCGCCCAGGCACAGGGCAACGAACTCGTAGCGATGGTCCAGGTCTACCAGGCGCTGGGGGGAGGCTGGGAATAGCCGACTGTCGGAGGTCGGTCATCATTCTGCGGAGCGGGTGGAGTAATCGTGAATAACTGCGGGAACGGCTTCAGAAATAATCGAATGCGAAAGCCCGTACAGACAGCGACCTTACACCTTCTGTGCCTCCCGATAGCACAGACGAGCCATTCATTTTCTTCCGATGCTGCCCTAGTATTGTTCTTGAGCAGCACTTGGGGGAGGGCTGATCAACAAACGCCCCACGACTCAAACCGAGTTCGGGGCGTTTCGTTTTGTCCGCCGAATCCGCGCCCTCCTTCACCCTTGTCGCCCTGTGCGCTTCGCCCCACGACGCTCTAAACATCCGAAAATCTTTGGAATTCTCGCCCGGCGCTCCCACAGGATCACGTAAACTCTTTGGAAACTGGCTTTTGGAGGTTGGATTGGCCACTTCGCCCAGAATTTCCCCCGCGCTGAAGAAGCGCGCGAAGCAGATCAAAGTGTTGCTGATGGATGTGGACGGCACCATGACCGACGGCAGCGTCACTTTGCTGTCACAGACGGATGGCACTGCCCTCGAGATCAAGACATTTGACGCTCACGATGGGCAAGGTCTCACGCTCGCGCGCACGGCCGGACTGCGAACCGGTTGCATCACCGGACGCGAGAGCCCCGCGCTCTTGCGCCGCGCCCACGAAATGAAGATGGAGTTCATTTACATGAAGCAGCCGGTCAAAGTCCCCGCCTACGAGGAGATCCTGAAGACTGCCGGTGTCTCGGATCTTCAAGTGGCTTTCATCGGCGACGATCTGCCGGATATTCCCCTGCTGCGGCGCGTGGGATTAGCTATCGCGGTCGGTGACGCGGTGCCCGAAGTCAAGGAACTTGCCCACTACACGACCAAAGCAAAGGCCGGCCACGGCGCTGTCCGCGAAGCCGTCGAACTGGTCCTTAAGTCCCAGGGCATTTGGAAGGACATGATCGACAAAGCCCGGGCGTAACTGTATCCCGGCGAACCGACCTTCGTCGAGCAAGTTGGCCGATCCCCCCGGACGTGAACCCCGGAGGCACCCGCGGTCATCTATTATTCATCTCGGGGAAGGATCCTGAAAACTCATGACTACGTGGCCGATTCCAAGCATGCTTGACGCCAGCACGCAGATTTTTCCCAGCCTGACCGCGGCTCAAATCAGCCGGATACATGCCGTGAGCCGGACCCGAAAAGTCGACTCGGGCGAAATCCTGTTCCGCCCGGGCGATGTCGGGGTTCCGTTTTTCGTCCTCCTTTCCGGGACCCTGGACATTGTTCAAGCCGGCATCGACGGCGAACGTCTTGTCACAACCCATGGGGCGGGCTCGTTCACCGGCGAACTGAGCATGATTTCCGGCCAGCGCTGTCTCGTCCTTGGGCGGGTCGGCGAGCCGGGCGAGTTTCTGGAGCTCAGTTCGGACGGTTTGCACTCACTCATTGCCCGCGATGCCGAACTCAGTGAAATCATCATGCGGGCCTTTATTCTCCGCCGCCTCGCGCTCATCACCAATCATCTGGGAAATATCATTCTGATGGGCTCGCGACACTCCGCTTCGACCCTGCGCCTGCGGGAGTTCCTCAGCCGCAACGGGCATCCCTACATGTATGTCGACCTCGATACCGACAAGACGTCGCAAGAGTTGCTTGATCGCTTCTCGGTGAAGCTGGAAGACATTCCGGTTATCATCTGCAATGCCGGAGGCGTGCTGCGCAACCCCACCAATCAGCAACTCGCCGAGTGCCTCGGGCTCAACGCCAGCGTCGACAGCTCCGGAATTCGCGACCTGATTATCGTGGGCGCCGGTCCTTCCGGCTTGGCCGCTGCCGTGTACGCCGCTTCCGAAGGCCTTGATTCTCTCCTCATCGAAACCGAGGCACCGGGCGGACAAGCCGGCTCCAGCTCCAAGATTGAGAATTACCTCGGCTTCCCGACCGGAGTTTCAGGCCAGGAGCTCGCGTCGCGCGCCATCCACCAGGCTCAGAAGTTCGGCGCAAAAATGATGGTCGCCCACAGCGTGGCAAGATTGAACTGTGACCGTCGCCCCTACAAAGTCATCCTCGACGATGGCACGGTTCTGCTCGCGCGGGCCGTCGTCATTGCCACCGGGGCGCAGTACAAGAAGCCCGACATCGCCAATCTCAAGAAATTCGAAGGCCAGGGAGTGTATTACGGCGCGACCTATATCGAATCGCAGGTCTGCGGCGATGAAGAGGTCATTGTCGTCGGCGGCGGAAATTCGGCCGGACAAGCCGCTGTGTTTCTGGCGCAGACCGCTCGCCGCGTCTACATGCTGGTGCGCGCTTCAGGACTCGCCGACAGCATGTCGCGCTATTTGATTCAGCGCATCGCCGAAAACCCGGCCATTGAGCTGCACTTCAGAACCGAAATTGTCAGTCTGGATGGAGACACCCAACTGGAGCGCGTCTCCTGGAGGGATAAGGCTACCGGCGAAGTGTCGAGTCACGACATCCGCCACTTATTCATCATGACCGGAGCTTCGCCGCGGACCGACTGGCTCAAGGGTTGCGTGGTTATGGACGACAAGGGCTTCATTCTGACAGGCCGCGATCTGGACGGATCTCTCGGAGTAAATGGCGCGCCGATCTGGCCGCTCACCCGAGCTCCCCAGATGCTCGAAACCAGCCTGCCCGGCGTTTTCGCCGTGGGAGACGTTCGCGCCGGCAATGTGAAGCGGGTGGCCTCCGCCGTGGGCGAAGGAGCAATTTCTGTTCATCTGGTGCACCGCGCTCTCGCCGAGCAATAGAATTGCATCCGCAGAGCGCGCTTCACTCCCACTTGTCCTGTCCCTCGTGAACGGTAATGTAGCGGTCAATCGGGAGATCGGTGAGCCGCTGGACGAGTTCGCTGGGACGCGGCCAGTGAATCTCAACCCAATCGATCCTGGCGCGCGGCCCGATGCCCAGCAGCAGACGCGGATCATGCGATGACATGTAGCTTCCCCCGCCGACTTTCATGCGGTGCCGTTTGAGGTCGCCCGCCTGGTAGCTGACCCGGGCGCCAACCGCATCAATGTTGGCCGTCTTGCCGATCAATCGCAACCCCAGCCAGTGATTCTTGCCGCCGACATTATTCCGAAGCAGCACCGGAGGTTCGTTGTTGCACGAGACCAGCACGTCGATTCCCCCGTCGTTATTGAAGTCTCCAATGGCCAGGCCCCGCGCCGACATCCGCTGGCGAAACGCCACGCCCGCCTGGGCGCTGACATTCGTGAATCGAGAACCATTGCTGTGAAACAGCAGCATGGGCTCGCGATAGGTGACGCGTGGGTCGAGCTGATTGATGAGGTCGTCCGGCTCGCCATTGCCCAGAATCAGGTCCAGGTTTCCATCGTTGTCGTAATCGAGGAATTTGAGTCCCCAGCCGCTCATGAAGCGTGTCGCCGATCCGATCTCTGAGCCGATGGCATCATCATCGAATGTCTGGTCGTGGTTGTTGTGATATAGCGAGAAAATCTCCTTATCGAGATTCGAAACGAACAAGTCCATCCAGCCATCCTGGTTGTAATCGGCGGAGTCCAGTCCCATCCCCGAGCGCGGCCTTCCGTCCGCGCTGTAAGCCACGCCGGCCGCTTCTCCAATTTCTTCAAACCGTCCATGACCGCGATTCATGAAGAGAAAATTGCCGACGGTGTCATTGGAGACGAAAAGATCCATCCAGCCATCGTTATTGAGATCGGTCGCCACCACGCCCCAGGCTTTGCCGCGGGGCACGTCGATCCCGGTCAACGCGCTTACGTCCGTAAAAGTTCCATCCCCGTTGTTATGGAATAACCAGCTGGGCATCGCTCCGAAAGCCCGTGGCACGCAATACTCCAGCTTGCCCGGCAGGGAACTGCAATGGCGATTCTTGGCCTTGCTGAAGTCAGCGAAGCGGCAGACAAACAAATCCAGCTTTCCGTCGTTGTCGTAATCGAACCACAGCGCGCTTGCCGCCCATCCGGGAGCAGCCAGGCCCGCTTTCTCTGTCACATCGGTGAATGTGCCGTCGCCATTGTTCCGATAGAGAATGCTGCGCCCGTACTGCGTGACATACATGTCCGGGAACCCGTCGCCGTTGTAATCGCCAACCGCAACGCCCATGCCAAAGCCGCCGGCCCCGACGCCGGCCTTTTCTGTTACATCGGTGAACGTGCCGTCTCGGTTGTTCTTGTAGAGAGCGTTCCGCAACGGTGGATTCGGATCGTAGAAGTCGCACCTCCCGCCATTGACCAGGTAAATGTCCATCCATCCGTCGTTGTCAAAGTCGAGAAAAGCGCATCCTGAGCCTGTAGTCTCGGGCAGATATTTCTCCGCAGAGAGCCCACTCTGGTGCACCCAGGTGATGCCGCTTTGCGAAGAGGGAATCTCCTCAAATATGGAATCTGAGGCGGCCGCCGCCAGCGAATACACAGAGCCCGGGATTCCGCTCACTGCCGCTGTGCCCAAAAGCCCCTGCAGGAACCTTCGACGCGAGTGGGAGCCCAGGCGTTCAGAAATGGATGGAAAGAGTCTGCTCACTGTGCGATTCGAGAATTATGGATTGGGAGCAGGCGGTGGCGGAGTGTTCGCTTCCTGCATCTTGCGGTGAATCGCAAACTCCCGCTCCGCTTCATCCTTTCGGCCGACGCGGCTCAGTGCCGTGGCCAGGTTGTAGTGCGCCGCGGGATTGCCCGGCTCGAGCTTGACCGCTGTCTCCAGGGGTGCAACCGCGTCCGCATAACGCTTCTCCACCAACAGGCACGATCCCAACCCCAGATAAGCTTCGGCGAATCCGTTATCGAGCTCGGTGGCGCGAGTGAAGTGATCGATGGCGTCCGGACACTGATTCGCCTGCCGGGCGAGTTCGCCCAGCACGCCTTCCGCGCCCGCGTTTTGCGGATCGATTTTCAACTCCTGCTCGAAATTTCGTTTCGCTTCGTCCAGCACTTCCTGCGGCGGATTAGGCTTGGAGAGCAGAACCCGTCCCAGCCGGTAGTGGATGCCGGGCAGATTCGGATCGATATCGAGAATCTTCTTGTATTCGGCCGCCGCCTCATCCCACTTGCCCTGCACTTCCAGCGCCTCGGCGTTGAGCTCGTGCACCTGGTAAGAGAACGGCGCCTCGCGCACCAGATCCTGCGAAGCACGGATGGAGAGGTCGGAATAAGCCTTGGTCTCCTGATAGAGGACCTCGGGATCCCGCGGGAAATCGTGGCTCAGGATCTGCAGAAATCCCACCGCCTCATAGGGGCGATTGCGAATCATAGCGCAGCGGAGCCCGGCCAGCCCAACCCGCTTTTTTAAGTCGGCGTCCGTGAGTCTTCCAACGACGCTGCGCAGCTCCGGGATCGCCTCCGCGCAGTGCCCGATGGCCGCATGATCGAGAGCTTTCTGAGCCTCCGTGGCGGCCGGGCCTGGCAGCTTGGATTGCGTCCATGAAGTTGCGGGGCTTCCAAGGAGAAACGCGGGAATCAGGAGAATCGGGGCCAACCGGGACATGGGGAAAATCATAAAACGAAACTGCGCGGAAAATCGAGCCGAATACTCAACCTCTCCATCTTTTACCCGCAATCTCGAAGCTCAAGGGCCGAAAGGAAAAATGGCAGGCGGATCGCGCCTGCCATTCTCGCTTCCCGACTCTCCTAAAACGTGAAGCGCAAGGCGAGCTGCAACTGTCGCGCACCTTGCGAATTGGTGATTGCACCGAATCCGCGCACAGTCCCATCGGACAAGGTCATGTCTGGCGCGGCCAGCGCAGGATGGTTGAAGACGTTGTATGCCTCCGCCCGGAACTCGAACTTCATCCTCTCCGAGACCGGAAACAGTTTGTGCAGGCTTAGATCGACATCCGCATATCTCGGTCCGCGAATATCGCCCTGGCTGCACGTGCCGTAAGCGACTTGTCCTCCCGAGGTGGTTGGCTCCGAGAAGGTCGACGGATCAACCCACTGAATGTAGGCCGAAGTCGACATTGTGGCCGGCACAAACGTCTTGGTGTAGTGGATCGGTCCATTGCAATTCGAACGGTCTCCGCCGAACAGCTCCGAGGCGCCCGTGGTCGCGAATGCCGGATAATCCGCTCCCCAACCGGTGAAGTCCGACATAGCGTTCCCGGAGTGGAAGGTCACCAGCCCGCCGATCTCCCAGCCGCCCACTGCCGCATCCATCACGCGGTTCATGCTGTTGCCGAAGATCTTGCCCCTTCCAACCGGCAGTTGATAGGTCACATAGCTGGTTAAAATGTGTGTCTCATCGAAGAAGCACGGGCCCCAGTCCATCCGCGGCGCATAGATGCTGGTCCAGCCGACTTGCCCGTGGGAGGTCTGGCTGGCTCCCCAGGTTCCGTAGAACCCGCCCGAGTTGCTCATGCACTTCGAATAGGTGTAGGCGACCTGCGCGTCGAGGCCGCTCGACATCCGGTGCCGCAGCACCGCCTGCAGCGCATCGTAACGCTGGTCAGAGTTTGAGGCGTTGCCGCGCGCAAAAGTGATGTCGCTCAGCAGCGTTGGATTGCCCGACAGGTAATAGGGCGTTCCCGCCGTCCCCAGCACGCCGGGCTTGGTGATGATCGCTCCGCTCGAATCGAGCAGCGGAGCCTGGTTGTATTCCATGAAGTTGTACAGATGCGTGCCGTGCTGGCCCACATACCCGATCTGGAATGTCGTGGCGTTGCTGAGCTGCTGCTGGACAGTGAGGTTCCACTGCTGCGCCAGCGCTGGCCGGAAGTTCGGATCGAACATGTAGATGCTGCCCACTCCCTGATAACAGGAAAGCGTGATCGTGGCGCACGGTTGCGTGACTTGGGCGTTGGCAAAGACATTGGCGAAGTTGCCGACCTGATTCGGGAAGTTCGCGTTGTAGCTCGCCGCCGAGAATGGATAATTCGCCGTCAGCTGCTCGCCAACGCCGCCTCCTTCCGTGTAGGCCGACACGCCGTACCCCGCCCGGATGACGGTCTTGTTCTGCAGCGCCGCCGGCGCCCACGAGATGCCGATACGCGGCAGGAAGTCGCCAATGCCGGTGTAGTTCTTGTACAGCGTGTCATTGCCTTGCTCGACTTGCAGGCCCCCGGCCACCAGACCACCTCCGGCGAAGTTCACCTCCTGGTTGTGAATCTCATAGAACGGGGTGTGATCTTCGAAACGAAGGCCCAGGTTCAATGTGAGCGTGTCGCTAATGCGCCAGTCATCCTGGGCAAAAGCGCCGAACACATTCGCCCGCCGCCCGAATACCGGGGGAACATCGCCGCGAGCCGCCGATGCAACATTGCCCATCCAGAGATCGGCTAATGGGCTACCCGTCAGCGAGTTGAACGTGATGCTGCCCAGTTCGCCGCTGTTGCCGGAGTAGACGTTATCCTCGCGCAGCCGCTCATACTGGAAGCCCAGTTTCACCTGATGCCGCCCGTGGGTGATCGAGAAGCTGTCGTCTACTTGCGGAGTCGAAGTGTGGAACGCCTGGTAGAGCCCTGCCGACCCGATGTTGAACGACCCTGCAACCACGTTGGGCAGCCCTCCCAGATACGCGTTTCCGCCTGAAATGCCGATCGTCTGCGCCAGATCGCCCACGTTCCCCGCCGTCCCGCTCGGGTTCGTGAAATCGACGACGTTGAACCCGACGCGGAGTTCGTTGAGCAGGTTGCTGCTCAATGTATGCAGCCACTGTCCGGAAAAATTGCGTACCGGCTGGTCCTGCGGTCCCAACGACGACAGGGCGAACGTGCTCGTAAACGGGTTGCGGATGTGCGCCTGCGACCAGCGCCCGTAAATGTGGTCGGAGTTCGAGATGTTGTAGTCGATCTTCAGATCGCCCTGGTCGTTGTTGATCTGCTGTCCGTTCAGAGAAGCCAGGTTTCCTTGCGGATTACCCGCCGGGATGGCATTGAAGAGCGCCGCTGTGACCGGGTTTTCCGTCTGCGAGGCCACCGATGCATTGGCAAAGTTGTTGTAGGGGATCGGCGCATTCCCGTTGTTGGGATCGGTGATCTGGAGACCGCCGTTGCAAATACCCGTATTGTCGAACGTACCTCCCGCATCGGTACAGAGCGCCCCGAAATCGCCCCCGCGCTCGGCGTTCGTAAGAACGAATACGTTCGCGCCCGACGGCGGCGTGTCGAATCTCTGTCCTTCGTAGTCGGCGAAGAAGAACAGTTTGTTCTTGATGATCGGACCGCCGACCGAGAGGCCAAACTGATTCCAGACCAATCCCGGTCTGGGCACGACCGGATTCGACAGCCCGTTCGACCACAGGTTCGCGTTGAAATTCCCGTCGCGATAGTATTCGAAGGCGCTGCCGTGAAACTGGTTCGTCCCCGATTTGATGGTGGTGCTGATCACGCCGCCCTCGTAGCTGCCGAATTCGGCTGAGGCGTTCTGCGTGATCAGGTTGAATTCCTGAATCGCGTCAGGACTGGGCGTGTATCCCACTTCGTTATTGCTGTTCTCGCTGGCGTCGATGCCGTCGAGCAGCATCGCATTGGCTTGCTCGCGGTTGCCGTTGATGTAAGGCCTGCCCGAAGAGGTGATCAAGCCCGGCGAAGTGAATTCGGAAGGATTCGGCGTGGTCGCTCCCGGGGCCAGCAGGGTCAGCGAAAGATAGTCGCGGGTGCCGAGCGGCAGGCTCTCATTGGTTGTCGAGTCAATAACCGTGCTGACCTCGGTGCTCTGCGTCTGCAGGATCGGAGCCGCTCCGGTCACTTCGACGGTCTCGCTCACCTGTCCGACCTTCAACTTGACATCCACCCGAGCCGTCTGATTCAGAACCAGCGTGAACGCCGGTTCAACAGCCGTCTCGAAGCCCGACGCCGTCACCTTGACCGTGTAGCTGCCGACCGGCAGCCGTAGCAGGTTGTAGGCGCCAGAGTCATTAGTCTGGGCCGTCCAGACCGTCCCGCGTTCCGTATCCGTCGCGGTCACCGTCGCGCCCTTGATGGGTGCGTTACTCGGATCGGTCACCGTTCCAACGACCGCCGCCGTGACTTCCTGAGCCATTGCAGAGGGGATCACCGCCATTAGCCATGCCGCGGCCAGTAAGCACAGGATTCCCCATGTCAGTTTTCTCATTGCCCAGCCTCCTGAGAGCACAGGTGAAACAGTTCCCCACAGACATTGGTAGTACAATCGAAGTATGCTATATAGCACCGTGATTGTTATGGTCAAGAAAAAAATGAAGTCGCAATGCATTTTTTTGTGGACAAATGCGTCAAAGCTCTATATCAGGTGTCATGGGGTCGGGAATCTGGTGCCGTTCCGAAGGGATCGGAGCTCTGCATTTGCACATAAAACTGGGCATATGCTGCCGGATTCTGTGGCTCCGGTTGCTCCGGCGGGCGCTTGGGCAGCGGAAACAGACGCCCCTGCTCTATAGCAATATCCGGGTTTGAGGCGGATCGTGGATCTAGCCGGATTCGCTTTCTCGATCGCAGGCATCGTTTTAAGCTATATAGCAGAAATGCCCGTCGATCCGGTTCCGGGCATCCGGACAGACAATAAGCCCAGTGGTTGCCGCCGATTACGAACACAAGGTAGTCTGGAAAAGCCGATCTATGTCGACCAATCACCGCAACGGGACGCCGGTCTACAAGCGCATCCAGAATTCCATCCGCAAACGCATCGAGGCGGCGGAACTGCGGCCCGGTGATCTGGTCGCCTCCGAGCGCGAGTTGGCCCGCACCCACAAGGTCAGCCTGATGACCGCCCGCCACGCTTTGGCCGGGCTGGAACGCGAAGGAGTGGTCGAGCGCCGCCGCGGTGCCGGAACCTTTGTTGCCTCGCCGAAGATCCACTTCAACAAGCTGATGAGCTACACCGAGCACATGTCGAGCCGCGGGCTTGCGCCGCGGTCGAAGGTGCTCCTGGCGAAACTCATTGAAGAGGAAGCCGAGGTGGCTGCCCGGCTCGGACTGCCGGCCACCAGCCGGCTGGTGAAGATCGAACGTCTGCGCCTGACCGGCGAGGAGCCCTTCGCCCTGGAGACCTGTTACTTACCCGCCAGTGAGTTTTCCTCGCTGGTGAGCGCCCCGCTCGGCAGGGTGTCGCTGTTCGGCACGCTGGAGCACGATTTCGATGTAGAACTCGCGTACGCCGACGAAGAAGTCGATGCCACCGCCGCCGAAGCCAATGTCGCCGAGCTGCTGAATGTGCCGCGCGGCGCGTCGGTACTGCGCATTCGCCAGGTGATTTACTCCACCAAGGGCAAGGCCACCATCTATGGAGTGGGCTTCTACCGCTCCGAGCGTCACACGCTGTTTATCCGGCGCTTCCGCTAGGCCGCTCCACAATCAGATGGAAGGTTCCGAGGCCTGCGGCGCTCAAGCGGCATCGCACTGTGGCCGGGCTAACGCGAAATTCTCGTCACCGGGCTGCTGGGATAGTCCAGATCGAAGCCGAGTTGCAGTTTGGCGGCTTCCGACATCAGGCCCGGATGCCACGGCGGCTCGAAAACCACCTGCACATCCACTCCGTGGACTTCGGGCAGCCGTGCCAGCTTGCCCTCTACATCCGCCTTCAACACATTGCCCATGCCGCAACCCGGCGCGGTCATCGACATTTTTACGCTGATTTTCTTCCCGCCTTGCTCATCCGCCGTGATCTCGCAGGAGTAGATCAGGCCCAGATCGACGATATTCACCGGAATCTCAGGATCGTACACTGTCTTGAGTTGATCCCAGACCATCTGCTCGTTGAAGGGGCCCTCGGTCGCGCCCTTTTCCAGATTCGGAGGCGGCGTCAGCCCAAGGGCGTCGGCGTCCTTCCCATCGATGCGGCACATGTATCCGATGTCGGTGATCACCGTGTAACCGGTTCCGAGAAACTGGGAGATCCTGACGCGGCTCCCGGCCGGAAGCATGCGGTTGGTTCCACTGGGAATCTCGACCGCCTCGCATGCCCGCTTCAGCTCAATGAATTCGCCCATCGTCATATACAGCAGATCCTGAGAATCCTATTCGGTGGAAATCGAGTGCTGGTCTCCGTCAAGAGCGGCTTGCAGCGTATGCCAGGCGAGGGTCGCGCACTTCACGCGCGAGGGGAATTCCGACACGCCGGCGAACACGGCCAGCTTCCCCACCTCTGCTTCACTGCCATTGCTGTTGTTCGTCGCCTGGCCGGTGACGGTCTGGTGGAAGCGTTCGAACAGCTTCTTCGCTTCGCTGATGCTCTTGCCTTTGAGGCTCTGCGTCATCATCGATGCCGACGCCTTCGAAATCGCACAGCCGGAGCCCTGGAACGAGATGTCCTGAATCGAATCCCCGTCCACCTTGAGATACACCGTGAAACGATCGCCGCACAGCGGGTTATAGCCTTCCGCCTTGTGGTTCGCCGCTTCCAGCGCCCGGTAGTTTCGCGGCGCCTTGCTGTGCTCCAAAATGAGCTCCTGATACAGCTCTCGCAAGTCGGCCATCAGCCGAAAACCTCCCGCACCTTTTGGATGCCGTGCACCAGAGCTGCGATCTCTTCCTTCGTGTTGTAGAGCCCGAACGAGGCCCGCGCCGTCCCTTCGACGCCAAACCATTCCATGACCGGCTGGGCACAATGATGACCAGTGCGGATCGCGATGCCTTCCTGATCGAGGATGGTTCCAATATCGTGCGGGTGCACGCCCTCCATCACGAAAGACAACACGCCAGTCTTCTCGCGTGCCGTTCCAATCAGGCGAATGCCGGAGAGGGCAGAGATTTTCTCGGTCGCATACTCCAGCAGTTCATGCTCGTGGGCCGCGACGTTTTCGATGCCCAGTCCCTCGAGATACTCCAGAGCGGCTCTCAAGCCTACAGCTCCGGCCATATCCGGCGTGCCCGCCTCGAACTTGTAGGGCACTCTGTTGTAGAGGGTCTTCTCGAAGGTGACCGAACTGATCATGTCCCCGCCCCCCTGGTAGGGAGGCATCGCCTCCAGCAGCGCGGACTTGCCGTACAGAATGCCAATGCCGGTCGGACCGTAAACTTTGTGGCCGGAGAACGCGTAGAAATCGCAGTCAAGCTCTTGCACGTTGACCGGTATGCGAGGCACCGCCTGAGCGCCATCGACGAGCACCGGGATGTTTCTCGCGTGGGCCATTTTTGTGATCGTCGCCACCGGGTTGACCGTTCCCAGCGCATTGGAGACATGCGCGACCGCGACCACCTTGGTGCGAGGTCCGAGTAGCCGTTCGAATTCCTCCAGGATGATCTCGCCGCGCTGATTGATCGGCGCCACCCGCAACTTCGCGCCTTTCTCTTCGCACAGCAACTGCCAGGGAACGATATTCGAATGGTGCTCCATTGCGGTGATGAGCACCTCGTCGCCGGCGCCGACATTAGCGCGCCCGTAGGTTTGGGCGACAAGATTGATCGCTTCCGTTGCGCCGCGGACAAACACGATTTCACTCGGAAGCTGCGCCCGCAGGAATGCCTGCACTCTCTTGCGTGCCGACTCAAATTCCGCGGTCGCCAGCTCCGACAGGTAATGCACGCCACGATGAATGTTGGCGTTTTCATGCTTGTAGTAATTCGTGATCGCGTCGATCACCACCTTCGGCTTCTGCGAGGTTGCGGCATTGTCGAGATAAACGAGGTCATGCCCATGCGCTTTTGTCTGCAGGATGGGAAAATCCGCGCGCACTTGCTCCACGTCAAAGCCGCCGGCAATCTCCCGTACCGCGGTCGAACCCGCATTTGATGACATGTGCAGAACTTTTGTCATCCCACTTCCTCCCAGCTTCGCTCCACCGGCGACGCGTCTGTACCTGCGAGCGGCGCCGGGTTGCCTACCGATAAGAGATGCCCTTCGATCAATCGTTCCGCGTGTGTGCGTGCCAGCCCAGCTTTCATCCGCCCCAGGCACTCGCTGGCAAAAGCCAGCAGCAACAGCCGGCGCGCCGACCGAGCATCGATTCCGCGCGATTGCAGATAAAACAGCGCATTCTCTTCCATCTGGCCAATCGTCGCGCCGTGCGTGCACTTCACGTCGTCGGCGTAGATTTCCAGTTGCGGCTTGGTGTCGATCTGAGCGTCATCCGAGAGCAGAAGATTGCGGTTCGTTTGTTTCGCGTCGGTCTTCTGCGCGTCCTTGTGCACCACGATCCGTCCGTGAAAGACGCCGTGCGCCTGCTGGTCCAGGATTCCGTTGTAAAACTGGCGGCTGCTGCAGTGCGGGCTGGCGTGCTCGACGTACATGTAGTTGTCGAGATGCTGCTTGCCCGAACCGACGAAAAGGCCGTTGATCAGGCACTCTCCGCCTTCGCCCGCTAAGACCGGGTGCACGTTGTTCCGTACCAGCCCTCCGCCCAGCAGGAGAGAATGCGAGGCAACATTCGCGCTGCGATCCTGCTGGATGCGCAGTGTCGAGATGTTGAAGGCCTCGCGGTGCTCGCGCTCGATCATGTAGTGGCTTGCCGTCGCGCTCTCGCCCGCAATCAACTCCGTTGCGCTGTTGCAGAGAACGGCGCCGTCCGACAGCGAGACGTACTCCTCGATGAGCGTTGCCTCCGCCTCCTGCTCGACAATGACCAGGTTGCGCGGGTTTGTCATGGTCGGAGCCTGTCGCTCGGTGGATACATACAGCACATGTACGGGCTTTTCGAGCGATACCCCTTTGGAAACGTGAACAAACGCCCCATCCTGGGCGAACGCCGCATTGAGCGCCGAGAATGGATCGCGCTCGATATCGAGATAGCGGCCGAAATGGCGCTCCAGCATGCCGGAGTTCTTCTCGATCTCTTTTCGCAGGCTGGAAACGACGACCCCTGCCGGCAGAGGGCCGACCGAGGAAAGCGCGGCGGCAAACCATCCGTCCACAAAAACCAGCCTCGCGGCCGAGCCCTCGATTTCCCAGGCCTTCAGATCTGAGGTTGAAACTTGGCTCCGCTCCGGTCCCGCGACCGAGAATGGCGTTCGCGCAATCGCCGCAACGTTCGTGAACCGCCAGTCTTCATCGTGAGTGGTGGGAAACCCCGTCTCACAGAAGCGCGCAAAGGCATTCTTCCGCATGGTCTGCAGCCACCCGGGCTCGCCCTTGCTGAGCTTCTCGACGGCGACGAAGCTCTCCAGATATTGTTCGACATTCGCGATCGCAGTGCTCACAAGATCCTCGCTTACGCCGAGAGCGGCGCCGTTTGCCGTGCCGCCGCTTCGATCGGGCTATAGCCTTTTTCCTCGAGTTCAAGCGCCAGTTCCGGTCCACCCGACCGCACGATCCGTCCGTCCACCAGAACGTGCACGAAGTCAGGAACGATGTAATTCAACAGGCGCTGATAATGCGTGACCACCAGCATGGCCCGCTCGGGACTGCGCATGGCGTTGACCCCTTTGGCGACAATCCGCAGCGCATCGATGTCGAGTCCTGAGTCGGTCTCGTCGAGGATCGCCAGTTTCGGCTCCAGCACGGCCATCTGCAGAATCTCGTTGCGTTTCTTTTCGCCGCCGGAAAAACCCTCGTTCACCGAGCGGCCCATCAGCTTGTCGTCCATTTCGAGCAGTTTCAGCTTCTCGCGGAACATGGGCAGAAAGTCCATGGCGTCCATTTCCTCTTGCCCGCGATACTTGCGCATCGCATTCAAAGCGGTGCGCAGGAAATACGTGTTGCCGATGCCCGGAATTTCCACCGGATACTGGAAGGCCATGAACACGCCTTCGCACGCGGCTTCCTCCGGCTTCATGGCCAGCAGGTCCTTGCCATTCAGAGAAACTTCGCCCCCTGTGACCTGGTACATTTCCCGCCGCGAGAGCACCTGAGCCAACGTGCTCTTTCCTGAGCCATTGGGCCCCATGATCGAATGGACTTCGCCGGCGTTCACGTTCAGGTCGATGCCTTTCAGGATTTCGTGTCCGGCCACGGAAACGTGCAGATTTCTGATTTCCAACAAGCTCATGGATTCTTCCTTAATGGTTTCCTTTGAATTCTGAAGTTGCCCGCTTCCGGCGCTAGCCGACGCTGCCTTCGAGACTCACACTCAGCAATTTCTGAGCTTCGACCGCGAACTCCATCGGCAGTTCGCGGAAGACCTGCTTGCAGAAGCCGCTGACGATCATCGACACGGCGTCTTCGGTCTTAAGCCCGCGCTGCTGCAGATAGAACAACTGGTCTTCGCCGATCTTCGAGGTCGACGCCTCGTGCTCCATACGCGCCGTAGAGTTCTTGACCTCGATATACGGGAAGGTGTGCGCCCCGCACTGGTCGCCGATGAGCAACGAGTCGCATTGCGTGTAGTTGCGGGCCCCGGTTGCCCCTTTCATGATCTTCACCATCCCGCGGTAGGTGTTCTGCCCGTGCCCGGCCGAGATGCCCTTGGAGACGATCGTGCTGCTCGTGTTCTTCCCCAGATGGATCATCTTCGTGCCCGTGTCGGCCTGCTGATAATTGTTCGTCAGCGCCACCGAGTAGAACTCGCCCACCGAGTTGTCGCCCTGCAGAATGCAGCTGGGATACTTCCATGTGATCGCAGAACCGGTTTCCACCTGCGTCCACGAAATCTTGGAATTCACTCCCAGACACTTGCCGCGCTTGGTCACGAAGTTGTAAATGCCGCCGCGCCCGTTCTTGTCGCCCGGATACCAGTTCTGCACCGTCGAATACTTGATCTGGGCGTTATCGAGCGCCACCAACTCCACCACCGCCGCGTGCAGCTGGTTTTCGTCGCGGATCGGCGCCGTGCACCCTTCCAGATAGCTGACATACGCGCCTTCGTCGGCCACAATCAGGGTTCGCTCGAATTGCCCCGTCTCCGCCGCATTGATGCGGAAATACGTGGAAAGCTCCATCGGACAGCGCACGCCCTTCGGCACGTACACGAACGATCCGTCACTGAATACCGCCGCATTCAGCGCAGCGAAGAAATTGTCGGTGTGCGGAACCACCGACCCCAGGTACTTCTGAACCAGTTCCGGATGCTTCTGCACCGCCTCCGAGAAAGAACAGAAGATCACTCCCATTTCTCCGAGCTTTGCCTTGAACGTGGTCGCCACCGACACGCTGTCGAACACCGCATCCACCGCAACTCCCGCCAGCATTTTCTGTTCGGCCAGCGGGATTCCCAGCTTTTCGTAGGTCCGCAGAATCTCAGGATCGACTTCGTCGAGGCTCTTCAGCCCGGGCTTCTGCTTCGGCGCCGAGTAATAGATGATGTCCTGATAGTCGATTGGCGGATATTTCACATTCGCCCACTTCGGCTCGGCTTGCGCCTTCTCGAGCGACGCCCAATGCCGGTACGCCTTCAGCCTCCAGTCCAGCATGAAGGCAGGCTCCTGCTTCTTGGCCGAGATCGTCCGGATCGTTTCCTCGGACAATCCTTTCGGCACCCGCTCGTCTTCAATCTCGGTGACGAATCCCCACTTGTATTCGCGCTCGGCCAGATTGCGAATTGTGTCTACATTGGTGCTCATTGCACTCTCCCGCTTCCACCGCTGATCATCGGTACCAGATTCCCCTTATTGTCACGAATCGCCGTCAGGCGCATCGGACGCGTCAAATCCGAAAGCATCACTCTCTCCAGTGCCCCACGCACCACGCTGCTGATGATCCGCTGGTTGTCTTTGATGGGACAGGATGCTTCCAGGTCGCAGAGTCCGCCCACATCCGTGCTGCATTCCGTCAGTCCGAACGGCCCTTCCACCGCCGAGATAATCTCGGCGAGCGAAATCTCATGCGGATCGCGGGCCAGGGTGTAGCCGCCCTTGATGCCGCGCTGAGACACCACCAGCCCGCCCTGCAGCAACGTCTTCAGCAGCTTGCTCACAGTCGGAAGCGGCAGCCTGCACTCCACCGCCAGATCGCGCGCCGCATGCCATCCGGGCAGAGGCTTCCGCGCCATCTGGCACATCAGCAATAGCCCGTAATCGGTCAATTTGCCCAGTCGGACCATAGTTTTATAAACAGTACTAATTCAGTCCAGATTTATTCTACGACGTCCCGGCGCTGATCGGCAAGCGCCGAGGGGGAAGAATGGGCTCAGCGCTAACCCATCGATCCGGGAATTCGAATATTTTCATCGTCCCTTTACGTCCGCCGCTCCGATCTTGCCTTATGCTGTAGGCCTGCTGAATGCCACGGCGCTGTTCGCGAGTGCCGCTGTCTGGGGGACGCGAACCATGTTGGGAGTGCCGCTTCGTTATTTGCTGAAGCATCCGTTGGCGGCGAGAGAGCTAGCCGCCGACCCGATCGACGTATTCACGCGCGCCCGCGATATCTACATCGCGCAGCGTGAGCTGCGCGGACCCGAGTGCCGCTACGAGCCTGCTCCGGACTGGGAGCCGCGCCTTCACGCTTACCTCGGCGCGACCTGGCCCTGCCCACTGATCTCGGAGTTCCGCGAGCTCTGGCCTCGCGTCATGAGCGAACTGCAAACCCGGGGAATTCGGCCTGGCCCGGAAAGCTTTGCCTCCTGGAACGATGGAGACGCCGGATTCGTGCGAGCCATCTGGTGCGTCACTCGACATCTCCAGCCGACGAGAGTGGTCGAGACCGGCGTCGCCCACGGCGTCACCTCGCGCTTCGTCCTCGAGGCGCTGCAGAGCAACGGCCGGGGAAGTCTGTGGAGCATCGACGTCCCACCCATCGAAAAGTCCCTCCGGCAGCAAGTCGCGGTCGCCGTCGCCGGGCGCTGTGCCGATCGGTGGTCGTACATCAAGGGTTCCAGCCGCCGCCAGCTTCCGCCCCTACTATCGCGACTCGGGCAGATCGATCTTTTCATCCACGACAGCCTTCACAGCGAACGCAACGTCCGCTTCGAACTCGACCGCGCCTGGGTTGCGTTGAAGCCAGGCGGCGTGATGGTCGTCGACGATATCGATGCCAACTGGGGCTTCAAGTCCTTTACCGACGCATTTCCGGATCAGCGAGCCATGGTTTGCGAAGCCGAGCCGGTGCGGCCGGATCTCCGGCGCTTCAACCACAAAGGACTGTTCGGCATAATCGTCAAGCCGCGCACAGCTGCCGAGCACGCGTTCGAGCGGATCGCAGGATAATCATCCCGCAAGGACTCCGGTGGGAACTAAAAGAGTCACCCGGCGCGCCCTTCTACGCGTCGCGCCTATCCCATAGAATGTCGATGTAACTCGGCGCCAACGTGAACCCCAGGGCAGACATCAGACGGTCAACGTTATTGTTATTTCTCATCCTGTCGGTAGGAGTAGGAGCCGCGGTTTCCCTTCGCCGGGGCTTGCATCCAAGCCGCCCACCAGCGCCATCACTGCTCGCCGATCCCCAGCCCCAGGGAAAGTCGAAGCAGCTGTTGTGTCCACCCGCCGGGCTCGCCTATCCCGAAGCTTCCAAGTCGCCCTCTCCGCACCGTGTGCTTCTGTCCTGGAAGGAGAGTCCGCATCCGCCCGGCCAGAAAACCACGGTCGCCGGCTACTGTCTCTACCGCAGCCAGAAACTCGACGACCTCGAGAAGGACCCAACCTGCAGGAAGTGTCAGCTGCTCAATCAAGCGCCGATCGCCGGCACCAGTTGCATCGACGATCTTCTCCAGAAAAAGAAGACCTACTACTACGTCGCGATGGCGCTCGATGGGAATGGAGGACGGAGCATGCCATCGAACGAGGCTACCGCTTACATCGATGACAAGGAGGCGGGTTCCGCGGCGAATTCGCCCAATCCTCCGCTCTGCCGCGACTGGCCCGCCGTCAAGCCTTGATCGAAGGCGCTTGCCGAAGCCGGCTTTCAATACAGGATCTTGTTCGGTTTTTCCTGCCAGGCGCGAAAGGCGGTGAGCGCTTCTTCCCGCATCATCGGAACCATCGGAATCGATCGTTCCGGAAACGCCAGGCCAAATTGCCGATAGATGAAGGAATCGTCGAAACCGATCTCCGACGCGTCTGCCGCCACATTTCCGAAATAGATTCGGCCGATGTGCGCCCAATAGATTGCTCCCAGGCACATCGGGCACGGTTCGCATGAAGTGTAAATCTCGCAACCTTTCAGCGAGAACGCTCCCAACTTCTTGCAAGCTTCCCGGATCGCCACGACTTCGGCATGTGCCGTCGGATCGTTAGACGACGTGACCCGGTTGACGCCTTCCGCCACTATGCTGCCGTCTTTGACAACTACAGCGCCGAAAGGGCCGCCCTGCCCGGAAAGAACATTGTCTCGGGAAAGCTCAATGGCGCGAGCCATGAAAGGATTGTCCATGGGATGAGTTTTTCCCCAGCGTAATCTTCAGCGGTGTGCGCATGCCGCGACCGCGAATCCGCGCAAATTCGTCGACATGGACTCGTTCGCAGCCGCTTTGCTGACAGGCAGTATAAGCCGGAAGTCCCGGCTTTGCGAAGGCGGTTCTATGAATGGCTCGGCCGGCGGTCTTTCGATTGAAAACCGCCGTGCTTCCGGATAGTCTTGATCCTCTTCGGTTCGGGGTTCAGGAGCGCCGAGCGTGGGGTTGCAGGCTTTTGTGTCGCGCCAGATCGTGACGCCGCAGGGTATCCGTCCGGGTGCTCTAGTCGTGGATGGCGAAAAAATCCAGGCGGTGGTCCCGGCAGAACAGACCCCCGCCGGCGCGCCACGGGAGGATTTCGGCGATCTCGCGCTGCTCCCGGGGCTGGTCGATTCCCACGTTCACATCAACGAACCCGGCCGAACCGGCTGGGAAGGGTTCTTCACTGCGACTCGGGCCGCCGCCGGCGGCGGCTACACCATGCTGGTCGACATGCCGCTGAACTGCATTCCCGCCACGACTGACGTATCCGCGCTTGAGGCAAAGCGGCGCGCCGCCGCAGGCCAATGTCACGTTGATTGGGCGGCCTGGGGCGGCCTCGTCCCCGGGAATCATCACGATCTGCAACCCCTCGCCGATGCAGGCGTTTTGGGCTTCAAGTGCTTTCTGGTGCATCCCGGAATCGACGAATTCACCATGGTGAATGAGTCGGATCTGCGCGCGGCTTTGCCGCACCTGGCTCGCAGCGGACTGCCCTTGCTGGTGCACGCCGAACTTCCCGGGCCGATCGAAGCTGCGGAAACCCAACTGCGTCGCTCCGACTGGACGCGCTACTCCACCTACCTCGCGTCGAGGCCGGAGGAAGCCGAACTGTCAGCGATCCGGATGATGCTGTCGCTCTGCCGCGAGTTCCATTTTCCGCTGCACGTCGTGCATCTATCGGCGGCTTCCGCGCTCGAGAAGCTGCGTTCGGCGCGCGCCGAGAATCTGCCCGTGACCGTCGAGACCTGCCCGCACTACCTTCATCTGGAAGCCGAATCCATCCCTGATGGCGCGACGCAATGCAAGTGCGCGCCTCCGGTGCGGAATCGCGATAATCGCGAGCAACTCTGGCACGGCCTCCGGCAGGGAATCATCGATATGGTGGTCACCGATCATTCTCCGTGTCCTCCTGCGATGAAGCGCCCCGACGCAGGGAACTTCCAGGAGGCCTGGGGAGGCATTCCCAGCCTGTCCACGGCATTGTCCGTGATGTGGACTGAAGCTTTGCGGCGCGGCCATGATCTCACCGACATCGCGCGCTGGATGGCCGAGAAGCCCGCCCAATTCGCCGGATGCGGCGCGCGCAAAGGAAAACTTGCCCCCGGATACGATGCCGACTTTGCCGTCTTCGATCCGCAGGCGGAGTTCACCGTGACCGCCAACCGGCTCTACTACCGCCATGAAATCTCGCCCTACCTGGGCGAGACATTGCGAGGGATGGTGAAGAGAACCTATCTGCGCGGCCAGGCGGTCTTTTGTAGCGGAACCTTTCCGGTGGAGCCCGCCGGCCGGGAGATCCGCCGTAATTGAGATTTGCGCGTAACAAGCTCAGGAGACTTGGTGCAGGCTGAAAGCATCATCGGTACGTCGGTTCCCCGCAAGGAAGGCCGTGACAAGGTCACCGGCCGCGCCCGCTACATCGACGACATCTCCTTGCCCGGAATGCTCTATGGCGCAACCGTGCGTAGCAGCGTTCCGCGCGGCAAAATCAAGAACATAACCTTCGACCCTGGAGTTCCCTGGAACGAGTTCGTCGTGGTTTCGGCGAAGGATATCCCCGGGACGAACTGCATTGCCCTCATCAGCGACGATCAGCCCTGTCTTGCGGATGGTCTCGTCAATCACCCGGAAGAGCCCATCCTCCTTCTCGCCCACCCCAATCCGCATATTCTTCCCAAAGCCGTGGCCGCGATCCGCATCGAATACGATCCCCTGCCATCGCTATTCACGATTGAGGAGAGCGAAAGCCAGGCCGAAGTGATCTGGGGAACTGACAACACCTTCAAGCGCTTTCTCATCGAGAAGGGCGACGTCGATCAGGTCTGGGCGGCCGCCGATTATATCGTCGAAGGCGAGTACACGACCGGCGCGCAGGAGCAGCTCTACATCGAGAACAACGGCGTGATCGCCAGCTTCGACCGCGAGCGCGGAGTGACTCTGTGGGGCTCGCTGCAGTGCCCCTATTACGTCCACAAGGCGTTGATGAAGTTGTGCCATTTGCCCGAAGACAAAGTCCGTGTCGTTCAAATGGAAACCGGCGGAGCATTTGGCGGAAAGGAAGAATATCCGTCGATGATCGCCGGCCACGCCGCGCTGCTGGCGATGAAATCCGGCAAGCCGGTCAAGATTGTGTATGACCGCATGGAAGACATGGCGGCGACGACCAAGCGGCATCCTTCGCGCACGCGGCACCGCACGGCGGTAAGCCGCGACGGCAAAATCCTGGGCGGCGAGGTCGAGTTCGTCATCGATGGCGGCGCCTACGCCACTCTTTCCGCTGTCGTCCTCTCCCGCGGAACGATCCACGCCGCCGGTCCTTACTTCTGGCCCAGCATCCGGGTACGCGCCCGGGCGGTGGCCACGAACGCTCCCCCGCACGGGGCTTTTCGCGGCTTCGGCGCTCCGCAAACCCTGTTCGCGATGGAACGCCACATGGACCGCATCGCCGCCATCCTTGGTATCTCGCCCGTAGAGATCCGCCGAAGGAACTTCCTGAAGCCGGGGCAGACAACGGCAACCGGGCAGACGATCCGCGAGCCGATCGACATGGGCCGCCTGCTCGAGAGAGCTTTGTCGCTGGCAAACTACAGCGAGAAAAAAGACAGCCTCCGCCGGGACCACCAATCCGCCACACGCAGGCAGGGAATCGGAATCGCCACGTTCCTTCACGGCGCGGGCTTTACCGGGTCCGGCGAACGTTATCTGGCATCGGTCGTGGGCATCGAGGGCTGCGCCGATGGGCGAGTTCGCGTGCTTGTCTCCAGCACGGAGTTCGGGCAGGGAACCAAGACCGTGCTCTCCCAGATCGCTGCAGAAACCCTGGGCCTCGATTATTCCGATGTCGAAGTCGCCCAGCCGGATACCGAAACCGTTCCCAACAGCGGCCCTACCGTCGCCTCCCGCACCGTCATGGTGGTAGGAAAGCTGGTGCACTCCGCTGCCTCGGGAATCCGCGAAACGCTGATAGCCGCGGGGCTGCTGAGCGAAGGCTACTCCCGCGATGCCTTTCTCAAGGCCTGTGCGGCCTACGTTGCCGCTCATGGAGAATTCAAATCCTGGGCGCGGTACGAAGCTCCCCCGGGCATTTTTTGGGACGACGAAAAATATCGAGGGGAAGCGTACGCCGCCTACGCCTGGGCGGTTTATATCGCTCAGGTCACGGTCGATCTCTCGACCTACAGCGTCTCGGTTGACGATTTTGTCGCTCTGCAGGAAGTGGGCCGGGTTCTGCACCCTGTCCTCGCCCGCGGACAGATTGTCGGCGGCGTCGCCCAGGGCATCGGCTTCGCCCTCTACGAGAAAGTTGTCTGGCAAAACGGGCGCATGCAGAACAGCCAGATGACCAATTACATCATGCCGACTTCCGCCGACCTGCCCGTGATCCGCGTCTACTTTGAAGAACTCGGGAATGTCCACGGCGCATTCGGCGCGAAGGGCATCGGCGAACTTCCTATGGATGGCCCCGCTCCCGCCGTCGTCAATGCGATCGCCGACGCCCTGGGAACTGGCTTCGACTCGATTCCTCTGCTGCCGGAAGATATCTTCTCGGCAGTCACCGCCGGCGGCCTCGATACTCCTCCTGCCTCACAAGGAGCTCGATGACTGCGGACCACGGCCGGTGCGAAGTCGCCATGACGGTTAATGGCAAAGCGGCGAAGGTTTGCGCCCACCCCATGGAACGATTGCTCGACGTGCTTCGGCGCGACCTCGGACTCACCGGCGCAAAGGAAGGATGCGGCGAAGGCGAGTGCGGCGCGTGCGCTGTGCTGATCGATGGGGAACTGGCGAACAGCTGCCTCATTCCCGTGTTGCAGGCGAACGGCGCCAGCGTCGTGACCATCGAAGGGCTTGCCCGGGAAGACCGTCTCGCGACGCTGCAGCAGGCATTCGTTGATTGCGGCGGCGCTCAGTGCGGAATCTGCACTCCGGGAATGATCATGGCGGCGACCTGTCTGCTTCGAAAACATCCACAGCCTGCGCTCGACGCGATCAGAGAGGGACTCTCGGGCAATCTCTGCCGCTGCACCGGCTACGCGCAGATTTGCGAGGCGGTTGCAGAGGCCTCCGCTCACGGAGAGGAGCGATGAGATCCGACCCGGAGGACTACGAGTTGGTCGCGCCCGCCACCCTGTCGGCCGTGCTGCCTCTACTCGCCGCTGAGCCTGGAGAATGGCTGCCCATCGCCGGCGGTACCGACGTGATGGTTCAATATGCCGCCGGCAAACTCCCGGCGCGAAAGCTCGTCAGTCTGTGGAACCTTCCCGAGCTTCGACATATCGAGGTCTCTCACGATGCGATCCATATCGGCGCCGCCTGCACCTATACCGATTTGCGCGAGCACGCGCTCATTGCGCAGGAGTTTCCGCTTCTGGCGAAAGCCGCGAGTTGGACCGGAGGCATTGCGAATCAGAACCGGGGCACACTCGGCGGAAACATCGTGAATGCTTCCCCGGCTGCCGACTCGCTTCCCGCCCTGCTGGTGTACGAAGCGGAGTTGATTCTGGTTTCGCTTCGCGGCGAACGTCGGCTCCGCTACGTCGACTTTCATACCGGATACAAGCAGACTCGGCTCGCGCCCGACGAACTTATTCGCGCCATTTCGCTTCCACGGCAGTTTGCCGGGTATATTTCCTACGCGCGAAAGGTGGGAGCGCGCAATGCCCAGGCCATTGCCAAAGTCTGCGTGGCAGCCGCGGCTTCGCTCCAGCGCGGTCTCATCGCGGATGTTCGCGTCGCCGCCGGCAGCGTGGCGCCCGTCCCTTTGCGATTGCGGGAGACTGAACGTCTGCTCAGGGGCCGAGCCGTGGACGCCGTCCTGGTCGAACAGGCGCGGCGCAAAGCGGGCGAGGAGGTCCGCCCGATTGACGATATTCGCTCGACGGCAGCCTACCGCTCCGCTGTTCTCGGGAATCTGGTTGCCGAGTTCTTGATTCAGCTGACCGCGGAGCAGATCGCTTGAGCGGGATTCTGGCACGATGGAATCGGCTTCCCCTGGATGCGGCCGCTCATGAGATTCTGGCTTGCTGTGGTTCGCGGGAGTGGGCTCGCCGCCTGGCCGCGGCTCGTCCCATAAAAGACGAAGCGTCGTTGATTGCCGCTTCCGACAGGATATGGAACAATCTCGGGCCGCAGGACTGGATTGAGGCGTTTTCACAGCATCCGCGGATTGGGGAACAGAGAGTCCCGCAGGCCGCGTCAGCGCAGTCAGCAAAATGGTCGGCGCAGGAGCAGCAGCATGTCGCATCGGCCGCAGGGGACATCCAGCACGCCATGGCTCTGGCCAATCAGGAATACGAGCGCCGGTTTGGCCGCGTCTTTCTCGTCTGTGCCACAGGAAAGTCGGCGGCGGAGCTGCTCGAAGTTCTGCGCCGGCGCTTACGCAATGACCCTGCCGCTGAGTTACACGTGGCGGCCGAAGAACAGAGAAAGATCACGAACTTACGACTAGGAAAGTGGTTGCAGGAATGACAGGGATTTCCACCCATGTTCTCGATCTGACTCGCGGCAAGCCCGCGAGCCATGTGCCGGTCCGGCTCGAACGGCAAGACGCCTCCGGCAACTGGCAGTTGCTGAACTCCGCCACCACTGACGCCGACGGCCGCTGTCCGCAATTACTCGGCGGAAACGAACTTCAGCCCGGCCTTTATCGATTGTCCTTCGATACCGCGAGTTACTTCGCCGGCCAGGGAGTCGAGCCCCTGCACCCGCTGGTCGCGGTGACTTTTCAGGTGCGAAGCGGAGAATCGCGCTTCCATATTCCTTTGCTGTTGACCGCCAACGGATATACCACTTACCGCGGGAGCTAGTGCATGGACTTCTCAATTCGAGAGTGGTTGAACCTCGGCTTCCGCTGGTTCCATGTCTTTGCCGGCATCATGTGGGTCGGGCAGACCTACTATTTCACCTGGCTTGACGGGCAGTTCAGCCGCATGGAAAAAGAATCGGCTGCGCAGGGCACGGCTCCGGCTGTTTGGATGGTTCACAGCGGCGGCTTCTACGCCGTCCAGAAAGAAAAATCGCTTGGCGTCAGCGCCGGGCAAGTCCGCTGGTTTCGTTGGGAGGCGCTCATGACCTGGGTCGGCGGCATGGGACTCCTGATTCTTGTCTACTACATGGGCAGCGGCCTGATCGATCCGGACGTCGCCGACATTCCCAAGGCGGCCGGCATCGCCATTGGCCTCGCTTCCCTCGCCGCCGGGTGGATTGTTTATGACCTTGCCGTTCGCATCGGCCTCGCCCAATCTCAGGCTGCCTTCGCGATTTTTGCTTTCGCCATGACCGCTGCCGCGTCGTGGGGATTGCTGCACCTGCTCAGCGGCCGCGCCGCCTATCTTCACGTCGGCGCCATGTACGGTACGATCATGGTCGCGAACGTCTGGTTTCGCATCTTGCCGGCGCAGCGCAAAATGATCGCTGCCGCCGCAGCCGGCGCGACCTTCGACTCACGGCTTGGCGCTCAGGCGAAACTGCGTTCGAAGCACAACACATTCATGGCAGTGCCGGTCGTCTTCCTTATGCTGAGCAATCATTATCCTGTCGGGACGTACGGCAACCGGTATAGTTGGCCGGTGCTGATGGCGCTGGTGCTGGTCGGCTGGGGCGCGGCGAAGATCATCCGCGAAGCCTGATGCATGCCATATGGAGCGCGATTCTACTCAAGTGAACACCGCTATTGCGGCAAGCAATCTCGCTCAGGAAGTCATGCGCCGATGCCGCGTTCTGGCCTCGTTTTCGGAAGATTCCGCCGGCACGCGCCGGAGTTTTCTCTCGCCTCCCATGCACGAAGTTCACCGCGAGATCTCCCGCTGGCTGCAACCGCTGGGCGTCAACATGCGCCTTGACGCGATGGGAAATTTGCGCGCTGTCTATCCCGCCGCCGTGACACCAGCTCCGCGATTGCTGATCGGCTCGCATCTCGACACCGTTCCCAATGCCGGTGCTTACGATGGAATTCTCGGCGTCATGATTGCCATCGCGCTGCTCGAAGCCCTTCACGGACGCCGCCTTCCCTATGCGATCGAAGTCGTCGGCTTTTCAGACGAGGAAGGCATCCGATTCGGCATTCCGTTCCTCGGCAGCCGCGCTCTGGTGGGCCGAATCGATGAAGAGCTTTTGATGGCCACAGATGCCGCCGGGGTCTGTGTCAGAGAAGCAATCGCCCAATTCGGACGGAATCCCGACGAACTCGCCGGCGCTCGTCTGGCAAGTGACGTCTGCGGCTACCTCGAGTTTCATATCGAACAGGGACCGGCGCTTGAGAAATTGGACCTGCCCCTCGCCGTAGTCGACGCGATCGCAGGGCAGACCCGGCTGGAAGTCACGTTTGTCGGCCGCGCCAATCACGCCGGAACCACTCCCATGGATTCTCGTTGCGATGCCATCGCCGGCGCTGCGGAATGGATTATGTTGGTCGAGCGCGAAGCCAACGCGGTGACAGGACTGGTGGCGACGGTCGGCTCGGTCCGAGCGCATCCGGGCGCGGCCAACGTGATCGCCGGAGAGGCGCACCTGAGTCTCGATATCCGTCATCACGATGACGCTACTCGCAACCGCGCTGTCAAAACGTTTGTCCGCGAGGCCCGTCAGATCGCGGCCAACCGCGGCCTCACTCTGCGCCACGCAACTCACCTGGACCAGCCCGCGGTGGCCATGGATCGATTTCTCTCCGATCAAATTGAGGCCGCGATTCAGAGCGCGGGATGCCGGCCGCATCGCATGACCAGCGGCGCCGGTCACGATGCCATGATCCTCACCGAAAAAGTTCCTGCCGCCATGATTTTTCTGCGAACGCCGGGCGGCATCAGCCACGATCCCGCCGAATCCGTCGCCCCTGCCGACGTCGAGAAGGCGATCGCGTGCGGAGTCCATCTGCTCGACCAATTGGCTTCTACTCCCGCATTTCTGACAAGGACGCTCCGTGCCTAACTTGAATCTCAGTCATCTCGGGCAAACCCGCAGCCGTCATCAACGCAACCACGTTCTGCTCACTCCCGACACATTCGTGCGCACCGCGCTCCCAGGCATGAAAGCCTGCGCCGCCATCGTGCATGCCGGACCAGCCATGGGCGCGGCTTTCACCGAGTACACCGCAGAGTTGGAAGCGGGCGGAGAACTCGGCCAGACCTCCGCGCAGCGCTTCCTCTACGTCCTCGAAGGCGCGGTCGCGGTTGAACTGGGAGAAAAACGGCATCAGCTTGGTCCTCGCGGTTTCGCCTATCTTCCTTCCGGGCTCCCGCATCGCGTCGCCGCCGCCGCTGTCAGCCGCGCCGCGGTAATCGAGAAACACTATCAGCCGCTCGACTCCGTAGCCGCACCATACCCAATCCTCTCGAGTGAGGATGCGATTGCCCCGCATGCGCTCAACGACGATCCCGGCTTGCAGGTGAGGTGCTTGCTCCCCGACGAGCCGAGCTTTGATTTTGCCGTGAACGTCATGGTCTATCAGCCCGGCGCCGCGCTGAGCCAGGTCGAAATGCACATCATGGAACACGGACTCATCATGCTCGAAGGCGGCGGCATCTACCGTCTCGGCGATTCCTGGTATCCCGTCAGCGCCGGCGATTTCATCTGGATGGGGCCGTGGTGTCCGCAGTGGTTTGGCGCAATCGGCAAAGTTCCGGCCAAATATCTGATCTACAAGGATTCGAATCGCCATCCGCTGGCTGGTCCTCGATGAAGATCACCATCGATCAACAGCGGCTGAATTCTGAAATCGAAGCGCTGGCCGCGTTTTCTGACGCCGCGCCGCCGGCCGTCACCCGCATCGTCTTCACGCCGCCGGATCTGAAAGCCCGCGCCTGGATGAGAGCGCTTTGCGAAGAAGCGGGACTCGCAGTGCGTCGCGACGCGATCGGCAACACCTTTGCGCGTTGGGCCGGCTCAGATCCATCCGCCCCGGTCGTCGGCACCGGCTCGCACATCGACGCGATTCCGAACGCCGGAAGGTTCGACGGCGTGGTCGGCGTGCTCGGTGGGCTGGAGGCTATCCGCTCCCTGCAGCGGGCCGGCTTTCGACCCAGACATTCGATTGAGTTGCTGATCTTCACCTCCGAAGAGCCCACGCGATTTGGCATTGGATGTCTCGGCAGCCGTCTGCTCGCGGGAACGATCTCCGCCGCCGATGCTCGAAAACTACGCGACAACGATGGCGCTTCCGTCGACGAAGTTCGACACGCCGCCGGCATTGACGGCGATCTCGAACAGGTCAAACTGCCCGGCGGATATTACAAAGCATTCGTCGAACTCCACATTGAGCAGGGACCGATTCTGGAACGCGAAGGCAAACCGTTGGGAATTGTGGAGCGGATTGCCGCTCCCGCCAGCCTGCGCATCTCCCTGGAGGGCTCCGGAGGCCACGCCGGCGGGGTGCTGATGCCCGACCGCCGCGACGCTCTTTGCGCCGCAGCGGAACTGATCCTCGCCGTGGAACACGCCGCACGTACCAGTGGAGCAATCGATACGGTAGCGACCGTCGGCATGTGCGATGTCTTTCCGGGCGCGGTTAACAGCATTCCGGCCAAAGTCCGCCTCTTGGTCGACATTCGCGATACCGATCTCGGTCGCCGCGATGGCGTGATCCGCGCCTTGGAGGAAGCATGCCGCCAGGCATCCTCCAAACGGCAGGTGTCAGTTTTCTCCGAGCTTCTGAACGCCGATGCGCCCGCCGAATCCGGCCCCGCAGTCGTCGCCGCGCTGCGTCAGGCCTGCGAGGAGCATGCCTTCAACTTTCTGCCCATGACGAGTCGCGCCTACCATGACTCGCTCTTCGTCTCGCGCGTCGCGCCTGTGGCCATGCTCTTCATTCCCTGCCGCAACGGCTACAGCCATCGTCCCGATGAATTCGCTTCTTCCGAAGACATCGCCCGCGGAACGCTGGTCCTCGCTGAGTCATTGGCAGCCTTGGCTGCCTGACTTGCCGGAGAGCGCCTGGCCCGAGGAGGGAACCGTCTTCTCGCGGTCCGGCCAATGCTCCACGATATCGCGGACGACCCTGTCGCCGACCGTCTCCGCGGCTTGGAGCGCCGGCATGTAGGCTGAGTAGTTTCCCAAAACCATTTCCTTCAGGCTGTCGGAAACTGCCATCCCGGGCGGCTCGCGATCGTAGTTGCTCACCGTGCGCAGTACGAGAACGCGCTTGAAGTCCGCACGTCCGGCGCGGCTCAGAAAGGTCAAAGCCTGCAGCGTGCCCGAGTCCTCCATGCCGGCGACCATGTAATTGCCGTTGCCGCCGGTGTAATAGCGGGTCCAGGCGTTCGCCCACTCGTCCAGCTTCGAGCCGTGCCAGAAAGTGCTCGCCGACAGCACGGCTCCACACGTCACAAATGGAGCCTTGAGCGCATTTGGGAATCCCGGGAAGCGCGATCGGAACTTGCCCAGTGCATCCGTGTCCGCGAGCGGCACCGCCCGCGTCAAGCGAACGGCCCAATCGACGAATGCCGGGTTGAGCGCGTAAACCTCTCCATAATCGGCGACCGCCGGTTCCTCGTACGGCCTGCCCTTCCGTAGTGGGACGTAGCCGGTTGGCCAGCTTTCGGGAATCTGCCGCGCGTCGATTTCGAACGACAGGTCGCCGTCGACCACGTAATCGGCCCACACCGCCGAGCCCAAGGAAACGTCCGCCGGATCGCCGCCGCCGATGCCCGCAATCACCCAGTACGCCTTCGAAAGATCGAATCGCGGATCCAGGCCCAAAGCCATGACCGACGCCGCCGCCTTCGCCGTTCCCACTCCGGTCACCAGGCCCAGCACTCCGGCGTTATTCATCCGCAGGTGGTGATATCCAGCCTCGAGCGGCAAGACCTCATCCAGGTGTTCGCCCTCGACCCACAGCTGGAATTCGCCCGGTACATCCCCCGTGTCCTCTCCTCGCTCGAACATCGTGACCACGACCACTTTGATGCGGATGGGCTGCTTCGGTGCCGCCGGCTGCGCAAGCGCCGGTCCACAAAAGGCGATGCCGAAGGCCAGCGCCACCGCGAGCGCGACTCGTCGCCGGTCGCTCATTCGGTCATCGTCTTCCGGACGCGCGCATATCCCGGTTTGATCGTCTGGTAGATCAGTTGGCAGCGCTGATCGTAGGGCAGGAACGCGCTCTTCATCGCGTTGATCGTGATCTTCTCGAAATCGTCGAGGGTGAGTCCGAATGTCTCCTGCGCTGCTTCGAACTCCTTCGTCATCGTGGTATCGCTCATCAGCCGGTTGTCGGTGTTCAGCGTGACGCGGAAGCGCTCCTGATACAGAACCTTGAAAGGATGTTGGTCCAGGCTCGGCGTCGCGCCGGTGTGAACATTGCTGAGCAGGCAGATTTCCAGCGGAATCCGCTTGTCGAGAACGTATTGCGCCAGATCGCCGAGCTTCGCGACCCGGCCGCCCGCGACCGCGACATCGTCAATCAGCCGCGTGCCATGGCCGATGCGATGAGCCCCGCAGTACTGGATCGCCTGCCAGATCGATTCCTTCCCGAATCCTTCCCCGGCGTGAATCGTGATATTGAAGTTCTCGCGCTGGATGTAGTGAAACGCGTCCACATGTTTCTTCGGAGGATATCCGCCTTCTTCGCCGGCCAGGTCGAAGCCCACGACTCCGCGGGCGCGAAAATCGACCGCCAGCTCCGCCATCTCCAGCGACACGTTCATGTTCCGCATGGCGCAGATAATCAGCCCCGAGCGGATGCCGAAGTCCTGGCTTCCTCTTGCCATGCCCTTGAGCACGGCCGAGACCACCTGCTGGTGGGTCAACCCTTTGTGGGTGTGAAACACCGGCGCGAAGCGTGTCTCGTAGTAAACCACTCCGTCCTGGCTCAGATCCTCGGCTTGCTCGTACGCCACGCGCTCCAGGGCTTCTTCGGTTTGCATCACCGCAATCGTGTGCTGGAATCCTTCCAGGTACTTGGTGAGGCTTCCCTGGTTTGCGCCCTGGTGGAACCACGCCGCCAGCGCTTCGGGATCGCGCGTCGGCAGTTCCGCGTAGTCCGCTCTGCCGGCCAGTTCCACAATCGTCTGCGGACGCAACACTCCATCCAGATGCTCGTGCAGCAGCACCTTCGGCACAGCCGTTAGCAGCCGACGATCCGGTTTCATCGCGAGATTCCGCACTCACCGCAGACACCAAGACCATTGCGGGATGCTTGCGGAATTGAAGAATTGTATCTCAGGCCAAACTTCTGTGCCGCTCGGCGGGAATCTCGGCCGAGCGGCATCAGAGTCGTTCACCGGTTTCTGGTTCCCAGCACGACCGTCCGCTCAGAACTCCGGCATCCTAGCGCTGCGATTGTGCCATCGGCAGCGGCCGGTCGGGATCGCTGGTGCGGTCCGCAAAGCGTACGTTTTCGTAGCTTTTGCGCAAGGCGGTGATCCGGAAGTCGAACGTCACGTTCGACGTGCCTCCGCTCAACTCCCGCACTTCAAACGAGGTCGCAGTCTTATTGGTTACGTACAGGCCTTTGCAGTCGCCATTCGGCACGGGAAAAACCTTGTAGTCCTTCGCCGTATTCACCGTCTGAACAAACGTCGGGTCGAGGGCTACGATCGCAACTCCATTGACCAGCCGCGCTGAGCCGAAGTCTTCGAACCAGTTCTGCGGCGATTGAATCGCCGATAGCGCCACTTTGCGCTTTCCTCCTTCAATCACGGCGGAACCGCTTACCGTTCCGCTGCAGTAAAGATCGGCGGAAGAGTCGATTAGGCAGTCGGTGTCTGCCGTGCCCCCGGTGTTCCAGACGACGAACGGGGCGACTGCGCTGTTCTTGGAGTTAATGTACATCGTGTAGTACCTGCTTGGAGAGTTGTTGATAAAGACCCCGGCGTTGCCATCGTCGGTCGTACCGATCACTCCACTCGAACCCTTAGCCTGGCCGCCATCGCCCCACGCGCCACTAGCTCCGGCCAACAAGGTGACGGAAGGGAACGTCGAAAACGTTGCGCTCTCGGTTCCGTTCTGACCGAAAACCCCGGCTCCGGCTTTTCCGGAAGCTGTGCCTAACACGCCCCAGCCGCTGTCCGAAGCGGAGTATCCTTCCACCCCGAGGCTGGTGCCGGAACCGGTCGCGGTTGCCGCTCCGCTCACCGCCGCGGTCATCGAATTCAACGCCGTCATCGTCCCGACGACAGCCTGATCGGCGCTGTTGGCATTGATTGCGCCTCCACTCGCACTGGAGGAATTGACCGTCATCGGCTTGGTGAAGGTATTCGCCGCAGCCAGTTGCGGTACCTTCGTCGTATCCAGGTTCAGCGTGAGTGTGCCGCCGCTGCCTCCGCCGGTCAGGTCGGTTCCTGCGGTCACGCCGACGACCGTTCCCGGGAAGCTCTGCCCGCCGGCGAACGTGATCTGCCCGTTGTGGCTGATCCTCAGCCCCGTTTCTGCCGGTGAAGCCGGCGCCGATCCGAATAACAGATTCAAGGTCGCCGATGCCGACGCCGTATTGTTGTTGACCGGCTCCGCCTGCCAATGAAACACCTCATTGGTCGGAGCCGCCGTGCTGCTGTTAAATGCCGAAGCCACAAAGCCCAGCGGACGCGAGTTCGTCCCCGCCGCTGCGGTTGAGTTGCCGGAGGTCGGCAGGTTGAGCAGCCCCCGGATCGTCGCCCCGCCCGTGACATCCAGCGTCGCTGTCGGCGTCGTCGTGTTGATGCCGATCTTCGACGAAGTCCCGGTCCCCGTCTGAAACAGAGCCGAGTTTCCCAGCGCCGAAGCGCTTGTCCACAGCGGAATGTAATTCGCGGTGCCCGTTCCTGTGACCGCGGCCGGCGGCGGTTCGGATGCCGGTGTCGAAGCCGAAACTCCCGGCGCCGGAGTAGCCGCCGGTGCCGATCCCGCCAGCAGAAATGCGGATGCGGGCAGCCCTCCAAGCGTCTCGGCGTCCGCGGATTTCAACGCGTACGGCACGCTGAGCAGCAGCACTCGCGGCTGCTCTTCGCCTCCATTAATCCGCACGCCCATCCAGCGAGCCTCGCCTGAGGTGAACACCTCAAGCGGTAATCCCTCAGGTTTTGTCGCGCCCAACTGCGCGGTATAGTTGCCCCTGGCATCGACGTTGACGCTCTGGGTTTCAACCCACAGCGGCGCCCCGCCGGTCTGCTCGCTATAGATGGCGAAGGTGATTCCGGCCATCCCCCCGGCCGGCTTCTCCTGCGCATCGGCGACCTTCCCCGTGTAATTCACCAGTCGTGGAACGATTGGCGACGTTGTGGTGGTGATGGATTGTTGCGCGGTCAGAAGGCAGCACAACAGCGGAACAGCGGCAAGCTGCAGGGTGAGTCTGGCGAGTTTCATGACGATATCCTCTTCAGAGTTCGCTGACTTGGATCTTGCATGAAGATAAAAGCCCGGCCTACCTCGCAATGGGGTGGGCCGGGCCGCTGTCTTAGCGTTGCCCCGGCATAAGCGCCGCCTGGTGGTTGCTCGGCTGGATCGCTTTGTTCGTGGCTACTTTGCGGTTCTTCATCGCATTCGGATAACGCGCCCACAGCACGCCCTTTTGTGCTGAAGCTCCGAACAGTTCCGGATGCAGGTAGAAACCACGCTCCGCCGCCGGCTTGTCCTGTTCCACCGGAATCCGGTGCGCGTTGGCCCATGCGTCTTGCCGGACGCCAGTCACCTGCCACGAGACCTCCACGTTCGGCTTGTCGGTCTTAATGGCAAACTGGTGATTGGCGACCTTGCTCGACACGATGGCCTGGGCGAACTGCCCCATCACCGTGAGCTGATACCGGAAATCCCGGTTCAGCGACTCGAACCAATCGGGCAGAGTCACCACCGCATTGCCCTGAGCATCGGTGGTCACGTTCCCGTTGTAGATGTTCATCATGTCGGGCGACTCGACGAAGGAGTGATACAGGTACTTGTTCGCCGGATCGATCGGATCGTCGATCTTGAACGACCCTCCGGCCTTGGAGAGATTCCCGTCGACTTCGACGTCTCCGTTGAACCATCCCGCGTAGCCGTACTGGCTGCCCGCCAGGATGCCGGTCCCGTCGTTGTCGCCATAGCCCTGCAAGCCCCAACCGCTCGACTCGCCGTAGACTCCGCTTTCACCGCTGTTGCTGATGCCAACCGTGCCGACCGGTCCCAGGCCGTAGACGCCGGTGCCCGTCGACCCTCCGCCGAGTCCGTACACTCCGTATCCGCTATAGGTTGAGCCGTAGACGCCTTCGCCGGAATAGGCGTAGCCGTCGACGCCGTAGCCGCTCTGGGTGCTGCTTCCGCCAAATACGCCGATTGGACCCGTGGCGTAGACTCCGTCGTAGCCGGAACTGCTGGCTTGGGCGATTACTCCGTAAAGCCCGCTGCCAGCGACGCCGGCGTAGTAGCCTGCCCCGAGCACTCCGTACGAGTAGGTTGTGCTGCTGCTCGTACCGTCAAGAGCAACGCCGTAGGCAGCCGACATGTTGGCGCTGATTGCCGTTGCAGCAAAGCTGCCTGTGGAGTCCCGTTTCACAATCGCGTTTGCCGTATCGGAACTGGTAGGGGCGACAGTCCAGTTGAGGCCGAGGGTGCCGCTGCCGGTGACCGGAGAGCCGCTGACGGTGAAGTCGGAGCTGGGAGCGCTCAGGCCGACGCTGCTGACCGAGCCCGCGCCGGGGAAGGTTTGCCCGCTGGCGAAGCTGATCTGGCCGTTGCCGTTGATCCGCAGTCCGGTTTCAGCCGGCGTGTTGGGCGCCGAGCCGAACAGCAGGTTCAAAGTGGCGGAAGGCGCAGCGGTGTCGTTGCCCACCGGTTCGGCCTGCCAGTGGAACACCTGATTGGCGGCGGCATTGGTGCTGGTATTGAAGGCGGAGGCGACAAAGCCCAGCGGCCGCGAGTCGGTGCCGGCCGTGGTCTTGGCGTTGCCCGAAGTAGGCAGGTTGAGCAGGCCGCGGATGGTGGCGCCGCCGTTGACGTCCAGCGTCGCGGTGGGCGTGGTGGTGTTGATGCCGATCTTGGCCGAAGTGCCGCTGCCGGACTGGAACTCAACCGAGTTGACCAGGGCCGAGGAACTGGTCCAGAGCGGGAGGTAGTCGGCGGTGCCCGAGCCGGTGACGGTCGCCGGCGGCGGAACCGAAGACGGCGTCAGCGACGAGGCCGGGCTCATCGAGCCCGATGCGGCCATCGTCGGCGATGCCGCCAGCATGAAAGCGGATGCCGGCAGCCCCCCGACTGTCTCGGCATCCGCCGCCTTCAGTGCATACGGCACACTGAGCAACAACACCCGGGGCTGTTCTTCGCCGCCATTGATGCGCACGCCCAGCCAGCGGGCTTCGCCCTGGGTAAACAGATCCAACGGTAGCCCATCGCTTTTGGTGGCGCCCAGCTGAGCGGTGTAGTTGCCTTTGGCGTCGGTGTTGACGCTCTGGGTCTCAACCCACAGCGGAGAGCCGCCGTACTGCTCGCTGTAAATGGCGAAGGTGATGCCGGCGACGCCGGCTTTGCCCTGCAGATCGGCGGCGCGTCCGGAAAAGTTAACCAGACGCGGCACGACCGTGGCCGAAGAGTTGGAAGAGGAGGTGGACGACATGGGCTGCTGGGCATACGACCAGGAGCACAGCAGTGAGGCCAACAGCAACACAGAGAGGGAGCGACCGAGCTTATGCATAAATCTTCTCCTTTGAGACGAACCCCAAGTGGAGCGAACCCGATCCCGGGTGCTCGAGCAGGAAACTTGCTGGACTCCGGCATCTCTGCCGGAGCGTTCCTTACTCCCTTAAGACAATTCCAGGAAAAACATTTCAGGTCTGCCGCCACTTTTCTTTCCAGCTCAGACTTGACGCATGAAATTCGGCTGTCGTAGCGTTGCTTATCGGCAGATCAGCAAGTCTGCCCGGTCGAAGGATCCCTGTTGCCGACTCCGAATCCCCTGATACAGACTCACCGGCGTGGCGGGCTGACGAATCCGTTCTCCTTTGCATGATTCGCTACGGCATTGTCGGCTTCGGACTCCACGCGGTACGCCGTCTCATGCCCGGTTTTGCCCTGGCGCGCAATAGCCGCGTGACCGCCCTGTCCCGCCGCGATCTGCAGAAGGCTCGCGCTTCAGCCGCCGAATACAACATCCCCCACGCCTTCAACTCCGCCGCCGATCTCTGCCGCTCGCCCGAAGTCGATGCCGTGTTCGTGGCCACCCCCGACTCTGCCCATCTCAACGACGTTTTGCTGGCCGTCGAGTGCGGTAAGCCCGTCCTCTGTGAAAAGCCCATGGGCATGAATGCCGATGAATGCCGCCGCATGGTCGAAGCCGCCCGTCGCGCCAACCTGCTGCTCGGAGTGGCCCACGTCTTCCGCTTCGAAAATAGTGTGGCCAGTTTTCGGCGCCGCGTTGCTTCCGGCGAGATCGGACAGCCTGTCTACGCGCGTTCGGAGTTCTCCTACATCGGCCGCAATCATCCGCGAGCCTGGCTGTATGACTCCGCCGTAGCCTGCGGAGGCCCGATTGCCGACGTAGGAGTGCATTGCATCGACACTTTGCGCTATATCCTTGACGACGAGGTTGTGCGAGTGAGCGCCGCTGCCGCTTCAACACCACAGTCAGGGAGCCTGGAAGCTGCCGCCGTGCTCTCTCTGGAGTTCGCTCGCGGTGGGCTTGGTTCGGTGATCGTCTCCACGCTGGTCGATTACCGCACGCCGCTGGAAATCGTAGGCGAGAATGGGTCGTTACGCGCCGACGATGCTCTCAACGTCGAACGCCCGATTGAGCTGGAGCTTCGTCGCAACGGCAAAGTCGTCGAAAGCGAAACGGTTTCCAACCTCGATGCCTACGCGCGTCAGGTCGACGATTTCGCATCGGCCATCGAGGGCAAACAGCAGTTTCCGGCCCCGGGCGAGCAAGGTTGGCAGAATCAGGAAATCCTCGATGCGGCGTATCGCAGCCTCAAGAGCGGACGGACCGAGAGCGTTCCGCAAGTGGGAGCGCATTGATCCCGGGAAGCGCCGGCAAGACTTCTGGCTCATGTCTGTGATGGTGCACAAAAGATTTCTCATCTGGCTGCTGGCGGCGATCCTTGCCTGGTGGCCTGCCCTGCATGCCCTGGTGCGGATCGCAATCGCCGACGAGAACTACTCCTACACTCTGCTGGTGCTCGGCGTATCCATCGTCCTGCTGGTGCTTGAACGCTGGCCAGCCCCGCTGGACCGCAAACCATCTTTGCTCCTGATCTCGGGATTGCTGGTCCTGCTCGCCGCTGGAGTCTTTCTCAGCTTTCGTGCGCCTTTTGCACCCGGCAGTGCTCGCCTGACTCTCAGCATTCTTCTATGGATCGTCTTTGTCCTGTCCGCATTCGCAGGCATTTATGGCCGGAATGCGTTCGCCCAGATGCGTTTTCCATTCTTGTTTTCGCTTTTAGCCGTTCCCCTGCCCGCCAGATGTGTTTCGGCCGTGATCACAGGCCTCCAGTGGGGATCCGCCGATGCCGCCTACGGTCTGCTCCGCCTGTTTCGCGTGCCGGTTGTGCGTTCCGGGCTTGAGTTCTCTTTTTCGAAGCTCGACATCGTGGTAGCGGAAGAGTGCAGCAGCATTCGCTCCAGCACCATTCTTCTGGTCACGACGATTGTGCTGGCGCATCTCGTCCTGAAATCGACGCCCAACAAGTGGATCGCCGCTCTCGTCGCTGTGCCAGTAGGCGTGTTTAAAAATGGAGTCCGCATCTTCACGCTTTCCGTGCTCGGCGAGTACGTCAGCGTGGGCTGGCTCGATAGCCCGCTGCATCATCAAGGCGGATTTATTTTTCTCAGTCTGGGCCTGGCTATCATGATCGGGGTGATCGCGTTGCTCTGGCGCATGGAGGGCCGACGGACTCGAGGAACCGGCGGGGAATGTGTGGAAAAGCGACCCCGACGACCAAGTAACTAGTATTTTCAGCGATTTACAAAGGCAGCAGGTTGCAACTGTTGCAAAACTATTCAACCTTGACAACCTGGACTTTAAAGCTATGCTTGTGGACGGTAGTAGAGGTGTACGGATGAGACGTTTGCTGTTGTTTCTGTCAGTAGTGTTTTTGTACAGCGCGGTGGCGTTTGCCTATCCATCGGCCAACCAGCCGGATTGGTTTAACAAACAGCGCCGTAAACAAACGCTTTCGGAAACTGGCGTTGCGCCGATGTTGGTCCTTTCGCTGGCCGCGATTGGTGGCGGATTGGCCCTGAAGCGCCGTCGTTCTGCCAACTCCGAAGCTTAATCCCGAAGAGAGCTTCCCCCACTCTTCTGGGGTCCGCAAATCTGGGGTTCCCTTCCTGACGTCGCTTCGCCGCTTACCACACTCTCCTCTTACGGAACCTTCACTTCTACAAGATTCGAGTAAGTACTTTCTTGTCCGCTGGAACTGACCGCGGTCGTGGCGTAGTAATAGGTCGTATTCAGCGCCACCGAAGAATCGGAATAGGTCGTGTTCGTGTCAATCGAACTATTCAGCTTCGAAAATGGTCCGTTCGACGAAGTGCCTCGATACACGTTGTAACCTGCGACATCAGACGTGCTGGGACTCCACGAGAGGCTCACGTATGGCATGTTCGCCGTCCCCGATACAGTTTCCACCGCGCTGCTGTTGCTGGCATTGCTGACAAAGGTGAGGTTCGCCGAGTCCGATCCCGCCGCGCTGGGCGTGAACGTCACCTGAAGCGAGACGCTCGTGCCGGCCGCAATCGTCAACGGGAATGAGGCTCCAGGAAGAGCGAATTGCGAATTGCTGCTCGAGGCCGAGTTCACGGTTACGCTGGCGCCCGTGGCGCTTAGCGTCGCGCTCTCCGTCGCGGTTTCGCCCACAACGACGCTTCCGAAACTCAGCGTTCCGGGACTCACGTTCAATTGTCCCGCCACACTGCTGATTCCTGTTCCGCTCAGCGGAATACTGACGTCGGGGCCGTTGATCATCAGGCTTCCGCCGGCCACGCCCGCGGCCTGAGGATCGAAGGCCACGCTGAACGTGACCGTCTGCCCTCGCGCCAGAGTCAGCGGGAACGGCGGATCGCTTACCACAAACCCACTGCCCCAGCTCTGCAGGCTGGAGAGCGTCTGCGTGCACAGGCAGTTGTTGGTCAATGTCACCGAGAGCTTCTTGCTCCCGCCAACTGCGACCTGCCCAAACGACAGGTTTGCCGGACTCGCCGTTACCGGATTCTTCGCGACGCCCGTGCCTCGGACCGGGAGAATCAGGTTCGAATCCGAGGCATTGCTGTTGAACCCAATCTGTCCGGCGACCCAGCCGGTCGCGGTCGGAGTAAAGGACACGTAGAGCGCGACGCTGTTTCCTGAGGCGATCGTCATGGGCAGGGCCGCTCCCGATACGCGGAATTGGGGCTTGCTCACGCTGATCGAGGAAAACTGGATTGCGCTCGAACCGCTGTTGGTCAACACCACGACTTGCGTTTCGGTCTGGCCGATCGCCAGCCATCCGAACTTCAACAAGCTCGCCGAACTGACCAGTTGTGAGGATGAATTTTGCGCCGTCGCGCTTGCCCCGGCCAGGAAAAACACCAGGGCAAGCCCGACGAAGGAGAGAAAGAGACGCCGAATGCTCGATGGGGGGAGGAGCATGACTCTGCTAGTCTGCCGACTCCCCTGAAGTCCGAAAAGATATCGGAAGGACATCCAAACGCTCGCCGGGCGGGCCATTTGGCCATCCGTCTCTCTCCCGTCGCGGGTGCGAAAACGTCCTACCGGGGGCCAAGTACCTGCATTTTGCGGGGCTTAAAGCGAATAGCCCCGGTCCATCAGGACCGGGGCTCGAAGGGGATTACAACCTATGGCAGCAAGTTTCTTTTCGGGAACCGCTAATTGGTTGGGATCTGCACGTTGCTGACGATGTTCGAGTAGCCGCTTTCCACGTCACTGGTGTCGACGGTTGTGGCGGCGTAGCAGTACGAATTGCCGTTCACTACCGTCGAATCGGTGTACAAAGTGCTCGTGTTCAGCGTCGGATTGATCTTGGCAAACGATCCGCAACTCGTCAGATACGGAGCTCGATAGATGTTGTAGCCGGAGACATCACTCGAGGTGCTGGCATTCCACGACAGATTCACCGAGTGCGTCGAACTGGTCGACGTTCCGGTGCCGGTCGCCGTTTCCTGCGTGGTGCTGGGCGAGGCGTTGCTGGTAAAGGTCAACGTTGCGCTGGCCGCGCCAGCCGCCGTCGGGCTGAAGGTAACCGTGAAGGTCGTGCTCTGACCCGCGGGAATCGTGACCGGCAACGACAGCCCGCTGATCACGAATGCCGAGTTGTTCGAACTTGCTCCCGATACCGTGACGCTGGCGCCGCTGGCGGTCAAGGTGCCAGTCCCGCTTCCACTCGACCCGACATCGACGCTTCCGATCGCCAGGGTCGTCGGCGTGGCCGACAGCGTGCCCACCGGGACCGACGTTCCGGTCCCCGACAACGAGATGGTCAACGTCGGATTCGATCCGTTCGAGGTCACGGTCACGCTGCCGCTCGCGCTCGAAGCCGACTGCGGCGCGAACTTCACGCTGAAGGTTGTGCTCTGGCCGGAAGTCAAAGTCACCGGCGTCGTAATGCCGCTGACGCTGAATCCGGTGCCGCTGGCGGCAACCGAAGAAATCGTGACGCTCGTCCCGCCATTGTTGGTGACGGTTTCCGACGATGTCTTGCTCGAGCCGACCTGCACGCTGCCGAAACTGAGGCTCGTCGGATTTGCGCCCAGCGTGCCTGCCGTGACGCCGGTTCCCGACACATCCACGGTCAGCGTCGGATTCGATGCGTCAGACGTGATGGTCACCGTCCCGCTCGCGCTTCCCGCCGACTGCGGGCTGAAAGAGACGGTGAAGGTGGTGCTCGAAGACGCGTCCACCGTCACCGGCGTCGTGATTCCGCTCACCTGAAATCCGCTGCCGGTCGCCGAAACCGCCGTGACATTCACGCTCGATCCGCCGGTATTGCTCAGAGTGATGGTCTGCGACTGCTTGCTGCCAATGACGACACTGCCAAACGCTTTGCTGGCAGGACTGGCTGAGAGCGTTCCGGGAGTGGTGGTCGTGCCGTTTCCCGTCAGGGTCACGCTGGCTTGCGGGTTCGTCGCGTTACTGCCCAGCAGAACCGTCGCGCTGAATTTTCCAGCGGCATTCGGAGAGAAGGTCACGCTCAACGACGCCGTCTGCCCGCCCTGGATCGTGGCCGGCAGGCTCGAGGACATGGAAAAGTATTTGGTCGAGATGGCGACGCTGCTGATGGTGATCGGGGCCGTCCCGGCATTGGTCGCATTGACAGTCAGCGTCTTGCTGCTGCCGGCGGTTACGTTGCCAAAGTCCACGCTCCCGCCGAGCGTGAGCGCGCCAATCGTCTCAGAGGAGCCGGCCGCGCTGACTCCCTGGCACCCCGCCATGAAAGCCGCGCTGATGAAAAGCAAAGCCGCTGCTGCGATTTTCCAGGATTTCTTGCCAGCACTTCCGCACGCCCAAGGGGTTCGCATCGTCTGTCAAAGGGCCACCTGCCGCTGACGCCGATGCATCAATCCGGACGCCGGGGGATGGATTCCTCGCCAGTCTGCCCCAGCCTCTCGGCATTGAATAGATTTCCGAGGTTCATATCCGCCGCTGGCGGAGGTACAGCACCCGCCGTCTACTATAACCTTAAGAAAACACTTACCTTGGTCACCTTTGCCGGCCCTTTGTCGGGAAGCAAACCAAGGAGTAATGCCAACGAAGTAGTGCAAAAGCGGTGAAAAACCTGTGAAAAACGGCGCCAGCCGGGACTCACCTCTCGTGGTTTTCGAAAGGTGGGCACCACGGACCCCCGGCAGCAGGAATGCCCAGCCTTCGAACCCCGCGAAGGCTGGGGCAGCCGATTCAGGAATGATTCGCACGAGAGGCAAAGCCAGGCCAGCCCCTGGACGAGAACCGGACAAGTTCGTCGCAATTACGTTTAACAACTCTCAATTTGGTTTGCTAACAATCAGTACTGGGGAATTTAAGTTCCTCGGTCAAGACTGACTTTCATTTCGGCACTGTTGGCGAACAATCCGGATTTCACTCAAAACCGCCTTTCGGCTCAGAGCGTGTAATCGCCTGATTTCGACAATCTGCGATGAGAAGGCGTATACAAATCAGGGGTTCAAGTGCGTGAGTATGACCTAATCTCCGAGTGGTATGCATCGGAACGTGTCGATCGGACAGGCGTTCCTGAAGCGACCGCATTGGCGTCATCCATCCCACGCGGGTCGCTTGTGTTCGACATTGGTTGTGGCAACGGAGTACCCATCACACGTGCGTTACTGAGCAAGGGCCACCGGGTCATCGGCCTCGATAGTTCCAGTGCAATGCTGGCACGTTTTACACAGAACTGCCCTGAAGCGCTTGCCGTGAGAGGGCTCGTTGAGTCCTGTCCGTTCGCTGACGGAGCGTTCGATGCTGCGGTGGCGTGGGGCGTCATGTTTCATCTGAATCCCGACGATGCAATTCAGGCAATTGCAAATGTCTCGCGCATACTCAAGCGTGATGCGCCGTTTCTCTTCACATCTGGAGACGAGGACGGCTTCGATGCCAGAGAGGGCAAGATGAACGGCGTCACTTTTCGATATTTCTCCTACAGCATTCAGAACTACCGACGTATTCTCGGCAATCACGGCTTCGCATTGCTTGACGTCCATGCTGACAGCGGGAATAACACCTACTATCTCGCAAGGAAAAGCTGAGTTGCAGAGCTGCTTGTTGCAAAATGCGGATTACACTCGTTGGCACGACCGCCGAAACGATGACAGGCATGAAAGTCAGCATAGTTCGGTACATCAGTGACGATCCACGGGGGCTGGCCCAGCCTTGACTTCCGAAGGGAACTGGCAAGGAAACGGCTGCCTCACCCTTCATGGTTTTCGAAAGGTGGGCACCGCGGACCCCCGGCAGCAGGAATGCCCAGCCTTCGAACCCCGCGAAGGCTGGGGCAGCCGATTCAGGAATGATTCACACGAGAGGCAAAACCAGGCCAGCACCCCGGAGTATCCTTCGGCCCAAATTCCGAGCGCAGCCGAGAGACCTCAAAATCATGCTGGCGGAAGCGAGTGGGAGTCGAACCCACCATCGTCATCGCAAAGATAACGATCAACGGTTTTGAAGACCGGGACGATCACCGGACCGCATGCGCTTCCGCAGTCAGGATCATCGCACAGAACAAGGCGTCTCCGCCTTTGCGGTGGCCCACGCAAGCCGTCCGTTCGCATGCTGCGGAGCTTGACCAGCAACTCGGGGAACCAACTCGTGAACGAACCCGGGAACGAACCCGCCCCGCCCTTGCCGCGCCTTTTGCGACAGGGTCGAAGCTTCGGGCGAGATCCCTACCGCGCCGGATCGTCCGTCTTGTCGGCAGAGGCGGCGGTCAGTGGACACGATCCCGTCAGCTTTCTGCCCAGGATGGTCCCTGCCGTATCCGTCGCGCCGTTCGACAGAAACTCCACATACCGGCCGGAAATTTTCCCGCTGCTCAGAATGCGTCCCGTCCAGGTGAAGAAATAGGTCTGGTTGGCGACGCCGCTCATCACCAGCTCGTCGCCGTTGGCGTACCACTCGCCGAACCATCCCGGAGCATAGCTGGGCACGCTCCAGGTGCCGCTGTTGGGAAAGCCGAGCACCGTCCCTGTATTGGTGAACTCAAAGCAGTAGGTGAACGGGTTCTGCAGCGAGGGCTCCTTGTAGCCGGTAATGTTGAACGCTCCGGAGAGCTTGGGAAACGGCGGGGTTCCGGCGAACGACGACAGGCTCAGCAGAAACATGAGCACAAAACAGGGAACAACGAATCTGGATTTCATGCGAGCGGCTCCTTGGGGCAGTGGATGCGATTGGCGGTCAACATTTCCGGCGATATCAATGAATGGCGCAGGCCCGGATCAAGCCTCGTCCGTTGGATCTCCGAGCGTGTGCGGAGCCGGTTCCTCGCCCCGGGGAGGGGTGGCACGCGCTCAGGCGCAAAACCGCAACAAGTGTTCGATAAGACGCAAGCCCTGTCAAGATGCAAGATTCTGCATCTGGCGGCGGCCCGCGCAAGCCCGCCGTTCGCTGAGTCGCGAGCTTGAGCGGGAAACTCAGAAACGACCGCGGCTGCCCCACCCTCGTCGCGTCCTCTGCGACAGGGTGGGAACGATCTGCGCTTACAGGCCGGTGCGCCCGGCTTGCTTCCTGCTTACTTCGGCTGGCGCACGATCCGCAGATATGGACGCGGCGCCTTGAACTCTCCGAAGCGCTTCCGCGCCTCGTCGTCGCTGACGTTGCCGCCGACGATCACATCGTCGCCCTGCTTCCAGTTGGCCGGCGTCGACACCGAATGCTTCGCCGTCAGCTGAAGCGAATCGATCACGCGCAGAATCTCGTCGAAATTCCGCCCCGTCGACATGGGATAGCTCAGCTGCAGCTTCACCTTCTTATCCGGTCCGATCACGAACACCGTGCGCACCGTGGCATTCAGCGCGGGCGTGCGGCCTTCGCTGGTCTCGCCCGCATCGGCCGGCAGCATGCCGTACAACTTGGCGATCTTCAACTGCGGGTCGCCGATCATCGGATAATTCACCTTCGCGCCCTGCGTCTCTTCAATGTCGACCGCCCACTTGCTGTGATTGGCTACCGGATCGACGCTCAGCCCCAGAATCTTGACGTTGCGCCTGGCAAACTCCGGTTGCAGCTTGGCCATGGCGCCCAGTTCGGTCGTGCACACCGGCGTGAAGTCCTTGGGATGCGAAAACAGAATCGCCCATCCGTCGCCGATCCACTCATGGAAGCGGATCGTGCCCTGCGTGGTCTCGGCGGTGAAGTCGGGAGCCGTATCGTTGATCTTGGGAACGCTGGTGGTTTCGCTGGCTGTCGCGGTACTCATGTCATCTCCTTCTAGTCAATTCAGTTGGATTTCGAACCCCGTGCCGACTGTCGAACGTCCGCCCGCCCGAACCCCGTGTGCGCCGATCCAGTCTCGCAGTCGATCTTTGCGAGTGGCGCCTTGTGAGAGGGGCGGGGGAAAAAAATAAAACCCACCCGTTTTCGCCGGGTGGGTGGGAAGATTCCGCTGACTCTACCCACACGCCCGCGCCTGACAACAACAGCACATCAGGGCGCAGGCCGAATGGCTAGTCATGCACTCAGGATAAGATTCCGTGCGGACGCTGTCAAACGTCATTTTCTGCATCCCGGCCTCCGCCGCTCTCATCCTGCTAACGTGATTTCACGCTGAGGACCTCGCATGCCGCAACCCCGCCGCTACGCTATGGCGCAGTGGGACGTTTTCTCCGCGCGCCCGCTCGCAGGCAACTCGCTCGCCGTCTACTTCGACGCCCGCGGACTCTCCGACGCCGAACTGCTGTCGATTGCCCGCGAGATGAATCTCTCGGAAACCACTTTCATTTTTCCTCGCGATCCCGCGGTGGAGCGCGAGCGCGGCATCCGCGTGCGCATCTTCACCGTGCAGGAAGAACTGCCTTTCGCCGGACATCCTACGCTCGGCACCGCCTTCGCCCTGCGCGCCGCGAGCGGAGCCGAAGAAATCATGCTCGACCTCAACGTCGGCAAAGTTCCCGTCCGCTTCGAAGACGCGCCCGGCCAGCCGGCCTTTGGCGAGATGACGCAGTTCGATCCGGTTTTTGGCCGGCAGCACGACCGCGACGAAATCGTCCGCGTAACCGGATTGCGTCTGGAAGATTTCGACGAGTCGCTTCCCATCGAAACCGTCTCCACCGGATTGCCCTACATGATCACGCCGCTCAAGTCGCTGGCCGTGATTCAAAATCTGCTCGTCGATCTGAACCGCATCAACGAGTACGCGCAGAAAACTGACGGAAAGTTTTTCTACTTCGTTTCCCGCGAAACCGTCGATGGCTCCGCGCGTCTGCACGCCCGCATGCTTTTTTACAATGGAGAAGATCCGGCGACGGGCTCAGCCGCCGGTTGCGCCGCCGCCTGGATGGTCGCCCACGGCGTCGCCGCCTCCGACGAGCGCGTTGTCATCGAGCAGGGACTCGAGATGCGGCGTCCCAGCCGGATTTTCGTTCGGGCCGCTGGCGGCGGTAACCGCATAGTTAACGTGCGCGTTGGCGGGCATGCCGTCGAAATCCTGCGCGGAGAGATTTTTCTCTGATCGAGTTGCGGCAACTCGCCGAAAATACTGCCGCGCACTCACCGCCAGAAAACGCAATGGCCAAAAAGTCCCATTAGCATCGGCGGCACTTTACAGTTGAGCTCCGCTCTCGTTAGCATTCTTCTCGCTCCGAAAACTTCATATTGAGAAACTTCTGCTGGCTGCCGGCCCGGTCCGCCGGCTTTCAGACGGACTTTGGAAATGAAACCGAAACGCACGATCCTGTCGGTCGACGATAACGAACAGTCTCTTTCCCATCGCAAAATCATGCTCGAAACCCGCGGCTACCGCGTCGCCAGCTTTGCCCGCGGAGAAGAGGCGCTCGCCCGCTTCCGGCAGGGCGGCATCGATCTGGTGATCGCCGACATGGCCATGCCCGGTCTCGACGGCCCCCAACTGATCGCCAGGATCAAAGAACTGTCGCCGCAAACGCCTGCCATTCTCATCTCCAGCAAAGTCCGCATCTACGAACACGATTCGCGCGCCGATGTCTTCCTGACCAAGGGCATGTATGCGCCGATCGATCTGCTGGAGCGCGTGCGCCTGCTGCTGATCCGCAAGCGCGGGCCCAAACGCCTGCAACAGCAACAGCAGCGCACGCAGCCGTTTCCCAGCCAGATCGGCGTTGCCTAGAGCCGACCCGTCTCTGATTGCTGGCGCATCATCCCGGGCGCCCCGCTTCGTGTAAGATTCTCTTGGACATGCCCCCATCCCCGAACGAAGCTGCGTTTATCGAAGCCACAAACCTGCGCAAGACCTACCACGTTGGCAAAATCGAAGTTGAGGCCTTACGCGACATCTCGTTCACGGTGCGGAAAGGCGAGTTCGTCAGCGTGGTGGGACCCTCGGGCAGCGGAAAATCCACGCTCTTCTATCTTCTCGGCGGGCTCACCCGCGCCGACGGCGGCCGCGTGGTTCTCGACGGCCAGGATCTGGCTTCGCTCTCCGACGCGCAGCGCACCCGCATGCGCAAGCACAAAATCGGATTCGTTTTTCAGAAATTCAATCTGCTGCCCACACTCGATGCCCGCTCCAATATCCAGATGGCGCAGGAAATCTCCGGCAACGGCGACCGCGATCCGGCGCATTTCCAGCGCATCACGGATTTGCTCGGCCTGACCCAGCGCCTCGGCCACCGTCCGGCGGAGCTCTCCGGAGGCGAGCAGCAGCGCGTCGCCCTGGCCCGCGCCCTGATCAACAAGCCGGCCGTGGTTCTCGCCGATGAACCCACCGGCAACCTCGATACCAGGAATTCCGATGCCGTGCTCAGCATGCTGCGCCGCTCCAATCAGGAACTTGGCCAGACCGTCCTGATGATCACCCACAATCCGGAAGCGGCCAAATACGGCGACCGCATCATTCACATGCGCGACGGCCAGATCGTCAAGCCCGAAGACGATCCGCAGTGGGCGCTGCACTGATTTCCGCTGAAAAAAGAGGACTTCCCGCCAGGGAAGGCGATCGTTTGCCGCGAAGATTTACCGCCGGGGTGGACAATTTGCCGCGAGCGATAGTTTATTGACGAGGTTGTATGTACAGGATAGTACATCAACAGGAGCTCCGAAGCCGCTTCTGTCCGGTCGCCGGCGGTCTTATTCAAAACCTCGTTTAAAATGCCCATTGCGGCGCCGGAAACGGCCCTTCCTGCGACTTTTTTCTTCCCGGTGAACCTGGGGGGCCATTTGCGCCGGCGGAACGCGGAGTCGCCACCACGAGTTTTCAATCACTTCCACGAAAGCTCAACAACTTAGCGGGAATCGCGCCAAAAATCGGCCAGGACTTGGTATCCTATTCCATCAGAATTCCAGTCGAAGGCCGCCATCGTTCATGCCCAATCCAGAAATCTCCAATCCCGAAATTGCTGAGCCGCAGTCTGCCGAGTCCGCCGAATCGTTCGGCGAGATTCTTTCCCAATTCCAGAAGTCCCACTCGCACAAGACCGAGGGCTCGCGCCAGCTCGACGCCACCGTCATCAGCGTGACCGCCGAAAGCGTCTTCTTTGACATCGGATACAAATCCGAAGGCATTCTTCCCGTCGCCGCGCTCGCCGGCCAGGCGGTGAATCCGGGCGACAAGTTCCTGGTCACCATCAAGGGCCGCGATGCCGACGGCTACTACGAACTGTCGCGCTTCAAGGTTGAGCGTCCCACGGATTGGGACGCATTCGAAAAAGCCTTCGCCGACAAATCGGCGATTCTGGGCACGGTAACCGCGCAGGTTAAAGGCGGATTCAGCGTCGACGTCGGCGTGCGCGCATTCATGCCTGCCTCGCGCAGCGGCGTGCGCGATGCGGCCGAAATGGAGAGCCTGGTCGGCCAGGAAATCCGCTGCCGCATCATCAAGCTCGATGTGGCCGACGAAGACGTGGTCGTCGACCGGCGTGTCGTCATCGAGGAAGAAGAACGCTCTGCCAAAGACCGGCTTTATTCGCAGATCAAGGAAGGCGACACCGTCTCGGGAGCCGTCCGCAGCCTCACCGATTACGGAGCCTTCGTCGATATCGGCGGCGTCGACGCGCTGCTCCACGTCAGCGACATTTCCTGGGCACGCGTCGGTAAACCCGCCGACGTTCTCTCCGTCGGTCAGTCGATCGACGTTAAAGTGCTCAAGCTCGCCAATGAGGGCGCCAAGCGCCGCATCTCAGTCGGGCTCAAGCAACTGCAGCCGCATCCCTGGGACGCGGCTGCCGGCAAATACAAACTCGGCGAGCGCGTGCGCGGCACCGTCACCCGCCTCATGGATTTCGGCGCCTTTGTCGAACTCGAGCCCGGCGTCGAAGGCCTGATTCACATTTCCGAGATGTCGTGGTCGAAGGGAAAAGTCCGCAAGCCGGGCGATGTGGTCAAGCCGGGTGAAACCGTCGAAGCCGTGATCCTCAGCCTGAATCCCACCGAACACCGCATCGCTCTCGGCCTCAAGCAGGCGCTCGGCGATCCTTGGACGGATGTGCCTCAGAAATTTCCGGTCGGCTCAGCCGTCGAAGGCGCAATCACCAGTCTGACCAAATTCGGCGCTTTTGTGCAGCTCGCCGAAGGCGTGGAAGGCATGATTCACGTCAGCGAGATCAGCGCCGAAAAGCGCATCAATCAGCCCGCGGATATGCTCCGCGTCGGCCAGATCGTACGCGCGCAGGTGCTCGCCGTCGATCCGGAAAAACGCCAGATGCGCCTGGGCATGAAGCAGCTTGTTCCTACCGGCCTCGACGAATATCTCGCCGAGCATCACGAAGGCGACGTGGTGACCGGGCGCTTCCTCGACGACTCCGGCGCGCAGGCGCGCGTGGAACTCGGCGACGGCATCGTGGCCGTTTGCCGCCTCGGGGAGCAGAGATCACAGCAAGGGAAGTCTGAAGCCGCATCGCCCGCAAAGCCCGATCTTTCTTCGCTGAGCTCGATGCTCGAAGCTCGATGGAAAACGGGCGCCGGAGCTCCCGTGAAATCGGAGCCGCCACGCTCGGGACAAGTCCGCAGCTTCCGCATCGTCAAGCTCGATGCGGCCGCGAAGAAGATCGAAGTCGAACCCGCGTAAGTGCCGGCGGAGTCACTCCTCGGGCGGTTCCTGCAGAACCGACGCGGTCTGAATGCCTGCTCTCAGCTCCGGCAGGATGCCGATTTGCATGTAAATGGGTCGTATCAGTTTGCGCAGGTTGGGCAGCTGCAAGGCGAACGCGGCCGCGCCGCAAACGCAAATCGTGCCGCCGATCGTCAGCGTGTGCGGCGCTCCGATCCGGCTGGCGGCAACGCCGGCGATCAGGCTGCCAAACGGCGCCACGCCCTGAAACGATATCGAGTAAAAACTCATCACGCGCCCGCGCTTGGTGTTGTCGACGATGGTCTGCAGGATAGTGTTGCTGGACGCCATCTGCTGCATGAAACAGAAGCCGGTGATGACCAGCAGGCACAGCGACAGCCAGAGCATGCGCGACATCGAGAACGCAACCAGGCTGGCGCCAAAACCCGCCGCCGTCATGGGAATCACGCGACCCAATCCGAGCACGCTCTTGCGCGCCGCCAAGGTGACAGCGCCCATCAGCGCGCCAACCCCCACCGCCGCCATCAGGAAGCCCAGCGTGTGCGCGCCGCCGTGCAGGATTTTTCCCGCAAAGATCGGCATCAGGGTGGTGTAAGGCATCCCCACCAGGCTGATTAACGACAACAGCAGAAGGATCGACGAGATCGGCTGAAATCCGCGGACGTAGTTCCATCCGTCGCGCAATTCTGCCAGCACGCTCTCGCGCTTGTGCTCGATTGCGCGCGCTCGCACCACCATGGCGAGCAGGGAAGCGATCACCGCCATGTAACTGAATCCATCGACCAGAAAACAGTAGCCTTCGCCAAAAGCCGCGATCAGCAGGCCGGCCACCGACGGACCGATCAGGCGCGCCGCATTGACCAGCGACGAATTCAGCGCGATGGCATTGCCCAGGTCTTCGTGATTTTCGACCATCTCGATCACGAACGCCTGGCGCGCCGGCATGTCGAAGGCATTCACCGCGCCTTGAAACAGGTTGAGAAGGATCACTTCGGGAACGGTGATGATCCCGGCCAGCGCCAGCGCGGCCAGCGCGAAAGACTGGAGCATCGACAGGATCTGCGTCACCACCAGCACGCGATGACGGTTCAGCCGGTCAACCCACACTCCGGCGAAAGGGCCGAGAAACAGCACCGGAATCTGTCCCGCGAAACTTACCAGGCCGAGCAGAAAAGCCGAGCCGGTCAGTCGATAGACCAGCCAGCCGGTGGCGACGCGGGTCATCCACGTGCCGATCAGCGAGATGCCCTGGCCGCCGAAAAACAGGCGGTAGTTTCTGTGCCGCAGGGCACGGGCGATCAGCCGCCAGTTGGTCCCGCTGCCTCGCTGGGTCGGGCGATCTGCCATCCTTGAACCATTCCCCCGGAGTAAATCAGCTAAAGGTGCCCGCGGTCAGGTACAACCGAGTCTGACGCCGAAGGCGGAAATCAGGCACGATCTTCGATTGTAAAGCCGCTCTTCGAACGACTAATAAGGACCGAAGCGAATTGCGCGTTGCGCTCGCCCTCAATTCATGATTGGATGCTGAAGGCGAGCCGCTGACCCAGGGTTATCATGGAGCGGAGCCGGGGAACCGAGGTCATCGCGTGCGCGGACAGAGTCCGCAGGCACTTGCCGGGGAGAATGATCCATGTCCAGATACATGATTCAGACCAAGCGGGGCGCGCCGCCGCAGGGCGCTTATTCGCAGGGATGGCGCGCCGGAGATTTTGTTTTCGTGACCGGCACGGGGCCGCTCGATCCGGTCAGCGGAAAAATTGTGGGCGAGACGATCGAGCAGCAGACGGAACAGACGATCGACAACCTTGCCGCCATTCTTGAGGCCGACGGCGCCACTCTGAATGACGTGATCAAGGTCAACGTCCACCTCAGCGACACCAGCCTGTTCGCCCGATACAACGCGGTCTACGCGCAACGCTTTTCCCGGCCGTATCCCGTGCGCACGACGGTAGGGAGCAATCTCGGGCACGTTCCCGGCATGCTGATTGAAATCGACTGCATCGCCTACGTTGTGCAGAAGGCGCCGCAGAAGGCCCGGGCGGCGAAGAAGAAATCGGCGCGCGGAAAGAAGTAAGGTCGGCGAGGCAGATTCTGCAGTTTATCTTTTCTCGGCGGCCAGTTCCGGCTGCAGAGGCGTTTCGCGGCCGCGGGCCGACACTTTCTCCACCGATTCGATCTGCCCATTCCGCACCAGAAGCGCGGAATCGAAGTTGTTGACCGTCGGGCAAATGTGGCGCGGAAGAAGATAAAGCAGATCACCCGGGCGGGGCCCGGGCATTCCCTGGGCCACACTCAGCGGCAGATGCTCCTCGCTCGGGCCGATTGGTGTCAGCTCCGGATGTCCCACAACCACGCAGGTCGGCACCCCGGCATCGGCGGAGACGGTTTTGTGTCCCGCATCGCAGGTGACGATCCCTTCGCGTGGCCGGCTGACCACGCGTGTCATCACCAGCGCTGCTGGAGCATAACCGTACTCGGCGGGAAGTTGCGCCAGGCTGGTGGCGTCGCAATAAACGACGGTTCCCGGCGAAACGCGATGCATGAACGATGCTTCGCGAAACCCGCGATATGAAAGGGAACAGGGAAACGTGGGAGTGCCGGCGGTGACGACTTCGGGAACCCCCGCTCCGCTTTGCTCAATTTCCAGCACCAGCGCCAGCAGCCGATCGTAGCCCGCATGGGTGGCAACGCTGCGTTCGGGTTCCTCGACCCCGCCGTACTGCCCGTCGTAATAATGGAGGCCGCGGAACGCGACGCCTGCAATCCGGACCGCGCGAACCAGTTCGACGATTTCCGCTCTCCGGCTCGGCTCGATCCCGGTGCGGTTCATGCCCGGATTGATGTCGAGAAAAATGCCGACCGAAGTTCCATGCCACTGGCGGACCTGCTGCTCATTTTCGGCCAGCACGGAAATGCGCACGGGGGGGAACTGTTCGGCGATCTCGCGCACGCGGCGCGCATTCGCCGCCATCACCGGATAGGCCACCAGCACGTCGGCGGCGCCGTTGCGGCAGGCGACCAGCAGTTCGAGCGTGGTGGCGCACTTGAAATTCCGTACTCCCTGTTCGACCAGCAGGCGCAGCGTGTATCCCAGCTTCGAAGTCTTGATGTGGGCGCGCCAGCGGTTGGCGTCGCCCTCGATCAGGCGCAAGGTGCAGGCGATGTTCGAAGCAATCGCTTCCGGATAGACGGCCAGCGCCGGCGTCAGCACGTCATCGGCTTCGCCGACGCGGTAACGGTCGTTCCAGGGAAACTCCGCCAGCATGAATTTCACGGTTGCCATGGCAAGTTTGATCATAACGCGGAACCTCGAATCTCGTGCTCGCTCGCGGTTGACCACATTTCTCGCGGAGAGTAGGCTCACTGGATTCCGCCGATGCCCTCCGAGACTTCTCCTCATTCCGACAAATCTGCGCTGGTTCGCGGGCTCGGTGTCTGGTCGGCGACCGCCATCGTCATCGGCGACATCATCGGCACCGGAGTCTTTCTGGTAGCCAGCGACATGGCTCGCGCCGTGGGCTCAGCCGGACTGGTGCTGCTGGCCTGGATTCTCGGCGGATTCATCGTGCTGCTCGGGGCTTTCTGCTACGCAGAACTGGGAGCGGCCTTTCCCGAAGCCGGCGGACCGTATGTCTATCTCAGCCGCGGCCTCGGACCGCTTTGGGGATTTCTTTTCGGCTGGATGAGTTCGTTCCTGGAGCGGCCCGTGGCTATGGCGACGCTGGCGGCCGGCTTCCTGCGATTTCTCGGATTTCTGTTTCCGATTGTGGCCACGCCGCTGTTCGCGGGGCACATCGGCAGGTATCCGTTCACATTTACTACGGCACAACCGCTGGCCGCGCTGGTCGTGGCGCTGGTCACGGCGGTGAACTATTTCAGCGTGCGCATGAGCGGCAAGATCCAGATTCTGCTGACCTCGCTGAAGATGGCGACAATTCTGGTCATCGTTGCCGGCGGTCTGCTGTTTGGCGCCCGGCACTTCACCCATCTTGCGACGACAACGGCGCCGGCGAGTACGCCCATCCTGGGCTGGGGAGTGATCGGAGCATTGCTGACCGCGCTGGTTCCCGCCATGTGGGCCTACAACGGATTCAATGATCTCGGCAATCTGGGCGAGGAAATTACCAGCCCGCAGAAAAACATTCCGCGCGCCATCATTCTCGGCCTGCTCACGGTCGGCGGTCTGTACCTGATGGCGAACGTGGTCTACTTTCACGTTCTTCCCTTCGCCGCTGTTGCCGCCTCGCAGCACATCGCGTCGGACGTGGTGCAATCGTTTGCCGGCGCCCGCGGGGCCGAATGGCTCACGGTTGCGATGGCGGTCTCCGCGCTGGGAGCGCTTCACGTGGTGGTTCTGACCGGCGCCCGCATTCCTTACGCGATGGCTCGCGACGGCGTGTTCTTCCATTTCGCCGAGCGCATTCATCCTTCGTTCCGCACTCCCAGTGGATCGCTGATTTTTCTGGGGGCCATCGCCATGCTGCTTACGCTGAGCGGCACCTACGAAGAGCTTTACTCGCTGTTTGTCTTCGCCGTGTGGATCTTTTTCGCGCTCTCGGCGATTGCGCTGTTGCGCCTCCGCCGCAGGGAGCCGCAACTGGTTCGTCCGTACAAGGCCTGGGGATACCCCTGGACGCCGCTTATCTTTCTGGCGGCAGCCATCGCCCTGACCGTCAATTTATGGATGGTCCGTCCGGTCCGCTCGTCACTGGGATTGATCGTGATCCTCGCCGGGGTGCCGTTTTTCTATCGCTGGCGCAAGCCGGCTCCGCCCTCGGAGGAAACCGAGGCTGTTCAGCCGGTTTAGTCTTCGAAGCTTCTTGCGCCGCCCTTCATCCGGTTGGTGATCATCTGTGTCCACACGAACTTGATGACTCGCGCGTCGTTGTAGCAGTAGGCGAGGTTGTGATTCAACGTGGAAAAGCAGTGCTGCTGGCAGGTTTTCTTCATCGCCGCCAGCTGCGCCTTGTCGAATTTGTGCTGGTCGATGTTCCCCCAGTCATAGGTTGAGGGATACATGGGGAAACACGGCGCGACCGTGCCGTCGGTGCGCACGATGACGTTGTTCTGGCCGCCGCGGCAATTCCATTCCGCGAAGTGCAATTCGCCGCCGGCATCCTGCACGATTCCCGGAGTGCCGGCCAGTTGCCGGGCGATGTCGCCGTTGGCTCCGGTTCCGTCGCCGTTCCAGCCCAGCCGCTTCAGGTCGGCTCCGCTCGACATGCGGACGAATGCCTTAATCTCCTGCAACCGCTGAATGGAATTCACCATCTGGTAGCCGGCCTTGTTCTTTTCGATCAGCCAATCCACCAGCGAGTCGACCTGCGGCCAGTCTTCGGCCCGGATGTAGGTGGGATTGTGGCTCATGTGCTTGAAGTGTTCGTCCTGCTCCAGCATTGGAGTTTCATTGATGTGATAGTCGGTGGCGATGCGATGAGCGTGCGCGTATTCGGTGATCTGGCGGACATCATCGGCGTTGTTGCGGCAGATGTTGATGTTGAAGAACACCATGTAGCCGTAGACATATTGCTTTTTCAGGATGTGCTCGAGATATTTCTGCACCGGCACGACCGCTTTGGGCAGGCTCGGCTTCTCGTCCCAGGCATCGACGGCGAAGTTGAATACCGAGACGCCGGCATCGCCGAGGCGATCGGCAACTTCCGGGCGAAGCAGGCGGCCGTTGGTGCCGATGTAGATCCAGAATCCCTTCCTGGCCGCGTAGTAGACGACTTTGTGGGCGAACTGCGGACGCAGTATCGGTTCGCCGCCCATGAGCGCGAGCACGCGGCAGCCGTGGTCGTAGAGCCAGTCGATCGAGCGGCGGGCAACATCCTCGGTCATGCCCTTGACTTTGTTATTGAACGCCCAGCAGTACCAGCAGTCCAGATTGCACTTGTACTCGATGAACAGGTACGCGGTGATGGGATGAAAATCTCCCGGCAGCACGCGCGAGCGCACGTACGGGAACAGCCATCCGCGCATGGTGCGATAGGCCTGCGACCAGGTCCAATCGCGTTTTTCGGGGATCGTCGCCGGACCGGGGTCCCACAACTTTTTCGGATATTGCGGAAACACCGGTTCGGGCAGCGTCGCTCCTTTTGGAGCGGGTGCTTCTACCGGGCCGCGCCCGGAATCCATGAGCAAGTTATGAATATCGACGTCGATTCGGAACTTCGGAACCGTGGCCATGCAGTTCTTCCTCCACGCGTAAATGGATTAGATAGAGGCTGAGGAAGTTGCATGAAAATCTGTGCGGGAAATGCGATTTGAGGCAGGAAACATGCGGTCAAAACGCAGACCACCGCCTGCGGATGATCTGCTCTTCAGTTTTGCGATCCGCCGAGGGGCGGGCGCTAGTCTGCGGCCATGCCCTGCGCCTCTGGTTCCAGATGGTTTTCCGCCGGCAAGAGGTCGGTTTCGAGCCTTTCGCGGCGCAACTCCGCTTCCAGTTCGGCTAATTGGGCTTCGATATCCTGCTCGGCTTTGCGCTTGCGAATCACTTCTTCGCGGTAGCGCCGCAGGAAGTAGTCGATGGTTTCCACGCGGATTCTGATGGAGCCGGTGGGCTTGTTCTCGTCGAGATCCTTGAAGCAGAAGTAGGGGGTGCCCGACTGCTCGATAATGCCTTCAATCACTCCGTAAATGGGCGCGTCGTGCCCGCACTTGAAGCTGGAGATTTCCAGCGCGACCAGGTTCGGATGCCGCGCGGTGAACTTCGCCGCCCACACTTTGTGGTTGGTGCTGCAGGAATACGAATTCTTCCAGGCATCGGTGATATCGAGCGGGCTGCTCACCACGCCGGCGCGCACCTCCTCGCCGAACAAGCGGTCGAGCAGGTCGTCGTCGATGGGCAACGTGTTCTGCGAGAAGATCGGGTAGCCGAGCTTCTGGAACTCGTCGAGGATCTCGTGATTGAGGCCGGGATCGTGGTGATACGGCCGCCCCAGCATGACGATGCCGATGCGGTCCTCGCGCTCCAGTTGATCCATCACCTCGCGGGCTTTGCGGCGGATGCGCGTCTCGTACTCGTTCAGCGCGGCAAATCCGGATTCGATGGCACGTTCGTTTTCTTCCGGCGAGAGACCGAGCACCGGCTCCCACGCCTGCAGCATCTGGTGGGCGAAGAGCTTCCGGTCGGCGAAGTTCAGCACCGGATCGATGTACTTCACATTATGCTCGGCGAAGACATCGTTTTCCTTGGTGAAGGCGGCTTTCACGGTTTCCGGAGTCGCGGTCACGGTCGGGCAGGCATTGGCGCCGACAATCTTCACCAGCGGCGAGTGCAGCACGTCGTACATGGGGAAGAAGATGGCATCGAGCGGCTTCTTTCGATGTTTCTCCTGGATCAGGTTGTAGACATGCGAAATGCCGATCTTTGCCGGGAAGCAGGGATCGATGGCTCCGCGGCTGGCGCCTGCGCGATACAGATCGGAGCTGGTGTAATCCGAATAGATCACGTTCTCCGGTTGGACGCCGAGGCTTTCGAAGTAGGCGTTGAACAGGGGAGCGTAAGTATAGATGTTGAGCACGCGCGGAATGCCGATGCGCAGCTTGCCGCGACGTTCCATCAGCGCGCGGCGCTCCTTCACGCCTTTTTTCCATCCCGCCCAGCCGCGCTCGGGCAACGGATCGGCCACGTTCTTCGCGTTCGTGGGCCGGAACACTTCCTTGGAGGCGTAGTCCACAAAGTTCGGATACTGATCGCGAATCTTGTCGAGCCCGGCCTTGATGTCCTTCATCTCCTCGACGTCTTCCACCAGGCCCTTTTCGCAGGTGGCGATGATCAGCCGCTGCTCGCCCAGCATCAGAGGAACCTTCGTGATGCGCTCGATCGGGATCAACTCCCCTGCCGGCTCGGTGCGAACGTCGATAAAGGTGCGCAGGCAGTTGTTCTTGCAGAAGTGGCAACGAGTGTCTTCGTTGCGGGTGGTGCGGTACTCGATCTTGCGCACCGCATCGAGCCCGACGAAGGTGGTCTGCAGGCCCTTGCGCCATAAGCGCAGCGATTCCTGTGCCGCGCCGATCGCGCCCGATTCCCCGCAATGCTCGTGGACGATGATCTCCGGCTGTTTTCCGGTGGCGCGAAAACTGTTGCGGATGAAGTCCACTTCCGCCTTGACCACCGCCAGATTGTTCTGCGTCCCGCCCTGCAGCACGAAGCGCGAGCCCAGCGCCGCGAGGTTGGGGATGCTGGCGACATACAGAAAGACGTTTTTCGGAAGCACGGCCGCCAGGCCGGCGAGAATCTCTTCCGCGCGCCAGCCCTGGCGTTGAAAGTTGACGATGTCCGATTGCATGAACACCGCGCAGCCGTAGCCGAACACCGGCATGGCCTGGGCCGAGAACGCAAGATCGGCGTACTGATTGACGCTGAGCCCGAAGCCTTCCGCCGTCGACTGCAGGAAATATCCGTTGCCCGCCGAACATTGCGTGTTCAGCTTGAAATCTTTCACCCGGCCGTTGTGCAGGATGATGATCTTGATGTCCTGCCCGCCGACGTCGACGATCACGTGCGGATCTTCGTAAAACTTCAACGCCGACTCCGTATGGGCCACGGTCTCGACCAGCGCTACGTCGGCCTTGAGCACGTCTTTCAGGATGTCCTTCGCATAGCCGGTAGTCGCGACGCCAAGGACTTCGAGTTTCGCGTTCTGCGCTTCCACCTGCCCGCGCAGGTTCTCGAACATCTCGATCGTGTCCTGGATCGGGTTGCCGTTCGAGAGCTGGTACGACTTGCAAAGGATGGCTCCGTTCTCATCGAGCAGGACGGCCTTGGTCGATGTCGAACCGCCGTCGATCCCGATGAAGCCGCCGACGGTGCTGCCCTTCTGAAATGAGGCGGGAGTGAATTTCTTGCGCTTGTAAGCTTCGCGGAAGGTATCGAGTTCGACCGGATCGTCGACCAGTCCCTTGCCGCCGGATTTGGCCTTCTCTTCCTGGCGTCCGAAGTCGATGTAGTGCAGAAGCTGCTCGTAACCGCGGTAGCATCCGACGCAGTCGTCTTCGCTGCGGCCAAACTCAATGGCGCCGATGGCAGCGAAATACTGCGCGTTCTGCGGGACTTTGATCAGGTCTTCGGGCCTGGCTCCGTCGGGAATCTGAACCTTGCGCTCCTGCCACATGCGCGGAATATTCGCCTGCCACGCCTCGCGCATGCCGCGGATAAAGCTGTTCGGCCCGCCCAGCAGCAGCACGTGCGGGCGCAACGTATGCCCGCGCGTCAGCACGCTCAGGTTCTGCAACACGATGGCCTCGAACAACGACGCCATCAGCTCGTCGGAAGGAGTCCCGACTTTTTGCAGTCCGTTGATGTCGGTCTCGGCGAACACTCCGCACTTGCCCGCGACCTTGTGCAGCTTGATCCCGTGGTATTTCTGCCGGCCGAGTTCTTCGGTGGGAATCTTCAGCTTGGCATTGATCTTGTCGATGACCGCGCCCGTGCCTCCGGCGCACTTGTCGTTCATGGAAGGAATTTTCTTCTTGCGGCCGGTCTCTTCATCGTCTTTGAAGACGATGATCTTGGCATCCTGCCCGCCGAGCTCAATGACGGAGTACACCTCCGGATGCAGCTTCTCGACGGCCAGGGAAACGGCGGTGACTTCCTGCACGAACTTCGCGCCAATCTGCTCGGCGATCGATCCGCCGCCCGAGCCGGTCACGAACATGCGGGTGTTATGACGGTTGATGCCGGCCTCGGCCTCCATCCGCTTCAGAAATTCCAGCGTCTTTTCCGGTTGCTTGGTCTCGTGACGCTGATAGTCCTGCCAAAGGACCTTATCGCTGGCAGCCTCGACCACGACGGCCTTCACCGTGGTCGAACCCACGTCCACTCCGACCATGAACGCGGTCGAGTGATCGTGCGGCTTCTGCGCTTTTTCGGACGGCTGCGCCCGGCGAGGCGTACAGGTCGCGGGCAGACCTTCCAGCCCCGCGATCTGAACCAGGGGGCCCTTATGATCGTGATGATCGTGCATCAGTCCTCACTTCCACTGTAAGAGACCACGTGTGGGGCGCCCCCAGTTCTCGTCGCTTTTGCGAGACCGGGAACTCCGCGTATCCAGAAACTCAGTCACCCATCGCCGGCGCAGTTGCCACACGCACCCGCGACCGTTTCCAGAAGCGGGTGTCTTTGTCGATGCGGTCGCTGACGTGCAGGATGAATTGCGCCGCGGTTCCCGCGACACCTTCGCGATGCGGCACCTGGTAGAACGGCCGCTTCAGTTCGGGATGCTCGTCGATGTATTCGCGGATCTCGGCCATGGTTTTGCCGGTCGACTTCAGGCATTGTTCGAACTCCGTCTTGGCCTTGACCTTGGCCTCGCCCAGGGCCATCTGCACGCGGCTATGGGCGTTGACTTCGCCTTCGCCAGAAGTCTCGATGGGCAGGAAAATCATGTCCTTGAATTTGTTGATGACCGCCGATTGCACGCCATCGGATTGCGACGACGGCATGCAGCCGAACGGCTTCAGGGCCAGGACCATGTGGCAGAACTTGTGGATGGTGTAATACACGTTCTTGCCGACTTCGAGGTGTCCCTCGCCGCCGCGGGCAAACTGGTTGTAGAAGGGATGCGCCAGATCGGCCAGTTCCGTCTGCGGCGCCAGATGATGCGTGATTCCCCCCATGTTCCGCGCCGTGCGATGGTAGAAGTATCCCCACATGCGCTCGCCAGCCCCGATTCCCCAGAGCTTCTTGCGCAGACCGATGTAGTTGGCGAAATTCTTTTTCGCCTCAAACCACTTCGGATCCTTGTAGGGACGATTCACCGGCCACTTCGCGATGGCGTGCGCTTTGGCCTGGTACATCAGGTAGGCCACCCAGGTCGCGATCGGTTCCACCAGTACCTGCGCGCCTTCGCGCTCCAGGAACTCGAACATGTGGAAGTTACCGTCGCCTTCGGTGAGCTGCGCCCAGAATTCGCCGGTGATCTTCACCAGCGGTTTCACGCGCGTGCGGTCGACTTCGATCGAGTCCATCTTTTCACGGGCAGCCTTCAGCGCGTTCAGGTAGTCCTTGCCCCACATGTGCTCGTGCCACTTGCCGAAGACGTTCAATGTATTGCGCAGAATCTTGTTGCTCTTGACCTTCGGCTTAAGCCAGTTGGGCGCGCTCCGCTCGATCTCAAACGACTTGCGGTCGCGCAGGTCGTCGCAGAGGCCGTCGACCATCTCGCGGAAAACGCGATCGGTTTCGCCCGCGTGCGCTTCGTACGGACGGATCTGGTAAATTAAGTCGTTGATCACGTCGCCCAGGTGCATGGCGTTGAGCATGCCGAACCCGAAGTCGATGGTGAACTTCAGGCCGGGCTCACCGGAGGCGGCCTTGATGCCGTCGCTGTCTTTGAACAGCAATACGCGGAAGCCGTCGAAGCCGGCATTCTTCAGCGCGTAGCGGTATTCGGCCTCATACATGCCGAAGCGGCAGGGGCCGCAGGATCCGGCGGTGAAGAAGACGTAGTTGTCGAGAATCTGCTGGCGGGTGAGCCCCTCTTTTTCGAGGAACTGCAGATACTGGACGAGATTGCCGACGGTGAAATAGGTCGGATTGCATTGGCCGTTGTTGCCGAATTCCTTGCCAGTCTGAAAGGCCGGGACGTCGGGCACGGGCAATTTCTCGCAGCGATAGCCGCATCCCTGAAAGACGGCGCGAATCAGGTCTTCGTGCTTCCAGGTGAAGCCGCCGAAGAGAATCGTGGTGTGAGGCCGCTGCTCGGCGGTAAAAGCGCGCTCGACTGGGCGCTGGAAATGTTTGGGCTGGTCGAGTCCGGCGATCTTGCGCAGCCGCGCGCGCTCCGCTTCCAACCGTTGCTTGATCTCGGCATCGTTCTCAATCTGGACGAAATTCGTCGCCATATCTTCCTCCGGCGTGGACGTTAGCATGATGATGATCTGGGGCCCGCAGGGTAGAGGACAGTTTTGGAACTGTATGGGTGGAAAGCGAACCGGAGCGTTCGAGGGGCGCAGGAGCAGTGATTCTCCCGCTCACATCAACTCTGCTGCGATACAGCATCCGAACTCCAGCAAGGTGGCGTGTGGGTTCGAGGTTTTACGCCGGCGAATCCGGCTCGAGCGAGCCAGTTCGCAAAAGCGCCTTACAGTGCCCGCCAATTAGAGACGAGCGGTTGGGAGGCAGGTTGCCTCAATTATTGTCCCCAAGCGGCGCGCGAGACGAATGGGCCACTGACGCTTTTTTAGCAGAAACTGGTGCTGCGCTTCAAGACGGGAAAACAGCTGGCAGCGATTCAAATATTTTTTGGCCGCGGTCCTGTTCCAAAATGGTTCGGCAGGAGAATGGGTCGACGGGAAAACGGATCGACCAGACAGATGCCTGACATTTGTTGAAAGCCGCCGCGATCGCCGTGTGGAGCGAGCACGAGTGCGCGACCCGCGGCGGCCCTGGGCGCGTTTCTTCCGAGGATGGACTTTTTGCGGCCGGAACGCTAACGTATGGAGCAGGGGCGCGGTACCCAAGTGGTAAGGGAGAGGTCTGCAAAACCTTTATGCGTCGGTTCGATTCCGACCCGCGCCTCCAAACTTGCCCGTGGAAGTGCTCTTCGACTGAGGTCCTTCGCTGCGCTCAGGATTTCGCCCGCGGGCTCCCGCTCCGCTCACGCCACGCAGAACGGCTCAAGTTCGATTCCGACCCGCGCCTCCAGAATGCTGCTGGATGAAGGCGGGTGGCCCGGGCTTTTGATCTCGCCGACACGACCAACACAGTGGGTGCCCTGCTCTTGCGGTTTTTGCAAGGGCGGGTACGATGCAGCCGATCCTCTGAGATTTTGCCATTCAGGTGGATGCTTACATCCGGTCATTTACACTCTTCAAATCCGAGAGGCATAGGTCAGTGATTCCCACCCTTGCAAACCCCGCAAGGGTGGGGCACCCTCAGTCGTGATGAGCTCAACGAAAAAACAAAGGGTGGGCCACCCGCCAACGAACAACGAATATCACCAGAGACGCGTATTCCAATGCTTGCTTTGACGTCGGAGGTTGCCAATGATCCGAAAGTTTCTGATGTACATCTTTCTTGGTTTGCTCGCGGTTTTTGCGTCAGTTCTGGATCGGGAACTGTACGCGCAAGAAAGGGCTGCGGAAACAGTCGGCTTCTGTCAGCTGATTTCTCAGATTGATAACTATCGTGGGAACCCCGTGACGCTACGGGTAAGGGTGAAGCTTTACCGGCACGGTACTTCGATTTCCGATAAGGCATGCCCAAAGCAGTCGCTCACTCTTATTGCCGACCAAACAGCTCTTCAATCCGCCTCCTTGTCCCGTTTCTATCAGTTCCTCGCAGAGCACAGGCACACAAGCAGGCCGATTTTCGCGACAATCACAGGCCGTTTGGTCAATGGTGAGGGTGGCGGCTTTACACTAAAACGCAAGGTCGTATTCAAGCTGGAATCAGTATCCGAGGTTGCTGAGGGTGGTTCACCGAACAAGTCATAACGATACGCGCTGATGTGCCTACGACGGCAGTTCCCGCTTGCGCATTGATCTACAAGTTTACCGGCAAAGAACGGGATAGCGAATCCGGCCTGGATAACTTCGGGGCGAGATACTACGGATCAAGCATGGGCAGGTTCGTGCAGCCCGATCCGCTCTACATCGAGGCACGCCGGTTGGCCGATCCGCAGCGGCTTAACCTGTATGCATACGCGCGCAACAATCCCACTACGCTCACCGATCCCTTCGGTTTGGATGTCGCACTGAAATGTGACACCAAGGAGAACTGTGCCAAAGCAGTGCAAGACTTCAACAACCGCAAGGGTGCTCAGTTCAAAGTCGAACTTGGGAACGATGGCAAACTCCACGTTGTGAAAGGAAGTGTGGGGAAGGACCTGAGCAAAGCGGAAAGCGCTTTGATGGGTGCAATCAACGACACCAAGAACCACGCGACCATCAATGTGTCTGGTAACACGGGACAGTCCGAGTTCGGCACGCATGACAGCAAGGGCGTGAACAGCGTTGATCTAGGCAACCTGTCAAGACTAGACGCGGCGGGCAATGCTGGGGGCCTGAACTCCGGCGATGCGTTAGCTCACGAAGCGATGGATGCGTACTACAGCTTGTCAATGGGAGAGGAAGCTGCCGATGAAGCTGCTGCTGGTCTCTTCCCAGGGCTGTATGGACCGACGGGCAACCAAAACATTCTTAACCCTACCCACACTGCCGTTGTCGGTTCGACGTTCAACCAGGCGATCACTAACGGCATCGGGACGGAGCACATCACAATCCAGTACATAACGCCGATCCCTGCAATCGATCTCTTTGGGAAGTCGGCGGCGGGGCGAAGCGAAGTAGCGCATGATGCTGGTTCTCGCACTACGGATGTGACCTTTGTTCCACCAAAGAAGGAGTAAGCGAATGAGAACAGTAGCGCTCATCGTAGCTGCTTTAGTCGCTCTGAGTGTGGCGCAGAAAACTCCCACAAGAACTGGCGAGAAGAATGTCCCCCTGGTTGGGCGAGTTCTGGCGGACGTTTCGAGTCTCACGTTTGGGGCGGGCCTTGGCCCACAGCACACAACGTTCGTCTTCGCAGTTGAGCAAAACGGAGGAACGCGAGTTGAGCCGGTGAAGGTTTCCTATGCTTTCTTTAAGTCCGAGGGGCCACCGCCAGATAGCTTTTTCGACTACTCCAAGCGGTACGAGCTGCAAGCTGTTCGCGACACCAAATGCGATGAAAGTGTGGACAGCCTCTCACACGTCAAAAATGTGGATCAGTCAGGGAAGCCCTTGCCGCCGACCGATGCACTTCGATTCCTAGAAGGTGCCCCGAAGGATGCTCTCAAATCCGATGCGATCCTCCCGTGTTATGTTCTGCGAGCCGGGAACTACAAGGTCTTGAGCCAGGACAAACAGAGCAAGGACACCGTGGACCCAAAGACCGGGAATCTGCGCCTGACCATCCCCATCGTTGCCAGCAAGCTGAAGCAATAGCGCCGATCCTGACCACCGCGCGGGAGGAAATCTGATGCGTAGCTACTTGGCCGTTTTCGTGGCAGTGGCAGTTTTTTCGATACAAGCTGGAGCGCAACAGCGTGGCCCCTCGACTCCTGAAGAACGTGCCCGCGCCGTTCAGACGGCCAAGTCTTTGCAATCCGATCCGCTCGCGCCGAACGTCCAACAAGAGCGAGAATGGCTGCTCAAGTGGCTGATCGAGGTGCCGGACATCTCGGTGAAAATGTGCCCGACATTCCTAGGCGATCTCGGGGACTCGAAGAGCGGCAACCCTGGTGCGATCATCGCCACGCTGTTGGCCTCCGAGGCCGCCTTTGTGATCGAGCATCCAGACAAAGCCAAAGACGTTGACGCCGTCTACTTCGCTGGCGTCGATGGTGCGCTCCACAGCTATGAGGCCATTCGCTTGAAAGATGCGTCCTACCGTTTACCGCATCTGGATGACCTCATCCAAAAGCGGGACCAGGGAAAGCTCTCAGACTACGTTCGTGCGACAGCAAAGAAGTGCAAGTGAATGAAATGCGTGCCGGAATCGCCGCAGCCCGCGAATCCGTTCTGCTGTGCCTCTTCGCGCTACTAGTCCCGACGCAAGCAAACCCGTGCAGTTGGGCGGAGGGGTACTTCTACCAAGTGTCCGCGCTCCGGGGGAATGTCGTAGGAGCGAAGATCGGGCCACTGCAATACTCCCGCAGGTTGAGGCAGTCGTTCGCGAGAAAGAACGCGACCCTCACGCTCTATCAGTACCGTCGCCCCATAAAGCAACGCGAGGAGATGCCGCTGGTAAAGACGACGAAAACCGATGCCGATGGCCGGTTCGACTTCGGGGAGGTTGTGCCGGGGCACTATACCCTCATCATCGATGATAGCGACTGGGGAAGCTCGAACTGGTTTGATGTCGAGGTGAAGCAACAGGCCAAACAAACAGCCACGATTACAATCGACGTGTCGCCCAACTTCCCCGATTGCAAAGGCGGTCACGAGTTCATCGTGAGGACTACGGAGGCAGACACGCCAGCATCCGCCGCAACGTCCGTTCTGCTGTTCCCGTTCGCACTCGTCCTTTATGCCGGCATACCTGCGCTGATGGTTTGGGGCTGGGCGCGTTGGTTCGGTCGCACACAACCGCGCACTCTCCCCGCGATCCTGTCCCTGATCGGCTTCGCACTTGCCACGGCATCGGGTCTGCTGGCGGTTTCGTCAGTGGTGTACGCGCACGTGATTGGTGGTTTCCCGTATTACGATCCGCGACTGCTGAGAATCTACGCGTGGGGAGGAGTGCTTTCGCTTTCCGGTATCGTGTTCGGCATCGCTGGAATCTGGCGACCGGGACCGTTGCGCTGGCACGCGCCCGCCTGTTCCCTCGGGACTCTCTTGTTCTGGTTCGTCTCCGCAATGGGTGAATAGCACATGAGTGGCCTTTTGCAAACGAAGGATGCTTTCAAGGGGCTGGTGCAACGGCTCGCTGCTTGTCCGACAATCGCGCGCTATGGGACCGAGGAACCGGAGACGCTTGCCCATGCGTTCTCTGACCTGGAAGAATCGCTCCGCAAGTTCCTAGACGAGCAGCTTCCGAAACTCGCAGACCCGGCAGTGCAGGGCGAGGAACTGGAAGACTTGCTCTTGGAAATCCGGGAAGAGTTTCGGCACGTTCTCTACCATCTGCACGATCCAGAATTTTTCCGCGTGCTGGAACCTACACACGAGTGGCTGAGTGTCAGCGAAGCGCCGCGATCCGAGCACTGAGCGGAGTGCCTTCCGCTGGCGTTTCTGGGCTGCCAGGACGCGCGATCTAGGAGCGGGTGAGGGTCAGGGGGCATTCTGGTTCTGCGGGGACCGTCCTGAGAGTTTTTTCTTTAGCCGCGCTTTGGTGTTGGCCGCGCCGGGGTGTGGCGCGGCCTTTGCCGTCTGCGGGTGCCGATCCGTTCCTGATTCCGGGGTGTTCTGGAGCCGCCGATCCGCGCCCTGATCGGGGTGGGATTAGCTGCCTGATCCGGTCCCGATTGTGCCTCTGATCCTGACAGGGGAGTGTGCGCTTCTGCCACGGCCAGGGGTGCCGTTGGGATGGTTCGGGGCGTCCGGTTCGCGGGTCACTGTGCAGTATCCGAGGGGTTCAAAAACTGGCGCTGCTTCGCAGCGGGTGAAGTAGGGACACGTCACCCCGGAACGGGCGCTGCACAGCAACCTGGCGGTTGCTGTGGGTGAACCTGTTGAAACCAGAGCAGCTAAGGAAAAAATCGCTCGGAGTGGGTTGCTGGAGAGCGCCTGCAGGTTAACGGGCGTGAACTTGTTGATTCCTTTAGCTCGATAGCTCACCATAGAAGAACTGTGAAGTTCCTCCCCTTGCTGTCGGTCGTTTCCTGCCTTGGCGGTGTTGCGTGGTGAAGCCGCCGCTCCGTACGAAAACTCTGGGCACGAAGGTGAGCGAGGAGGAGTTCGCGCAACTGGAGGCAGCGGCCAGCGCGCGCGGGCTGACTCTGAGCGAGTGGTGCCGGGAAACCCTGCTGGCGAGCGTGAACGGCCAGGAGGTGAAATCCGCTGAGGTCGGCGGAACCGGCCAGGCGCTCATGGCCGAGCTGGTGGCGCTGCGGGCGATCCTGCTCAACGTGCTCTTCAAGCAAGCGAACGGTCAGACCCTCACGGCGGAGGAGATGCAACGGCTGATCGACCGGGCAGACTCGGACAAGCTGAAGAAGGCGCGGGAGCGGCTGGAACAGGCATCTGACTCCAAAGAGAGCTGAGGGGCCATCGCAAAATATTTTTCTTACTTTTTCCCGGTTTCGGGTTCCTTGATAAGTAGGGGGTAGTTTCGGCCATGAGTGGGTTGTTAGGTCGCGGGGAATATCGGGGCTGGCCGACGCGGTGGCCGGTGTCGAGTTTCGGAGCGTTGCTGATCGCGTTTGCGGTGGGAGTGGGAATCTTCGTGTACCGGAACGCCGTGATGTGGACACCGTTGCAGCGCTGGTACTGGGACCAATATCTGAGCACGCAACTGATGCCGATGAAGGCAAATAGCCCGAACGGCAACTACCGGTTGCTGGCGAAAGTGGACCGGCACGGAAAGCAGCAGTTGGCCCTCGATGCCGACGTGGTTTCTGGCCCACGGCAAGGGCGGCAACTGATTCCGTTCACGCTGTCGGGCCAGGCGCGCCAGGCGGGAGCCGCAGACCTCGTGGTGGACCCGGTGCATTACAGCGGCCAGCAGATGGCGGGTGGCCCGGGCTTTGATCTCGCCGGCACGACCAACACAGTGGGTGCCCCGCTCTTGCGGTTTTTGCAAGGGCGGGTACGATGCAGCCGATCCTCTGAGATTTTGCCATTCAGGTGGATGCTTACATCCGGTCATTTACACTCTTCAAATCCGAGAGGCATAGGTCAGTGGTTCCCACCCTTGCAAACCCCGCAAGGGTGGGGCACCCTCAGTCGTGATGAACTCAACGAAAAGAAGGGTGGGCCACCCGCCCCCCATAGCTGCAGGATGAGACCCAAAAAGATGCCGGACAGAAAAACTTCGTCCATGCGAATCAATGAGCTCAGACTATACCAACGGCGAGCCAGTTCGAGGCAAAACTCCGACAGGGATGCCAGAAAAATCAGAGTCATAACAATAGAGATCCGCTTATTCATGAGGTCCCCTTCGCGTCTTGCCCTACTGGCATATGCTTGATTTGTAAATGGTCGACTCCACCTTACTGGTGGTTTCGTAAACGCCGGCCGTCGCTACAAGAGTTGTACCTACGGGCGGCAGGACCGTAGCCGTAAGACCGCCTAGGAGGAGGTCCTGCTCCGCGTGCTTTGCATCTTCCGCACTCCAACTGTTAAGGGAACTGCACAATGTGCCCAGTGCAGGTTTCCAAAGCATTTGGAGCATGGATTGGCGCACGGCCTGTGGATTAGGTGGCGCACCATTTGGGTTGGAGTTGTTTGCGGCATTCCTTTCTTCAGTGGTAAAACCGCCGCCCCTAGACCTGCGTCACACGCCAATCATGAGATGGTTCTACATGAGAATCCACACGATTCTATATACGGTCGCAAGGATTCCAAACGCCATCGCAAGAGACTGGTATCCCTTTTTATCGTGGATCAGGGTCAGCCACAAAAGACAAAAAAAAGCCATAAAAATCCCGGTGGCATAACGAATGTCCGGCTTCATCAAATTCCATTGCTCAATTAGCCGAATCAAAAAGCGTAGCCAGAGTAGGGATGCGACGACGTTAGCGAGAACAAATACAATCCTCTTCGCCTGCACTGGACGATTCTCCTCATGTGGTGATTTCCGATCTAATCGCAAGTTGCCCATCCCCATCCCTCCACAAAGGCAGCAACAGTGAGCACGTCAGAAACAGGATTTCCGGGTACGTATTTGTTAAGAACATAGGCGGTGGCACCGTCGACAACGGACCACTGGCCCCATTGTCTGCCGGTTGGGGCAGTGAAAGGGTGGGACCAGGAATTTCCCGTTCCGCAATACCACGGCTGCTTTTTCGGTTGTTGTGGGGTTTGCTGTGGCTGTTGCGGCTGTCCATTGTTTGCGGCGTGACTCAGTGCACCATCACCGAATGTGTCAAATGAGTCACCAAGACGAACGCGATCGCGGTGGTCGTTATGAGCATCCATCTTCTATCGCTGTTCTCACGCCATAGCTGCAGGATGAGACCCAAAAAGATGCCGGACAAAAAAACTTCGTCCATGCGAATCAATGAGCTCAGACTATACCAACGGCGAGCCAGTTCGAGGCAAAACTCCGACAGGGATGCCAGAAAAATCAGAGTCATAACAATAGAGATCCGCTTATTCATGAGGTCCCCTTCGCGTCTTGCCCTACTGGCATATGCTTGATTTGTAAATGGTCGACTCCACCTTACTAGTGGTTTCGTAAACGCCGGCCGTCGCTACAAGGGTTGTACCTACGGGCGGCAGGACCGCAGCCGTAAGACCGCCTAGGAGGAGGTCCTGCTCCGCGTGCTTTGCATCTTCCGCACTCCAACTGTTAAGGGAACTGCACAATGTGCCCAGTGCAGGTTTCCAAAGCATTTGCAGCATGGATTGGCGCACGGCCTGTGGATTAGGTGGCGCACCATTTGGGTTGGAGTTGTTTGCGGCATCGGAATATGTTGAGACCTGCATCGTAGAGGCGAGCCTTTTCGTCGTAGCCGAAGGTTAGCGACTGAGGAGCCGGTCGATTTGCATAAAGAGAATTCCAGCGATTAAAAAGGCGGAGAAAAGACCAAGATGGATCATGCTTGCCGCAACCCGGATTACCGATTCAACCGGCGACCGGGGCACGATCTCACCAAACATGCCGGCTACGTGAATCTCATGTACCCTCTGATGGGCCGTTAAGGCCGCTGTCCACAGAAGCGACATTCCTAACGCCACAGCTGCCAAGAACACGACTGTGACGAGAGGCAGCCGCGTCCAATATCTAATCAATATGAACGCTTCAACAGCGAGAATCATAAAGAAAAGTATGGTATCCGCGATGAAAGGCCACCAACGAAAAGGCGATCTTTCAAAGAAATGCTCAGCCTCCGGAACGTCCACCTTCCAGCCAATGGTCATTTCGCTCCTCCTCACCAGGTTTTGTGATTCAGCAACCGCCGACCTTGCCGACTCCCCAAGCCGCTACTGTTCCGATTCCCAAAGCCCACCCGACCGGATTCTCGGCATTCGGCAGTGCCACTACTCCTGCGTAGGCTGTTGCCCAGTCCAGGTAGAAACACGTCTTTTCGCTGAAAAACCGATTAGGGTCCTGCGGCGGCGGGTTAGGCTGTGGCGTCTTCGGTTGCTGGGGGTTTTGCGGTTGCTGAGGCCCGTTGTTTGCGGCGCTCCCGCCATTACCACCTCCAGGGCCGGTAGGAAGATTGACGGTTCCGCCGATTCCGCATGGATTTTGGAGGACGTACATGCAGCCACCACTGCCTGGCAAGGGAGGTAAGCCGAATTCAACCAATGCGTCTTGATTCGAAAGCTGCTGTCCCGCTGGGCCGAACCAAGCCCAACCGCCCCCTGCCCCGATTGCTGGAGTAAATGTAACTTGGTTGCCTGATGGCGTCGTTATGGTGATCGCGTCCGGAACCGAAGTGCCACCCATATCCCCGCAGATACCCGGATCAACGTTATCGAACCCAACGGCATCGGATCCACCGAAGTAGCATCCATCGTCTCCCAGCAGGTCCACCATGGCTAGCGGGTTGTTCTGGACGTACGCATACCGGTTCCAGGTTTGCGGATTGGTCGGGTCTACTACACCCAAACCGCCTGGGTCAGGCGACGTCCATCGACCATGCGCCGTGCGGTATTCGCGGAGCATAAAATCGTACAGATTCGTCGACCAACCTCCGGCCACTGTGTCCTGATTCTGGTCAGTAAACGCGAGGTCGGCTTTACTTCCAGAACCATTGTAATCTTCCCCATACGGTGCGTAGGCGACATCGTAGTATTTTGTGCGGCTCGTGGTCGTTGCCAATCGAGAACTCCCCAGATGATCGGCGTGCCGGAAATAAGCGAGGCCGCTGCTGCCATACACAGCCCGTGCTCCACCCGGGATCTTAACAAAAGCATTGACCAGAGTTTGTCCATTCATTAACGCCAACTTCATTCCGTACGGCCCATACACGATTTCCGTATGGCCTGAACTGCGCGTCTGCTCGACCATGCGATCCAATGCGTCGTAGATCATGCTCACGGTCGTAGAGCCACCTGCTCCGACCATATTTCCTTCGGCATCCCAAGTGTAGGTGTTGGTGACGTCGTTCGTGAGGTTGCCGTTGGTGTCGTAGTAGTTCGAAGTCCCGCTACCGCCCCCCGAAATCTGATAGTACTGGTTCGTGGGTGACGTGTTCGTTCCACTCGCGCCGGTATACGTCGGCAGGAACTGGGCAGAACCGGATTTGCTCAGGTTTCCAAATGGATCAAGACTGAACGTCTGTGACCAGACCGAGCCGCAGTTGGCGGGCGGGTGGCCCGGGCTTTTGATCTCGCCGGCACGACCAACACAGTGGGTGCCCCGCTCTTGCGGTTTTTGCAAGGGCGGGTACGGTGCAGCCGATCCTCTGAGATTTTGCCATTCAGGGGGACGCTTACATCCGGTCATGTACGCTCTTCAAATCCGAGAGGTATAGGTCAGTGGTTCCCACCCTTGCAAACCCCGCAAGGGTGGGGCACCCTCAGTCGTGATGAACTCAACGAAAAAACAAAGGGTGGGCCACCCGCCCTTGCGTAAAGTACATACTTCCGAATCCTGATTACGCTCAAAATGCTCAATCAGCCCTGACGCCAGGTTTTCGGCAGAATTCCCGTTACTTTAGTTGCCCCACTTCCCGCCTCTTACTGAACCGCCGCGTCTCAAGCAGAATATGGGGCGTGGGTGGATTGTCGAAAAGCGCGGCCGGCAAAGCGGTGGGAGCGTTCTTTTTCCTTTTCGGGCTGCCCTTTGCGGGCTTTGGCCTCTGGGCGTTCGCGCAGGCGTTTCAGCGGATTGGCGGGCCCGAGGGAAGCCAGAGTTTCTGGTATCCAATGGTGTTCGGGACGATCTTCAGCAGCATCGGCTTTGGCTTCATGTTTCTCGCCATCGCGGGGAACCGCAAGTACTCCCGCCAACTCCAGGTGCAGGCCGAGCATGCGGCGGAGCCGTGGCTTTGGCGCGAGGATTGGGCCTCGGGCCGGGTCAGAAGTAACACCAAAGGCAGCATGGTGACGGCCTGGGTGTTTGCCATCTTGTGGAATCTGATCTCCTGGCCTCCAACTTTCTTCGCGCTGCCCAACGCCCTGAAAGAAAAAGTAGCGAGCGCCTACTTTTTGCTGATCTTTCCTGCGGCTGGAGTCGTGCTGCTGATCTACGCCATCCGGAAGTCGATCGCATTCGCAGAGTTCGGCAAAACCTGCTTTGAAATGGCGAGCGTTCCCGCTGTGGTCGGGCGCGAGCTGAAAGGCTCCATCCAGGCGCGATTCCCGCATTCGCCCGATCACGGCGTGCACCTGCGGCTTTCCTGCGTGCACCGTTATGTTTCGGGCTCGGGAAACAGTTCAACGACAAACGAGAGAATTCTGTGGCGGGAGGAAGCCGACGTGAATCCCGGCCAACTCTGCCCCGGGCCGGCGGGGACAACGATTCCGGTTACTTTCCACATTCCGCTCGATGCGCAGTCCACCGACAGCCGCACTCCGCGCGATCAGGTTGTCTGGCAATTGGAGGCGCTGGCCGAGGTGCCGGGTGTGGACTATCACGATGTCTTCGAGATTCCGGTATTCCGCACCGCGCAGACGCCAACCTTCGAGGAGGAAGAGCGAGCGGAGGAGGCCGCGGAATTTCGGGCTCCGGAAATGTCTCGTCCGGAGCACCCCACGGTTCGAGTGCAACCGGCCGCCGGGGGAACGGAGTTCTATTTTCCTGCTGCCCGCAACAAAGGCTTTGCGGCGTCCATCACGCTGTTCGCGGCGATTTTCAGCGCTATCGGCTACTTCCTCATACGGCCGCGCGTGCCCATCATCTTTCCCATCGTCTTTGGCGGATTCGGCTTGCTCATGGACTACTTTGCCCTGCAGATGTGGCTCGGGACCACTCGCGTGATCATCGGATCGTCTCTTCGCTTGCAGTCGGGGCTTCTGGGCGGAGGCAAGGTGCGGGAGATCGCCGTGTCCGACATTGCCTCCATCACCGACCGCATCGGAGCGCAGTCGGGGAACGGGACTGGCACGCCGTATTACGACATCGAACTGAATCTGACCGATGGCAAGAAGCTCACCCTCGGCCGAAGCCTCCGCGACAAACACGAAGTCGAATGGCTGGTAAGTGAGATGAACCGGCTGGCGGGCATGGGTGAGAAAACCATGGTGGCGGGCGCGCGGTAGAAACACCGAAACAGTCCTTCCAGCCGGCAGTTTGGGCGCACATTCCTCTCCGCACTCGGGCGTCGCTGCCTAGCGCGCCCGGTACGCCGGTCCGTGTTGTCTTCGATTCGCCGGCGTTCAATGAAGGCGCTGTCAGGTCCGCGAACGAAGGTCACTCCCGCCGGACTCGTGCCCGGCCGGTTGCGGAGGCGCCACGCGGTTGAGGGTACGCCAACGCTGCTCGAGGATCACGATGGTCACGACATATACACCGACGATGACCGCCGGAATGACCACGAAGCGACGATGCGGCGCGAGATACCAGGCGGCGGTTACCAGAACCGTGCGGGTTATGGTGTGAAAGATCCCAACCCAGTGCTGGATGATCCAGGAGAACGGTATCCACATCAAGCCGGCCAGAATCCCGACGGTTAAAGGCAACGACGTATAGTCGACGCGGAAGAACGGAATGGCGATGGCGTAGACGAGCAGCGCCATCGCGACGCAGTGGAAGAACAGGCTATCGAAGACGTTCTTCGGTTTGTGCTTGTCGAGGAAGTTTTCGCCGGTGAAGCGGGAAAGCATCATCCCGAGATAGGCGATGAAGCCCGCGCCGATGAACAGCGACCACACAGCCAGGATCGGCGGTAGAAAGGCTCCCGCGACCCCAATCAACGTCCACACGATGAGGCCCGCCAGCGGCATGGCGAGACCGCGCCGGCGGGCGTATTCCGCGCGTTGTTCATCGAGCGAGCGCAGGGGCTGCGGCTGAGGGTCAGGCATAATTCCGGCTTCCTCGTGAAATCTTCGGCGCGCCAGTTGCAGGTTACCAACAGTGGCAGCCGCCATTCTACAGGCGATTCGCTGCTCTGGAGTTTCCGCCGTCCCAAGTGCCGCCTCCGAGGCCGCGTTTTGTCGGCCGGCGAAAGATCCGGATTCACTCGAAGCTCCACGCAGGCTCCGGAGCGCCGTCGCGCGTCCGCTGGAGTGAACTCGTTCACCGCGCCTTCTTCTGCCGCGAGTAGAAGCGTCTGGACTTGGCGCGATTGCCGCAGCGCGTCATGTCGCACCAGCGCCGGTGGTGGTTCTTGCTGGTGTCGAGAAAGAACCATTCGCACTCCTTCGAGGCGCAAGCCCGGACGAAGGGCAACTCGCCGGAGGCCAGCAATTCGACAGCGGCTCGCGCCAACGGCCACAGGACGCAATCGAAGCTGCCCATGTCGTCGAACTCCCACGCGAAACGCCCATCGACCTGCCTCAGGCGCAGGTGGGCGGCCGCGGTCTGTCCGTCGGCATTGAGCCGCCCCAGGGCCGGGGCCGGTACGGGCCGCTGGTTGATCACCGCCCAGAAGACGTCATGAATGGCCTCGCGCAGGCGCCGCGCCCATTTCAGCGCCTCTTGCGCCTTCTGCGGAAACATCACGCTGCGCTCGAGCAGGCGATCGGTCAATACGGGATCGAGAAGCCCGGTGTCTTCGCCAAAGCGCACCAGATCCACATAACTGGTGAGCAGTTCCCTGGGCTGGATATGGCGGTCGTCGAGAGTGTTGACGAAATCGAGAGCCACGTTGCCGGCAATCAAGTCGAACTGCGGCGGTCGCCGCGTGCCTGCTTTCAAAGCCACGCTGTTTCCTTTCTTTGTGCCTTCGCTGTGCATGATCCTCGCTTTGCCGGGCGCCGGAGAATTCGCAAGTTTGATCCCACCCTGGATTCCTATTATCTAACCATCAAAATGTACTTGACAAGTTAGGACCAGGACTCTACCATCGTCCTAACCTGTAATATCACGTTTAGAGGTTAGATGCCATGTCCCGCAATTCAACAGAGCCGGCCCGGGCGCCGCACCAGGGCCGGATGGTAAATATAGGAGGCAGGCCAGTGCTGGTGGCAAAAACGTCCCAATCCGCTTCGACCCGCACCGACGGCATGAAGGTGATGCTGGCGTTTGCCGCGATCTATCTGATCTGGGGATCGACGTATCTGGCGATCCGCTACGCGGTCGAGACGATTCCGCCGCTGGTGGCGGCGGGGGTGCGGCACACGATTGCCGGGTCGATCCTGCTGGTGTGGGCCTATGCGCGCGGGTTTCGACCGAAGCGGGAGCATTGGATCTCGGGGATGATCATTGGCGCCCTGTTTTTTCTGATCGGCCACGGCTCGCTGCACTGGGCCGAGCAGTATGTGGGATCGGGGCTGGCGGCGCTGCTGATTGCGACCGAGCCGATGTTCATCCTGGTGCTGGCCTGGGCGACCGGGCAGCAGCGGATCAGCCGGATCAGCGCGCTCGGCCTGCTCGTCGGCGTGACTGGAGTGGCGATTCTGTTGAGCGCCGAACTGACCATGAAAGGATCGAGCCTGCTGGGCCTGATCGCGGTGCTTGCGGGTTCGGTGTCGTGGTCGGCGGGAGTGGTGCTGTCGCCGAAGCTCAAGCTGCCGACCGATGCGCTGGGGCGGACGGCGGTCCCGCTCGTGTGTGGCGCGCTCATGCTGCTCGCGGCCGCCGGCGTGACCGGGGAATTTCGCGGGCTGCACTGGGCGGAGATTTCGCTGCGGTCGCTGTTCGGGCTGGGATACCTGGTGGCCTTCGGGTCGATCACGGCCTTCACTGCCTATACCTGGCTGCTGCAACGGTGTCCGCCGGCGCTGGTGGCGACGCATACGTATGCGAATCCGGTGGTCGCGGTGCTGCTGGGATGGGCGCTTGCCGGGGAGACGCTGAACGCCCGGGTGGGCGTGGCGTCGGTGGCGATTCTGGGAGCGATTGTGCTGATCCGGCGCGGAGAGCGGGATGCGGCGCCGGAGCAGGTTTCCGCCGAAGTGGATCTGGAGCCGGCGATGCGAAGGGTGTCGTGAGGGAAGTGCACAACCCACAGACTTCTGGAGGTTAGTCATGATCAGCCGGGTGTGGCATGGGTGGACGAAGCGAGGGAACGCGGATGCCTACGAGAGGTTGCTCCGGCAGGAAGTGTTGCCGGGAATCCACCGGGTGAAGGGATTCCAGGGCGGGCAGGTTTTGCGGCGCGACGCGGGCGAAGAAGTCGAGTTCATTACCATCACCCGGTTCGATTCGCTCGCTGCGGTGCGGGAGTTCGCCGGGGAAGACTATGAGGTCGCGGTGATCCTTCCCGAGGCGCACCGCCTGCTGGCGCGTTTTGATGCGCGCTCGGCGCATTATGAGACGGCGTTCGAGATCGAATAAAAGAAGAGGACGCTGTCGCGGCATTTCGGTCTACGTTCCGGTTCGAGTGGCAGAGGACCGGCTGCCACCGCTTGCCAATTCTCGGTAAAGGGGCGTATTCCGGCGGGATCAAACATGAGCTCGAGCAGGTTGCCACGGCGCAAACCAGCCGTTGATCGCTGCCAGCTGGTGCGGGGTCTTCAGGAGATTCGCAGGACGAGCAAGGTTGCGTCGTCGCGAAACTTCCCGCCACAGTAGGCCGTGACCTGCTGCATAATCGCGCGCTGGATGTCGAGCGCGCTTCCATCCTGGGCGCGAGCGATCTCGAGCAGGCGCTCCTCGCCGAACTCTTCGAGTTGGGCGTTTTCGGCTTCGGTGATGCCATCGGTCGAAAGCAGCAGCTTATCGCCGGGTTGAAGCTTCGCAGCGTGGTCCTGATAGCTCCAATCCGGCAAAGCGCCGAGCACCGCTCCTCCTCCTCGTAATGACTGCGTTGTGCCGTCGCTACGCAACAGAAGGCCGGGGGAGTGTCCGGCGTTCTCGTAGGTGAGCGTGCGCGCGTCGGCATCGAGCACGGCGTAGAAGAAGGTGACGAACTTCCCCGGGGCGGTGTTGGCGCAAAGAAACCTGTTCAGCTTGGCACAGACCAGTTGGGGTGAGGCATCGGCGGTGGCAAAAGCGCGAAACGAGGCCTGGAGGTTGGCCATCAGCAGGGCGGCGGTGATCCCTTTTCCGGCGACGTCGCCGACGCAGATGCCGATGCGTTTGTCATCCAGCTGAATCACGTCGAAATAGTCGCCGCCGACTTCACGGGCCGGCTGCCAGGCTCCGGCGATCTGCGCCCCGGCCAGTTGGGGCAGCGTGCTGGGAAGCAGCATTTGCTGAATCTCGCGCGCCCGCTTCAGTTCTTCTTCCTGCTGCTGCAGCGCGATGGTTCCTTTGTCGACGGTCTGCTCCAGCAGCTGGTTGCGTTGTCTCAGGTTCCGCTGGAGTTCTTCGATGCCGTAGCCAATTACATTGGCGATTACCACGATCACAATGCAGAAATAACCGATTCTGGAGAATTGCAGCGAGAAGGGCTCGGCATCAATCTTGGTCACCTGCAGGAAGAATATCGAGCCTACGGCGCAAATCAAGCCGAACAGAATCTGGACCGGAAGAAATACAAGCCAGTTCCACGGCAGGGGTCGCCCCGCATACAAAGGGCGGAGGATGAAGGCCACCGGGGTGACAACGTTGCCCACCGTCAGAATCGCCAGCATGATGATCCACAGGGAAGGCCGCTGATTCATCGAGACCAGGAGGGCATAGACCACGAAGCCGATGGCCACCAGAATCTGCTCGATCACGAATATCCGGCGCCATGGGAACGGCCGATGCTTCGGGATGATGGAAGGAGTGCTCACGGCTGGCTCTTGGTGAAAAATTGAACCGCCAGCTTAACGCGGAGGCAGCAGAAAAGTCATGCGGGAAAATGGGGACGTTCAGGTGCCGTATTCCGCTCTCCGCGCCGGGGCTGCTGAGGGCATTGCAGGAGCCCGCGACGTTCTTGTTGGCCTCCCGGACAGTTCTTCCCAGTTGTGTTGTCTTACACGCGAAAATAGTCAGGACGCCAGGTCTGGATGGCTTGCTTGATCTGCTTTCGAGATAGCTTTTCGTTGAGAGCGCGCTCAGCGAGTTTGGGGAGTTCGGCGTCGGAGGCAAAGCGCAGTCCGATGAGCTGATCTTCGGTGAGTTCGGGGATGCGCGAGCGCAGCGGCTCAGAGAGAAGCTGGCTCAGGCGCAGGCGCTCTTCGAGGCGGATGACGCGGTCCTGGACTTTGAGCGCGTAGGTGCGAATTTTGAAGACGGCGGTCAGGAGCGCGAAGGCGAGCAGAACGATGAGTGCGGCGTGGAAGTGATCGCGGAAGCCGCCTTCAGTGATGTGGGCGAAGAAATGGATGAGGGAGAGGATGACTCCGAGCACGGAAACGGGGATCAGGAAAAAATGAAAGAGCGGATCGAACCGGGTGTGATTGGCGTAGGTCTGCGGCTTGGCTTCTGCCATGGGAGGCTCCTTGGATGAAACGGAGAAGTGTAGCAGAGCGGCGGAGTTTCAGACCCCAGACCTTGGACGTCGCAGCTTGGACTTCATAGCTCGGGCTTCGGCAGGGTGGCGTGTAGAATCGCCTGTCCGCGAATCTTGCGGGTGGGAAAGCGAATCGAAGCAATCATGAAAGCCATACAGATCAGGCAGACAGGCGGGCCCGAGGTAATGGAACTGGCGGAGTTGCCGGTTCCCCAGCCGACGGCGAATGAGGCGGTGGTGAAGCTGGCCGCTTCGGGAGTGAACTTCATCGATGTCTATAACCGTGAGGGGCGGTACAAGCTTCCGCTGCCATTTGTGCTGGGGCAGGAGGGCGCGGGGGTGGTGACGGCGGTGGGCGGCGAAGTGAAATCGGTCAAAGTCGGCGACCACGTGGCGTGGACGAGCGTCATGGGATCGTACGCCGAATATGCGGCGATTCCGGCGGACCGGCTGGTGGCGGTTCCGGCGGGAGTGAGCGACCAGCAGGCGGCGGCAACGATGCTGCAGGGGATGACGGCGCATTATCTGTCGCACGATACGTTTCCGCTGAAGAAAGGACAGACGGCGCTGGTGCACGCGGCGGCCGGCGGGGTGGGATTGCTGCTGGTGCAGATGGCGCACAACATCGGCGCGCGCGTGATGGCGACGGTTTCGACCGAGGAGAAGGCGAAGCTGGCGCGCGGAGCGGGCGCGGACGACATCATTTTGTACACGCAGCAGGATTTTGAGGCGGAAACCAAGCGGCTGACCGGCGGCAAAGGTGTGGACGTTGTGTATGATTCGGTGGGCAAGACGACATTCGAGAAAGGATTGAACGTGCTGCGTCCGCGGGGAATGATGGTGCTGTATGGAGGGTCGAGCGGGGCGGCGCCGGTGTTCGATCCGATTGTGCTGACGCAGAAGGGATCGCTGTTCCTGACGCGTCCGTCGCTGGGCGCGTATATTGCGACGCGGGAGGAGTTGGCAGCCCGGTCCGCGGCGGTATTCGGGATGATTGCCGCGGGGAAGCTGAAGCTGCGGATTGAGCATGTGTATCCGCTGGCGGAAGCCGAGCGGGCGCATCGGGAGTTGGAAGGACGGAAGACGACGGGGAAGTTGTTGCTGGTGCCGTGAGGCAGAGATTTCGGACAGCCGAGGGCGGCTGTCCCCACAGGAGCTACAAAGATCCTTCGCGGCAAGAGAAGCCGCTCAGGGATGACAAGGCGAGAAGAAAAATTATGAAAGCGATACGGGTGCAGCATACGGGCGGTCCGGAGGTGATGGAGTTGGTAGAGGTTGCGGTGCCGCAGCCGAAGGGCGCCGAGGCGCTGGTGAAAGTGTCGGTGGCGGGCGTGAATGCGATCGACGCGCAGTTCCGCGACGGGCGGCTGCGCACGCCGTTGCCGTTTATCCCGGGGCAGGAGGGCGTGGGCGTGGTGACGGCGGTTGGTCCGCAGGCGAAGGCGGTGAAGGTAGGCGATCGCGTGGCGTGGAGCGGAACCCTGGGATCGTATGCGGAGTACGTGGTGGCGCCGGAAGAGCATCTGGTGCCGGTTCCGGCGGGGATCAGCGACGAAGAAGCGGCGGCGGCGATGATGCACGGGTTGACGGCGCATTATCTGGTGAACGACGCGCACAAATTGAAGCCGGGCGAGACGGCGCTGGTGCATGCGGCGGCGGGCGGCGTGGGATTGCTGGTGGTCGAGATGGCGCACGCGATCGGAGCGCGGGTGATCGGGACGGTATCGAGCGAGGAGAAGGCGGCGCTGGCGCGCGAAGCGGGAGCCGATGAAGTCATCGTTTTCACCAGGCAGGATTTCGAGACGGAAGTGAAGCGGCTCACCGACGGCAAGGGCGTCGACGTGGTCTATGACGGCGTGGGCAAGGCGACTTTCGAAAAAAATCTGAACGTGATGAAGATGCGCGGCATGCTGGTGATTTATGGCATGTCGAGCGGGGCCGTGCCGCCGGTGGATCCGGCGAAGCTGTCGGAAAAAGGGTCGCTGTATATGGCGCGAACGACGCTGGCGCACTTCACGGCGACGCGGGAAGAGTTGCTGACGCGGACGGGCGCGCTGTTTGGGATGATCGCCGAAGGTAAGCTGAAGATGAGAATTGCGAAGAAGTATCCGCTGGCGGAGGCGGCTGAAGCGCATCGGGAGCTGGAAGCTCGGGCGCTGGCGGGGAAGTTGCTGCTGGTGGCGTGAGACCGACGTCAGACCTCAGACCCAGACTTCAGCCGTCAAACTTTCAGACCTCAACTTCAGATTCCCACGTCTCGCAAGCGCGGTGAGATGTGGGGCACCCCGCTGGCTATTTTCGGAAATAGTTGGTCGCGTAGATGGGCGCTTCCCGCGAAGGGTCAAGGTCGGGATCGGGGATCGGCGCGCTCGCTTTCATCTCCAGAGGGATGACTCCGGCCCAGGTGGGAAAGCTCATGTCTTCGGCGTCATCGATGGGCGGGCCGGTGCGGACCTTCGCGGAAAACTCGTCGATGGGCAGACGCAACACGGAAGTGGCCTTGAGTTCGCGATCGTTGGGCTGACGGGAGTCGTCCCAGCGGCCGGGAAGAATATGTTCGGAGAGGATGCGCAGGGCAGCGAGCTTTTCGGCCGGGTCGTCGACGAGCGCAGCGGTGCCGAGGACGACGACGGAGCGGTAATTCATGGAGTGATTGAAGACGCTGCGGGCGAGGACGAGTCCGTCGAGCAGGGTGACGGTGAAGCACACCGATGCGCCATCTTTCAACTGGCGGAGCATGCGACTGGCGGCGGAGCCGTGAATGTAGAGGTCGGCGTCTTTGCGGCCATACGACGTGGGGATAACGAACGGCTGTCCATCGATGGCGAAACCGATGTGGCAGAGGAATCCGGCGTCGAGGATGCGATAGATGGTTTCCCTATCGTAGACTGCGCGATCCGGCTCGCGGACGACACGAGTCCGCGCAGTAGGCATTGAAATTTCCGACATGGAAAGAAGAACTCCGGCAAGCGCCAAGGATGGACGAAGGAGAAGTGTACCATCCGGCAGCGGCAGGCCCGGGTGAGTGGGAGCGAACTCTACCGCTACTGGTACAGGGGCAGGCCCATCTTTTTGACGAGCGCCTGGTATCGCGGGTCGGAGTGAAGAAAGTCGAACATGGGCTCGTCCTGGATGAAGATCAGGTCGGGGTCGCGCTCGCGGTAGCTGGCTTCGAGATACTTCATGGTCTCGTTCTTGTTGCCGGTGTAGGCGACAATGGAGGCCACAAACTCGATTTCCACGTAGTGCTTCCGGGCCTCGGCTTTGGTATTCTCAGCGCCCCAGCGCTCGGCTGCGGGCTCTCCGCCGTCAACCCACGCCCGGTGAACAGCAATCTTGCGTTTGAGGTCGCCCTCAAGCTCGAGTGCGCGCTCGAGTTCCGCCTGCGACTCCTTATACATGCCTTTCAGCCAATACACTCCGGAGAGATTAAAGGCCATGTCCGGGTCGCGGGGATGAGCGGCGACTTGCATTTTGAACTCATTCATGGCGTCGTCGAACTTGCGCTCACTCCGGTAGAAGTTGCCGAGTTCCCAGGGGTGGATAAAAGGATCGAGCTCGGCGGTACGCTTGGCTTCGACCTCGCCTTCGGCATAACGGTGCTCAACCAGGAGAATGTAAGAGAGAAGATGGTGAATCTCCGCGTCATTGGGACCGAGCTCGAGGGCGCGGCGGGATTCGGCCTCGGCCCGCACGGGATCCCAGTGAAAGAACAGATAGCAGGCGGCCATGGAGTTGTGGGTCTCGGGCAGCGAGGGATCAAGCTCGAGAGATTTAGCGGCGGCGGAGCAGGTCTTGTCGGCGACCTCGGTAGCGGGCTGGGTCTCCATGGCCTCGAGGGCGTAGGTATCGGCCAGGCCGCTCCACGCAGCGGCGTAGTCCGGTTGTAGCTGGATGGCTTTCTGGAAATAGGGAAGCGTGTTGGCCACGTTGAAGGTGAACCAGAAATAGCGTCCGTGAAGATAGGCGTCGTGGGCCTCGGGATTGATGTAGCGGGGCGCCGGAAGGGGCGAAGTCGCGGCTTTGACTTCGCGGGCGACGGTCTGGGAGAGTTCCTCAGGAAGTGAGTAGACCTCGCTGAGGTCACGGTCATAGCTTTCGGCCCAGATGTGAGTGTCGGTGGGAGCGTAGATGAGCTGCACCGTCATGTGGACGCGGCGGGAGGAGCGCTCGATGGAGCCTTCAAGAATGCCGTCGACGCCAAGTTCGCGGGCGATCTGGGGCAGCGGCCGCTCGACGCCTTTGTATTGCATCGCCGACGTGCGTGAGACGACGCGCAGAGAGCGGTTTTGGGCGAGGGCTGTGATGAGCTCGTCGGTCATGCCGTCGGCAAAATAATCCTGGGAGGCATCACCGGAGAGATTCAGAAGGGGGAGAACGGCGAGCGAGTGAATCTGCGAGGCTCGATTCGAAGCGAAGATGCGATCGCGGAAAAGGAAGAAGAGCGCGGCGGCGGCCAGGCACAATGTCAGGGCAGCGATGACTCCAGATTTCGGCCGAGTCTTTGCAGTGTTCTCTGCGGCACCCAGTGTATCCGATGGGCCGGCGGAGGCTGCGACATTCGCCTGCATGGCGGAGACGCGCGGTGCCGGCGGCAAGGTCGGCGCAGGCTGAGAGTCAACATCGGAAGCATCGGCGTCCGGTCGAGTTTTGGCAGCCACGAACCGGTATCCCTTGCCAGTAACGGTCTGGACGAAACGCGGCTCATTGGGGTCGTCGTCGAGGACCTGACGAATTTTGCGGATGGCGGTGTTGATGCCGTGTTCGGTGTCGACGAAGACTTCCTTGCCCCAGAGGCGGTCGATGATCTCCTGGCGGGTGGCGACGGCGCCCTGTTTTTCGACGAGAAGCAGGAGCAGTTCCATGGGGATGCGTTCGAGTTTGAGCGCGCGTCCGCGGCGGCGCAACTCGAAGCGGGAGGGGTCAAGCTCGAAATCGGCGAAGTAGTATGTCAGTGAACTCATACCGTGGGCAGAAGGCCGATCTCCCTCACCAGAGTCTGATAGCGTGAATCGGAATGGAGAAAGTCAAACGCGGGGTCGCTCTGGAGCAGGACGAGCCACGGATAGCGCTCGCGGTACGACTGTTCCAGGAATTTCAGGGTGTTAGCCCTGTCGCCGAGGTGGGCGTATTGTTGCGCAATCGCATAGGCCATTGGGTGGCCTCCGCGGGCACGCGCCAGGGTCTCCTGCAGGCTCCACTCCCTGACCGCTTTTTCTCCGCCCTCCTCAAATGCCCGGTGTGCGTCCCTGGCCCCTTTCGAGTCTCCTGTCAACTGCAGGCCTTTCTCCAGTTCTCGCTCTGAATCGTTCCACATACCTTTGTACCAATAGGCGCTGGAGAGATTGAAGCGGATGTTCGCGTCGTTGGGCATGGCATCAGCGCGCAAGCGAAGCTCCTTGATGGCATCGTCGAAGCGCCGGAGCTCAAGATAGGCATATCCGAGCGCCCAGGAGTGAACGAACGGCCCCAGGTCGGTAGCGAGTTTCTGTTCCTGCAGAGCCTCATCATCGTGGTTCATCGCGAAGAGGATGTAGGAACGCAGATGATGCTGCACCCCGATCGTGGAATCCAGTTCGATCGCGCGCCTGGATTCGGCCTCGGCGCGAGCCACGTCCCAGGCATAGAAAAGGTACCAGGCGGCGAGCGAGCTGTGTGCCGCCGGGAGCGAATCGTCAAGTTCAAGCGCCTTGCGGGCAGCTGCTTCGCTCGGAGCACTGAGATCCTTTGCCATCGCTTCGCCATAGATCCCGCGGAGGACATACGAGTCGGCAACGCCAGTCCAGGCAGCGGCGTAGTCCGGCTGGATCTGGATGGCCTTTTCGAAATATTCCTGACTCCGATGATCGTTACCGGAAAACCAGAAGTAGCGGCCTTGAAGATAGGCGTCGTGGGCTTCGGGACTGACGACCGGCGCGGGTTTCGCAGGCGCCGCGGCAACCTTGGCTGCAGCTGCGATGGTCTGCGAAAGCTCATCGGGCAGAGACATCGCGGTTTTCAGATCGCGATCATAGCTTTGTGCCCAGATGTGAGTGTCGGTGGGGGCATAGATCAACTGAAGATTGACGTGGACGCTGTCGCCGGAGCGGCTGACTGATCCTTCGAGAATGCCGTCGACGGCCAGTGACTCTGCGATCTCCCGCAGAGGCTGGTTGACGCCCTTGTACTGCATGGCCGAAGTCCGTGAAATCACGCGGAGGGAGTGATTGTGGGCCAGAGCGGTGATGAGTTCATCGGTCATGCCATCGGCAAAATAATCCTGAGATGGGTCGCCAGAAAGATTTGTCAACGGAAGCACGGCGATGGAATGAATGCGCCCAACTTGATGAGCTGCAACGATGCGATCACGGAACCCGGCCAGATTGAGGGCAAAGGCAAGGACCAGTGAACAAAAAGCGGTGGCGGCGGTAATCCCCATGACTGGCATGGTGATGCGGCGGTTGGAGAGCCTGTCCCTGGGGTCACGCCTGCGGGGCAGCGAGTCGGCGCCCCTCGACAGCCCAGACAGGGGCTTCCCGGCGGAGTCGGCAAGGTAGGGTTGCGGCAATAATGCAGCCGAGGATTTGGTGGGCTGAATTCTGTTGGCTGGTGCCACGAACCGGTATCCCTTGCCGGTGACGGTCTGGACGAAGCGAGGCTGGTTGGGGTCGTCGTCGAGGACCTGACGAATTTTGCGGATGGCGGTGTTGATGCCGTGTTCGGTGTCGACGAAGACTTCCTTGCCCCAGAGGCGGTCGATGATCTCCTGGCGGGTGGCGACGGCGCCCTGTTTTTCGACGAGAAGCAGGAGCAGTTCCATGGGGATGCGTTCGAGTTTGAGCGCGCGTCCGCGGCGGCGCAGCTCGAAGCGGGAGGGATCGAGCTCGAAATCGGCGAATTTATGGGCAGAAGCTGGCACGGCCGCCCCCCCAGAGCGACCGGCAAACTATAGCATTGGTGCGGCATTTAGTGGGAGAGCACTTTACGGATCAATGAGTTACGGCTTTACCTTTCCTTTACCGAATCTTCATGCGTCCTGCATTGTGCGAGCGAGGCGACTACGGGCACCATGCCACTCCGAAGGCCGAGTTCTTCGGCAGAAAAACTAGAAGGAGATGGGGAAATGAAGACGATATTCAAAAAAATGACAGGGATTCTGGGCTTGCTGGCGATGGGGACGTTGCTGGCGGGGGTGGCGGCGGCGCAGTGCGGCAGCATGGATCTGCCGCAGATCAGCGGAAAGTATCACAAACAATCCTGGAAGGCCGTCGATGGGGCAGCCCGGCTCCTCCGGGTGGCCGATGGCATGGATCCGATTGTGGGCCTGTGGAACGTGAAGTTCATCTCGGAGGGGAATGACGGAATTCCGGATGGAACGGTGATCGACAATTCCTTCACCGCATGGCACTCAGACGGAACCGAGTTCAATAACTCCGGGTTGCGGTCGCCAGCCTCCTCTGCCGTTTGCATGGGAGTGTGGCAGAACCTGGGGAACGGGATCTACAAGCTGAATCACTTTGGCATGAGCTGGGATCCGAGCAACACGACGGCTCCGATCGGACCGGCGAACATCCGCGAGAACATCACGCTGGCGAAGGATGGGAACGCGTTCTCGGGGAAGTTCACCATCGATCAGTACGATTCGTCGGGGAATCTGCTGGCGCACTTGCAGGGAAACATCGCAGCGCACCGCATCGACATCAACACGCACGCCAGGCAGGTTCTGTAAAAGAGCCGGCCGACGTGGGCACGAGGCGGGAGATCCCGGGTCTCGCAAAACCAGCGAGACGTGGGGCCTCCCGCGTCTTTTGTTTCTCTTCGAACCGGATTGCTCTCCGACGCGTGGCGGCCGGAGTTATTTGGTTGGAGTGAGGGCAGCCTGCACCGTGGTTGACGGCAGCTCGTCGCCGCGGAAGTAGCGGGGATTATCTTTGGGGCGCGGCTGGTTTGCGGCGTCCTTGAAGTTCTCCGCTTTCATCTCGGGCATAGCGGTAAAAGGCTTCGAGTAATCATTGGCGGCGTTCCAGAATAAGAATCCAACGCCACCTTTGGCGCGGGCGGTTTCCACCTGAATCTTGATGTATTCCGGCGAATAGGTCTTGGTGCGCCAGTGGAAAGCTTGCAGCCAGGGGCGGATGACCACGCCCGAGCCCTTGGTGATGAGCTCGAAGCGGTCCATGGATTCGCCGATGAAATGGGCTGGCTCGTCGCCGGGGCGCGCAATGTTATCCATGCCGAAGAAGTGGGATGGATAGATCATGGGCGAGAGCACGTCACAGTACTTGGCCATCTGAACGATGTCCTGTCCGGTGTGGGAGAGATCGACCTGGCGCTGCCAGGCCATCACGCCGAAGACATCGAGCGAGAGCAGCACGCCGGTGGGATGCAACTCGGCGTAGGCGCGCTTGAGGAATCCGGCGATTACGTCGGAGCGCTGGATAGTGTGTTGCGCGACGCAGGGCTTGGCCGGAGCGGCGGTTTGCTTGCCCTTCACCGCACGGGCGGGCCGGGCGTCTGCACATGAATCCTGCTGGGGCTCCGGCTGATCTTTCTGGAAGACGAACATGGCGTCTTTCTGATCGCCTTCGGCGGGGAAGCGGACGTAATCGAACTGGACCTCGTCAACGCCGAGCGAAGCCACGTGCCTGGCGAGGGCAATGTCGTAATCCTGGACTTTGGGGTTGGAAGGATCGGTCCAGACCAGTTTGCCGTTTTCGCGCCAGGACGTGTGATTCTTGCGCGACTGCACAGCCAGATCGGGGTGGTTCACGACCAGGTGCTCGTCGCGGAAAATCGCGATGCGGGCGATGGCGTGCATGTTCTGTTGATGCAGGAAGTGCACGAACTTGGGCACGTCGTGGATGTAAACCTTGTGCTCGCCGAGCAGCGGATGGTCGAAGGGGATATTCACGCTGCCATCGGAATCCTTGATGTCGAAGACCACGGCGTTGCCGCCGACTTCGCGCCAGTGCTTGATGATGCGGATGCCGTGATCGCTGGCGGCCATCACCCCGGTCAGATAGACCGCGCGGACTTCAAAATCCCTGGAGATCGGGACGGTGTGCTCGACGATCGGAGCCGGCAGGATTCCCGGAATCACGATTTGCTGACTCGCCTTGATCGTGCTCGACGTCTCGGGAAGATGATTCACGGAGCGGATGGCATCCGAGAGTTCCGCCGAAGTGAGATAGGCGGTTCTTCCGAGATTGTGACGAGCGATCACGGAGATGAATTCGCCGCGCTTGGCCGAGTACAGTTCGGTCCCATTCCCGGCCGTCACTTTCGGGTCCGGAGTCGGAGGTTGCGGCGTGGGAATGCTTGCGCTGACCGGATGCAACTGCGGCGCCGGTGTCGCGACCGCTGGATTTGTCGTCTGGGCCTCGGCGGCGAACTCCGGGTGTGAGTGTGGCCCCATGCGCCACGCGGCAACTCCGAATAAAAGACAGGAAACCCCACTCAGGATGCGGATCGACGAAAGGCGCAAGCGTTCCTCCCTATCTGATGGCGATACTATCTGTGCGCTTTGTTGGCGGCTAGTTACGTGGGGCCAAACACGGTTGACGGTTCGAGTACGGGGTCAGTCGCGGGCCCGAGCTGCGGTGGATGGACTCATGGCAAATCGGCCTCTGGGTTAGAACTGCTTGAGGACGCGCACACGCGTTGGAGGTCTTCAGTCGAGGGATCCGGACTCGCGTCTGGGCAAAACTCCGGTGCATGTTCCTTCCCCCATGGTGCAAAGTATTTCTCTTATCTTCCCGGAAGCCTGTTTTCAGACAAGAGGTATGGGGCATTAGCGGCCTCTAACTCCTGCCGGATGTGAGAGTTCCAGTTCCCGTCAAAAGGCGCCGCTGCATGGTCCGAAGCTTGCTTATTTCCGAGGTAATCCCGGAGGAGCGATTGCGCCACGCCGACGGGAAAGAGCTCACAGATTGCGGCACTTCCGGAGCGCGGGCAGCAAATCCAGAGGGCAACCCGTGAGACCGGGAGATAGTCGTAAGAGAGCCGAGAAAACGGTCCAAGAAAAGGGAGAAACGCCCGGGAATCCGGTTCAGTGATCCTATGAGAACGAACCTCGCCACCGTCCTTGATCCGAATCGCCGCAGCACCGACGCGGGAGAGTTTGAAGCCGCCCTGCGCCGCCGCATTGTAGGGCAGGACCAGGCCATCGAAAAGGTGGTCGAAATCTACCAGATGTTCCTGGCGGGGTTGAATGCGCCGGGGCGTCCGGTGGGGAATCTGCTGTTTCTCGGTCCGACCGGATCGGGGAAGACCCGGGTGGTCGAGGCGATGGCCGAAGCCCTGTTCGGCGACGCGCGCGCCTGCATCAAGATTGACTGCGCCGAGTTCCAGCACTCGCATGAGATTGCCAAGCTGATTGGATCGCCTCCGGGATATCTGGGACATCGGGAGACGCATCCGCTGCTGACGCAGGAGGCGCTGAATCAGTGGTTCACGGAGAAGCTGAAGCTGTCGATCCTGCTGTTTGACGAGATTGAGAAGGCCAGCGACTCGCTGTGGCAGCTGCTGCTGGGCATTCTGGACAAGGCGACGCTGACGCTGGGCGACAACCGGCGCGTCGACCTGTCGCAGTGCATCATCATCATGACCTCGAACCTGGGCGCGGGCGAGATGATGAATCTGGTCGACGGCGGATTCGGCTTCGCGCCGAAAGTCGTGGAAGTCGACGAATCGTTCGACGACAAGATTCAGCGGACCGCAGTTGAAGCGGCGCGGCGGAAGTTTACTCCGGAGTTCATGAACCGCATCGACAAGGTTGTGGTGTTCAAGACGCTGCGCGATGAGCATCTGTCGCAGATTCTGGATATCGAGCTGGGGATGGTGCAGCAGCGCGTGCTGATGGCCGCGGGCACGAATCAGTTTGTCTTCAACTGCACGCCGGCGGTGAAGGAATATCTGCTGAAAGAAGGCACCGATCCGCGGTATGGAGCGCGGCATTTGAAGCGCGCGATCGAGCGAAACCTGGTGTTTCCCCTGGCCAACCTGGTGGCGACCGGGCAGGTGAAGCTGGGCGATTTCGTGCGCATTGATATGGCGTCGGAGAACCAGATGATCTTCGTGAAGGAAGCGGAGAACACCATGGCTCCGGTGCTGCTGGAGCGTTACGGCGCGGCGGCGGTCAACCAGCCGGCCGCGCGCGCCGCACGCACGGCGGTGAACAATCGCCGGGACTTTGGAGCTCCGTCGCCGGGCGTGGCCGAGAGCAAGTAGGCTTACTCATCGGAGATCCCTGACCCGCTGGTGAAAACGCGGGGCTTCGGGATGCCGCCGCGGGAGTAGAGGTGGAGTAGAGCAGGTTAAGAGTTTTCCTTCTCGCCAGAGCGCATCTCGCGAGTCGTATTCAAAGCGCCGGAGATCTCTCCGGCGCTTTTTTTTCAGGCGCGCGGCCAGGCGCGGGGACGCCAGAACCTGCGGATGCTCCAGGATCCGAAGCGGAAGGTGAGCACGATAAGCAGCGGCCCGAGGGCGAGGCCGATGAGGACAAGCCACCATCCAAGGAGGTCATGGGCGCCGGGGGGCGGAGTTCCGCCGGACGACGAGGACAGGCCAAGACTCCAGGTGCCGTCGGGATTGTGAGATTCCCAGAGGCCGGTGGCGCGGGGAAAAATCAGCTTGGCGACGACGAAGAGGACGAGCGCGCCGCCTAGCGTGTATCCGACGACCGAAACGAGAAAAACGACGATACCGGTGAGGCTGAGCGTCGCCCAGCGGAAAAGGCTGTGCAGGCTGACCAAGGGCGAGCGGGTGCGCTGCGCCCGCCTGAACAGTTCGTCGGTGCGGTATCGGCCGGCGAGTTCGGCGGGAGTGCCGAGAGCGGCGAGGGTCTCGGCGATTTTCTCGGTCGAGCTGGCCCCGGAGGTCTTGTCGAGGATATGGGCGCGGATTTCCTCGACGATGTCGTTGGCATCCTCGTTCATGAATTCGCGCAGCTGCCGGCGGAGCTCGGCAAGATAGGCGTCGATGGTCTTCTGCGACTCGACCGAAACAGTCATGACTTCTCCTTCAATGAGAGCGGCGGTTCTTTCTTCGGTGGCGACCCCTTTTTCAGCGGCTCGAGCAGGCTGGCCATGCGGCCGGAGAACTGCTCCCATACCCGGGCCATCTCAAGGGCGCGCCTGCGCCCGGCGGCGGTAAGGCGGTAATACTTGCGGGGATGGCCGGAGTCGGATTCGACCCACTCGGAGTCGACCAGACCGAGAGCGCGCAAGCGGCTGAGCAGCGGATAGATCGTGCCTTCGACGACGACCAGATCGGAGCTGCTTTCGAGATGGCGCAGGATTTCCAGACCGTACAGCGATCCTTCCCAAAGTGAAGCGAGGATGGCGAGTTCGAGCGAGCCTTTGCGGAGCTGGATCTCCCATTTTTCCGCGCTGTCGGGGGCGGGGGATGGTCTGCTGTCTTCCACGGCACTATACTATGTAATGCATAGTATAGTGTCAAGTAAAATATCCGCCGTTTTCGGAAGGTGCGAAGCGGCGGCAGGGTGGGAATCGAGATCCTTTGTGCTGCCAGGGGTGCCTGTTGATCTTTATGCTTCTTGATCAACCGATGTTCACAGCGAGATTTTGAGGACGGAGGTTTACTGCTAAAATCACAGAAAGTTCCGGGCGGTCCGAGCCTATGAAAAAGCTTTCTGCATTTCTGCTGCTGGCGGCGTTAGCTGGCGCTTGCCTCGTTCCTGTTGCCCAATCGCAAAACACGTACTCCCAGCCGGGTGCCGTTCGTAAGGCGGAGAAGAAACAGGCGAAGGCGCAAAAGAAATACGCCAAGGCGCAGAAGAAAGCGCAAAAGAAGATGCTGAAGACGGAACGCAAGAACACTCACTATCCACCCCAGCAGTTCTAGACGGCGCCGCGCCGGATGGCGGCTGGAAGTGTTTTGACGTTTGTCGGCTGACTTTATCCCCGCGCCAGCGCGCCGCTCCAGGCTGCAAGCCTGGAATCGACTTGCAATCGCCGCAGTTCCCTCGCATTTCGTCATCGCCCTCCCGCTCGCGATGGTTGTTCTGGCCGCGGCGGCGACTTCTCAGACACGTCCGGCACAAAATGGTGCCGATGTGGGCAAGGCCAAATCGGGAAGCGAGGCCTGCGCTTCCTGCCATGCAGAGATCTACAACTCCTATCAAAAGACCGTCATGGCGAGGGCCAGCGGTCGCGCTGAAGAAGGCCTGATGACCGGGGAGTTTCGCCACAAGCCGTCGGGCGTCGATTACCGGGTCTACCAGCAGGATGGGCGGGTCTGGATGAGTTACGAACGCTCGGGCGGCCGGGCGCTGCGCGGACAAAACGAACTCCAGTACTTTATCGGGTCGGGCGTCAAGGGGCGAACCTATCTCTTCCCGGTGGACGGATTCTGGTTCGAGGCTCCGATCAACTGGTATTCGCAGGAACATCGTTGGAATATGACGCCGGCCTACACGGAGGCGGAAGAAGTTCCGATGAACCTGCCGGCGTTTTCCAGTTGCCTGAATTGTCATACCAGCGGAATGCAGACTCCAGCTGACGGAACGGAGAACAAGTTTGCCGGCGCCCTGTTTTTGCACGGCGGCATCACCTGTCAGCGTTGCCATGGCGAGGAACATGCTGGGGAAAATTCGCAGGCGAGCGCGAACTCGATCGTGAATCCGGCGAGCATGCCGCCGGAGCGGCGCGACTCGATCTGCATGGAGTGTCACTTCGAGGGGACGGTCGCGGTCGAGCAACGGGGGAAGCATGTGTACGATTTTCAGCCGGGCGAGAGGCTGTCAGACTACGTGCATTATTTCCTGCTCGAATCGGGCGGCGGACAGGCCCGGCCGGAAGCGCTCAGTCAATTCGAAGCCCTGTCGCTCAGCGCGTGTAAACGAGCGTCGGGCGACAAGATGTGGTGCGGAAGCTGCCATGATCCGCACCGCGAGCCCGCGGCCGACGAGAAAGCGGCATATTACCGGGGCAAATGCCTGAACTGTCACGGCGCGGCTTTCGGGGAGAAGCATCATCCCGACAGGCCGGACTGCAGGCAATGTCACATGCCGGCATTGCCCAGCCAGGATGTTGCCCACACTGAAGCTACGGATCATCGCATCTTGCGCTATCCCAAGGGTCCGCAATTGGAGGATCTGCCATCGGCGCCGAAGCTGGTTGCGTTTCCCGGAAGTGCGGCATCTGCGGTGACGACCAGGGACCTGGCCCTGGCCTGGGAGACGCTGGCGCAGCGAGGAGTCGCGGGTGCGGGCGAGCAGGCGAAGGAATATCTGGACAAGGCAGTGAAGGAGAATCCGGACGATGCGCTGGTGTTATCGGCCCTGGGATACATCGAACAGGAACGCGGCCACGAGCGCGAGGCCAAAGAATTTTACGAGCGGGCGCTGAAGGTGAGCCCGCTGGACGGCGATGCGGCGACAGACCTGGGCGCAATCGAGGCGCGCTCTGGAAATCTGCGCCGGGCAGTCGAGTTGTGGCAGGGAGCGTTTGCGCGCGCGCCCTATCGCAGCGCCATCGGAATGAACCTGGCGATGGCGTTCTGTGCGGCGGGGCAACGAGACGACGCGCGGCGCTATGTGAACCGGGTGCTGGAGTTCAATCCGGACTTGCAGAAAGCGAGGCAACTGCTAAAACACCTCGATGGGGATCCGCCGCATTGCAAACCCTGATCTCGTGCGCTCGAAAAAAAGCGCGGCCCGGAGCGAACCGGGCCGCATTTTTGCCAAGGAGCGCCCTAAAACGTCAGCTGGGCGCGAATTTGAAGCGCGCGCGGGGAAGCGTCGGCGCCGAGAAACGAGCCGAAGATGCTGGTTGGCGTTGATACGGTGCGCACGATCGAACCGAACTGCGAATTGGAGATGTCGCCGATCGGTTGATCAAAATTCGGGTGATTGAGGATGTTGAATGCCTGAGCTCCCACCTGCAACTCCGCACTCTCCCAGTGAGGGACCCGGAAGTTCTTCATCAAAGTCAGGTCAGTATCGAAGTAGCCGGGGCCGTAAACCTGGTTGCGGCGTTCCATGCCAAAGCTGCCGACGCCGCCCGGGCCGACCGCGCTGGTGAACTGCGAGGCGTTGAGGCAGGGGGTGCTGGTGCCAGTGATGCTGTAGGCGGCTGAGGAGCCGCAGGTCAGGGGCCCGACGAGGGCATCGGCAAACAGATCCAGCCCGGTCAAGGGCCCGTAATTGTAAGCGCCAAGCGCTCCGCTGGAGGCTCCATCGATTACGGTGAGGGGCAGTCCGGAGTGCGCAAATAACGTGCCGGCAACGGTCCAGTTGAACAGAGCGTCCCAGACGCCGTGGAATTTGGGCGTGTTGTACACGTAGCTCAGATTGAATTGCTTGCGCTCGTCGTAATCGGCGTTGCCGTAGTTGTAAGCCTTCAAGTTGTAAGGATCCTGCGGCGACAGGATGCTGGTGTTGGTGTCGAAGTTGAAGGGAAGAAAGCCGCCGTTGGAAATATCGTCAAGGGCGTGGCTCCAGGTGAAGCTGGCCTGCACTTGAAAGTCGCTGGTCATGCTGCGGGTGACGGAGGCCGTCAGGCCGTTGTAGTTCGAGACCCCGGGGTTGCCCACTTCGGTGACGGTAGTGAACCGAGGGTCGGGCGCCGCGGTTGGAAGTCCGGCGAAGGAAGTGATGGGCGTCGCGAGACCGTTGACGGAACTCAGGGTGGAGAGGCATCCGGCGTCGCAGAAGGCATTCAAGCCGGCGTTCTCAGCCGCTAGATATGACCCGTGGTTCCCCACGTAGTTCAAGCTGACCGACATCTTGGAGCCGATCGCCTGCTCAATCTCGAGATTCCACTCGTCGTAAATCGGGTAGTGGATGCTATGGGCCGAGCTGGTGATGAGAGGCGGGGTGAAAGCGACGGTTGGCGGCAGCGTGGCTTCGATCTGCGCCAGATTGAGCCCGCCGTTGAAGCCGTTAACGAAAGCCGTATTGGAAGCCGTGGCGATCGACTGCGCGTTGCCCGCCACCCCAGGGGCGATGGGCACGAAGGGAACGGCACCGGCGCCTCCGGGGACGACGAAGGTGTTCTTCAGCGGGGAGTTGGTGTCGAAGGAGGTGGCGATGAGTCCTGGGAAAATGTCGGCAAAGATTCCGCCGCCTCCGCGAATCACGGTGCCGGTTCTGCCGAAGGGCTGCCAGGCAAAGCCGATGCGCGGCTCCCAGCTGATGCTCTGATAGTTGGGCAAGGCCTGATGAAGTCCGGTGACGATCGCCTGGTTATAAGGCTGGCTGGGATCGTGAGAGATGTTCAGGAAGGAATCGCTGAGGCGGGCAAAGCAATTGGTCACGCAGATCGGATCGGAGTTGTGTTCAGCGCGCAGCGAGAGCGTGACCTTCAGGTTCGACCGCACCGCCCACTCATCCTGCGCGTAGAGGCCGAGGCTGTAGAGGGCCAGCGGCTGGGTGGGCCGCGAAGCGAAGGCCTGCTCGAAGGTATCGGCTGTGCCGTTCAGGAAGCTGGCCTCGGTGTTGAAGGTCGCTTCCGGAATACTGGCGTTGAATCCGCCGGGGGTGTAGTCGGTGATGTCGTTGCGGCGGAAGCTCGCTCCGAATTTCAAGTCGTGATTGCCTTTTTGCCAGGCGTAGTCGTCGGAGACCTGATATTGGGTGACGTTTCGCCCCTGAGGCCAGGTGGTGTAGAAGGAACTGCCCGGAGTAGCGAACTGTCCGCCGGAGAAATTGAGCTCGTAGGGCATCAGGGCAAGCGCATTGCTGAGGCTGGGCGGTTGAAAGACCGCGCTGTACCATGAGCCTGCGACGATGAACTGGTTAACGGCGTTGCTGCCGACCTGGTGATTTTCCTGGATTTGACCTTCATATTGAGGCTGAACGCTCTGCGCGTTGAGGACGGACGACAGCGGATCGGTGATGCTGGCCTGCAGGCCGTGATCGGTGCGGAAGTGAACGAAGGCGCGATCCCGGGTTCCGATGTTCTGGTCAATGCGGGTGGTGAGGAGCCACTCCGTCGTCAGGTTGTTGATATTCGACTGAAACTCCAGGGCGCAGGGAGCACCGCCGGCCAGGGTTACGGAACCGTCGCAACCGCCGCCCGGAAGGTTGTTGGCTGCCGTTTTGGCGCCGGGAGCATTGTTGTAGATGCCGAAAATCTGGTTGTAAAAAGGCGTCTCGCTGGAAGGGATCGCCGCCAGAGTCGCCGCCTGAAACTGCGGGCTCGGAATATTGACCGGCTGGGCGGTGGGAATGAGCAGACGCAGTCCCTCGTTATCGACAAAAAAGAAGGTCTTATTTTTTACGATGGGCCCGCCGACGGAAACTGCCCATTGATTGGCGTTGTCGAAAGCGCGAGGCACTCCGGCATTGTTGTTGAACCAGTCATTCGCGTTGAGCACGCGCCCGTTCCAGAAGTATTCGGCGTTGCCGTGAAACTTATTGCCGCCGGACTTGGTCACAAAATTGACATTGGCCCCGGCCATACTGCCGTATTCGCCTGAGTATCCGTTGTTGACGACGGTGGCGGTCTGGATGTCATTCGCTCCCAGCAGCAAATTAGTGGCGCCGGAATTACTGGTATTGAAGAAGGGATCGTTTTCGTTCATGCCGTCGACGGTGACAAGATTCGAGGTGGCCGAGATTCCATAGGTGGCGCTGTTGCCGTAGCCGGCCTGGGTGTTCATAGTCGCGCCGGGCGCGGTCTGAATGTAATAAGTCAAGTCGTTGCCGGGATTGGGAATGTTGGCCACGATTTCTGGACTGATATTGGTCGAAACGTTGGCATTCTCGGTTTGAATCACCGGGGGCGCACCGCTGACTTCAACGACCTGGCTGGCGGTGGCGATCTGCAGCCGGATATTGGCGGTGCTGGCCTGTCCCACAGTCACCGTGACCGACTGGGCGTTGGTGTGGAAGCCCTGCGAGGTGGCCGTGACGCTGTAACTTCCGGGGTTCAGCAGCGAGAAGCGATAAGCCCCGGTCGCGGTCGCGGTGGTGGTCTCGCTGGCGCCAGTGTTGAGGTTTTTGGCCGTGACCTTGGCGTCGGGGACGGCAGCACCGGTCGGATCTTCGACGGTTCCGGCGATGTCGCCGGTGGTGAGGGACTGCGCCCGCAGCAGGCCGGGAAAGACGATGGCGACGAGAACGAGAGCGAGAAAAGCCGATAGGAAGGCGGAATACTGCGATTTCATGGATTTTTATCCTCCGAAAACACTGTCCTGCGAATCGACTTTGGCGCAGGGTAAGGCGCCGGCAGCCGATCCCGTCTTGCGGCAGAGCTCAGTCGCGCGCGGATTCGGTTGCAGATCCTTCGAGCGGAGGCGAGAAACGGAGCGGAGGCAGGTCTGGGGCGAAATTTCTCGAGCGGAGGGAAATCCGAACCGGGCTACACAATCCTCCTCACGGTGCTCAAAAATCAGGGAGAAGACTCGAAGCGTATCGGAGAAAGTATCTACGATTCAGCGGAATGGGGGTATACGGTGATTTCTGTAGGGTGGCCGTAAGGGTCGGCTCCCAGGAACGGAAAGGATCGTCCAGAAGAGGGAGACACCGGTGACCTTCGTAATCGCGGGGGGTAGGTCGAGCTTTGCTGGTGCTGGAGTGCACTCCTAGAATCGAAAACAGGGTTTGGTGCGCTTCATTTCCGCATGCCTGAGATCACAAAACGACTCGACCGGGCCGAACTAGCCAAACGCGTGGAGCGTGCCGAAAAGCTCTTGCAGAAAGGCAAGACCGGCGAGGCGCTCGACGAATATCTGCTGGTTCTGCGCGACGATCCGGAAAATGATGTGGTGCGGCAACTGGCCGCCGACCTGTGTCTGTCACTGAGCCGCAACGCCGATGCAGTTCGGCTACTGGGCGAGTTATTCGAGCGGCAGGTGGGCGCCGGAGATGCGACGCGCGCCAGCCTGACCTACAAGAAGCTGGCGCGGCACGGCAGTCCCAGCTGGCAACAGAAATTCCGCTTTGGACAACTTCTCGAGGGCTCGAACAAAAAGCTGGCGGTCGGCACCTATGAGGCCGCGCTCGCCGATCTGGCCAAGCTGGGCAAGAAACAGGAATCGGCGGAGGTGCTGGATCGCGTCGTTGCTCTGGAAGCGACGCAGGCAAACCTGCTCCGCGTCGCAGAACTGGCTTCAGAACTCGGAAATCGCAAGGCGGCGGCGTCGGCATTTCAGCGGGTGGCGCAGTTGTCGGAGGGCGAAGGAGGCGATGCGGCGCAGTGGTACGAGCGCGCCTACCAGGAGGATGCCTCCGATCCTGGCATTGCCCTGGCGTATGGAAAAGTCCTTCTGACGCAGGGACAGGCGGGAGCCGCGATTTTTATTCTTGAGCCGCAGGTGAACTCGGGCCAGTCGACGCCAGATCTGAATGACGCCTACGCGACCGCCCTGGTAGCGGCGGGACGGTTTGCGGAAGCCGAGCCGCTGATCTGGCAGCTGTTCGAACAGAATCCAGCGCGCGTACAGCAGGTGATCGGGCTGATCGGGAGTTTTCTGGACTCGGAGCAGGACGATCCCGCGGTCGGGCTGGCTCGCAAGCTGGAACAATTCCAGCGCCGCCGGGGAGAGCGTCGCCAGTTCATCGCCATCATGCAGGACATTACCGCGGCGCACCGTCCCTCAGCGCCCATGCTGGAATTTCTCAGCGAGCTGTACAACTCGTCCAACCGGGAAAACGAATACTGCCAGACCCTGCTGAAATTGTTTGACCTCTACTGCAGCACCGCGGAGTTTGCCAAAGCCGCCGACTGCCTCGACCGCGCTGCCGAAGTGGATCCCTACGAGTCGGGCCACCTCAAACGGCTCGATATGCTGAAGGGCAAGGTCGACGACGGACGATTCAAAGTCATCTCCTCCCGCTTCAACAACGTCAGCAAGCCGGTGGAAGAGCCGGTGCATATTGAAGGACCGACGCTCGGGGCCTCGACCCTGCAGGATCTCATGTTGCAAGCCGAAATCCTGGTGCAATATGGCATGCGCAACAAGGCGGTGGAGCGGCTGCAGAGAATTCAAGAGCTGTTCCCGCGCGAAGAAGAGCGCAACGAAGATCTGCAGCGGCTGTACCTGGCGGCTGGAGTCACGCCGCGATATGCGGGATCGGCGCCCTTGCCTCCAGCAGCAGCAGCAACTCCCGCGCAAACCGCGGCGCCAGCGCCGGCCGCTGCGGCTCCCGATCCTGCGCCTGACGTGCGCAGCTTCACGCGCGTGGCGGAGATCACGCGCAAACTGTATCACCAGGGAACGGCTCCGGCGGTGCTGAGCACGGCCGTGAAAGAAATTGGAGCGCATTGGGAGGCGACGCGCTGCCTGGCCGTGATGGGCAAAGCCGGCCTGTCGCCGGCCACGGTCGACGAGTACTGCGCCGAAGGGTACAAGAAGGCGAGCGCTGCGGCGGTATCGGAATTGGTGGCTTGTCTTCACAAGGCAGTCGAAGGGCATGAGCCGCTGGCCATCAACGATGCTCCAACCGCGGCATCCCTGCAAACTGCGGCGAAAGTGGTCGGCGACTTGGGCATGGCGTCGATTCTGGCCATTCCGCTCAGCGATGGCGAGGAAACCGTCGGCCTGCTGGTGCTGGTGCACAATCGTCCGCGGACCTGGCAACACGCGGATATGGTTGTGCTCAAAACCCTGGCCGACCAGATGGTGATTGCGCTGAACAATGCCGGTCTGCGGCGGCTGGTGAAGAATCTTTCCGTCACCGATGAGAAATCGGGGCTGCTGAAGCGCGCGTCCTACATTGACCTGCTGCTGGCGGAGAGCAAGCGCGCCGTTCAGAATGCATCGGCGCTGTCGGTTCTGCTGATGCAGTTCGGCAGAGCCGCGGCGATGAACCGGGAGTACGGCGAGAGCGAAGTGCAGTCCATGATGGAGAGGGTGGGACAGTTGTTCGCCGCCAACATCCGGTCCAACGATTTGGCGTTTCGCTACGATACGACGACCATCGCGATCCTGCTGGGTGAGACTGCAGAAAAAGAAGCGATGCTGGCGATTGAAAAGCTGCGGAAGATCATCGCGCCGGTGAAACTGCCGGCCAAAGAAGGCAAGGAAGTGCCGGCGCAGTTTTCAGCCGGACTGGCCGAGGCGGTGATCAAGGCCGATTATGATCCGGCGGACATTGTCACCGAAGTCATCAATCGCGTCGAACATGCGTTAGCGCAAGCGATGACCCAGGGCCCGGGCAAGATTGTGGCCGAAGGGCCGGCCGAGATTGCCGCCAGCGCCGTAGCTTAGAATCGGACCTCCTACCGCAGACCTCAGACTTCGAACCTCGGACCTCAGGCCGACCCCAACCACTGCCAGGAGGAGTCGAATCCCCAGGATCTCGCGCGAGTTCACATCCGCTGCTCGCGAGATTCCTCGCCCCGCTCGGTGAGAGCGCGGGGCATCGGTGTGACGCAGAGACGCGGGGCAAGTTAGGACCGAGACCGCACGGGCTCGGTGGTGAATTCGTGCCTGCGCTGCTACACTCAAAAGTTTGGCGAAAATGACTCTGGCCGATTCCGGGCGGAGTTCTGCGAGACCATCATGCTCAAAGCCGGAGACATTGCGATTGTCAGCGGGGCGCGTACGCCCTTTGGCCGCTATTGCGGCAAGCTCAAAGACTTCAGCGCGCAGGAGTTAGGCGCGATCGCGGGCAAGGGAGCGATTGAGCGCTCAGGGATCGAGGCGAAGGAATTTGATCATGTGGTTTTCGGCAATGCGCAGCAGACCTCGGGCGATGCGCTGTATGGAGCGCGGCACGTGGGATTGCGGGCGGGGATTCCGATCGAGACTCCGGGGCTGACCGTGAACCGGCTGTGCGGCTCGGGCATGCAGGCGATTGTCAGCGCGGCGCAGATGATCCAGACCGACGAGGCGAAGATCGTGCTGGCGGGCGGGATGGAGGCGATGTCGCAGGCGCCGTTCGTCATCCGCGGGCGCGATGGCTTCACGCTGGCGCCGGGCGGGAAGCTGGAAGATTCGCTGATGGTGGCGCTGCTCGATTCCTATTGCGGATCGTACATGGCGAACACCGCCGAGCTTTACGGGGCGGAGCAGGGAATCACGCGCGAGATGCAGGATGAGTTTTCGCTGCGCTCGCAGCAGAGGGCGGACGCGGCTTATAAGGAAGGGCGGCTGCAGGAGGAGCTCGTTCCCGTGCCGCTGCGCAATCATAAAGGCGAGGCAACGGGCGAGATGCTGAGCGAAGATGATCACCGGCGTCCGCAGACGACGATGGAAGGCCTGGCCAAGCTGAAGCCGGCCTTCGGCAAGAACGGAACCGTGACCGCCGGAAACGCCAGCGGTATTGTCGATGGAGGGGCCGCGGTCGTGGTGATGTCGCTGGATCAGGTGCGCAAGCGCAACATGGAGCCGCTGGGGCGGATCGTCAGCTGGGGCATTGCGGGCGTCGAGCCGAAACTGATGGGGCGCGGTCCGGTGCCGGCGACGAAGATTGCGCTGCAGAAGGCCGGGCTGTCGCTCGATTACATCGATCTGATCGAGGTGAACGAGGCGTTCGCGGCGCAGTATCTGGCGGTCGAGAAAGAGTTGGGACTCGATCGCGAAAAAGTGAACGTGAATGGTGGAGCGATTGCGCTGGGGCATCCGCTGGGCGCGACCGGGACACGGCTGGTGATCACGCTGCTGTACGAATTGCGACGGCGGAAGAAGAAATACGGGCTGGCGACGGCGTGTATTGGGGGCGGGCAGGGCATCGCGATGGTGGTGGAGAGCATGAATTGATGTTGAAGAACCCTTTTCGAAAATCGAAGGGTGATCTCAAGATCATCAAGTCGGTTGGCGATCATGTCGAAGCCTATTTTGGCAAGATTGACTTCGTGATGCATGAGAAGGAATCGCCCATTGTTCATGTCGACGTATATGTTGTGCATGACATGGGTCAGCGCAAGTGTCAGTACCTTATCACCTCCGGAATGAGCGAGAAACCAATGCCGGTGCCGGATGGTGCGTCCGACGGACGCTTTGCTGAGTTGGTAATCGCTCTTCCGAAAGAATGGCCTTTGTCACCAGAGGCGTTTAAAGACGAGGCCAATTATTGGCCTATCCGGCTTCTTAAAGGGCTTGCTCGTTATCCTCACGAAAACAAAACATGGATGTATGAGGGGCATAGCGCCCATTGGCTGAATCCTCCGGCACCGATTGCGTCGAATACCAGTATGACCTCCGTAGTGCTGTTGCGGCCCAGGTTGATTCCTGAGGAGAATCAGTATGTGCACGTCCGCAAGAACAAGCACATTCGGTTATGGGGTGTTTATCCTGCATACCACGAAGAAGTAGACCTAAAGGAGAGGCAGGGCTCAGGCAAGCTAGATGAACTCTTTGATAGAGATGGCATTACGGAACTGCTTGATCCTAGGCGTCCCAGCGTTGCGCCAGTGATGTGACACGGCTGGCAAAATGCCTAGATCCTTTGCTCGCTCAGGATGACAACGCAGATTTTAGAAGGAAGTAATCATGGAAATTCAGAAGGTTGGTGTTCTTGGTTGTGGGCTGATGGGTTCCGGGATTGCGCAGGTTTCGGCGATGGCCGGATTTGACGTCACCGTACTCGAAGTTGAGCAGAAATTTCTCGACAAGGGCTTTGCCGGGATTGAGAAATCGCTGGCGAAGTTTGCCGAGCGGCCGGTGGAGAAGGGCGGAATCACGGCTGAGCAGAAAGATGCGGCCCGCGCGCGGCTGCACGGCACGACGAACAAATCTGATCTCGCCGATTGCGACATCGTGATTGAAGCCATCATCGAGAGCGTCGAAGAGAAAAAGAAGATGTACGCGTCGATCGACGGCATCGTGAAGAAAGACGCGATCTTCGCTACAAACACGTCTTCGATTTCGGTGACGGAATTGCTGACGGCGGTAAAGCGTCCGGAAAGATTCGTCGGACTGCACTTTTTCAATCCCGTGCCATTGATGAAGCTGGTCGAAGTTGTGCGCACGATCGCCACGGCCGACGACGTTTACGAGACGGCGTATACGTTCGCGAAGAAACTGGGCAAGGTTCCGGTGCGCACATCCGACAAGACGGGATTCATCGTGAACCGGCTGCTGGTGCCGTATCTGCTGGATGCGATCCGCGCGTACGAAGAGGGCGTGGGCTCGATTGAGGATATCGATAATGCGATGAAGCTGGGCTGCGGCTATCCCATGGGGCCCTTCACGCTGCTGGATTTTGTCGGGCTCGACACGACCTACTACATCACGCATGTGATGTACGACGAGTTCAAGGAGCGGCGGTTTGCGTCGCCGCCGCTGCTGAAGCGGATGGTGATGGCAGGCTGGTACGGGCGCAAGTCGGGCCGCGGGTTTTATGATTATGCGGACCCGGAGAAGCCAAGGGCGAACAAGTTATGAGTATTGTCATCCTGAGCGAAGCAAGAACTTCACGCAGTGAAGGTCTCGCGTAGGCGAAGGATCCCGTTGGGCTTGTGCGGCGATGGGCTGATCGAGGCATTCTCTGAACAGCTGTGAAGAAATTCCTTGTCGGGCCATTGGTCGACTGAGGTGAAAGGGAGTCCTTCGACTGCGGTTTTGCTCCGGCAAGGCCGGAGCAAAATCCTCGCTCAGGATGACAAAGCATTAAGGTGAGTCTATGAACTTCGAAAACATCCTTCTCGAAAAGAAGAACGCGATTGCCTACGTCACCGTCAACCGGCCCAAAGTTCTCAACGCGCTCAATACGGCCACGATGGAAGAACTGCGCGCGGCGTTTCACGACATCAAGAACGACAAGGCCATTCGCGTCGTCCTGTTCACGGGCGCGGGTGAGAAGGCGTTCATCGCCGGCGCCGACATTGGCGAGCTCTCGAAAAACGACGCCGTGAGCGGCAAAGAGTACACGCATCGCGGACAGAACGTGCTGAACCTGATTGAGAACCTGGGCAAGCCGGTGATTGCCTGCATCAATGGATTTGCGCTTGGAGGCGGATGCGAGATCGCCATGGCCTGCACCATGCGGCTGGCGAGCGAAAACGCGAAGCTCGGGCAGCCCGAGGTGAAGCTGGGAATCATCCCGGGCTACGGCGGGTCGCAACGGCTGCCGCGGCTGGTGGGCAAGGGAATCGCGATGCAGATGGTGCTGGCCGGTGAGATGATCACAGCGCAGGAAGCGCATCGCATCGGGTTGGTGAATGAAGTGACCGCGCCAGCCGAGTTGATTCCGCGGGCGGAGGCGATTGCCGAGAAGATTATTGCGAATGCTCCGCTGGCCGTGCAATATGCGATGGAGGCCATCAACAAAGGGATGGAGATGACGCAGGCCGAGGGACTGTATCTGGAGGCGACGCTGTTTGCGGTGTCGTGCGCGACGGAAGACAAGACTGAGGGGACCAAGGCCTTCCTCGAGAAGCGGGCGGCGCAGTTCAGGGGGAAGTGACTTCTTCGCTGCAGATAGCGCGGATTCCCATTTATCCTTGTCATTCTGAGGCGGTGCCCTTTGCCGCCGAAAGATCTATGCAGTTTTCGTGGCGGCGCAAAAGCATAGGTCCTTCGCTACGCTCAGGATGACAAACAAGATTCGCCGCGGAGGCACGCAGACACGGAAAAGAAAGACAAATTGAAACTGGAGGCCGTGCCGGACGCTGCCTTTCCGTCCACGGAAGGAAAGCTCGACGCTTCGGGCAAGCGCTTTGCGATTGTGGTTTCGCGTTTCAACGCATTCATCACAGAGCGGCTGTTACTGAGCGCATGCGATGGACTGCTGCGGACGGGCGCTGCAAAGAAAGATATCGCGGTCGTGCGCGTGCCCGGCGCCTTCGAAATTCCCTCTGCCGCTCGCGCGCTCGCCGAAACAAAGAAATACGATGCGATCATCTGCATCGGATGCCTTCTCCGCGGCGACACGGCGCACTACGATGTCATCGTCAACGAAGTCACGCGGGGGATCGGGCAGTCGGCGCAGGAAACAGGCGTGCCGCACGCGTTCGGCGTCCTTACCTGCGATACGCTGGAGCAGGCGATCGACCGCGCGGGACTGAAGATGGGGAACAAGGGATTCGAAGCGGCGCTCGCGGCTGTCGAGATGGCGTCTCTGAAAGCCGGAATCAGGGATCAGGGGGCAGCAGACAAAAAAGGCCGCGTGAAACTTCAGACCCCGGACCACAAAAAGCGGGTTCCTCACCCTCGCGTCGCGCGCGTTCGGAATGACAACAGTGGCGAGGGCGCAAAGGTGATCCGTCCACGCAAGAAGAGCACCCGCAAGTAATCTTTCCTACAGTAAACTGGCAACTGACTACTTACATACCGGCAAAAGCTCATGGGTACCCGCAGAAAATCCCGGGAACTAGTCCTGCAGATGCTGTTTCAGTCGGATATGGGGAAACAGAATGCGGAGCAGGTTCGCAAAACCTTCTGGGCCGAGCACGGATCGGCGAGCGCCGAGGTGCGTGGCTTTGCCGATGACCTGTTCCGGGTCGCGACCGAGCGGGTCGGTGAAATAGACCAACTTATCGAGAAGCATGCCGAACATTGGCGGATGGAGCGCATGGCCGCGGTCGACCGCAACCTGCTGCGCGCTGCGGTCGCCGAATTGCTGGCGTATCGGGAGACACCGCGGGCGGTGGTCATCAACGAAGCTCTTGAGATTGCCCGCAAATTCTCCACGCCCGAGTCGGTGCATTTCGTCAACGGAGTGCTCGACAGCATCGGCAAAGAGCTGACGGAAACGACGCAGTAGAGATCCTCTTCGCCCCTCGTCGAACCAAATCAAAGACTCCGCTTCCGACTATGGCCGCACGGCCAGCAAATCGAAGGAGCACGCGCCCGAGGCGGGGGTAAACGTACAGAACGGGTTGAGATAGTTGGGGAGATCGGGGAAGGAAAGTTGAAGCTGGTCGCTCCCGCCCACCGAGGTGCCGACCTCATGCAGCAATCCGTCGCTGCCGGCAATCAGGATGGTGCCGTCGTCGATGCTGATGTCGCCGGAAAGTGGAGTCGCATTCCCCGCCAGCTGAATCGCACTCACAGTATTGGAAATCAGATCGTAGACCAGAACACTGCTGCGGTCGCGCGCCAGAATATAGAGCAGGCTGCCATCGGGCGAGGGGAAGAAGTTGATGACCTGAATCGAGCCCTGCCGCAGATTCAGGTTGGCGAGCGAGTGCGAGACTTTCATCGGGCAGAGATAACTCGAGGCCGGGCTATTGAGGGTCGCCGCGGGAATGCCGGTAACGGTAGAGGTGATGTAATCGATGCTGCCGCCGGTTTCCATGGCCACCAGATGCACGCCGTCGGGCAGCGCCTTCACCGTGAGCGGCGAAGCCGTGAGAGAGAAAATCTGCGGCGTACCGACCGGGTCGGTGGAGAGCCGGTTGTCGCAGGTGTCGTAGACGCTGAACGCAGGCCCGCCGCCGCTAAGAGAAGGCTCAACCACGTACGCGAAGGCGCCATTCGTCGAGAACAATATGGAACTGACCGTGGTCTGCGGCGGCAAGGCGATTGGCTGGAGCGCCTGCAGCGGCGAATAAACATACAGAGTCGGGTTGCCGCTGTTGTCGAATCCGAAGATGAAGGCTTTCAGGCCGTCGGGGGAAAAGGCGGCTGCCGAGGCGCCCGAGATATTCAATGGAGTCGCCGAAATTGAGCTGGCGTTGCTTGCGTTGGTGACGTAGACCACGTTGGGGACATGGGTCGTATCGGAAAAAATGGCGAGTTGGCCGTTTGGCGATGTTGCCAGGACTTTTCCGGTTACCGTGGTGATGGGAGTGAATGCGGGATTGGTGGTTCCCAGCTTGGTCGGATCCAGAATCTCCGCGCCGAAATCCCCCCCCAGGTAAGCCCTATCTCCCGCGGGATCGAAGAGCAGCGAATTCGAGTTGGCCGGCGTAGTGATCGGGATGCCGACTTGTCCCTTCGACAGAGCGACGCTGTAGAGGGAAGTGATGCAGTTGTACGAGGGTTCCGAGGAACATCCAAGACTGGTTGCAAGCGCCGTTGGAATGGTGGAAGGTCCCTCCACGACTCCGGAAATGGCCGTCGCCGGATAGACAGGCTCGGGGATGAACTGCTGGCAACTGGTGATCTGCGGAAACTGGGTTTTGAAAAACTGTGTGCAAGCAGCAGTCGATAAGACCGGAGGTGAAAGCGGGTATCCGATGTTGCAGATCGGAGGCGAGCAGGCCGCCGTAACGGAACCTGCGCCGGGCGAGGGAGTCGTCGCGCCGCAGCTTTCCTGGCATGCGGCTGGAATTGCGACTGAGCCCGGCTGGGACGCGGTCCAAACCAGGGGTATCCTGCTGAGTTGCACTCCGCCGTAGGTGTTGGGCAGAGTGCTGTTCCCCACGACATCGGTGAGGGTGGCAAAGATATTCTCACCCGTGCCCTTGGAGGCGGAGAAGGTTGTCTGCTGAGATCCTGGAGCAGTCAACTCCAGCTGGATATTCTGGATCAGGCAGGTCTCGAAGAAATCCAGCGGGGGCGATGTCGCGCCCTGCTTATTCTGGAAGGTCGGCTGCAGGAAGGAGTTGCTGGTAACTCCGCTGGCGGTGGCGTAGATCTCGGTGAGTCCGGGAAGGGCCGCGGTGGCTGTGGCCTGATTCGTAGGAAAGTTGTAGCTCAGATCGATGATTGGCTTGATGTTGACCACGGTCGGGTTGTTGGCGGACCAGGTAAACGTGCCCACCGACGACGTGATGTCAGAGCCCTGGCTGAAGGCGTGGGCCTCAACTGTCATGGCCTGTCCCTGGGACAGGCAGGGCTCCTGGATCGGGACGTTATCGAGCAGAACGCCGGTTACGGTGATGTTGTCAATCGGGGGATGAACGAAGATGAGGGTGGGAACACTGGTCGTGCCCAAGGCGCTGGCCGTGACGTAGACGGGCCCAGAACCTGCCGGTGTGCATACCGTGTACGAGGCGTTCCAGACTCCGGCGCAGGCGACGCCGTTGGGAGTAACGTTCAGGATCGAATTATCGCTGGAAGCGTAGGTGAAGGTGGCGGAGATCGTGGTGTTGGTGGAGTTCTGCGCCAAGGCCGTGAATGTGAGAATGTTCCCCTGCTGAAGGGACAGACTCCCCGTTGGTATCAGGTTGACCCGGGCGGGGTAGGGAGAAACGCCGGGAGGCTTATGGCCGCCGCAGCCGCTGAAGGCTGCCGTGAGTACCACGAGCGTGACGACCCAGAACCAATCACCGGAACGCAACTTGAGCATGCACTCCCCTGTTGCCTTGGCCGTGGCCGCCATCGTGGAGACGGCCGGCGAGCCGATCGATAAAGTGGAAACGAGTAGTGTAGAGGTTCGCTTCAGAATCAGCAAGCGCCCGCGCCCGCGAAGCAGCCCCGCTGATCCTAAGGCTGGGATGCAAAATCGTGAGTTGACGATGTTTGCATGCACTTGTTATAGTAATTTGGTTCCGCGAGTTCATCCAGGCTTGCTGTGCGCTGCGACTTTCTGCGGAGTGGTGTGCAGGACGAATCGCGGCGGGTTTTCTAGCAATGCGTTTCCGGATGGTGAAGTGAGTCCGGAAATCTCCTCGCTGAAACGTGCCTGCGGCGCCTTCTGTCCTAATGCGGAAGGATATGCAGGGCAAGGCTGACGAAACGGAGCGCCCCCGGAATTTGGCCGGGTGCCACCGTCGGCAGCGATAGTCTGAACGGGAATCCAGAATCTCTCCGGCAATTGTGCGCGGTGAGAAGTAATGGCTGGCGTTTTCCGGCCGGCCATGCCTGCGGATGCGCGTCAGGACAGTGGAACGGCGCACGCCCGAAAAAGGGCGGTGTGCGGCCCAAGGAGCGGGAAAGAGTGCCTACATTCAATCAACTGGTGGCGAAGGGACGGAAGCGGCCGCGATACAAGACGGCCAGTCCGGCGTTGCAGGGATGTCCGCAAAAGCGCGGGGTCTGCACGCGTGTGTACACGCAGACGCCCAAGAAGCCGAACTCGGCTTTGCGCAAGGTGGCGCGCGTGCGGCTGACGAACGGCATTGAAGTGACGACCTACATTCCGGGCGTCGGCCACAACCTGCAGGAGCACTCGATTGTGTTGATCCGCGGCGGCCGCGTGAAGGACCTGCCGGGCGTGCGGTATCACGTAATCCGCGGAACGTTGGACGCGGTCGGCGTCGCCAATCGCCAGCAGGGCCGCTCGAAATACGGCGCGAAGCGGGCGAAGAAGGGATAACGGCCGGTTAAGAGCAGGGTTCCTCACCCGCGCTCGGCGCGGGATGCGGAATGACAGACGGATTTTGAAGTTGGAGCTGAGAGCTCAGATGCCAAGAAAAGGACATATCGCAAAGCGGACCGTTCCGGCTGATGCCGTGTATGGCTCAGACCTGGTGACGAAGTTCATCAACTCGATGATGTGGCAGGGCAAGCGTTCGACGGCGGAGAACATTTTTTACGAAGCGCTCACCAAGCTCGAGTCCAAGGGCGGAGACGAAGCCCTGAAGCTGTTCAAGAAGGCGGTGGAGAATGCAAAGCCGCTGCTCGAGGTGAAGACGCGGCGCGTCGGAGGCGCCAACTACCAGGTTCCGGTCGAAGTCAATGCCGATCGCCGAACGTCGCTGGCGATCCGCTGGATCATTTCCTATGCGCGGTCACGCGGCGAAAAGGGAATGGTCGACAAGTTGAGCAACGAGTTGCTGGACGCGGCCAACAGCCGCGGCGCCGCCATCAAGAAGAAAGAAGATGTGCATCGCATGGCGGAAGCGAACAAGGCGTTTGCGCACTACCGCTGGTAAGGAAGCGCGAGTAAGGATGCGCGCCGAACGCGCGATTTAGCAATTTCGCGACGTTTCCAGTAGGAGCTGCGCGAAATTGATCGCGCGGCGCGTCCAGGTCCTTCGCGAGACAAAGCGTCTCACTCAGGATGACACATAGTTGGATTTTTTGGAGCCCCAGAAAGAGTTAGAGAGTCGTGCCTAGAACAGTCCCATTAGAGCGGTGCAGGAACATCGGCATCATGGCGCACATCGATGCCGGAAAGACCACTACGACCGAGCGCATCCTGTTTTATACGGGCAGGACGCACCGCATCGGAGAGGTGCATGAAGGCACGGCCACCATGGACTGGATGGAGCAGGAGCAGGAGCGCGGCATCACGATTACGTCGGCCGCGACCACCTGCACCTGGCGCGACATCCGCATCAATATTATTGATACGCCCGGCCACGTCGATTTCACGGCCGAGGTGGAGCGCTCGCTGCGCGTGCTGGACGGGGCAGTCGCGGTGTTTGACGCGGTGCACGGGGTGCAGCCGCAGTCGGAGAAGGTATGGCGGCAGGCGGATAAATACGGCGTCCCGCGAATTTGTTTCATTAACAAGATCGACAAGATGGGCGCCGATTTCGAACATGCCATCGATACCATCCGCAAGCGCCTCAGTGCCAAGCCCGTCGCGATTCAAATCCCCATCGGACAAGAAGACAAGTTCAAAGGCGTGGTTGATCTGCTCTCGATGAAGGCGATCGTGTGGAAAGACGACACGATGGGCGCCGAGTACATCACCGAAGAGATTCCCGCCGAACTGAAGAAGAAAGCCGAAGCCTTCCACGCGCAATTGGTCGAGACCGTCGCAGAAAACGACGACGAAATCCTGCACAAATTCCTTGAAGGCGAAGAGATCACTCCCGACGAGCTGCGCGGGTCGCTGCGTAAGTCGACGATTGAATTGAAGCTGTTCCCGGTTGTTGTGGGCACGGCGTTCAAGAATAAAGGCGTGCAGCCGCTGCTGGATGCGGTGGTGGACTATCTGCCTTCGCCGCTCGACGTGGGCGAGACGCATGGCAAGAATCCGAACAACGGACAGCCGGTCACTCGCAAGCCGGACGACAAAGAGCCGTTTTCGGCGCTGGCGTTCAAGATCATGGCCGATCCGTTTGTCGGCCAACTGACCTTCATTCGCGTTTATTCCGGACAGCTGAAGACCGGCGACTCGGTGCTGAACGTGCGCACCGGCAAGACGGAGCGCATTGGCCGTCTGATGAAAATGCACGCCAACAAGCGCGAAGAGATCAGCGAGATCCTCGCGGGTGATATTTGCGCTGCCGTCGGTCTCAAGAACGTGTCGACCGGAGACACCATCTGCGACGAGGATCATCCGATTGCCCTGGAATCGATCGAATTCGCGGCGCCGGTGATCTCGGTCGCGGTCGAGCCCAAGACCAAGGCCGACCAGGAAAAGATGGGCATGGCGCTCAGCAAGCTGGCCCAGGAAGATCCCACTTTCAAGGTTCACACCGATCCCGACAGCGGACAGACCATCATCAGCGGCATGGGCGAGTTGCATCTGGAAATCATCGTCGACCGCATGATGCGCGAGTACAAGGTCGAGGCCAATGTCGGCAAGCCGCAGGTGGCGTATCGCGAGACGATCCGCAAGCATTCGGAAGCGGAGGGCAAGTACATTCGCCAGACCGGCGGCCGCGGGCAGTACGGCCACGTGAAGATTTATCTCGACCCGCAGGAGCCGGGCAAGGGATACGAATTCGTCAACGAGATCGTCGGCGGCGTGGTGCCCAAGGAATACATCAAGCCGGTGGATCATGGAATCCAGGAGGCGCTCGAAGGCGGAGTGCTGGCCGGATATCCGATGGTGGACGTGAAAGCGACGCTATTCGACGGCAGCTATCACGATGTCGATTCGAACGAAATGGCGTTCAAGATCGCGGGATCGATGGCCTTCAAGGAAGCGGCGCGCCGGGCGTCTCCGGTGCTGCTAGAGCCGGTGATGGCGGTCGAGGTAGTGACGCCGGAAGATTTCGCCGGGACGATCATGGGCGACCTGAGCTCGCGCCGCGGCCGCATCGAGGGCATGGAGCATCGCGCGGGATCGCAGGTGATCAAAGCGATCGTGCCGCTCGCGGAAATGTTCGGCTATGCGACCCACATGCGCTCGTCGACGCAGGGCCGCGCGGAGTACTCGATGCACTTTGCGCGCTATGAGGAGGCTCCGCGATCGGTGGCGGAGGAAATCATCGCCAAGGTGCAGGGAACGACGAAATAGTTTGGAAGGGGCGCGCTTTGAGGGCGTGCCGGGCAGAGGCAAACACAGAGTTGGGGCATTAGCCCCTGAGGAACGGAAATGGCGAAAGAGAAATTTGAGCGGACCAAGCCGCACTGCAACGTCGGGACGATCGGGCACATCGATCATGGCAAGACCACGTTGACGGCGGCGATC